>Ga0307423_1002439_pt1 | contig 10398 bp, 9 predicted proteins | sample SalMarWE160310MG_FD_202154 | JGI IMG/M metagenome (GOLD analysis project Ga0307423, IMG submission 202154) | Salt marsh sediment microbial communities from the Plum Island Ecosystem LTER, Massachusetts, United States - WE1603-10 | ecosystem: Environmental > Aquatic > Marine > Intertidal zone >... | reverse complement strand
GTGCGAGCTGCTTCCTCCGCTTCGACGTCTGGGTAGCCGAACGCGATCGCATAGCGACACGTGTGACCATCCGGGAGGCGAAGCGTTTGGCGTGCGCACTCGCTGTCGTGGAGCGTGACGGGGCACGAACCGATCCCGAGTGCCGATGCGGCGAGCATCATGTTCTGGGCAACGCGACCGATGTCGAATTCATAGCCGTCCGGAAGTCGCACGAGCGCAACCCCGAGTGTGGCTTTTCGCATCGGCAGGGTGAAGGACCCACACGTGGCGAGCGCCGCTCTCGATGCTGGATCACGGAGCGGGATGAACGCCCAGCGCTGGGTGTTCTTTGAGCTGCCTGTCCATCGCCCGGCCTCGAGGATACGAGTGACGTCCTCGTCGAGAAGGGGCTCTGGTGTGAAGTTTCGGGTGACGCGTAGGCCTTTGATGAGTTCGTAGGGTTCCATAGGCCTCTCAGATCATAGAAGGGGCTACAAGGGTGCGGAATGCCTCGTGAGCGACGCCGTTTGACACGACGAAGTCCGAGTCGAAAGGCGTAGCCGGCGATCCATCCGGGCACGAGACGACCCCCCCTGCCTCCCGAACCAGCAGGATGCCGGCGGCGACATCCCATGGGCACAGCTCGACTTCCCAGTACACGTCGAAGCGACCGGCGGCCACCCACGCGAGATCGAGCGACGCGGTGCCCATCCTTCGAAGTCCTTGAACTCGAGATAGAACATTGCCGACGGTCGCACCAAGTGCTCCGGCCCGTTCACGACGATCGTACGGAAACCCGGTAGCGGAGAGGGACGAATCCAGATCCAAGCTCGAAACTCGGAGCTGTCGACCGGCGAGCCATGCTCCAAAGCCAGCGACCGCGAGGAACTCTTCCTCACGAAACACATCGATCACGACACCGACCAGAGGATTGCTGTCTTCGTACAGGGCGATCGACACGCCAACATGGGGTATCCCGTGGACGAAGTTGACGGTTCCGTCGAGGGGATCGACCAGCCACAAGCGTCCGTCGGTTCTTGCGCCACCGGCCTGCTCTTCCGCCAGGATGGCGTCATCGGGGCGGTGCTCCGACAAGACGGCAAGGATCTGTTCCTGAGACGCCGTGTCGATGTCTGTGACCGGGTTCACCGACCCTTTGAAGGACACGGTCTGCAGAGGCAACGAACGGACGACTTGGGCCCCCCGGCGCGCTGCCTCACGTGCGAGATCCAGATCGTTCACGTTGGATGACTCTAGGTCATCTTCTACAAAGGGAGGAGGCCACCCGTAGGGTGACCTCCTCGGCCGGCCCGGAGACGAGTCTCCGCCAGGGACGGCCGGCCTACTTGCGGCTTTCGTACGCCTCGAGTCCAACCTCGATTGTATCGATCGCCGAATCCAGTTCCACGAGGCTCGTGATGAGCGGCGGGATGAATCGGATGATGTTCCCATCAGGACCGCAGGAGATGATGATCAGTTCGTGCTTCAATCCAAAATCGGCGAGGAACTGCATTGCATGGGGATCAGGCGCTCTCGTCGCTAGATCCTGTACCAACTCTACACCGATCATCAATCCGAGGCCCCGAACGTCGCCGACTGTCGGGTGGTCGATCTGGAGTTTCCGGAATCGTTCGAACGCGTGGGCGGACAGCTCCCGAGCGTGGGGAAGGAGCCCCTCCATGACGCCGAGTCCGGCCACAGCTGCGGCGCAGGCGACCGGATTCCCGCCGTAGGTCGTTCCATGGGAGCCGACCGGCCACGCCCCCATGACCTCTGACGATGCCCCATACGCCGAAAGGGGCATACCGTTGGCGATCCCCTTGCCGAGCACGATGATGTCGGGATCGACACCGTAGTGGTCGGACGCGAACCACTCGGCTGTTCTGCCGAAGCCCGTCTGTACCTCGTCGAATACGAGCATGATGCCGTGCTCATCGGCGATCTCGCGGAGGGCCTCGAGGAATGGCGCAGGTGCCGGGTAGTAGCCACCCTCACCTTGAACCGGCTCGATCAGGAACGCCGCGACGGTCTTCGGGAGTACCTCGTGCTTGAAGATGCGGCGGAGCCCGTCCAGCGCGAATTGTGTGGCATCCTCGTCACTCATGCCCCAGCGATAGGGGTGAGGGAACGGTGCCACCCACACGGAGCCGAGGATAGGGTGGTAGCCATCCCGGTACTTGGCGTTCGAAGTGGTGTAGGAGACCGATCCCATGGTCCTGCCATGGAAGCCGCCTCGGAACACGACGACTCCCTGTCGCTTCGTCGTGTACTTGGCGAGCTTGACGCCCGCCTCAACGGCCTCCGCTCCGGAGTTCGCAAACCCGAACATGTCGATTCCGTCCGGGGTGATGGCGCGCAGGCGCTCTGCGACCTCGACGATGGAGTCGTATCGGAAGACGCATCCTGCGTGGGTGAGCTTGCCGAGTTGTCTTCGTGCTGCCTCGACCACCGCCGGGTGACTGTGCCCCAGATTGACGACGGCCGTACCACACGCGAAGTCTGCGTAGCGCTTTCCGTCGAAGTCGTACACCCAGAGGCCCTCGGCGCGAGCTGCATGGATATCGGTGTCGAACGCGAGCACCGGAGCGACGGATGCTTCGAATCGGTTGAGAAAGTCGTTCATGTTGTGTTCCCTTCGGCTAGCGGTGTGAGTCTGGTGCACTCGGCCGCAAGGGAATGGCGTACAGCGCCGCCCTCGCGTAGCGAGGAAGGCGCGCTCGACACGTCACCGTTGCCATATCCGCATTGTGCCACACCAGGAGGGGGCCTGGGTCAGGGAATCCAGGTGACCTCGTCAGGCGGGGCCTCGTCGAACCGTACGGACCCTCTGCCCTTGGTGGAAAGGGCGTAGTACTCCCCGTCGATATCGGCGAGGAGCCACGCACCGTCCGGAGAGAACCCGAGCGGCCTTCCTTCAAAGGAGAAGTGCTGGCAGACGACCTGGCCTCCGCATGTCGACTGTCCAGGGTTGGGGTCGGTCATGACCACTGTCTCGATCCCATCCGTATAGCGGAGTGCCAAGGCGAACGTCTGCCCGTCCTCGGCCGGCACGATCCAACCGGTTTCGAAGGTTCTGTTGTTGGTAGGCGTGTACACGAGCGAGAAGGGTGTTGGGTTGGGGAGGGGCGAGTTGGGGAGGATTGCCGTTCCGAACAGCGTGGAGTCACCGGGGACCCAGTACACGCCGGCGGTTCCCACCAGCGATCGGGTGAGGATGACCATCTCCGATCTGATGCCCACGGCGTCGAGGATGTCGGCCGTTCCAGCGAGGCCGGTGGCGCCGAGCAGTGTCTCCGGCTCTCCACCGTCTCGAGGTAGTCGTTCGATGGACGTGCTCGTTACCGCAAATGGGACCGTCCCGATGATCCCGGGGGACCAGCCTTCCATGACCGGGTCCAACGTCTGTTCCGGTCCCAGGCGGAACACGCCGTCCGGATCGGCGGCGAGGAATTCGCCGTAGCCGGGAGCGTTCAATACCGAGGTCACCGGGCCGTACCCTGAGAGATCGCCGACGAGTTGTTCGATCAGGCCGGTAGTGGTGAGCTGGAGCGCGAGCGTGCCGTCACCCTCGTACTCGACAGTCCTCAGGAGAGGAAGATCGGGGTTGAGCGACGTGGAATCGACGATCGAAGTGGTAGTTCCGCCCGAGTGGGGATCCAGCACGGCGAGGCCGCTTGGTGAGCGGTGTTCGATCTGGCCGTCGCGAAGCTCGAAGAGGTCGCTCGAGCGGACGAGAAGACTCGGTGCAGCGACGAGGGCTGGATCGTAGACACGAAGGCGATCACCGAGGTGCAGCTTCTGATTGCTGACTGACGCGACTCGATAACCGGAACTGATTGGGAACGCAAAGGTGCCGGTGGTGTCGGTCCAGTAGAGGGCGGACCCGTCGCCGGACCAGGTAAACACGGAGCCTGAGGGGGCCACGAGGTCCTGGCGAGGATCGTTGAGGTCGATAACCCACACTCCCTGCCACTGCCCGGCGATGGTTGCATCTATCGCGAGGTAGCGACCGGTCGGATCGAATGCGCCCGCTTGGATCTCGGAGATCGTGGACCGCGTGTTTCCGAGTTCGACGGTGCCGAGGCCAAGGCCGGTGATGCTGTTGGTCAGGTTGAGGCCATCGGAGACAGCCAGCGCCATGTGGGTGGATCCCACGGCGACGAGACGGCCAGGGAGGGGCCCTGCAAGGAGGGTGCCATCATTGAGCCACTCGAAGCTTTGTTCGCCTCCGGCGTCGAGCCCGAGCATGACCGAGTTGGGTGCCCAGTAGATGTGCCCGTCCGCGAGAGCGTCTACGACGGGGACCGCTTCCATCTCGATCGCCTCATTGGTAGTGAGATCCCAGACGGTCACGGTGGCGCGAGTGTCGACGGTGGCGAGCGACCGCCCGTCGGGCGAGAGGGCGACGTCGACAAAACGTGCCGGTGATCCCATTGGCAGGTCCGTGTGGAGACCGTCGGGGGTGACTCTGACGTAGCTATCGCTTGTGTGGATCAGCAGAGAGCCGTCGTACATGACGTCATCGGCAGGTTCGAGGAAGGGGAACGTGGCGGTGAGGGTCTTCGGGGGTACTTCAGTCCCGATGAGCCCGAGCCAGGTCCCCTTGGGCAAGGGGTATGTGGGGAGCGAGGCGCCCGGACGGGGGATGGTCGTGCTGGTGGTTGTTGTGACAGGAGGGGGGGTTGGTGTGGTCACCTGCTGGAACCCGGAAGGGACCGTGAGGATGGAGAGGACCAAACCGACGACAGTACCTGCGATCATCCACGGCTTCGGTCTCCATGGAACGTTGGGCGACTCGGGGGGAGTTGGGGTGATCGCGAGGTCGGCGATTGTCTGATCGGTGGTGTCGCCATGCCATGCCGACCGGCCGCACGTCGGACAGGTGTCTCCGTCGACGGTCTGATCGCAGTAGAAGCAGTACCCCATCGGCATCAGAGTACGGCGCCAGTCCGCGGTCTGCAGATCAGGGGTCGATCAGCGGATGAATGTGTCCCACCAAGAGCGCAGCCGGTTGGCGTGGTGGCCTTTGATCGCGACGATGTGATTGCCGAGTGGGCCGTTCAGCAGGTCCTGCACCGATCCCTCGGAGAGGTGCACGTCGATCTGGGTGCGACAGAGTCCCTCCAATGGGGTTCGCTCGTGAATCTGCCCTTCGGCGAGCCATACACGATCCATGGCGACTCCACCGATTCGTAGCAGGGTTACGGGACCCGGAGGAATTGTTCCCTGAATGCCAACGCTGCTGCTCGACTCGAAGTGAGAACGGAGGGCGTAGGAGTCCACCAGGCTCTTCGGAACCGTGCAGTGGGCGAGAAGGATGGTGTTGCCGTCGACGTCGACCTGGGCCGGGTTGGCCATCCAGGGCATCTCGCCTGTGAGTTCACGAGCCCAGAGAATGCCCACCGTCGAGACGACGTCGCCCTCACACCCGGCGACGATGCCCTCGTCGTTGAGTTCTGAAAGCGCGACGCAACCGCTGGTGGCGATGTCACCGAGCAGATCGAAGCACCTGACGGCAACGGCGGTGAGCGTGTTGGTCTCGACGAATTCCTCGAGAGCAGTGGTCAACCGAGTAGCGGCCTGAATCTCCTCCATGGATGGCTCTCCGACGTGATGGGCGTGGTCGTGCAGTTCCGCGGCTCCGACCGGTTCGGCCAGTTCGAAGACTTCGTAGATGCTGTCGAGGGCCACGTCGACCACCGTCGGGCCCCATGTGGACGCGACCGTGTCGGGACTCGGGCTGGATGCGACCAGCCAATCGGAAGGAAGGCCGGCGCGGCCGATGCGCGCTTCGCCAAGGGTCTCCCAGACATCAAGGTCGTGAACGGCCGCTTCGATGGCTCCGAGACCAGCGGTGTCGTCGGGGCCCCGGAGGTAGAGAATCCGTCCTCGTGCGCCGAGCTGGTGGAGACGGGCCAGCGCTTCGAGGGACGCCGGGAGCGAATTGTGACCTGGGTGGGCGATCATGAAGACCGGCCTGGTCGCCTTCTGCTCCCACCAATCGAGCAGAAGGCCCTCGGTACCGCCGGTGGCCACCAGTACGAGGGACTCGTTTCTTCCGTCTCTCATACCGCCGATGGTCTCGAGTGCCGTCACAAATGGAGCGATCACCCTGTCGAGATGCTCGTGGAGGCCGGAGGAGATGACTCGATAAGAGAACGACATGGACTCATCCCTTCCTTTCGAAGTGGACGTGGCGGCTCTCGGCGGGGTTGTGATGGGGGTCGTCATGGAGTACCTGCCCCTCGCCGGTGGTAGACATTGGGTGACTGTACGCGTCGCTGAGAGTGTCTGCCGTCAGGACCTGGTCCGGGGGCCCTGACGCCACTATTCGGCCGGCGAGGAGCAGCACATGATCGGCCATCCGGGCCTCTTCGAGCGAGTGAGTGGTGCCGACAATGGTGACACCGGCCGCCTTCTCCTCTTGGATGACCCGGAGGATGTACTCCCGGGAGACCAAGTCGAGGCCGGTGATTGGCTCATCGAGCAGAAGCAACGATGCCTCTTGTGCGATGCCTTGAGCGACGAACACTCGCTGGCGCTGTCCTCCGGACAGCTCCGGCAGATGCCGTGCGCCGAGGTCTTCGATGCCGAGCCGGGCCATGGCCCTCGCGCAGGCCTCATGATCGCCCGGCCCAAACCTCTTGAAGAAGCCGAGGCGCGCGTACCGGCCCATTCGGACGGCCTCCAGAACAGTGATCGGCGTCATCTCGTTCAGCTTCGTGGCTTGGAGCACGTAGGCGACGCGCTTGTCGAACGGCACGGACAGGACTCCGGAGGCCGGCTCGACGAGTCCCGCGATCGCATGCAGCAGGGTCGATTTGCCTGCGCCGTTCGGTCCGATGATTGCGGTGATCGCGCCTGTTGGAATCTCGAACGTCGACGGTGCAAGTGCGATGCGGTCGCCATAGGCGAGCACCAGGTTTTGTGCACGGATCATGCCTGGCATGCCTTGCAGACTCCTTCCAGCTCGAGCCGATGATCGGTGATCTCATATGCTCGTCCTTCGCCGATGGTGTCGATCAGACGCGTGATGGCATCCTCCAGCCTCTCGGGAATGGCGACTTCGTCCGTGCGGCCACATCGCGTGCACACGAAGTGATGATGGTGGTCACCTGTGACGCGCTCGGACAGCTCGTACTTGGCGACTCCGTCGCTATCTCGGTACTTCGCGAGGAGACCGGAATCCTCGAGGAGCAGCAGTGTTCGATAGATGGAGGAGAGTGGGACATTCCTTCGCATGGCGACATCGAGTTCGGCCGCCGACCGGGGCCCTGGATGGTCGACGAGTGAGCGGATTACGAGGCGGCGCGCATTCGTGAGCCGCACTCCATGATCGAGGAGGTAGCGCGTTGCCCTGTCAACGAGTTCCGCTTGCGCCATCGTGGGAAGACGATACCATGGAAACATGAAAATGAGAATCGTTCTTATTCTAGCTGTGGCACTGGTTGCGTCCTCGTGCAGTGCCGGCCCGGTCGCCTCTGGCGGGCCGACAATCGTTGTGACGACCAACGTGCTGGGCGATTTCATCCGGCAGATCGCTGGAGATGCGGTGACTGTCGAGGTCCTCATGCCTGTCGGCGCAGATCCCCACGAGTTCGAGGCATCAGCCCAGCAGGTGGCAGCGATGGAGAAGGCAACGCTGGTCGTCGCGAACGGACTGGGTTTGGAGGAGGGAATGGCGTCGGTGCTCAACGCCGTCGAGTTCGACGGTGTCCCTGTTCTCAAGGTCGGCGAACTCGAGACGCCTCGCTACTTCTCAGACGGAAGTCCCGACCCGCATGTGTGGTTCGATCCATTGCGTATGGCGAATGCCGCGACTGCGGTGGCGGCGAAACTCGCCGAGGTCGCTCCAGATGTGGCCGACTGGACCGCGAGGGGGGAGGCGTACGCGCAGGAGATTCGGGCGACAGAGGAAACGATGCGAGGCCTCTTCGATCAGATACCGGTGGACCGACGCAAGCTGGTGACGGGCCACATGGCATTCGGCTACCTTGCGGACAGGTTCGGGCTCGAGATCGTCGGAGTCGTGGTTCCCGGTGGGGGGACGATGGGTGCACCGAGCGCCAGAGACTTGGCGGCGTTGGCACAGACGATCGTCGATGAGGATGTTCCGGCGATCTTTACGGAGTCGACCGAATCTCCTGCACTCGCCGACGCGCTTGCCAGGGAGGTCGGTCGAGACGTGAAGGTCGTTAGCCTGTACACGGGATCGCTCAGTGCGCCGGGATCGGGTGCGGACACGTATCTCGGTCTCCTCCTCACGGACGCCAATCGAATCGTCGACGCAGAGAAGTAGCAGATGAACTGGCTCGTCGAACCGTTCAGTTTCGACTTCATGCAGCGGGCGCTGCTCGCGGGAATTCTCGTTGCCGCCGTCACGTCGATCGTGGGGACCTGGGTGGTGCTTCGGGGGTTGAGCTTCATTGGCGACGCCCTCGCTCACGGTGTGCTGCCGGGGATCGCACTGGGTGTCTTGTTCGGCTTCAGCCAACTCATCGGTGCGGTCGCCTCGGGCCTCGTCATGGTGTGGGGTATAGGAACGATCCACCGGAAGGCCAAGCTCTCCGAGGACACCGGCATTGGGCTGCTGTTCGTTGGGATGCTCGGCCTTGGAGTGGTGATCATCTCGAGGACGTCCTCGTATGCAGGGAGCTTGGCCGGGATCCTGTTCGGCGATGCGCTGGGCGTCGACACGGGCGACCTCAGGATCCTCGCCGCCGGCCTCGTCGTGACGATCCTGGTAGCACTTGTGTTCTACCGCCCGTTCCTCGCGCTTTCGTTCAATGAGGACAAGGCGAAGCTGTTGGGGATGCGGCCGCGGTTGGCGCGAGCGGCCATGTTGGGACTCGTGACACTCGCGGTCGTCATCGCCTTCAAGACTGTGGGCACACTGCTGGTGTTTGGGCTGCTGATCGCTCCGCCGGCGACAGCGTCGCTGGTCACCAGGCGGGTGCCGACCATGATGCTGGTAGCGGTGGCGATGGGTGCCTTGGCCGTGGTCGGCGGCCTGTATGTGAGCTATTACGCGGGCACCGCCGCAGGGGCGACGATGGCAACGCTGTCGGTGGTCCTGTTCTTCGTAGTCCTTGCAGTGAGAGGGCTGGTGACCGAATAGGGCGTTTCTGGCAGAGGTCCTTCTAGGATCGATCCCGTGGCGAAACACCGGGCGCCTTCGAGTTTGTCGATGCCGGTCAGGGCACTGGCCGTCGCCGGGGTGCTCATCGTGCTCGTCGTGCTCGGCTTCGTGACGTCGATTGGGGTGCGCGCCCTTCAGGCCTATCGGAGTGTCGAGCGGGAGCCGTTCGCGTCGGCCGCCGAAGTGCGCCAAAGGATCCTGGAGCGGACCACGACTTCGACGACCGAGACGACCCTGGTCATTTCGGACACGTCGGGGGAGGTCGTCCCACCGTTGATCGACAGGGATGTGCTCGCGCTCGCCATAGCCAACCGAAATGATCGCGCGTCGATGCCTTCGTTCTACGTTCCGGAGGCCACCAGCCCTCCGCTGCCCGACGACATGTTCACCTCGTATTTGCTCGTGGGTCAGGAGGGATACAGGGCGGACGCCATGCTTCTCGTGTTGCTGCCATCCGACAGGTCGGCGCCGATCATTGCGTCGCTGCCCCGGGACACCTTCGTCCTGAATCCATGCAAGGGCGAGTTCGCCCGTTTGAACACCGGACTCGGCGGCTGCAAAGGTGTCGCTGGCGGTGCGGAGCTGTTGTCGTTGATGGTGTACGACTACACGGGAATCGAGGTCGATCATTTCGCCCGCATCGACTTCTCTGGGTTCGTGGACATCATCGACGCACTCGGTGGCATCGACATCTGCGTGGACAATCCGGTGAGGGACTCGCAGTCACTGCTGGATCTCCCTGCCGGGTGCAGTCACGTCGGTGGCACCCAGTCTCTTGCGTGGGTGCGGTCCCGGCACACAGAGCAGTTCGTCGACGGGGAGTGGAAGCCGGTTCCGGGAGCAAGCGACTTCGCACGGCAGCGCCGCGAGCAAGAGGTCCTGTTCAAGATCGCCGGCCGACTGACGTCATACAGTTCTCTGTCTGCGTTCTCTTTGGTCGCTCAGCAGGTGGCGGGTGTCATTCGTCTCGACGCCCACTTCGCGTTCGGCGATGCGGTGAAGCTGGCGTGGCAGTTCAGGGGGATCACGCAGTCGCAGGTGCGTCGCGTCCGAGTGTCCGTGGAGAACTTCAGGGCCCCGAACGGCGCTCTGGTGCTCGTTCCGACGGCGACGTTCAACTCCGACCTGGCGAAGGTGTACCCGGCAGCAGCGAGGTAGGTGCTCCGCAGTCTTCAGTGACAATAACCTTCGTGGCAACTCCGGGGGGACCGTCCACCCTCCTTCTTCGTTTCTCTCACAGTGCTGCTCGACTCGCTTGGAACGATGTGGTGATTGACTTA
>Ga0307423_1002438_pt1 | contig 10400 bp, 8 predicted proteins | sample SalMarWE160310MG_FD_202154 | JGI IMG/M metagenome (GOLD analysis project Ga0307423, IMG submission 202154) | Salt marsh sediment microbial communities from the Plum Island Ecosystem LTER, Massachusetts, United States - WE1603-10 | ecosystem: Environmental > Aquatic > Marine > Intertidal zone >... | reverse complement strand
CACTCTAGTATCATCTCCAAAATCCGTCTATCCAAAAATCCTTGAGTACTTCGCCTTTCTTCCTAATTCTTCTTCAATCCTGAGCAGCTGGTTATAGTTACAAGTCCTCTCACTTCTTGCGGGAGCACCATACTTGAATTGCCCCGCATCTAAGCCAACAACCAAATCCGCAAAGAAAGTTTCTTCAGTACTACCTGATCGGTGAGAAACGATAACGTTCCACCCAGCCTCTCTGGCTGATCCAAAAGCAGCTAAGGCTTCGGTAACGGTTCCGATCTGATTAAGTTTCAGTAGCAAAGCATTGCAAGCATCTAATTTGACTGCTTTCCTAATTCTCTCAACATTCGTAACCAAGAGATCGTCTCCGACAATCTGAATTCTTTTCCCCAGCTTAGAATTAAACCTAATCCAACCATCCCAATCATCTTCACTCAAGCCATCTTCGATTGAGATTATCCTGAATTTTTCACACATATCAGAGTAGAAATCCGTTAATTCCCCAGAAGAATAATTTTTCTCCATGATGCGATAACGCTCCTTACCATAGAATTCAGATGATGCAGCATCTATCGCTAATCCGAACTCTTTTGTGTAGCCCAGTTCTTCTATCGCTTCTGACATGAATTTGAGCCTTTCATCGACGCTTTTCAAAGGAGGAACAAAGCCACCTTCATCGCCGACTAGTATCGCAGAGTTTCCAAATTTTTCTTTCAGATTTTTCTTTAAAGTATGGTAAGTTTCTGAGCACATTCTTAGAGCATCAGAGAAAGTTTTGGCTCCGAAAGGAATTATCATGTGTTCTTGAAAATCATTTGCTATACCAGCGTGCATTCCACCGTTGATCACGTTCATCTGTGGAATGGGCAAAGTCACACCTCTTGAATCAACAAACTTAGCGATGTATTCATAAAGAGGCAAGTTCGACTCCAATGCTCCTGCTTTGCATATTGCCATGCTAACCGCGAGAATAGCATTGGCCCCCAAGTTGGACTTGTTAAGAGTTCCATCCAACTCGATCATCAACTCATCCGCCTCTTTCTGTTTTGTACAATCCTGCCCGACAATCTTCTTTGCTATGACATTGTTAACATTGCTAACAGCTTTCAGAACTCCCTCCCCCAAGTAACGCCTTCCGCCGTCCCTGAGCTCTAAGGCTTCGTACTTGCCTGTGCTGGCGCCAGAAGGAACAGAAGCCCTAGACAACCCTCCTGTCGTGAATACATAGGCTTCAACAGTTGGGTTGCCTCTTGAATCAAGGATTTCCCTTGCCCCGATCTTTATTATTTTAGACAATATCTCACCTTTCAGCTTGCTTAAGATTGATATGGTTTTTTAACTTTTAGCCTTTTGAAGCTTTGCGCACGCTGCCTTATTTTCAAGTTTACTTTAAAAAATAGACTGACTGCAAGCCCCAGTACTATCCTGAGATGATTGCCTATGTTCAGGATTCAAGATCAGGGTTCGCACCTTTCGATTTTTAGCTAAAGGGTCAGATTTATAGCACAAAGACGCCTACATTATAGTCGGTGGACTGATGATTCAAATTAAAAGGCCCTTGCTTAAAGATTTGAACCTTAGTTTGGGGAAGAGAACCCGGCTTCATCGAATCTTGTATGAGCATGGAGTGGGTAACGGAATGGCGCTTATTCTTCCAATTGATCATGGATTGGAGCATGGTCCGAGAGATTTCTTTGCTAATCCAGAAAGCGTTGATCCTGCCTACCAATTAAGATTGGCAAAAGAAGGAGGTTTTTCAGCGATAGTCCTTCACATTGGTCTGGCTGAAAAATACATGAAGGAGTTCACTGGCGAAATTCCCTTGATTCTTAAACTGAATGGAAAAACATCAATCCCTCCAGATACTCATGCCTTTTCACCTCAAACCGCCTCAGTAGAGGATGCAGTTCGACTGGGCGCTGACGCCGTCGGATACACCTTGTTTGTGGGTTCGCCGGCTCAAGATAAGGATTTTATTCAATTCGCCAAAATTAGAGAGGATAGCCAAAGGTTTGGTATGCCCCTTATTGTTTGGTCCTATCCGAGGGGTGAAGCAATCGAAGCTAAAGGTGGTAGGGATAGCCTTTACGCTGTTGACTATGCAGCACGAGTGGCCAACGAATTGGGCGCTGACCTGGTTAAAATAAACATTCCCGAATATGCCAAAGAGAAAAGTCGACTGTATCCTAAGCCGTACGACTCGCTCCAGCTTAACGCAAAGGAAGCCCTTGAAAAAGTAATAAGGTCCGCAGGAAAAACGATGGCGTTAATATCTGGGGGAGAAGAAATGGGAGACGACGAACTCTTAGAAAAGGTCAGAATATCTTTAGAAGCAGGAGCAACTGGCATGGTATTTGGAAGAAATCTTTGGCAACGACCATTCAAAAAGGCTCTAGAAATAGCTGAACAGATCAAGATCTTGATGATAGAGTTCGCAGATTAGGAAAAAACTTTTAAAACAATTCCAATTGAGTAAACAGAGAAGAAAACGAAATGGTATTGCTAGGTTTAGCGCGCATGCTTGGTTCAAAATTGGGCAAAAATGGTCTTAAATCTGTTTTTGCGTTTTCAGGTTTGTTTTGTACTTCTTTTGTAAGCGTGTTTTTAGAGATTGTGGGACATAGACGAAGGTTGAGTAAGGGTTGGTAGATCAGTTATTCAACGTTTTCTGCGAGTGCGCGCGCTACTGTCAGATAAAAGCAAAGTCCTGTTAGCAGATATCGAGAATATTGGTAAGAATTTAAGTAATAAGTACGTAATAGCTATTGTTGTAACAGGGGAGTGCAATGGAAAATAAGTATAGATACATACGTTTCTTCAAGGAAATCGGGGTTGATGACGTAGCTCTAGTAGGAGGCAAAACATCTTCCTTGGGTGAGATGTATCGCAAGCTAACTCCGCAGGGGGTTAAAGTGCCTAATGGCTTTGCCATAACTGCCGATGCCTATCGTTATATTCTTGATAAGGCTAATGCTTGGGATGCCCTGCACAAAGCACTGGAAGGTATTGATCCGGCTAATATGACAGACCTGTCAAACCGTGGAAAAGAGGCACGGGCGATTGTCTATGGGGCTCGCTTTCCCGACGATTTGAGGCAAGAGATACTCCAGGCCTACCGGACTCTTCAGGACGAGTATGGGCATGACCTGAGCGTAGCAGTGCGCAGCTCCGCTACTGCAGAGGACTTGCCCAACGTCAGCTTTGCCGGCCAGCATGAGAGCTACCTAAACATATACGGTGATGAGCTGCTCATAGACTCCTGCAAACGCTGCTTTGCCAGCCTTTTTACCGACCGCGCCATTCATTACCGAATTGACCAAGGCTTCGATCACTTCAAGGTATACCTCTCCATTGCAGTCATGAAGATGGTGCGTTCGGATATGGCCGCAAGCGGCGTCATATTCTCATTGGACACAGAATCAGGCTTCCGAGATGTAGTATTCATAACCAGCGCCTATGGACTCGGCGAAAATGTGGTTCAGGGCGCGGTAGATCCGGACGAGTTCTATGTCTTCAAGCCAACTCTGGAGCAAGGTTACCGCAAGATCCTGCGGCGCGTACTCGGAAACAAAGAAATCAAGATGGTTTACCGCGAAGGAGGAACCCGTGAAGCTACCCACAACATTCCTACACCCCAAGCTGACCGCGAGCATTTCTGCATCTCCGACGAAGAGGCACTCATCCTGGCGGATTACGCGGTCAAAGTAGAAAAGCACTACACCCTGAAAGCAGGACATCCTTTGCCCATGGATATGGAGTGGGCAAAAGATGGCAAAGATGGACAGCTTTACATGGTCCAAGCACGACCCGAAACTGTCATCTCGCAGAGGCAAGTAAGCATGCTTGAAGAGTATGTGCTTCAGGGCACTGGAAAGGTTTTGGCGACGGGCCGCTCCGTTGGCGAAAAAATTGCTAGCGGTGAAGCTCACAAAATCTTAGACACAGTTCATCTTTCTGAATTTAAGCCCGGGGAAGTTCTGGTGGCCGATATTACATCTCCAGATTGGGAACCCATAATGAAAACGGCGGCAGCCATTGTCACTAACCGGGGTGGGCGCACCTGCCATGCAGCAATAGTTAGCCGTGAGTTGGGCATACCCGCGGTAGTTGGAGCTGAAAATGCCACAACGAATATCCCGAGCGGGGAGAAAGTTACTGTCTCTTGTGCTGAGGGAGATGTTGGCAAGGTGTACCAAGGCGAGATTCCCTTTGTGGTGAACAAAACAGACCTCAGCGCTCTGAAACAGCCCAGCACTGAGATAATGATTAATCTGGGTAATCCAGAGCTTGCCTTCAAGACAAGCTTTATCCCTAATGATGGGATAGGTCTGGCCCGCATGGAATTTATTATCAGTGAATACATTAAAATCCACCCCATGGCTCTGGTACATCCGGAACGTGTAACCGATACCAAGGAACGTTCAGCTATCGATCGTATAACCCAAGGCTATGGACAGCCGGCTGCCTTCTTTATCGAACGCCTTTCAGAGGGTGTAGGTACTATTGCCGCAGCTTTCTACCCGAAACCAGTAGTAGTGCGCATGTCTGACTTTAAGAGCAATGAGTACGCGAGCCTTTTGGGCGGGAAATTCTTTGAGCATGATGAGAACAATCCGATGCTGGGCTTTCGTGGGGCATCGCGCTATACTCACCCCGATTATGTTGAGGGCTTCGCACTGGAATGTGCGGCTATGAAGCGGGTTCGAGACGAGATGGGGCTTACCAATGTTAAGCTCATGATCCCCTTCTGCCGGCGAGTTGAGGAAGCCGCTAAGGTAATTGGGAAAATGGCGGAATTTGGTTTGGAGCGGGGCAAAAATGGCCTCGAAATCTATGTTATGTGTGAAATCCCAAATAATGTCATTCAGATAGATGCCTTTGCCAAGCACTTCGACGGTTTCTCAATTGGTTCCAATGATCTTGCCCAGCTTGTCCTGGGGGTGGATCGCGACTCCGCAATCGTGGCTTTTGACTACGACGAGCGTGACGTCGGAGTAAAAGAAATGATCCGTCTCTCAGTTGAAGGTTGCAAGCGTAACAAGCGGCACTCGGGGCTCTGCGGTCAGGCCCCCTCGGATTATCCTGAGATGGCCGAGTACCTGGTGGAGCTCGGCATAGACTCCATAAGTCTCAATCCTGATGCTGTGCTTAAGACCACCTTACATGTGCTTGATATCGAAAAAAGACTTGGCCGTAAACAACGAGATGAGAACAGGCAAAAAATCTCAACCGAGAAAGCGACTTGAGGCATAACAGGAGGGGACAGGGGATGAATATGAAAAGGATAGCAATTAACGGGCTAGGGCGTATAGGTCGCATGGTACTGAGGCACTACGTGGCAACACGTCCGAAGGACATTGAACTCGTTGTGGCCAACGATCTTGGTACCCACGGATGATTTAGCATATCTCATCAAATATGATTCGGTTCATGGGCAGCTACCTTTCCTTGTAACCGCAGAGAAAGACGCAGTTCATGTGGGTGACGTTACCGTGAAAATTACTGCGGAAAAAGACCCAGCAAAGTTGCCCTGGAAAAAGCTTCGCATTGATGCAGTTATTGAATCCACTGGCTACTTTACCAAACGTGAACTGGCCGCAAAACATCTTGAGGCAGGAGCAAGAAGGGTCATCATCAGCGCACCAGCTACTGACGCAGACGTCACGATAATTGTTGGTATAAATGAAAACAAACTCGATCATAACAACCACCACGTGATATCTATGGCTTCCTGCACTACAAATTCATTGGTTCCGCCGCTTAGGGTACTGATGGACAACTTTGGCATCGAGCGGGCTATGGCAACTACTGTTCACGCCTATACGGCCAGTCAAGCGCTAGTGGACAGGCCGGATAAGAAACGTAATAGAGGACGGGCTGCTGCTGTATCTCTGGTTCCCAGCACTACTGGATCGGATGTTGCAACTACGTTAGTGCTCCCTGAACTCAAGGATAGGTTTAGAGCTCTGGCTATCCGTGCGCCGATTCCAGATGGCGCTATCACTGATATCGTCGCTGATCTGAATAAATCTACCACAGTAGAGCAGGTTAATGCTGCTTTCAAAATGGCATCTGAGGGGCTCTTGAGTGGTATCCTCGGATACACTGAAGAGGATCTGGTATCAGCCGATATTATTGGTGATACCCATTCTGGAATCGTTCATGCTCTTTCCACGCAGGTGGTGCAGGGGAGCATGGTTAAGCTTCAGGTTTGGTATGACAACGAGTTCGGATACTCAAGACGCCTGCTGGACGTAATTGAGCGATTAGATCTCTAATAAGGTACTTATGTCCTGTAGATGATAATAATAATGAGGAAGCAATTATGAAAGTGCTCGTTTATAGCGCACGTCCTTATGATAAGGAATTCCTTGAGGCGGCTAATCAAAACAAACACGAACTACATTTTATTGAAGCTCGGCTTGAAGAAAGCACAACAGTTTTAGCTCGTGGATTCCCTTCAGTTTGTTGTTTTGTCGACGATGTTTTAAGCCAAAAAGTATTACGGCAGTTATATGATGTCGGCACACGGCTCGTAGCCTTGCGGGCAACTGGTTTTAATAACGTGGACTTACAGGCAGCCGAAGAACTAGGCATGACTATCATGCGGGTATCCCGGTACTCGCCTTATGCTGTAGCCGAATTCGCCGTCGGCATGATGCTTGACTTAGACCGCAAAATCCACCGGGCATATACACGAGTTCGAGACGGTAATTTCTTGCTCCATGGGTTAATTGGTTTTGAACTGCATGGCAAAACAGTGGGCATTGTTGGCACCGGAAAAATAGGTAGCGTGCTTGCCCGCATTTTGCAGGGTTTTGGTTGCCATCTCTTGGCCTATGATGTGGCTAAGAACCCAGAATGCACCAAACTTGGGGTCCGTTACGTTCCGCTCAAGGAGTTATTAAGTAAGGCCGATATTGTCAGTTTACATCTTCCATTAACACCTAAGACACGCCATTTGATAAACGATAAGAACCTTTCAAACATGAAGCCAGGAGCTATGCTTATTAATACCAGCCGCGGAGCGCTGGTAGATACTCGTGCTCTTATCAGCGCGCTGGAAAAAGGTCATTTGGGAAGTGTAGGTCTTGATGTTTACGAGGAGGAGTCACACATTTTCTTTCAAGATCTCTCTGACGAAATAATTCCTGATGATATGATTACGCGGCTTCTGACTTTTCCTAATGTATTGGTTACAGGACACCAGGCCTTCTTTACCAAGGAGGCTTTGAATAGTATCGCTGAAACAACCATTAAAAATATCAACGACTTCGCTGCAGGCCATGAAAATGAAAATATTTTAAGGCCTAAGAATGTGCTAAGAGCCTCGGGTAAGGATAAATAGTAAGGAGACTATCATGACTGTATCCAGCAATTATCTGTCACCTAACCTGCCTGAAGGGCTAGAAGGACTTGCCGAGTTAGCCCTCGATCTTCGCTGGTCATGGAATCACGCCGCTGACAAGCTATGGAAATATATTGATCCAAAAATATGGAGTATGACGTCCAATCCATGGCTCATGCTTCAAACAGTTAAAGCGAATCGCCTTAAGGCACTGGCAACCGATTCCACTTTTCTGGGACTGATGAATGAACTTGTGGAAGAACATCGAAAGGCGATAGAAGAAAAGGCCTGGTTTCAACAGACCCACTCTAAATCGACACTAAAAGTAGCCTACTTCAGCATGGAGTATGGACTTGGTGAAGCTCTGCCGATTTACTCGGGCGGTCTCGGGATTCTAGCGGGTGATTATCTTAAGACGGCCAGTGACCTGGACGTTCCACTAATTGGAGTAGGTCTTCTCTACCAACGGGGCTATTTCCGTCAAGCAATAGACGCCCATGGCGACCAGACCGAGTTTTACCCCTACAACGACCCCGACCAGCTTCCAATCACGCCAGTACGCGACAGGAATGGACAGTGGCTCCGGATAAGGATAGATTTTCCCGGTGGCGCATTGTGGTTGCGTGCCTGGGAAGCCATAGTGGGACGGGTGAAGCTTTATCTCCTAGACAGTAATGATCCTATCAACAGTCCCCCTGACCGCGGGATTACCAGCGAGCTCTACGGGGGAGGACCGGAACTTCGCCTGCAGCAAGAGATTGTGTTGGGAATCGGAGGATGGCGACTGCTTGATGCCCTTAGTATTCGACCTGAAGTATGTCACCTGAATGAGGGACATGCGGCACTAGCTGTTGTCGAGCGGGCACGCAGCTTTATGCTAAGTGAACATCAGCCTTTCAATGTGGCTTTGGCCGCAACTCGTGCGGGCAACATCTTTACCACGCATACACCTGTTGAGGCGGGTTTCGATCGATTCTCACCAGAGCTAGTCAGCCGTTATCTGGCAAATTATGCGGATCAACTGGGTATTGGATTGGGCGGTCTCCTAGCTTTAGGCCGCCAAGATCCTGCCAACTCACAGGAACCACTCAACATGGCCTTTCTGGCTATGCGGGGTTCAGGAATAGTCAACGGTGTCAGCCGTCTTCATGGAGAGGTAAGCCGGCACATTTTCCAACAATTATTCCCTCGCTGGCCCAAGGGCGAGGTACCAATCACCCACGTTACCAACGGTGTTCACATACCGTCATGGGACTCTGCAACAGCCGATACGACCTGGACCAATGCCTGCGGGAAAGAACGTTGGCTAAATACCATGGATACGATTAAAGACGATTTGAAGAAGATAACCGACGAGTCATTGTGGCAACTACGCAATGAAGAAGCAGAGCAACTGATCCATTACGTACGTTCACGTCTTGGTCGTCAGTTGGCAAGAGCAGGTGCCTCGTTGCAACTCATAAAGCAGTCCAACCAAATACTGGACCCTAGCGTTCTCACAATGGGTTTTGCCCGGCGCTTCACCGCATACAAACGACCAAATCTATTGCTCCATGATCCCGATCGGCTAAGCAGGATACTGAACAATCTTCATCGGCCTGTTCAACTCGTTATTGCCGGTAAAGCCCATCCTCGCGATGAAGAAGGCAAAGCCTTGGTGCGAGCTTGGTGGGAGTATTCGCTTCGTTCCGACGTTCAAAACAAGGTAGTCTTCCTCTCTGACTACGATATGGCTCTGGCTGAGCAGTTGGTACAAGGCGTGGACCTTTGGATAAACACACCCCGCCGCCCCTGGGAGGCTTGCGGTACCAGCGGCATGAAGGTTCTGGTAAACGGTGGCTTAAACTTATCGGAGCGGGATGGCTGGTGGGCAGAAGCTTACCGGACCGAGGTTGGATGGGCTATAGGCGATGGGCAGGAGCATGGTGATGACCCCAACTGGGATGCCAAAGAAGCGGAACAGACATACCGTCTCCTCGAGGAGGAGATTATTCCCTGCTTCTATGAACGTGATGACCAAGGCATCCCCACAGCCTGGATAGCACGCATGCGGACGAGCATGGCTGAACTCACCCCACAATTCAGTACGAACCGAATGCTGCGAGAGTATGTCGATAGGCTATACCTCACTGTTGCCCAGAACTATCATAAGCGCTCTGCCGACGGAGCAAATGAATCAGTACGCTTATGCCACTGGCAAGAGTTACTGGAGACGCAATGGCAGAAATTACATTTCGGAAGGCTAGATGTGCAGAGGGAAGGCAAAGAATATATTATGACCGTAAACGTGTATCTTGATACGCTTGAACCGAAGGCAGTGCAGGTCCAGCTATTCGCCGAGCCACAGGGTAACGGAGAATCCGAAATTCATGTCATGAAGATAGCTGAGGCTGCAGGAACAGCGAATAGCTATCTCTATCGTGCCCGTATCCCGGCCCTTCGGCCAGCAGAAGACTATACGCCACGCATCATTCCCTATTTTGACGGGGCTGCGGTGCCTCTGGAAGCCAGACAAATATTATGGTATGAATCATAGATGGCCAACCTTTGACCCCAGTATGTGGAAGATAATACTTGGGGCTGGAAGAGCTAAAAATGGCACGCGTGAAGAAAACGAAAGAGGATATTGCTAGATTTCTCTGGCAGCTGCATTCTCTAATGCTGTAACACCAGGCAACTGTTTGCCCATCAGAAATGCCGTCAACGCGCCGCCAGCAGTGCTAACATAGGAAATCTTGTCTGCTAGCTTGAACTCATGTAATGCTGCTGTTGTGTGGCCACCTCCGGCTAGGGAAAAGGCTTTCGAATTCGCGATTTCTTCAAAAATTCTTTTCGTGCCGAAGATGAATTGGCTGTTTTCAAAAACTCCCATGGGTCCGCTCACGACAATTGACTTCGCGATCTTTATTATCTTGGCATAATCCTCAACCGTCTCTGATCCAATATCAAATATAGGAAAATCTGTTGGAAGTTCATGAACAGAGATTTCTTTTCTCTTTCCATTGACTTCTATGGCCAAATCTCTTGGGATTTTAATTTTATCTGGATACTTTTG
>Ga0307423_1002437_pt1 | contig 10402 bp, 6 predicted proteins | sample SalMarWE160310MG_FD_202154 | JGI IMG/M metagenome (GOLD analysis project Ga0307423, IMG submission 202154) | Salt marsh sediment microbial communities from the Plum Island Ecosystem LTER, Massachusetts, United States - WE1603-10 | ecosystem: Environmental > Aquatic > Marine > Intertidal zone >... | reverse complement strand
CTCATGGAATCCAGAACCGTTCAGTTGCTGGAGTTTCCCAAGGTTCTGAATCGTTTGGCGGAGTTCGCCGTTTCCGTCCCCGGACGGAGGGCCTGTCATGCCGTCCGCCCCTTTTCAGACCCGGAAGCTCTTTTTCAATGCCGCGGCGCACTGCTTGAAACCGTGTCGCTCTTTCGCGAAACCGGTTGCCGGTTGAGCGAATTCCACGACATGGACGGGGTCTTTTCGCACGTGGAAAACGAGCGCAAGACCTTGGACGCGGACGGGCTGTGGGCGCTTTTGGACATGCTGGAAAAGGAGGCGGCTCTCCGAGAGACTCTTCTCAGCAGACCGCTCGGGACGCGAGCGCCCGCTGCGGGCGAAGCGCCAGAAATCTACGCTTGGCCGAAGCTGGCCGCCAAGGCTCTGGCCGTTCCCCGAGCGAAAAAACTTTTTGCTGCGCTCAAGCGCTGCATCACTCCGGACGCCGGTCTTCGCGACGAAAGCTCGCCCGAGCTTTTTTCCGTGCGCCGCGAGATCAGGGCCATTCACCGAAAATGCGCCAAGAACGTCAAGGATTTTATTGGGGAACAGGGGATCTCCGGCTTTCTTCAGGAGGAGTTTATCACCATCTCCTCGGATCGCTATGTGCTGCCTTTGCGGGTGAATTTCAAGGGACGCATTCCAGGCATCGTCCACGATTATTCCCAGACCGGCGAGACCTGTTACGTGGAGCCCTTTTTCCTGGTGGAGGTCAATAACCGCCTGCAGGAACTCAAGCAGGAGGAGCGTGAGGAGGAGGCCAAGGTTCTGGCCTTTCTAACCGGCTTGGTCCGCGAAGAGCGCGCCACAGCCCTGGCCGCATACGATCTGTTGATCGAGATGGACCTTTTTTTGGCCAAGACGCTTTTCGGGGAGGCCCTTGGGGGCGTGGTCGCGGACGCTTCGCCCGGCAACGCGGTCAAGCTCATGGCCGCCCGCCACCCCTTGCTGGTTCTGTCTGGTCCGGCTGCTCCTGGAGGCTCCGGTTCGGCGACAACGGGCAACAAAGGCGCGGGCAAAGCCATCACCCAGGACCTCGTCCTGAAAGACGACCAGAAGGCTCTGATCATCAGCGGCGCCAACGCGGGCGGCAAGACTGTCTGTTTGAAAACCCTGGGACTTTTGGCCCTCATGACGCTTTCCGGCCTGCCCATTCCGGTTGAAGAAGGCAGCGCGCTGCCATTTTGGAAGAAAATTTTCGTCTTCATGGGCGACGAGCAGAGCCTGGAAGACCATTTAAGCACTTTCACCGCCCAGATTAGCCATTTGAGCCGCCTGTGGCCCGAGATAGACGGCGAGACCCTAGTGCTTCTGGATGAATTCGGCGCGGGAACCGATCCGGCCCAGGGCGCGGCTTTGGCCCAGGCCGTGGTGGATGGGCTTTTGGACAAAGGAGCCTGGATGGCGGCGGCCACGCATTTTCCGGCGCTCAAAGCCTACGGGCTGTCCAAGCCCGGCGTGCGCGCCGCCTGCATGCTCTTTGACCCGATCAGCAAAAAGCCTTTGTACCGTCTGGCCTACGACCAGGTCGGAGCTTCCATCGCCCTGGACGTGGCCCGCGAACACGGTCTGCCCGAGGATATTCTGGAGCGGGCCAACAAATATCTCCTGCTCGAAGGCGGGGACTCGGCCAAGGTCTTCGACCGGCTGAACGCCCTGGCCGTTGATCGGGAGCGTGAAAACGCAGCGCTCCACGAACTTCGGGCCAAAGACGCCGAAAAGATGGCGCGGCTTCGGGAAAAGTATGAAAAGCGCCAGGAGACCCTGGTCGAGGAAGTCCGGGCGCATTCCCGCGAGATTGTGACAAAATGGCGGGATGGGAAGATTGGAAGAAAACAGGCCCTTGCGGCCCTTGCCGACTCGCGAAAAAGTCTTATTAAGGAAAAAGCGCAAGCTCGGGCCGACGCGGGGGAGGTCCGGGAAGCGGGGAGCGGAGCGGTTGATATTTCGCGCATCAAGCCTGGCGACGAAGTTTTTCTCGAAAGCTGGGGCAAGGCCGGTAAGGTCGCCGAGAAAGATTGCAAGCGAAAAATGCTTAAGATCGACCTCGGCGGCGTTTGCATTTGGGCGGCTCTTGATGACTTGCGTCTTGCCTCTGGCGGCGGCGGAGCGGGAAAGGCCGCAGCGAAAGGCGGCGGCGGGACGACTCCTGGGCCGGACGTTCCCACAGGCTACATTCTTGACCTCAGAGGGCTTCGCGTGGACGAAGCGGCGGCGGAACTGGCCTCCTTTCTCGATGCCAGCCTTTTGCGCGGACTGGAAAATCTTGAGATCATCCATGGAAAGGGCACAGGCGCGTTGCGCCGGGAGGTGCACAGTTTTCTGCGGGAATCCAAGCAGGTGGCGTCCTTTTCCCTGGCCCCCGAAGACCAGGGCGGCGACGGCATGACCATCGTCGAACTGAAATAGCCCCGAACACCCGCGAAGCGCTTATAGAAAGGTTTGGAAGATTCTTAAGAAACCTTTCCTCAAAAGGTTTCTTAAGCCGCCGGAGGCATATTCTTGAAATTTGATTCCGGGGTCGTGCAGGCCGTCAAGTCTCGGATCGATATTGCCGATATCGTTCGCAGATACGTTGACCTGCGCAACGTAGGAGGGCGCCTTGTCGGGGTGTGCCCGTTTCACAACGAAACCAAGGGATCGTTCAACGTGCACTCGGACAAGGGGTTTTACCATTGTTTCGGCTGCCAGGCTTCGGGCGATGTGATCGATTTTTACTGTCGCATCAACGGGTTAGAGTTCCGAGACGGCCTTGAGCAGTTGGCCGCCGAGGCGGGTATCCGCTTGGAGACGGTCAAGGCCGATCCCAGGGCGGATGAAAAGAAAAAGGTCAAGTTGCGTTGCCTTGAAATGCACGCCGCAAGCGAGCAGTTTTTCAGGCATTGCCTGGCCTCGAATGTTGGCGCCAAGGCGCGGGAATATGTTTCGGGACGCAAGGTCAGCCCGGAGCTTATTGAGGCCTTTGGTCTTGGCTACGGGCCTGGCGGCTGGCAGGCCTTGCAGGAATTTTTATCGTCGCGCGGCTACAATCCCCGGGAGGGCGTTGCAGCCGGGCTTTTGTCCGTGAATGACGCAGGGAGGACCTGGGACCGCTTTCGGGACAGGCTTATTTTCCCTATCCGGGACGTCTCCGGGAAGGTGGTGGCCTTTGGCGGGCGCATCATGGGGGAGGGCGACCCCAAGTATTTGAACAGCGCCGATTCGCCGATTTACAAGAAGGGCGAACATCTTTACGGGCTTTCCCAGGCCAGGACGAGCATCTCCCGGACCCGGCGGGCGCTTTTGACCGAAGGGTATATGGACGTGATCACCCTGCACCAGTTCGGCTATACGGACGCCTGCGGGGTTCTCGGCACGGCGCTCACCCCGGAGCAGGTCAAGCGTCTGGCCGGATTTTGCAACCGTGTTGATCTGGTTTTCGACGGCGACCCGCCGGGACGCAAGGCGGCGCTCAAGGCGGCCGAGATGATTTTGTCCCATGGGGCCTCCTGCCGGGCGGTCATGCTGCCCGAGGGGGAGGATGTGGACAGCCTGCTCCACGCCAAGGGCCGGGCGGGATTCGAGGAGTGTCTGGACAATGCCCTGGATGGGCTTGATTTCTGTCTGGCCACTGTTCGGGCTACGTTTTCCCCCAGGGAGATCATGACCTGGGCAAAGGATTTTCTGGCGGGTTTGCGGGATACGGACCTGCGGGCCTTTTATCTGCCCCGGCTGGCTTTCGGTCTGGGGCTTGACGAGGCCGCCTTTCGGGGCGCGGCTTCCAAGGCGGCCGAACAGCAGAGGGCGTCCGGTTCGCCCGGCGTTGCGGGAGCGCCTGAAGGGGGCTACGGCCAGAAGGCGGGGCGCGGCGCGACCATGCGGCCCAAGCCGAGCAACGGCGAGGGACTTTTTTCGCCAAGGGACGCAAAGTTTCTGGAATTCGTCGTACGCTATGGCGGGACCGTGCCGGAGTTGGATGCCCTGGGACTGGCCCAAACCTTGAACACCGAGGCGGCCGGACGATTTTGGGCCAAACTCGTTGCGGGCCAGGGACGGGATATTTTTCACGAATTGGATGAGGCGGAGAAAATCTTTTGGGTCGGCGTTCTCTCCAAGGACCCGCCTGCGGATGATGTGGCCGCCCAACAGTGGGAAGATTACAGACAAGAACTTTTATCAATGCCGAAAAAGTACAAGCAGGCGGAACTCAAAGAGGCCATGCGGCTCGCTCGCGCCAATGGCGATAAAAACGAAGAGATCCGGCTTGCAAAAGCTTACACCGCACTCGTTCGGGAGGGTTGAATTGAGCAATATCAAAGAGATTCAACAGATCAAGAGCCTTATCGCCAAAGGCAAGCAGAAGGGCTTTTTGACCTTTGACGAGGTGAACAAGGCGCTTCCCTCGGAAGTCAACAATCCCGAGCAAATTGAAGAGGTCATTTCCATCTTCGATGCGCTCGATATCAGCATTGTCGATTCCGACAAGGAGGGCGGCAAGCTCGACGCCGCGTCATCCGATGCGGACGACGGAGGCGATTCCGGCGGTCTGGAACTGACCGAAAGCGAAGACGCGCTGGATTATTCCTCCCGCAGCACGGACCCTGTGCGCATGTACCTGCGTGAGATGGGCGCCGTTCCCCTGCTCGACAGGGACGGGGAGGTGGTCATCGCCAAGAAGATCGAGTCCGGCGAGCTGGACGTGCTCTTTGCCTTGGTGGAAGTGCCGGTGGCCATCGAAGAGCTTGTCCAGGTGGGCGAGGATCTCAAAATTGGCCGGATCAAGCTCAAGGACGTGGTCAAGACCATTGAGGAAGACGATCCTTCCGAAGACGAGATGAACCAGCGGCAGCGGGTCATCTTCCTTCTGGAAGAAGTCCGTTCCATCTTCCGCAAGAAACGCAAGATATACGAGAAGCTCGACCAATGCGCCTGCCTGGATCGCCGGGTTTTTGGCGTGCAGAAGGAAATTCTTGGTTACAAGGACGACGTGGTCAACAGGCTGCGCGACATCAAGCTGGAAAAAACGCTGATCGACCGGGTGATCGAGACCGTGGAGGACTACGTGCGGCAGATGCACAACTGCCAGCGCGACCTGTCGGCCTACATTCTGTCCGTGGGCAAGTCCCAGCCGGAAATCAAAGTGATGTTCACCCAGCTTGAAAACAGGGAGATCAACCCGGTTGTGGCCGCCGACAGCATGGGCCTGACCGTGGAGGAGCTTTTCTCCTTTAAGGAAATGATCCTGGCCAAGATGGAAATCCTACAGCGGCTCCAGGACAAGTGCTGCCATCAGGTCTACGACCTTGAGGAAGTGCTCTGGCGTATCAAACGCGGCAACAACGCCGCCCAGCGCGCCAAGCAGGAGCTTATTCGGGCCAACCTGCGTCTGGTCGTGTCCATCGCCAAAAAATACACCAACCGCGGTTTGCAGTTCCTGGACCTCATCCAGGAGGGCAACATCGGCCTCATGAAGGCTGTGGACAAGTTCGAGTACCAGCGCGGCTACAAGTTCTCCACCTACGCCACCTGGTGGATCAGGCAGGCCATTACGCGGGCTATCGCCGATCAGGCCCGGACCATCCGCATTCCGGTGCATATGATCGAGACCATCAACAAGCTTATCCGGACTTCCCGCTATCTGGTGCAGGAGCTTGGCCGCGACCCCACTCCCGAGGAGATCGCCGAGCGCATGGATTATCCGCTGGAAAAGGTCAAGAAGGTCCTCAAGATCGCCAAGGAGCCCATTTCCCTTGAGACGCCCATCGGCGATGAAGAGGATTCGAGCCTGGGCGATTTCATCGAGGACAAGAAGGCCTTGGCCCCGTCCGAGGAAGTGGTCAACACCAAGCTTGGCGAGCAGATCAGCCGGGTTCTTTCCGATCTCACGCCGCGCGAGGAGCAGGTGCTCCGCAAACGCTTCGGCCTTGGGGAAAAGAGCGACCACACCCTGGAAGAGGTGGGCAAGCTTTTCAACGTCACCCGCGAGCGCATCCGGCAGATCGAGGCCAAGGCCCTGCGCAAACTGCGCCACCCGGTGCGCAGCCAGCATCTGCGGTCATACTACGAATCCTAGGATGGGACGGTTTTACGCTACTGACAGGGCGGCTTTCGGGCCGCCTTTTTTTTCAACGAAAGGCTTTGGCGCGCTTTATTGCGCCGGGTTCTTGCTCTGCGCCGCCTTGTTCCTTCCGGCGTCCGCCTTTGCCGAATCCTTCAGCGCCTACGCCAAGGCGGTCCTTGACGGGGACACGGTTATTCTGGACAGCGGAACGGTGGTGCGGGTTTTGGGGGTGGATGCGCCGGAGATCGCGCATGAGGGCAAGACGGCGCAGTATTACGGCCAGGAGGCCAAGTCTGCCCTCGCCGGGATGGTCATGGGCAAAATCCTGCACGTTGAAGTCCCGGACGGCAAGCGGGACCGCTACGGCCGGGCGTTGGGCGTCATTTTTACGGACGGCGACGTTTCAATCAACGAGGCGCTGGTCGCTGACGGCGCGGCCTTTTACTATTGGCATAGGGATGTGCCCAAAGACCTGGCCGAGAGACTTGTCGTAGCCCAACGCCGGTCGATAAAGAGGGGGAAGGGCTTCTGGCCGAAGATTGCGGCCTTGCCGCGACCGGCCGCGCCGTATCTGGGCAATTCCCGCTCCTGGCGCTTTCATGCGCCGGGTTGCCCGCTCGGAGCGAAGATATCCAAAAAGAACCGGGTGGCGTTCGCCACGGCCCTGGACGCTTTCAGCGCGGGCTATTCCCCCGCGCGCCCCTGCACGCCCTGGCCCCCTGCGGGGCGCTGATACACCCCCCTTGAAACCCAAGTCATCCATTTGCATGGTTGACGTATGACGCGCCAAAGCCCGGTCAGGGCGCGTCCTGCGGACAATCCGTCACAAGTCCCGTGACGCCCCATTCGGCGAGCCTGCGCATATCCTCGGGCGCGTTGACCGTGTATGTGTTGATCGCCAGTCCCGCTTCCCGAACGCGTTGGATGGCCTCGCGGGAGAGGAAGCGGAATCCGGGATGCCAGGCGTCGGCCTTGACCGCCGTGACGGCCTGGATCGGATCGCCCTGAAAGTGATGTTCGGTGAGAAGACCAGTCAGGATATGCGGCGCAAGCTCCTTGCTTTGGCGGACATAGTCCGCGTTGAAGGAGGATATGATCACCTGCTCGTCCATACCCTGGGCGGCCACGACGGCCTGCGTCCGTGCGACGATATCGTGCGCAAGGGCGTGGGGAAGGGCGCGCGAAACGTCCTTGATCTCAATGTTGAGCCACATGCCGCAATCGGCTGCGAGCCGCAAGACCTCGGCGAGCGTGGGGACGCGGACGTCCTCGGGCGCGGTTTCGGAATTCAGCCAGGACCGCATGGCGCTGTGAGAAGAACAGTATCTGCGCGGGAAGACATTGGCGGAAAGCGTTTTGATCTCCTCCAAGGTGAAGCGCCAGGGCAGGGGAGGGCGGTTGTTCGCGAACGCCGGGCACATGCGGGCATTGGTGGTGCGAAGCAGGTTCAGGTCGTGCAGAACGATAATTTCCCCGTCTTTGGTCGGCTGCACGTCAATTTCGCAGCCGTCCGCTCCGGCTTCGCGGCCCATGCGCAAAGCGCGAAGCGTATTTTCAGCGGCAAGGGAACGGCCGCCGCGATGCGCCCAGATCAAGGGCCTGTCGTGAATGAGGGATAGCGGTTTCAAAGATATCTCCAGTGGATTGATTCTTTTGACCAGGGCATTCGACCCGGTGTTGCGCGAATGGGGAGGCGGTTAATGGTTGAGGATTTGCTCAAGAAAGGCGCGGCTTCGCTCTTCCTTGGGCGCCGTAAAGAAGTCCTTGACCGGCGAGTACTCCACAATTTGCCCGTTATCCATGAAGACCATGGTGTCCGACGCTTCCCGCGCAAACCCCATCTCATGGGTCACGCAGATCATGGTCATGCCCTGCTCCGCGAGTTCGCGCATGACGTCAAGCACTTCCTTGATCATTTCCGGGTCAAGGGCAGAGGTCGGCTCGTCGAAGAGCATGATTTTGGGCTGCATGGCCAGGGCGCGGGCGATGGCCACGCGCTGCTGCTGTCCGCCGGAAAGTTGCCCGGGGAACTTGGCCGCCTGCTCGGCTATGCCCACGCGCTCAAGGTAGGTCATGGCCAGATCCATGGCTTTCTTGCGCGGCATGTTGCGCACATGGACTGGACCTGAGATGACATTGTCCAGAATGGTCATGTGCGGGAACAGGTTGAACTGCTGGAAGACCATGCCCACTTCGCGGCGCACCCGTTCGATCTGTTTGACATCGTTGGTCAGGGGCGCGCCGTTGACCACGATGGTTCCTTCCTGATGTTCTTCCAGGCGGTTGATGGTGCGGATTAAAGTTGATTTCCCCGAGCCGGACGGGCCGCACACGACCATTTTCTCGCCATGATGGACGCGCAGATCAATGTCCTTGAGAACATGGAATTGGCCGTACCATTTGTTCAGCCCCTTGATTTCAATGACCGCCGGGCAGTCGGCCAGATGCGTGGGAATGTGGGATGGGGAGGTTGGCATGCGACTCGCCTCTATTTATCCGCGGAGGGGATTTTCTTTTCAAGATGGCGGCTGTAGCTGGACAGCCCGAAGCACAGAATCCAGTACCAGAACGCAATGAAGACATAGGCCTCTTCCAGCCGCCCGAACCATTTGGGGCTGGACGTGGTGGCGAAGGCGATTTGCAGCAGGTCCACAAGGCCCACGATCCCCACCAGGGACGTGTCCTTCAGGATGCCGATGAAATTGTTTACCATGGGGGGGATGACGATGCGCAGGGCCTGGGGCAGAATGACCACGAGCATCTTTTTCCAGTAGCTCATGCCGAGGGCGTCGGCGGCCTCGTACTGGCCCTTGGCTATCCCCTGCAGGCCGCCCCTGATATTTTCGGCGAGATAGGCGGAGAAGAACATGGTGATGCCGACCATGGCGCGCAGCACTTTGTCCAGCTTCATGTCCGAAGGTAAAAAGAGCGGCAGAACCACCGACGCCATAAAAAGGATGGTGATGAGGGGAACGCCGCGGACAAGCTCGATATAGGCCACGCAAAAGGGTTTGGCGATGGGCATGTTGGAGGTGCGGCCAAGAGCGAGCAGCACGCTTAAGGGAAAGGCCGCAAGCATGGCCACGAGGGAGAGGACGACAGTGAGCATCAATCCGCCCCAGTAATGCGTCTCCACGGGCGGCAGGCCGGTGAAGCCGCCCCCATGCGCCAGCCCGAAGACCACGAAGGGCGAGGCCAGCCAGACAAGGCGCAGCCATTTCGTGGCCCGAAGCTTGTGCATCATGCTGAGACAGACCAAGGCCAGGACGAAAATCAGCGCAACCAACGGACGCCAGCGTTCTTCCGCCGGGTAGACGCCGGTCATGAACACGGGCCACATGTCGCGAATGAAGCCCCAGGCCGCCCCGGAACGCTCCTTGGCCAGGGCAGGGTCAAGGGTCACGGTGGCGTTGGTCACCGCCCAATTCCAGAACGGCTTGACCGCCGCCCAAATGAGGAGAGCGGAAAGGGCCGTGAGCGCGGCGTTATACCAGGGCCAAAGCAGATTTCTGCGGATCCAGCCGAGGACGCCGATCTGCGTGGCCGGGGGAAGTCTGTCGGGGATGTCTGGCATTTACCGCTCCACCAACGCGACTTTGTTGTTGTAAATATTCATTCCAAAAGAGATCACAAGCGAAATGCACAGGTAAACGCCCATCCATATTCCAACGATTTCGACGGCTTGTCCGGACTGGTTCAAGATGGTTCCCCCCACGCTGACGAAATCGGGATAGCCGATGGCCACGGCGAGGGAGCTGTTCTTGGCGATGGCGAGATACTCGCTGGTCATTGGCGGCACGATGACGCGCATGGCCTGCGGCAGGACCACGATCCGCATGACTTGCCGTTCCTTCATGGCCAGAGCCCGGGCGGCTTCGCGCTGTCCCTTGGACACGGACTCAATGCCGGAACGAATGATTTCGGCGTTGAACGCGGAAACATAGATGGTCAGGCCCACCGCCAGGGCGGTGAATTCAGGGGTCAATCCGGTTCCGCCTTGAAAATTGAAGCCCTTAAGGACTGGAAAATCAAGCGTAAACGGCTGCCCGCCCACAAGCCATGCCAGGGCTGGCGCCCCGACGACGAGACAAAGCCCCGGAAAAAACCAAGCTCCGGCGACCCCTGTTTCATCGTGCATGCGCCGGGAACGGCGGAGGAGCATCCACATTCCGGCCAGCCCGACCAGGACGGCGGCGCAAAAGAGCCATGCCCCGTCTTGCGGAACGAGCGCCGGCAGATAGAGTCCCCGCTGGTTCACAATGATCCAGCCGCCAAGGTCAATGGAATTGCGCACGCCTGGAAGCTTTTGCAACACTATGAAATACCAGAAAAAAAGTTGAA
>Ga0307423_1002435_pt1 | contig 10405 bp, 7 predicted proteins | sample SalMarWE160310MG_FD_202154 | JGI IMG/M metagenome (GOLD analysis project Ga0307423, IMG submission 202154) | Salt marsh sediment microbial communities from the Plum Island Ecosystem LTER, Massachusetts, United States - WE1603-10 | ecosystem: Environmental > Aquatic > Marine > Intertidal zone >... | reverse complement strand
GGGCCGCCCTGCGGGCATACAACGCGCTACGCGCTTTTGCCCGACCTTCGCCGAAATGACGAACACGGAAGTCACCCGACCTTCCTGGCTAGGAATTGTTTCCGTGTTCTTCCGTGGATTCCGTGGCCATTATACAAACACGGCCTACGCCTTGCGGTAGATTTCCGCGCCGCCGTCCTTGAACTCGGCGGCCTTTTCGGACAGGCCGGCCTCGATGGCGGCGTCGATATTACCTATGCCGCGGCCGGCGGCGTAGTCCCGAACGTCCTGGCTGATCTTCATGGAGCAGAACTTCGGCCCGCACATGGAACAGAAGTGGGCCACCTTGGCGGAATCCTTCGGCAAGGTGGCGTCGTGGTATTCGCGCGCCTTTTCCGGATCGAGCCCGAGGTTGAACTGGTCTTCCCAGCGGAATTCGAAACGCGCCTTGGACAGGGCATTGTCACGCACCTGCGCCCCGGGATGCCCCTTGGCCAGGTCCGCGGCATGGGCGGCGATCTTGTAGGTAATGATGCCCTCGCGCACATCCGCCTTGTCCGGCAGCCCCAGGTGTTCCTTCGGCGTCACGTAGCACAGCATGGCGGTCCCGTACCAGCCGATCTGCGCCGCCCCGATGGCGGATGTGATGTGATCGTAGCCGGGCGCGATGTCGGTGGTCAGCGGACCGAGCGTATAGAACGGCGCCTCGTGACAGTCATGCAGTTCCTTTTCCATGTTCTCGCGGATCAATTGCATCGGCACATGGCCAGGGCCCTCGATCATCACCTGCACGTCGTGTTCCCAGGCAATACGTGTCAGCTCGCCCAGCGTCTCCAGCTCGGCAAACTGCGCAGCGTCATTGGCATCGGCGATCGATCCCGGGCGCAGGCCGTCGCCGAGCGAGAACGACACATCATAGGCCTGCATGATCTCGCAGATATCGGCGAAGTGCGTGTACAGGAAGCTCTCCCGGTGATGCGCCAGGCACCACTTGGCCATGATCGACCCGCCGCGCGAGACGATGCCGGTGACGCGGTTCGCGGTCAGCGGCACCCAGGGCAGGCGCACACCGGCATGGATGGTGAAATAATCCACGCCCTGCTCCGCCTGCTCGATCAGCGTGTCGCGGAAGATGTCCCAGGTCAGGTCCTCCGCGGCACCCTCGACCTTTTCCAGCGCCTGGTAGATCGGCACGGTGCCGACCGGCACCGGGGCATTGCGCAGGATCCACTCACGCGTTTCGTGGATGTTCTTGCCCGTGGACAGGTCCATCAGCGTGTCGCCGCCCCAGCGCACCGACCAGACCATCTTCTCGACCTCCTCGGCAATGGAGGACGTGACCGCGGAATTGCCGATATTGGTGTTGATCTTCACCAGGAAATTGCGCCCGATGATCATGGGCTCGAGTTCCGGGTGGTTGATATTGGCGGGGATGATGGCGCGGCCGCGTGCCACCTCGTCGCGGACGAATTCCGGGGTCACCCGCTCCGGTACACTGGCGCCGAAGTTGACCCCGCGGTGCTGTTTCAGCAGGCCGCTGTTGCGCAGTTCCTCCAGGCGCAGGTCCTCGCGGATGGCGACGAACTCCATCTCCGGCGTGACGATGCCCCGGCGCGCGTAATGCATCTGGGTGACATTACAACCGGCCCGGGCGCGGCGCGGCTGGCGGATATGCTCGAAACGCAGCGCGGCCAGCGCCGGATCGTGCTGGCGCTGGCGGCCGAACGCGGAACTCGGCCCGTCCAGCCGCTCGGTATCGGCGCGTTCGGCAATCCAGTTGCCACGCACGTCGGACAGCCCGGCCAGCAGATCGATGCGTGCATCCGGATCGGTGTAGGGGCCCGAGGTATCGTATACCGTGATCGGAGGATTTTTCTCCACCCCGAAGCTCGCCGGTGTGTCGGCCTGGCGAATTTCGCGCATCGGCACGCGGATATCCGGGCGCGATCCCTGGACGTAGATACGGGTGGAATTCGGGAACGGTCGGGTGACGTCAGCCGAAAGCTGCGCGGTCTTCCTGATGAAATCTTCCGGTATTGCACTCATGCGGCCGTCCTCATCAATGTGAACAGGGTGCGCCGGCGAGTGATCGAGCTTCCCTACGCCGGTACGACCCGGATCAGGTTCCAAGGGTAATTCTCAGCCCGTCGCGGGCACCCCCAGCTGGGGCTACACGGTAACCAATGGGCCGCCGGTTTGCAACAATACAATCCAAGTGGATGAAAACAAGCCCATGTTTTAAATGAAAAACTTCAACCCTACCCCGACCAGATTATTGCCAGTGCGGGACAAAGTCCGTACTCTTGGCGGCCGTTGAACGAAACGAGTGACTGGTACTGATGAATCCGGCAGAAATCGAACAGGCACGTTTCAACATGATCGTGCAGCAGATCAGGCCCTGGGAGGTGCTGGATCCACAGGTGCTGGAGGCCATGCAACATGTGCCCCGCGAGGCCTTCGTTCCGGAACGTTATCGCTCACTGGCCTTTGCCGATACGAACATCCCGCTGGGCCACGACCAGGTCATGATGAAGCCCAACGTCGAGGGGCGCCTGCTGCAGGCGCTTGCCATCCGTCCGGAGGACGACGTGCTGGAGATAGGTACCGGCAGCGGCTACCTGACGGCCTGCCTCGCCAGGCTCGGAAATCATGTCACCAGCATGGAAATCCTGCCCGATCTCGCCGCAGCGGCCGCCGACCGGCTAAACGGGCAGGGGATCGGCAATATCACACTGCAGACCGGCGATGCCCTCAGTGATATAGAGCCCGACATTCACTACGACCTCATCGCCGTCACCGGCTCGTTGCCGGTACTGGACCGTCAGTTTTATCGCAACCTGGTCAACGGGGGGCGCCTGTTCGTTATAACCGGCCCGCTGCCGATCATGGAGGCCCGCCTGATCACCCGCATCAACGAGAACAACTGGGCGAGCGAATCCCTGTTTGAAACCTGCATTCCGCCCCTGCTCAACGCACCCGTTCCCGAGGCCTTCAACTTCTAGCCCCAGCCGGCTGTATCCACCATGCGCGAGATGACCCCCGACGAGTGCAAGACGTATCTCGAGAGTGCGCCGGTCAGGCCCCTGCTGCTGGATGTGCGGGAACCCTGGGAGTACAACATTGTCCACCTCGAGGATTCCATGCTCATGCCCATGCGCCAGGTCCCCGTCGAGGCCGACTCGCTTGATGCAGACCGGGAGATCGTCGTAATCTGCCACCACGGCATACGCAGCCGGCAGGTGGGGCTGTTCCTCAAGGCCAGGGGTTTCAGCAGGGTCATCAACCTGCGTGGCGGAATCGATGCCTGGGCCCGCTCCACGGACACCAGTCTGCCGACTTACTGATGAGTTTTATGAAGATGAACACGCCTTGCCGGATAGACCATACGTTCCCTGCACATATCATGTATCAGGGACCAGAGCCCGGGCAGGCGTCGAGGCGGGAACAGGCAAATACAGGACAACAGCTATGCTGCGCATGAAGCAATCAATCAGGATTTTATTCCTGTCCGGTAGCCTGCTGGCTGCCCAGACCGCATTCGCCGACGACCTCGCCGATATCTATCGCAGGGCGCTGGCGGCCGATCCCGAGTACCTGGCGGCCAGCGCCGCGCGTCAGGCCGCCCTTGAGGTGAAGCCACAAAGCCGCGCAGGCCTGCTGCCCAACCTGTCACTGGGTGGCAGTATCTCGCGCGATCGCTACGATCCCCGAAACACGGGTTCGACCAGGTACGCGACCAACCAGAACTACAGCATCAACCTGCGTCAGCCGCTCTACCACCGCGAGCGTTTCATCCAGCTAAAGCAGGCCGACAGCCGCATCGCGCAGGCCGATGCCGTGTTCACGGCGGCACAGCAGGACCTGATCCTGCGTGTGGCGACGCGCTACTTCCTCGTGCTGGGCGCGCGCGACAACCTTGCCTTCGTGCGCGCCGACAAGACCGCGCTGACGCGCACCCTGGACCAGGCGCAGCAGCGCTTCGAGGTCGGCCTGGCAGCCATCACCGATACGCTCAAGGCGCAGGCCGCCTATGACCTCTCGATCAGTGAAGAGATCACGGCCGAACAGCAGCTGGCCGATGCGCGCGAGGCGCTGCGCGAGGTCAGCGGCACCTTGCCCGAGGAGCTGGAAATACTCAGCAGCGAGATCCCGCTGCTGGGACCCGAGCCGGCCGACCAGGACCAGTGGGTCAGGTCGGCCATCGAGCAGAACCCGCTGATGCTGGCGGCACAGGCGGCCACCGAGACCGCGAAGCGGGAAATACAGGTCCAGCGCTCCGGACACTTTCCCTCGCTAGACGCCACGGCGGACTACACCTATCGCGATAACAATTTCGGCGGCCTGACCGCGGTACCGCTGGAACGCAACGACAGCAGCGTCGGACTGGAACTCAGCCTGCCGCTCTACCAGGGTGGCCTGATCACCTCGCGCACGCGCGAGCAGCGCTATCTCTACGAGCAGGCCGTGGAAGAACAGGAGCGGCAATACCGCGCGACGGAACGCCAGACCCGCGACAATTTCCGCGGCATCGTCAGCGGCATCAGCCGGGTCAGCGCACTGGCGCGCGCGATCGAGTCCAATGCAAAGGCCTACGAAGCCGCGAAATCCGGTTTCGATGTCGGTACACGTGACATCGTCGATGTCCTCGACGCACAGCGCGAACTGCTGCGCGCCCGGCGCGACTACGCCCGCTCGCGCTATGATTACCTGCTGGATACCCTGAGCCTGAAGCAGGCGGCCGGCATCCTGTCCGAGGAAGACCTGCTGCAAATAAACGCATTGCTGGTCGCGGATGACACCTAGGCGCAGGCATACACGAACTGCGGTGGCGTATTCGTTCGCGGACAGCGTCCGCTCCTACGGGAGCGTCAATCGGGTGTAGGAGCGCACGACTGCAGGGAGAAGGTGAGACCGTGAAACGGTCGAGAGGCTGGCCTGGGCCATGCAGGAGGTAGAGCACCAAAAGTAGGCGCCCTAGGCGATGCATGGAGCAATTGCCGAGGCATGCGCGATTGATAATGGCCACGGAATCCACGGAAGAACACGGAAGAACACGGAAGAACACGGAAGAACACGGAAGAACACGGAAAGATTAAAAGATTTATTGATCAAGATGTGACAGACATCTTTGCCGGCCCTCCTTCGCGGAACCCCTTATGTACACAAACAGGGCCGTGGGGAAGCGGAATGGATTTGGATGATGGCAATTCGCTCAATTCAATTTCTTCCTGTCGGGACATGCAACACAATTAATTCCGTGTTCTTCCGTGGATTCCGTGGCCATTATTATTTTTTCTATAGTCGCTTCGATCGCGGGCGCGGTCCGCTCCTGCAATTTTAGAGATGGTGTTGGACGCTGGAACATGTCATGAGCGATAACGGCCTGCCGGAACAGCTGCCCGGTTTCGACGATCCCATCGGGCTGCTGCGCGCCTGCCATAAAAAAATGCTCGCCCACTGCGACCTGCTGGAGGGCCTGCCGGCCAACCCGGATACGGCTGCCGCGCAGCAGGTACTGCGCTATTTCTCCAGTAATGCGCTGACCCATCACCGCGACGAGGAAGAAGACCTGTTCCCGCGGCTGAACCGCCAGTCCATGAAGCTGGCCGACCTGGTGCACCGGCTGAAAAAGGAACACGCAGAACTCGATCGTCTATGGGCCGGCATCGCGGCCGGGCTGCGCCAGCTGCCGCAGGTCCACAGCGACCCGGCGTTCACCGAGGCGGTGCAGGTATTCTGTGCGCTGACCCGCGATCATATCGATCGCGAAAACACGGAATTCCTGCCGCTCGCGGCCAGCAGCCTGAGCAGCGAGGCGCTGGGCGAAATCGGCGAGGCCATGGCGGCACGCCGCGGCGTGCGCTATTCAGCGCTCTGACACGATACCGTTATCTGCCGGTCGATCATGGCCAGCACCGCCGCCAGCGCACCGCGGTTCTGTTCCACCACCCTGCGACCCCGCTCACCCGTCTGGTGACGCGCATTGGCATCCTGCAACCACTCGCGCACCGTGCGCTCCAGCCCGGCCATGCTTTCGACCTTGCGGCAGGCGTCCGCCGCCAGCAACAGGTCGCAGATCTCGATGAAATTGAACACATGCGGTCCGGTCACCACGGGGATGCCCAGTGCGGCCGGCTCCAGCAGGTTGTGCCCGCCGTGCCGTACCAGGCTGCCACCCACGAAGGCCACGTCGGATGCGGCATAGAACATGGGCAGTTCCCCCATGGAGTCCCCGATATACACCTGCGTCTGTGCGCTGCAGGGCTCGCGTGTACTGCGCAATACCGTGTTCAGACCGCGCTGACGGCACAGCGCTGCGACCGGCTCGAACCGCTCCGGGTGACGCGGGACCAGCACCAGCAGGCAGTCCCTGAACTGCTTGCGCAATTGCCGGAAGACGTTGAGGACCATTTCATCCTCGCCTTCATGGGTACTTGCCGCAATCCACACCGGGCGATCGACGCCCCAGTCGCGGCGCAATGCCTCGGCGCGCTCCAGCAGGCTCGGCACGACGCGCTGCTCGAATTTCAGGTTACCGGTTACGTCTACACGCGCGCTGTCCGCACCCACACTCACGAAGCGCTTTGCATCCGCTTCACCCTGGGCGGCAATCTGCGTTACGGCGGCGAGTGCCGGGCGAACCAGCCCGCGCACACGCCGGTAGCCCCTTACGGATTTTTCCGACAGGCGTGCGTTGATCAGCAACAGGGGGACCGACCGGCGCCGGCATGCGGCGAACAGGTTCGGCCACAACTCGGTTTCCATGACGATCGCGATACACGGCCTGACGCGGTCAAAAAAACGCATGACCGCGCCCGGCAGGTCGTAGGGTGCATAGACATGCGCCACCTCGCTGCCGAACAGTGAATGTACCCTGGCCGAACCCGTCGGGGTCACCGTGGTGACCAGGATTGAGTGATCGGGATACTGTTCCAGCAAGGCCCTGACCACGGGTTCCGCCGCCTGCACCTCGCCGACCGAAACGGCATGCAGCCAGATCACCTGCGAGCCGAGCGGCGGCTCGATGAATCCGAAACGTTCCGGCCAGCGCCGCAGATAGGCCGGCGCCCGCAGCCCGCGCCAGGCCAGACGCAACAGCACCACGGGGACCAGCAGGTAGAGCAGGATGGTATAGGCGATTCTCAAGCAGGACACCGGTTCTTCGTTTGGCATCAGCATAGCACACGCCGTTCATACATTAATGACCGGCGGAATCCCGCAGGCACGGACGCGAATCGAGCAACAAATACATAAGAATAGCCACGGAATCCACGGAAGAACACGGAAAGATCGATTGATCAACACACACTAGAACCTATCTCATAATCCCGCGCGAGCCGCGTTGCTGTCCCGAAATGAGTGCCTGCAAGGCGCGCCGCGCAGCACAGTACTCGACGTACGGGCAAGCGGCGCAACGCCGCAGGCGCACATTTCGGACGCAACCCCCTGGGGACCGGGCGATTTTGGCCCCTGGCTTTGTTGCGGCTCGCTTATGTAGCTTTGGCTACACCACACTCGCCGCGCCGCGCCATGAGCCAAAATCGCCGCGGTCGCGGCCGCGGGGGATTATGAGATAGGTTCTAGTAACCTGAGGTGAATGGCTGGCACAGCGGGTACCAGTCGTCCAAGCCAGCTTGCGTCGCTACCCGGTTTTCGGACAGCGGGGGGCTTGTTTCTGAATAACCAGCTGTTCGAACCTTCAGCAAAATGACCGTTTACGCCGCATTCCCGCCGTACCGGCATGGAGAGTGAAGGACTTCAAAGGATCGACAGACCCCATCTATCCGGAATTTCATGCCTAACCGCAGGCACAGCCGGATTCAGTTACTACCGGTCATTCTGCGCAAAGGCATAGGCCCATCACCTGCACGGGGCCGACCTGTCGCAAACCCGGACCCTGTGTTCCTGCCTGTAACGGGTGGCGGGACCGGATCATTTCTCGACAGCACCATTGTCGATCCAGACCCGGATGGTCTCGATCTCCTCGGCACTGAGGGGGGCCTTGCCGTGCGGCATGTTGATGGTCAGGTGGTCCTTGCCGGAAACCAGGATATACAGCGAACTGGTTCTGGCAGAGCCCGGATCGATGACCTGTCCGAACTGGTCGTCTTTCATTATCGATTCGTAGGAATCCACCTGAAAGCCGGTTGCCACGGCGCCCTGCTGCCCGGCCAGGTGACATTCAGCGCAGTGCTTCTGGATGATGGGGGCCACATCATCCACATAGGTCACCTTTCGAGTCTGTGGCTGTTCCGCTTTATCTTTATCGCAGGCCGCCAGACTCGCGGCAATGACCAGCAACACAGCGAGAGGCATGGCTCGTGTGATCATGGGGGCGTCCTCTCCGGAAATATTGGCCAGCCGCCATCTTATCATTCCGATGTCGATATTGAACCTGCGCTTGTGTCGCTGCGCCGGGTTCACTGCGCCCGGCGCGCTACCCGCTCCCGTGTCGGTGGAGGCGCGAACGCCTGAAACAATAACCGTTTCGCAGATTTTCTTATGGTCAGGCTGCGACGCTGAACTCACGGTATGGGTCGATGTCCCCGTTTAGCAGAAGATACAGCCACTTACCTGAGGGACTACAGATTTCAACCAGTACCCCGCCGTGCGACTGGCTCTGGAATCCCGATTGTTGATGTGGCCCGCGGCGGTGACGCGGTCTGCTCTGTTGAAACACCCGAAATTCAGAGGAAGCTCATTTCAACATTACTGCTCAACATGTTATGTGAGATCAAGTGAAGTTCTGTATCGTGATTTCAGGGATCCCTTATGGGGCCCTTCTGTCTGAAAGAAAAACACCTGAGCGTGGATCCTGCTCAACATGCGCCCTGTCAATATTCACCCCGTACAGGCCATCGCGGATGGCCACCGTGCCCCGGCACAGCAGCGCGGATCACCCGGAAGGCGACAGATCCCGCTCTCTTGGCAGGCTGTTTTCGAGTGCCGTCTGCCTGATCAGGACGGCCTGCGACAGCTGCAGTCATGTGCCTGGATTACCTGTGCGTAAACGCGGCATCGGGCATCTGGACGGGGCAGCAGAAGTTCACTTTCCAGCGCCCCGGCGATTACAATAGCGCGCTGAAATCGGCCCCTATAGCAAGATACGGAAAAATGCCATCGCCCGGACAAACGGCTGCTGAAGAGGGATTGAACCCGCGGAAGATTCCGCTGGCGCTGTTTCTGCTTTCGTTCGCCACCGTGTTGTTCACCATTGTCCTGTTCCGGCTGCTGACCTTTTTCATCATGCCGTCCCTGTTTTTCGACCTGCTGTTCATCGGGTTCCCCCTGGGCGCGCTGGCGGGTGCCTGTTTCTTCCATATCAGCCGGCAGTCGTTCCAGCGAACGCTGTGGATCCTCCAGGGGGCGATGCTCTTTTCTGTTTTCGCCATGCTCACCTGCAAGCATTTTGATTACCTGCGCGCCCATTTGTTCGACGTCGAACTGCAGCGACTGTTTGTCCAGATGCTTGTCTTCACTGGCTTCTTTATGCCGTTTTTTATTGCCTATGGCCTGAGCGAATACATCGGGTACCAGGTTGGCCGGACACATCTCAGGGGCCGTATGCCGGCGGTCTATGCCATTTACCTGTTTGGCGCGGCGGCGGCCTACCTGGTTGCGGAGTTCCTGTTTCCACTGCTGGGTGCCGCCCGCCTGCTGGGCGTGCCGTTCCTGCTGGTAGCCTTATCGATGCTGCTGCTCACCCCGCCGGCCCGGACCGGCCGGCTGTTGCTGGTCCAGCAAGCCGTCATTGTTGCCCTGCTGTTTGTGCCGCAGCTCGAGGGCGCCTTTCTGCAGCTGTACAAGGGCGCCAGCATACAATCCACCCATGCCTATGCCCGCCAGGATTACGAGTCCATCTACCAGGTATGGGGCACTTACGGTCTTGTCGAGGTCATGCAGGAAACCGGCAGGGAACACTACCTCGGTTTCTACAACGACATCATCCAGTGGCGGTTCGCACCCGGCAACGGCTTTTTCGCGCACAACATCGGGATGTTGCCGCTCGAATGGGCACCGCCGGGCGGCCGGATCGCCATTATCGGCGCGGGAGGCGGCCGCCAGGTGCAATACGCGCGCAAATCAGGACACGAGTTCGAGACGATCATGGCCATCGAGATCGAACCGGCGGTTATCGAGGCGGTGCAAGGCCCCCTGGCCGGGCGTTTCGACCATGTATACCAGGATGCGCGTGTCGAACTGGTGAACCATGAAGCACGCAGCTACATGGAGAACTCTGACGAGCGTTTTGACCTGATCTATCTTCCCAGTGTCGGCGGCTATCCGCAGATGATGCTTGAACCCGGTAACATGATACGCACCATCGAGGCCTACAGGACGCTTGGCAGCCACCTGACGGAACGGGGCGTGCTGGCCATCTGGTATCCAACCGTGCTCGATCCAGGGACCATCCTGACAGAGCAAT
>Ga0307423_1002432_pt1 | contig 10412 bp, 9 predicted proteins | sample SalMarWE160310MG_FD_202154 | JGI IMG/M metagenome (GOLD analysis project Ga0307423, IMG submission 202154) | Salt marsh sediment microbial communities from the Plum Island Ecosystem LTER, Massachusetts, United States - WE1603-10 | ecosystem: Environmental > Aquatic > Marine > Intertidal zone >... | reverse complement strand
ATTTAGGATTATTCGGCTTGCAAGTCAAGGATTGCGGTTCATGGCGGGAAATCAAGATTGGTCTAAACGCCTCCGGTCAATTCGGGGCCACGGGCTATTACTATTGGAACTGAATATTTTCAGTTGCCCGTTTACGGATCCAAAGATGAGAGGTAAACGCGCTTGTCCTGGAGATCCTCCGAGTGCCGATAACTTTTTGGGTATAGCGGTCCGTCCTCCGGGCTGCTGCGGAGGATGGAGAGGGGGGAGGGGAGGGGAAAACGGTGGCGGGGTTCAGGGCGTATCCAATCCAAAGGCCTGATGAAGAACTCGCACGGCGAGTTCAGTATATTTCTCTTCAACCACACAGGAGATCTTTATCTCCGAAGTGCTGATCATCATGATGTTGATACCCTCTTTAGCGAGAGTCGTAAACATCGTGGCAGCCACGCCGGAATGGCTGCGCATCCCAACACCGATGACCGATATCTTGGCAATGCCTTCATCACCCAAAACCTCTTCGGCCCCGATCGATTCAGCAACGTCCCGTGCAATGGCCATCGCCGCCAGGTAGTCCGCCTTCATGACGGTGAAAGTGAGGTCTGTCAGGCCGCTTTTTCTGGTGTTTTGGATAATCATGTCCACGACGATACCCGCCTCCGCGAGAGGGCTGAAAATTTTGGAGGCGATGCCGGGCCTGTCGGGAACCTTCATCAGAGTGATTCGCGCCTCATCTTTTCTACAGGTTACACTCGAGACCACAAGTCGCTCCATGTCATGATCTTCTGCTACAAGCATGGTTCCTTCCTCCTCACTGAAAGACGATCTGACGTGGACGGGCACGTTGAACTTTTTGGCGAATTCTACGGACCGAATCTCCAGAACTTTGGCACCCAAGCTCGCCATTTCCAACATTTCGTCATAGGTTATTTTGGGAAGTTTCCTTGCCCGGTCACACACGCGGGGATCTGTGGTGTATACCCCATCCACATCGGTATAAATCTCGCAGACATCAGCCTTCAAGGCCGCCGCCAGGGCCACAGCAGAGGTATCGGAGCCGCCTCTGCCTAATGTGGTGATGTTGCCCTCTTGATCACGACCTTGAAAACCGGCCACTGCGACGATTTTTTTCTGGTTCAGAAGTTCCTTTATCCTGTGGGCCTTGATTTCCACGATGCGAGCGCGGCCAAAAGCCGTATTGGTGACGATTTCTGCCTGATAACCCAGCAGGGATGTGGCGGGATAGCCCATCGATTCAAGCATGATACACAACAAGGAAACCGTGGTCTGTTCACCCGTGGCAAGCAATACGTCAAGCTCGCGCCTGCTCGGCTCAGGCGTCACCTGCTGCGCCAGCCGCAGAAGACGGTCGGTTTCCCCTGCCATGGCCGAGAGGACCACAACCACGCTGTTTCCGGCACCGTAAGCCGTGACAACCCGTTCAGCAACCTTTCGGATCCGTCCCAGGTCTGCGACCGAAGTGCCCCCATACTTTTGAACGATCAGTGCCATGAAGTTCTCCGGAAAGGGTTGAGTGGAAAGAATCCCGGGTCCGCGGCCCGTAGCCTGGAGAAAACCGGAGTGCCGGTTATCCGAGTCTCTGATCGGGCCACAGCAATATATTTTCTCAGCGTTGCGTGAAATCAGCCAGGCACTGAGAGCTTTGAAAAACATTCATTTTTGTTCAAGATCAAGGAGGGCGAGGATTTGGCGCTTAGGCTTCACTTCGTGCAACCACAGGAATACTCAGAGTATTTCGAGGATAGCGCCTGTGGCTTCACTTCGTGCAAAACCGGAGCCCGACACCGAGATTGGGCAAAAAGGGGCGTTTTTCAAAGCTCTCGGCATTTTTCTACCAGATGACTCGCCTTTTGTCCAGAGCCGGTCAATTGAAGATGGCGGACCTGGTCATCCAAAATACTCATTGAAATTAACAGGTGTTCGTGGGGAAGAATTCCTGCCGCTTTATCAGCCCACTCGATAACGACCACGTGTTGCGCCAGCATCATTTCCTCAAGGCCAATCTCCTCAATTTCAACGCGGGTTTCTATCCGGTAGAGATCCACGTGATAAAGGTCAATCCTTCCTGGATATTGATTGACGAGTGTGAAGCTCGGGCTGGTCACATAAAATTCTTCGGGGACCCCAAGTCCCCTTGCAATACCCTGCGTCAGACAGGTTTTTCCGGCTCCAAGTTCGCCGCTTAACGCAATGACCAATCCGGAGGGCGTATGCCTGCCCAGAAACACGCCAAAACGACGTGTTTCTTCCGGCGAGCGGGAAATGATTTCGTATTCTTTTGTCTTCAAAGGGCCGTGACAAGTCGATCTTCCGAGCAAAAATGATCATCGCCGGGTGTCCCTAACGCCTTGATCTGCTCGGGCAGAACATCGATGACCTCCGAGGCCAAAAATCCAACGGGTCCCTTACTGCAGGACAGAAAATCCGCTGCACATCCGTGCAAATAGACGGCGCCTTCGATCGCTTCACGAACCCCGATCCCTTGCACGACGAATCCCGCAATCATCCCGGTCAAGACATCGCCCATGCCGCCGGCGGCCATACCGGGATTGCCTGTGGGGTTGATGACGACGGTCCCGTCCGGGTGGGCTACAACAGTGCGCGCACCTTTCAAGACCAGATGGACTTTGTATTTTGTCGCAAAGCCTCGCGCTTCACCCGGTCTATCGGACTGCACCTGGGCGGTTGTTTTTCTAACAAGCCTTGCCATCTCACCCGGATGCGGCGTCATGATCACGGGCACCTTGAGGTTACATAAAACGCCGGTCTCGCCGACCAGGGCGTTGAGGGCGTCCGCGTCAACGACAACGGGCACCGGCGACGACTGGATGAGCCTTCTGACCAGATTCCATGTGGACTTGTTGGTCCCGAGGCCCGGTCCGACAGCCAGACATTTCTTACTTTCCAAAAGACGCGTGATTTTTCCGAAGGCGGACAGTCCCAGGGTCTGGTCTCTATTCTCTGGAAGGGGCACGGTCATCACCTCAGTCAAGAGGGATTCCATGGTCGGATTCAGGCTTTGCGGAACTCCCAGCGTCACCAGCCCCGCACCCACGCGCATGGCTGCTCGACCGGTCATGGCCGCGGCGCCGGTCTTACCCGGAGAGGCTGCAACAACCAGAAGATGGCCCGTCGTTCCCTTGTGGCACTGAAGTCCCCGGTGCTGAATGACGCCCCTTGCACGGTGCCGGGTCAAAAGATGATGTTGAGGGCCGACCGCATCAACGACTGCCGGTGGGATGCCGATATCCACAACCTCCAGGCGGCCGACAAATTCAGCCCCGGGAAGAAGAATCTGACCGATCTTGGGAAATCCAAAGGTCACGGTTACGGTGGCCCTGACGGAACATCCACAGGGGGTGCCTGTGTCGGAATCCAGGCCCGAAGGGATGTCTACGGCAAGGATCGGCTTATTCCGTCCATTCAGCCATTCAATACAGCGCTTGAAAAGTCCGCGGACTTCCGATCTCAGGCCGGTCCCCAAAAGGGCATCGACCCAGAGGTCACATCTTTCCATGCGGCTCTGGCAGCGTTCAAAGGCGGGCGTGTCCGGGACCTCGTGAACGGGCACCTTCATTTGATCGAGGAGCCTCAGATTAGCGGCAGCATCACCGCGAACACGGTGTTTTTCCGATAGCAGATAAACGGCCACGTCCATGTGTCGGCTCGCCAAATACCGTGCAATGACAAAACCGTCGCCGCCGTTATTGCCGCGGCCTGCAGCAATACCGATTTTCATGTGATGGATGTCGGGAAAATGGCGAAACAAAGCGTCCACACAGCCCCGGCCCGCACTCTCCATCAGGACAACACCAGGAATCCCAAAGGATTCAATGGTTCGGCGGTCCAGTTCCTTCATCTGTTCCGCGGTGACAATGTGCACCTACGCCTCCAAAACCACGACGGCAGCAGCATACATGCCGTCGTCCGAGAGACTCAGAAAACTGCGCTGAAGACCGTAAGATTCCCATAACTCCCTGGCTCGATCATGCAGAATCAGGCACGGGCGCTTGTTGGGCCCATGGTTCACTTCGATATGTCGAAACTGTAAACCGTTTTGGAAGCCCGACCCGAGGGCCTTTGAAAAAGCCTCCTTGGCTGCAAAACGAAGGGCAAATCGGGACGCAGCACTTACTTTGCGCTGACAGTACGCGATTTCAGCTTCCGTAAAGAGCCGATTGAGGAATCGATCTCCCCACCGTTTCAACGCCTTATCAAAACGCGACACATCCACGATATCGATGCCGATGCCGTATATCATGTTTGGCGCTTATCGTGAGTCAATAATCCAGGCCCGGGGGAAATGGCTTTGGGGTTCCAGACGGGCTCATTCAGTTCGCGTGGAATGATGGAATACTGGAACAATGGAATGCTGGGGGTAAGAGCGAATCTGGCCAAACCATTATTCCAATGTTCCATTATTCCAGCCCCCCAACGAGGTTCTCTCTAAGCACGCCGTCGAAGATCCTGCCATGCGGAGAAGGACCTGGCTCCCAGGCATAGTCATTGGGCCCGGGTCAGTGGGCGTGCGATATGGAAGTCTTTGATATGAGAAAAGTCACAGGCCGTTAATCAGCGCTACCATATCCCTGACCGCCCGATCCAGACCCACCAGCACGGCACGGGCTATGATACTGTGGCCAATGCTGAACTCATCGATTTCTGAAATCCCCTTGAAGGCTTTAACGGTTTCGTAACCCAGGCCATGACCTGCATTCACGCCGAGCTTGAGTTTATGAGCTAACTTGGCGCAGCTTAAAACCCTCTCAAAAGCTTCGGTGCGCTGTTGGGGTGTCTCTGCATCACAAAAAATCCCCGTATGAATCTCGACGATGTTGGCGTCAAAGCGATGGGCCAGCCTGATTTGGTCGAGATCAGGGTCTACAAAAATACTGACCGGTATACCCCCTCCCTGAAGTGTGTGAATCGCGTCAGTGACCGCATTTTTTTGCGAAAGAAGATCCAGCCCCCCCTCTGTGGTCAGCTCCTCTCGTCGCTCCGGGACCAGCGTCACCAGGTCGGGTCTGATCTCTAAGGCGATAGCGATCGTCTCTGGAGTGGCCGCCATTTCCAGAACCAACTTGGTCTTAACCGTTTTTCGCAGAAGCTGCACGTCGCGATCCTGGATGTGTCGTCGATCTTCTCTCAGATGGACAACCACGCCGTCGGCGCCGGCCAGCTCCACAATGGCTGCTGCTGTGACCGGGTCTGGAATATTGATTTTTCTTGCCTCACGAAGCGTAGCCACGTGATCGACGTTCACTGCTAAACCGGGCATGACAAGAACCTCGCATTTTGGTGAAGAATGCACGTCCAAACGACGCAGCCTATAAGCACAGGGTAATCTCCAAAGGGGCAGGGATGCATTCCGAATATAATTTGTCCGGGATCAATCAGGGTACAATAATCTCAGCAGCTGTCTCTCTTTCAACTTCATGGCCGGAGCCTCTTCTGACGTCGTCTCGTGGTCATAGCCGAACAGATGAAGAATCCCGTGTATCAGGAGCTGGTCGAACCGAGATAAGAGCGAAATGCCCGCATTTGAGGCCTCCCGGACGGCGGTGTCCATGGATATGACCACGTCTCCCAGAAGGCCGGGATGAATCTCCTTGAATCGGCCTTCCTGCATCGGAAATGCGATCACATTCGTAGGTTGAGAGCGGCCCAGGTATTGCTCATTGAGTTTGGCTATTTCGTTATCATCGACGATCAGGACAGACAGTTCGCCGTCAGGACATCCCAAGGCGCCTAAGATGAGTTTGGCTTTCTTCCTGATCTCCTGCTGGTCGATCCTGTAACGCTTTTGTTTGTCTTCTATCAGAACTTCCATTGGTCTTCCTGGCGCCATCCTGGCCTGCGGGAGTCTCTTCCGGATATTCGATTCTATGATGATGGATGCCGTTGAGAATCTTATTAAAACTCCTGGCGATCTCGTGGAGGTCCCTGAGGGTCAGCTCACATTCATCGAGCTGGCCGTCTAAGAAAATCTTGTCAATGATTCGCTGCACGAGTCCCTTGATACGCGCGGGCGTCGGGTTTTGAAGAGACCGCGATGCCGCCTCCACCCCATCGGCGAGCAGAACGAGGCCTGCCTCTTTGGTCTGAGGCTTGGGGCCCGGGTATCTGAAGTGATCGATACTGACGGCGTCCTTGCCCTTGAGTTTCCTGGCTTTTTCGCAGAAATAGGCGATCAGGCTGGTTCCGTGGTGTTGCTGAATAATATCAATGATGGCTTTGCCGAGCCTGTCATTCTTGGCGATTTCCACACCGTCCTTCACATGGGCCGTTATGATTAAACTCGACATCGACGGAGCCAGTTTATCGTGCTTGTTTTCAAGCCCTGCCTGATTTTCGATAAAATAGAGCGGTTTTTTTATTTTACCGATGTCGTGGTAATAGCCGCTGACCTTGGCCAGCATGGGATTGGCGCCGATCGTTGTGGCGGCGGCCTCTACAAGGCTGCCCACGACCACGGAGTGATGATAGGTTCCTGGCGCTTCAAACATGAGTTTTCTTAGTATCGGTCGATCCAGGTTGGCCAATTCCAGCAACTTTATGTCCGTTGTATAACCGAAAATCATTTCCACCACCGGCGCAAATCCTGTCGTCAGAATTCCCGCGCTCAGGCCGCCCACGAAACCAAATGCCAGGTCGCCAATCAGTTTCAGTTCTAAACCGGCCCCCTTAAATGTATGGAAAGCCGTGACCAGAATCATGTTGACAAGACCCACCTTCAGCCCGGCTTTGATCAGCGTTCCGCGTTCCTTGCAGGAACGGACCCAGTAGGCGCCCACAGTGCCGCTCAACAAGAAGAAGAGAAACATGTCGAATCTGTTTTCAAACAGAAAAGCCACAAAGAAGGCGATGGCCAGAGCAAAGGGGAGCGCGGTCCCCAACCCCATGAAGAGACACACCACCATGGTGCCGGTGGCCACAGGTATGGCATAGAAGAGCGAAGAAGATTGGACCGAATAAGGGGCATTGACAGCAATGGCATTTGCTAGAGAAACCGACACATGACTCAGGAAGAACAGAACGACCAGCATCAGGGACAGGAACAACAGGTCTTTGTTGCTTACGGAAGGGGATCCGTGGGTGTTAAAAGTGACATTGAACAGGACAACGAAGAATATGACGGTCAGGATCATAAACCCGAGACCGCTCGTCAACAGGGGTTGACGGCCCATTTCGGAGTTCAAAGCTTCCAGCTTATCCATGTCGCGCTCAGTGACCTTGTCACCTTCCCGCAGCAACATCTCGCCCTGTTTGACTTGAGTCAAAACCGCTTTGACTTCATCGATGGCTTGCTTCTTTCTTTCTTCGGTTTCGCCCTTGTTTAAAGTGAGGTTCGGCTGAACGAGATTCCTGGCTACCTCTACTGCAAGGTTTCGGACCCGAGGCTCGACATCCTTAAGCAGGGTTTGTCCGGATTTTGCGGTTACGGTCTTGGCTTCCTCAAAACTGTAGAACTTCTGCAGATTGCCAACGGCTTCTTCTTGCTTTGACGACAACCTTCGGACAACGATGCCTTTGTCCTTCTGCTGCATAAGAAGTTGTTGATTGGCCACAATGCCGTTCTGTAATACCGTACGCAGCAGCCAGCTGATCTGATTTGCAATCGACTCCGGAAACCCTGCTTGTTCCAATGTTTTAAAGGCGTCGTCGCTGACCGGACTCCCCAGCATATCCTCAAAAACGGTTTTTTCCTTTGACAGCAAGTCGTGAAGAGAAACGACTTCTGTCCGTGATGCTTGAGCGGGGCTTGGAACAGCCGGATCGTCCGCGTTCTGATGCGGCTCGGGTTGATGCGCCGTACCCGGCTCGTTTGTAGCAATGAAACCTCTCATATAATCAAAGGCCTTCCCCACCCGCCCGGAGAGTTTCGCAGACAACTCGTCGTCAAAATCATAAACGGTCAGGACCGCTTCGGAGACCGCCTGCTTCTTCCTTTGCGAGGCGTTTTTGTCCTCGACGAGGAGATCCCTGGGTGATTTGATGTCTTTTTGGACCACATCCCCGAGGTGATACTTGGGTGTGGGGATCAACAGATGGGGAAACAAAAGCAGAGCCACGAGAAAACTGGTCCCAAACAGCAGAAGCAATAGGGTGTCCGAGCGGTCATGGGGGCGCCCGTTATTAGCGGGACGCCCTTTTTTTATCTTGTCATTATGCGCCATAGGGTCAATCCATCTTTCTTTTCTGTTAACCTGATTGATTTGTGCTCTGTTTCTCTTCAAGGTCTTCGTAAGCTTTAATAATATCCTGAACAAGGCGATGTCGAACCACGTCTTTCTTGGAGAACATGATGAAGCGGATCCCATCGATACCCTGCAGGATGGCGTTCGCCTGAACCAGACCCGAGATCTTGCCTCCCGGCAGGTCGATCTGGGTGATGTCACCGGTAATCACCGCTTTGGAACTGAATCCAAGCCGTGTCAGAAACATTTTCATCTGTTCGGATGTCGTGTTTTGGGCTTCGTCCAGAATGACAAAAGAGTCATTCAGGGTTCGGCCCCTCATGAAAGCCAGCGGCGCCACTTCAATGGCCCCTTGCTCAATGAATCGGGCGGCCTTTTCATAATGGATCATATCATGCAAAGCATCATAAAGGGGTCTCAGGTAAGGGTTGACCTTTTCATAAAGGTCTCCGGGGAGGAACCCGAGGTGTTCCCCTGCCTCGACAGCAGGACGGGTTAGAATGATTCGATTGACGTCGCCTTTGGTAAGCATGGACACGGCCATCGCCATGGCGAGATACGTCTTGCCGGTTCCGGCAGGCCCCACACCAAAGACAATGTCAAACTGCCGCATGGCATCGATGTATTCCTTCTGCGAGAGGCCCTTGGGCGTAATGGGTCTCTTCTTGGCGGTAATGTAAACGGTGTCGCGAAAAACATCCTTGAGATCGACCCGATCATCACTGCTCAGGATGCGAATGGCATAGTCAATATCGCTTTTGTAAACCGGATATCCATCTTGAATCAAGCCGCAAAGCTCATTAAGGAGCTTGTCGACGAACCGCAGGGTTATGGGGTCGCCCTGGACATGAAGCGTATTGCCTCTGGCGGAGATGTTGACGTCCAGGGCCTGTTCGATATGCCGAAGATGACGGTTCTGCTCACCAAACAAAGTTCTGGCGAGGCGATTGTCTTCAATGGTAATCTTCAGGCCTTCTCGGGCCTCTTTTTCGGATTCAGGAGTCGATCGAGTTTTCATTTTGGGAATGATTCGTATAGCACGTCCAAGGGTTTTTTAAAACTCCAAAAAATAAGGCCCCGGAAGGCGCCGAAAAATGGCTTGACTTGAAAGTGGCCATCTGTTACAGCCTCGCCAGTCCAAAAATTCTAATAAAAACGGAAACATTGATGAATTCGCTCGACATCGTTATTGGCGTTATCGTCGGGTTCTGTCTTATACGTGGCATATTTAGAGGCATCATCAAGGAGACAACCTCCATCGTTGGGGTGTTTGTTGGATTCTATGGCGCCTTCTATCACTATGCACTGGTGGCCAGTATAATCTCTCACCTCGTGACTAACAAGTCCTATCTGAACATCGTCAGTATCGTCATAACATTCACGGTGTTATTTCTTGTCGTGGGGTTTATCGGGGTTGTTCTGAAACATCTCCTGAAGACACTGGAATTGGGCTGGGCCGATCGTGTGCTCGGTGGAATCTTCGGCCTTATCAAGGCCGTTCTCATCGCATCCGTGCTGTTGGTGCCGCTGGCCGCCTTTCTTCCCAAAGAGGCCTCCCTGGTCAGAAACTCCTTTCTTGCCCCTTACATCATGACAATTTCCGAAAAAATTGTCCTTGTCGTGCCGAAAGAGATGAAGGAAAAATTCGCCGATAACATTAAGCCGTTGAAGGAAGCTTGGAAAAAATAACGAGTTCTCTCCCCGAAGGTTTTGAGGGCTTGGTCGCCTTGGTCGGGGTCCTGCGAAGTGAAGAGGGTTGTCCCTGGGATCGCCAGCAGACGCCCGAGCAGATCAAGATGTATCTGCTCGAGGAAGCTTACGAGCTTCTGGAGGCCCTTGAGTCAGAAAACGCCGCAGACGTGTGTGGTGAGTTGGGTGACCTGCTTTTTCATGTGGTGTTTCTTGCAAGGTTCTATGAAGAAACAGGTGATTTCACAATACAGGACGTCCTGGCAGCCATTAGGGAAAAGATGATTCGACGGCACCCCCATGTATTCGGGCAGGCCAAAGTGAGCAGCGCCGAGGACGTGAGGCAAAGATGGCATGAAATCAAGATGGCGGAAGCCAAAGAGAGCGGACATACCAACGCGCCGTTTGTCTCCGTACCCCATATGCTTCCGGCATTGATGCGGGCCTACCGCATCGGCGAGCGGGCTTCAAAGCTTGGGTTCCATCGCATAGAGATGGAGCGGTTGATTAAGACGCTGGATCAGG
>Ga0307423_1002431_pt1 | contig 10418 bp, 12 predicted proteins | sample SalMarWE160310MG_FD_202154 | JGI IMG/M metagenome (GOLD analysis project Ga0307423, IMG submission 202154) | Salt marsh sediment microbial communities from the Plum Island Ecosystem LTER, Massachusetts, United States - WE1603-10 | ecosystem: Environmental > Aquatic > Marine > Intertidal zone >... | reverse complement strand
TCAAAAAGAGAATGACGAGGAGCCTCACTTGGAGGCTCACTCACGCCCAGGATTACTCGATTAATTCGAAGTCTTCCTTGCTTGCGCTATTGTCTTTTTATAGTCCATAGTAGAAGAGGGAAATTTGGACTCAGTGTAATTCAGTATGGTTAACTCCAGTTGGTATAGATGTAGGAACCCACCTTGTTCTTCCCTACACAGCAATTTGAGCGTCAGGTGACTTGGGGAATTGGCCATACCCAAGCTATCGAGGTGTGCAATGAAACGAAGTTTGAAACGGTCCCATCAGGACTCAAACCTGGAATTTGAGCAGCCAGGTAATACGCCTCGAAAGAGTCGCCTAGTCCCCACTGGTCACTACTGAGAGGGGACGGCGGGTTGTCGTATGGTGGATAGACCCAGACTTGTGCTTCTGATAATGAGTCAAATAAGGAGAAATCAGCTTGGTAGTAAGTCCGACCCATGCCAATTGTATATCCAAATTCCACTTGTCGCTGAAGATCTGGATGAAGTGCTAGTATATCTACGATTGGTTGGTTGAAGGTCATTGTGACTCCGCACCCCTGTGGGGCGATAAAGAAGGTCGCCGCGTTGATAGCAATAAGTTTCTCAGTGGTTTCAGATGGGCTGATATCAAGAGTGATATTGGGAATTGCACCCCACTCGTCTAGATATCCGTCTGCAACAATGTCGAGGCTTTCATTGAAGTTGACTGTGAATGGTTCTCTGGCTTCTGCATTGGACCGATACATGACACCACCTTGGATGTTCTGAATTACCGTGTCTGCTGCGCGTGGAGCTTTGGCCACAATATCAGCAGAAACAACACCCACCACGTGAGTCAATGCATCGAAATTGCTATAGATGACACGAAACATCGGTGCATACCAAGGTCCGTAGTAACTGGATTCGTGGCCAAGTGTGATGTTGCAGTCTCCGCCGCGCCATTCAACACGCAGATGCACATATCGACTGGTATTGTAGACTGATACGGGTTCATCCATCTCGCTTAGACCATCAGGTATAGGCGCGTGCCATACAGCACGGAAAAACATCGCACTAGTCGTTTCGCCAGTGTAAATATCGACTCTTTGCCAAGACTCCAGCGTAGATGATCCATTGTCTGCTGCGATAATCTGCCAAGTGGTGGGCGGTGAAGTATCAATATAGTATGACCGTAATGCTGTAACGCCAATACCCCCCAATACTACGAAGGGAACACCCAAGATGATGACAACAAGCAACACTACTGCCATAGCCTTCAGCTTCGACTTTCCATGAGGTTGATTCAATGTAGAAGCACGTCTACGAATAACTAGATTGTCGACCTCTTCCGGTTCGCTTGCCAAATTCCTTGATTGGCCCTGTTTCGAGCGGCGCCAATTATATGCAATATCTGCACCCAAGCAAATCCCGATCAGAGCTATGACAACGAAACCAAAAGACCTTGAAGCCATTGGTAAGGCATAGACAACTGAGGTCATTGTCAAGAAAAGAACGGCAAACATGACAAGGAGGGGAATAGTAACAGCGAAACGACGCCGATGTGCGCACACCACACAGACGACCCCTGTAAAGCCAAAGCGATATCCAATGTTCCTCTGGATTCCATTTTGGATAGGCCGGAAACACTCCACGCAAAAGGGTTTCCCACATACTCCACAACAGTCAAACGACTGACGGTCCCTGTGAGTCGTGCACACGCTCAAATCTGCTAGTCCGAGGTTTTCATCGAGACGTAGGGCGTCGTAAAGAGTCAGAGCGCAGGGGATCAAGACCATTAGAGATACTATTGCGGCGCTTGTGACCACTGCGGAACTAAGCATCAACAAAGAAAGGGGTGAGCTGCCGACTGTCGCAACTTGCCACAAAGAAAATGCTGAAGCTCCCATCATCAACACCGAGTAGATCCCCCAGAGAAGGGGAACGCGCAGCTTCCGACGGTTAACAGATGTTAATTCAACTTCGCCACCCAACTTTCGCTCCTCGTCTAGAGGATGGGAGGATTCTCTAATAACAATGACGATTCAATACCACTAATAACTGTACACATGAACAGTATCAAAACAGAGGTGATTTTTGTCAGTTTTTGACATTCTCGGATACAGGAAAGGCACATATGGAAGGGTCTCGGAAATATACTGGGTCAGGTCAGCGTATGTCTCTTTTGAGCCATGACGAGAACACCATTTCGTGCTGGTGTGGCCCACCTAATGAGGTAGGAGCATAGATGGGTCTACTTGAACATAAGAATGCAGCTGCTGAAAGTGTCAAATATACGATGATGATTATGGGAGTAGTCCTCATTCTACTACTAGTAGTTCTCTATTACCTCGGAGAGGATCTTACTCAAATTCGTATCCAGAATTTGCTATTAGGAATTGTTGTTGTTTCAGCGATTCTTATGGTGTTGATATACCGAGAAATTCGAAAGTTGGGAGTGGAAATGAGCGCATGAAAATTGCGACTGTCAATCTTAATGAAAACGATTACGTGTATCTTCCTTGGGAGAAAGTTGAAGATCTGAATGTGTGGTCTCATGAGATTACTGAGATGGAGTCCTCAAGATTGATACCATCATGTTGCGGAGTACTAATCATAGGGGGCGGTAATTTTCCTCACAAGTGTGACAAATTTTGTATTCCAGAACATCAAGTCCGAGTTACTGAAGAAAGATCTTGGCTTCCTCCACATATGTTTGCAAGTATTGCTTTTGGTTGTGGTATTGAACTCAATGATGGTTGGCTTACATTGAATGCGGATTAATGCTGGTGTTTATTGAAGAATGTGAAGAAACCTATAGCAAAGGAGTCTGAATGAAATCTCAGAGGTTCAGGAATCATTGCAGAGTGTCATAGTTGAAGACTAGAACACCACATTTGGTCAATTTGTCTACTGTCTGGAAGGACATATCGTTCAGAGGTGGTAAGGTTGTTGAGGACCCAAAAACGACTACAAAGTTGATATGAATAAATTAGATATGGTAGATTGTTGTCATAGAAATTGGTGGGACTAGTAGATGAATCGGCGTGGAATCGTCTTCTTGATAGTTTTGGGATTTCTACTCCCTGTGATGGTCAATGCTGCTACTCCGCAGCAAGACGACTTGCACCCACATGCATCAGTGGATGTCTGGGTAGATCAATTAGGTTCGTATAACTACTATTGGACCAATATTGGTGAAGGGTATAGTATCAATATAGATATCGAAGTCACTTATGGAAGTGATATTGATTTCTATATTCTTGATGAAGATAATTTTGATACGTGGCACGATGGCGGGTCTGCGAGTTCGTCTCTTACCCGCCAGAATACAGGAAGTATCTCCGTATCTTTCACAGTGCCCACCTCCGGTGAATGGCACCTCTTATTCATCAATGACAACTGGCTCTTTAGGAAGCATCTAGAAGGTACAATAACTGTCACAGCTCCTTACGTTCCCAATACTCCATCCTCGATAGCTGGTGCAGTGGTGGCTGTACTAATTCTTGGAGTAATCGCTATTTGTATCGCAGGATGTGCCGCGAAATCACAGAAAGACAAACAAGAAGGGCAAGTATCCTCTCAACCATCTCAAATAAGTTATGGAGTCAATCAACCACCGGTCCGTTCATCGCAACAGGTTAGTTATTGTCCTTACTGTGGAACTCCAAAGCAACTCTTCGACGCGAAATTCTGCTCTAAATGTGGGAGAGCATTTAGTGGACCTGCTCTAGAATGGGATGGACCCTGAATAGTCCACAAGGACTGCAAAGAGTGGGTTTTCCAATGAATCTGACTCATTCAGTTGCTACATTCCGCGAGAAGCAACCAGTTCTAGCTCAAGCGTTTTGCTTGGACTTCAGCAAGTTGTTTCTCTTCCAACATCCCCATATCCCCATACATCTCTGCAAGCACTTGCCATCCCATCACATAATCTGGCTGGATCTTCAGCGCCATTTTCAACGCATTCACCGCTTTAGGTAATATCCCAGACTGATGATACAGTCGTGCTAGATCATTCCATACGTCGAAGTTATTGGGCCACAGCTTTACTGCCTCGTAGTGCGTTTCGATTGCATCCCGTAACCTGCCAAGCTCGACCAAGACCTTTGATAGTAAGACCCACACCTCAGTTCGCTCAGGGTCCAGTTGCGTAGCTCTACGTAATGTGACCTCAGCCTCTGGATACATCTCTTTCTGCATCTGTGCTACACCATAGAGCATCCAGACCCTTGGTCCATCTGGAGCTAGTTCCAGCGCCTTCTCAAAGGCTCCCTGAGCTTGTTCCCAGTTGTTGTTCACATGGAGATTGCCAACCGCTGCCCATATCTCTGCATTCTGTGGGTCCATCCGAACCGCATGTTGAAATGCCTCATCTGCCTCAATATATCGCTTCTCCGCAGTGAGAAAGTTCCCCCAAGTGTGCCACACGTAGGCATCATCTGAGTCTATATCCAATGCGACATCGAAGCACTCCTCAGCCTTGCCGTTCTGATCGACCATCGCATAGAGCAGTGCAAGATTACACCAGGCATGGGTATTGCTCTGGTCTTTCTCGATAGCTTGCATATACGCCCGATGTGCTTCTTCTAATTTTCCTTCTTTCCGTAACATGTTCCCTCGTTCATTCGCCGCGTCACTCATGTTCTAATCCTCCTCTTCATCAGAGTAAAATTCAGCATCTATCTTGGCAAGCTCGTCACTAAAGCCTGTAAGTATCCGACTTTCTTCATTATAATGTCTAGAAAAGAACCCTCGCTCCATCCTGAATCGCTGAAAGAAGTATCCTCTTCCATGTTCCACAAACCCTCTATAACTATCAAGCTCATCTCCTAACTGCTTTGCAGCAGTATCCAACCTTTTCCATGCTCTCTCCTTTTCTCTCTCACTCTCCTCGAAAGCATAGAGGAGCACATCAAAGCCATGAGCACCCCAGCATGGGTCCCACCCTGCTATCTCAGCTAATGTGAAGAGATGTGCACTCACATCATGGTAGGCCTCATCATTAAAACAAACATAGCTCTCAAAGGGTGCTTTATCTTCATGGTCCTTTTTCAACCCAGAGCAACTCTCAATGGTAGCAAACCCTGCTTTGTTTAATTCTAGAATTGGGTCCTTGATAGATTCATCCACTCGCCTGAGAATCTTATCAATAGGTATCGGTCTGTTCTCAGGAATCTCTAGATATCCTTCAGGTTCTCGCTCGTTGTGTGCCCAGACATCCGTTGATTCATGATAATGCTTAGCCTTTACCCATAGGCGTTCCATGATGTCCTCGAACCTGATGGACAGGAACTCCCAAGATTGTGTTCGTTGTTTCATAAGGGTTTCTGGGTCTTCTTCGTCAGTCCCTCGCCTGAGTGGATTATACAGGACCACATCGCCAGATGGTAAGAGTTCAGGGATCCACAGGGCTGCATCAGCAATTGTGAAGTAATGTGCCTCGCAACCACGATAGACCTCACTACCAAGGACAACATAAGGAACATCGTTGAGGTCGTTACTCCCTGCGTAGTTTAGGTCGATACACGGTATCTGCCAGTGGTCAAAGATGTCCCGTAGAACTTTCTCTGACATCTGCTCTTCCTGTTCTGGCTTTGCCTTACTCTCACTCATTTTTCAGAATCTCCTATCAGGTTGTTTGCCTCATGTGCTGTAAGAGTTCCATAGCTGCCTCTGGGTCCAGTTTGACCGCCTTGCTGATGACTCGTTGACACTCATCTAGTTTCCCTTCTTTGAGAAGGGCTAACCCTAGACTGGTCCAGAATAGGCCATTCTTCGGAGCGAGTTTAACAGCTTTTCGTTGGCACTTGACCGCTGCCTTATGTTTCCTCGTCATGTTTAGGATGGTCCCAAGCATGTTCCAGTTCTCACCATCTTCTTGTGCCAACTGTATTGCTCGCTTTGCAGCTTGCTCTGCCTTCGTATAGTCTCTGTTTGCCAAGTGGATATGAGCCTTGAATCGCCATGCACAGTGATGATTTACCAGCTCCTTGGTCAGGGTCTCAGCCAGTTCCTGTGCATAGTCAAGAGCTCCCATTAATCCGAGAGTAATCCGAAGCATGTCCCATGAAGCAGCATCCTCTGGATTACTCCGCACAACGGGAAGGATCAAGTCTAGACACTGCTTGTGTTCTCCTCTGGTCATGAAGTTCAAACAGAGCATCTTTCGTGGATGCGCCTGTGTCTCATCTAACTTCAAAGAATGCCAGTAAGCCTCCTCACCAAGCTGCTCCCTTCCAGCACTACAGAGAAAGTCTCCCATGATATTCAGGACCAGTGGATTCTCTGGGTCCAGTTCCGCTGCCCGTTGTATTGCTTCTCCAGCATCCTTAACCTGTGCCTGTAGCATCAGGGCCAGTCCATAAAAGGCCCATGAGATCACATCATCTCCATGCTCCTGCATTCGTAACAGGCATCTTCGCTTTGCATCCTCAAAGTCCTCACAACCGATGTGATGGACGATGTACTTGATATCTGACTGTGCTAGGGTCTCATCATCAAGGGATGCTGTTAGTAGGTCTACATACGCACTGACATCTTCCGTCGTACTCGCCATATCATTTTCTCCTCCTTTTTGCTTTTTTACTCCTACCTCTTCGCACACTCCTTGGTTCTCCCTGCTGCAACTCCCACCCCTCAATGTACTCCAATAATTGGATGGCCTCCTCCATGTTGATACCTTTGAGTTCCTCTACTATCTTCATAGCCTCATCCACCTCACCCGCAAGATAGTATGCTGTGGCTAGACTTGACATTGCACTGGGTCGGTGTCCTGTCAGCTCGTAGGACTTTTTCTGACACAAGAGGGCAGCCTTGTGCTTTCCCTGCATGTGCAAGAGAGTGGCATACATATTCCAGGCTAGAGTATCATTTTTTCGAGCACTAATAGCTCGCTTACAGTACTTGATAGCCTCATCGTATTTGTTGCGTCGCATAAGAGAATGACCCATAATACACCATACATGATAGTGATTAGGAAAATCTTGCAGAAGAGCGTGAGCAAACCTCTTTTCTTTCTTAGGTGACAGACCGCTGAGAGCAACACGTAGGTTCAGCCAGACATCCTCATCATCTGATTGGTCTTCCAACAATGGAAGCATGACTCCAACAGCCTCGTCATACATCTGATATGAACTGTATCTATTACTCAACATCACACGGGGATGAAGCTGTTCAGGGTCAATCTCCAATGATAGAAGATAGAACGATTCTCCTTTGGGAAAGTCGTTACTGAAACAGAAGAAGTCACCAGCAAGATTAACGATGAAGAGTTCTTCGGGAGCTAGCTCCATAGCTCTATCAAGAGCGACTCTGGCCTGTCCAAGATCCTTCTTTACGATATGAAACAGAGCAAAGACTCCCCATACCGTCGGGTCTACACCACCGCTCTTGTCGAGTAATGTACGACAGTGCTCCTCAGCCCGGTCCAAGTCACCCTCACGCATGGCTTCCATCACCTCTCTCAAGTCACTTCTAACGATGGACTGACGAAATAGAGCTAGGTAGTGAAACCAGCCATCATTCTCAATATTTAACGCCATCACTATTCATCCACCTAGAAGCCATTTGCCTCTTTGTTCTTCGATATCTGTGATGAAGGGTTCTACTCTTTTCAGGGGCTCCTCATCCAACCTTTCCAGTATAGACGACAACACCTGTGAGCTTGCATCCCTCTCAGGTATAATCGACGTACGTGTTGTTGACGCCATACGTACTTCTGCTCCATAAAATACATAGACAAAGAATTAGTTAGATATTGGCTTTTAGTGAGAAGTCAAACACCAGTCCTGCAAATTATTAAAAGTTGGCTATTGCATTTCTAAGTAACTAAATCTCGTTAATCCAATCTTTATTCTTTATTTTTAGAACAATCAGTATGGAATCAACTCTCCATATGTATGCAGATTGCATGAATTAAGACAGGTCATCATCTATGTTGTGTATCTTATTATACGAAATCAGGAAGAGTGTCCTCTCATTGGCAGGCTCATACAAGAAAACAAGATGATGTTAAGACGCGACCTCGGATTAATGATTACTTCAAAGAAAAGGGAATAGATGAGGTATCTTAAATAAGACCCTCATCGATTTAATTAATTTATAATTTATTCATTACTCAATTAATTCAAAATCTTCTTTCGCAGCTCCGCACATGGGACAAACCCAGTCATCAGGTAAATCCGCGAACAATGTGCCAGCAGCTATGCCGCTGTCGGGATCACCCTTGTCTTCATCATAGATCCAGCCACAGACGATGCATTCGTATTGTGCCATTATTATTTCTCCAATTATTTCAGGTAAGTCGAAATTTACCCAGTTAATTCAGACTTACCAACTTGGGTTAAAAGCCTTTACTTATAATCTCCGAGAAGGGGAGGAGCGGAGCACTTAGCTCCTACTCATCCCATGAATCAGTATCATCCTCTGATTCGTCATCATAGCTTTCATCGTCTTCGGTGACGGATGTTTCATCTTCCTCTGGTTCCTCGACAACTTCAGGTTCCTCGTTAACTTCTGGTTCTTCAGCAGGCATTGAATCTTCAGGTTCTACATCTGATTCTTCTGTTTCATCCGTCACTAGCTCTTCTTCAACCTCATCTGCAGTGTAATCAGGAACCGGTTTAGGACCTTCGGCTTTTCTTGATTTACGGATGAACAGAAGTTCCATGACGAGTGCAACGAATGGGAAGACGAAGAGCTTGATGACATCTGGTATCCGCTCACCCAACATTCCACCTGACATTGCTGCCAGTGTCCCGAATAATGCCTGTACGACCAGATAGCCTGATGCGAGGAAGAAGGTAAGAGTAGCCGCAAGTTCACCTGAAATCTTCCATCTTGTTTCAAGATGTGCACGACTTGATAATGTGAGCCCAACAGAACTCATAGCATAGAGTAGGAAGAACACTGATGTGCCCATGTCAATCAATAGAGATACTAAATCAAAAGACGCGCTGACAGGCTTTAAAATATTATATAGGAAATAAGCAGAATATAACGATACAAATAGACCGAGCAAAGCTAGATTATCTACAGTCGCCCTCTTTCGTTCTCTGATCATAATAACGCCATTAAGAAAATTGAATCCAAGAGCTAACACTGCACCTAGTATCGCGGCTAAGAAAGTAGGTCCATCAAGACCACCTCCTGAAGTGTAGTTCCATAGAGCAAAAACGGCGAGCGCACCAATTACAATCACATAGCTTACGATATGAAGCGAACCAAAGATGAACGTAACAGCCTTTGAGCGAGTCGTAATCTGTACTTTTTCAGCATATCCTAATGCAGACCTAGATGAGAGATATGCTTGAAAACCAATCCATCCAAGGAATGCAATTCCTATCATTACAATAAAAACCAATCCTGTTACCCACAATATGGTATAAACAACAACACTGACAATAACCCAGATAATGAAGAACACAAAGGATCTTCCATATGATTCTTCACTAGCTACAAAACGTTGGAGTCCTAATAGTGAAAGAAATGCAGTGAGCAAGAAGAAGGTTGGGAAGATTCCGCCAATAAACAGGATAATTGCTCCTGAGATTTGCGGGAAGAAATTACCTAGCTCCCTAAACACAAGTGTGAAGAAAGCAGATAGAATGAAAATCAAAAAGAACCATCTTAGTCTCTTTGATTGAAAGAATAATTTTAGACCTTTTACGAAGCGAGTAAGAACCGGAATATCCATTCATTGTTCCTCCTAGGACACTAATTCTGAAAGATGATATAGCTATTTATGTCTGAGCACATAAACCATCTCTTCTTCAAGAGTTGCTTTTACAGTTGGTTTTTCAATCAGAGTTCCAACCTTTTTCCCCTCAGAATCAAAGAACACGAACCATGGGATTGCAGTTGCTCCCCACTCATTGATCTCAGGAGGTGAAGGAGGCACCCTCCACTGAACATCTGGATTCAATGGATCTGTCTTAATGTCGCCAAATACCATGGCATCAATACCAATCTTCTCTTCAAGATGAAGTACAACAGGCATTGCTCTCTTACAATCTCCGCACCACGAAGCGCTAAAGATGACAACCTTGAGTCCCTTCATTATCTCCCGTAATTCATCAACCGCTTCATCGTTAAGCTTGTATTCTTCGTACATTTCCATCACAATGTCTCTGTCTTTCTCAGAGAGTGCATCGATGTAACCCTTGGCATTTGTCGTTCGTTTTCTAATATCCTCAAAGTCTATCATAGTATTAGAAAGAGTGCTAGAATGTAATAAAACCCTTCGATAGGTCTTAATTCAACATCCTAGCAACCCTGATAAATGAGTAATTGCCAATTATAATTAGGTACACGAAGGCAGGTGATATCTTGGCAGCTGAGCTTTACAAGACGATTATTGTCGGAGCACCTTCAGTAGGTAAATCTAGTCTTGTCCGAAGATATCAGACTGGTGAGTTTAGAGAGACACATACTGC
>Ga0307423_1002430_pt1 | contig 10421 bp, 11 predicted proteins | sample SalMarWE160310MG_FD_202154 | JGI IMG/M metagenome (GOLD analysis project Ga0307423, IMG submission 202154) | Salt marsh sediment microbial communities from the Plum Island Ecosystem LTER, Massachusetts, United States - WE1603-10 | ecosystem: Environmental > Aquatic > Marine > Intertidal zone >... | reverse complement strand
CCTGGCCCTGGTTAAGGGCACACGCATCACTGGCGAATACCTCGCCGCGTTCCAGTTTTTGCTGATAGAGAAATCGTAACCTGTGGTGGTGTGGCCGTCCGGCAAGGTGAATGCCGGTTGTTTCAGCAAACGCCACGGGCGATCGGTGACCGGGACAATCGATCAGTTCGTACACACGTAACCGGTTAAACCTGACACTGCTTGCAAAAAATACCCGGACTCGCACCAGGCGAGTCCGGGATCAAGGGAGGAAAGCGTGTTGGACTGGTACTAGAAGATAACCAGCACCTGGGCGGTCAGCACGTCGTCGACACTGTCGACAACGGATTTCTGTACGGCATTACCGCCGGGTGCCTCGATATCGCGGAACTCGTAATTGAGCGTGAAGCGACTCTTCTTGTTGAAGAAGTACTGCGCACCGAGGGTCCAGCGCGTGAAATCACGCTCGTTGGAAGCCGCCCCTTCCGTGCCGCGGTCCAGTTCGTCGTAACGCACGTCCAGTTCCAGGTTCGGCAGCACCTTGTAGCCGGCATCCAGGTACCAGCCCTTGGCCTTGTTGTCGGTCAGGGTATTGGCCGTGGCAATCTGTGTGCCTGCATTATTGATAGCACCCGGCACCGCACCGCCGTCGGTCCCGTTGGGGATCATGCCATCGGCGACGATGTACTCGCCATACACCCGGACCTTACCCTTGCGGTAGGTACCGCCCAGGCCCCAGCGGGTGCGGTCGAATTCCCTTTCGATGGGAACCGGGACCAGGTTACCGTTGAAGGGATCCGCTGCCGTTGTCGAGGTATCGAACAGGGTGCGCTTGCCGTCCTGGTACCAGGCAAACACCTTCCAGTCCTCGCGGCGCGGCCCGTTGCCGCCGAATACCTGACCGGCGGACAGGTAGTAGTAGAACTCGCGGTTGTCATCGTTATCGCCGCGGGCAATGCCGTTGCCGTTGCCGACCATGAAGGCATAGCTCAGCTCCCAGGGATAGCTGCCCGGCCCGTCCGCGATGCTGAAGCTGTTGAACAGTTGCACGCCGATATCGCGATAGGCGCCGACCGACCCGTTCAGGCCGTTGCCCCCGGAACAGGTCAGGAACCAGAGTGATTCCGTGGGAGACAATGGCTGGGCAGGGTCAGGAACACTGCAGGTGCCCACGCCGTCCCAGTCACGGAAACGTTCCAGCAGCAGCTGGTCGGCAGCGATGGAAAAGTTGTTGTAGTTGTGCACGTGGATGGCCTGCAGGCCGTCCTCCGAGCCAGGGGTCTTGAACTGGCCGAAGCGCAGGCGCGTGTACTCTTTCAGGTGATTGAGGGTGATACTGGCATCGGTCACCCGCACGGCGCCGTCGCTGTTCGCCGTGATACCGTTGTCGCCGAACTCGGCCAGCAGGAAATAATTGACGTTGCTGTCGAGCGGGAAGCCGGTGCCGCGCACACCCAGGCGGGCGCGGCGCATCTGGAAGCCGGAGCTGGTGTCGAGACCAGGCGCAATCACGTTGAACACGGCATCCTGCCCGGCCCACGGGCCGGCCTTGAGCTTGGTGTCGCCGATATCGTTGTATTGCGGCTGGATGAATCCCCAGACCCTGGCGCGCTCGGCGGCCCCGTCCGGTTCCGTGCCCTGTATCATCAGCCAGTCGGTCGCCTGAACCGGCGCGGCGGCCAGCAGGCCGGTCAGGCAGGCCGCCGTGGTGATTTTCAGCCTGGTCATTAGATGTATCATGGTGGTGTTTCCCCCGTTCTGTTAATTGAATGTTGCATTGCAGGTATGTTCCGTATCAGGGCTTGATCAGCGTATAGCCCTGCGCTGTCAGATCCATAATGCGCACCACGCCGGCGTCGACGCGGGTGGCGAGCGGATTCAGCTCCAGGTCCTTGCCCAGGAGCTTCGACATGTTGGCAATGGTGTTACTGCAGGCCGCGAAGCGGACACCGCTGGTGTCCAGGCCCTTGATACGTCCGGTATTGACATTGTCCGCAAACAACAGCCGCAGCCCCGGTCCGAACGCGACGATCTCGACGTCCACCTTGTCCACCCCGTAGTACTTGATCAGGTTGTTGGCGACATTCAGCACCAGTGTCTGCTTGGATGGATCGTCGTCACTGATCTGCAGCACGACCTTCTTGTCGGCAAACGGCTTTTCCTCGGCCGCATTGGCGAACGTTGCATACAGCGCTATTGCCAGCAGGGTGGCGGCAAACAATACCGAAACCCATGCCGGGTATTTTCTGGTCATGTACATTACTCCTCCTGTTTCCTTGGGGCCGGATGGCGTGTGTGGATTCATATCCAGATACAAAACCACGTGATGCTGTATCAAGAGACGTGACATGCGGAAGAATTATTCCAGCCCGTCGTATTTTTTTTCGTCGAGACCGTTTCATTCACAGCGCGCATGCCGGCAGGCATGCGGATCGTTGCACAGGGTTGTCAGTGCACGGCAAACAGGTTATACCTTGCTGCACGGGACACTCAGAGGAGAATGAAGATGACGTCAGCACAATCCTGCCGGCATGGCATGCGCGCAGCCATGCTTGCCTGCTGTACGCTGCTGTTATACGGCTGCAGCAGCCTCGGCGAACTCTCCTCGTCGGACAGCCAGCAGATCCGTGTCGTGTCGAATCCGGCGGGTGCCACTGCCTATGCAGATGGCAATGAAATCGGCATCACCCCGTTCACGTTCAGCCCGGGCAAGGCCTTTCGCTCCGGCTTCGCCAGCAGCGACAGCGCGATCATCGGCTATCGCTACGTCGGCAAACTGTCAGTGAAAAAACCCGGCTGCAGGGATTACTTCACGGAGGTCGACGACAATCTGCTGTCGAAAGACATCCACGTGCAGCTGGAATGCGACCCGAACTATCAACCCGTTGCACAGCCAGCCAGCCCCACACCACCCGCGGGTAGCGCACCGCAGGCCCGTCCGGCCGTGCCGGAGAGCGCAGAGCAGCGCCTGCTGCAGATCGAAGGCCTGCACGACAAGGGACTGCTCAGCGATCAGGAATACCGGCAGCTGCGCCAGCGCGTGCTGGATACCCTCTAACCGGGCGCCGGTCACTTATTTTTTTAAATACAGCACCTTGTGGCGGCCACGCGGCAGCCGCAAGCTGCTGCGCCTGGCCGTTTCACGGGCCTGCGGGAATAAATCGAGCCGTAAATCCGTCGTAGAGTTCAGGGAGCCTGTATCCTTTGTACAGGGTTAATTATTAGAAGCGACATGGAGTCGCATAATGGGGGGATGATGTTCAACAACGCGCGCTTTATCAAACAGGAACTCGAGAAACGCCGTGAATTGCTCTACCAGCTTGCCTACTCCTGGTGTCACCAGCCGGCACTTGCCGATGACCTGGTGCAGGATACGATGGTCAAGGCCTTGCGCAATGCCAGGCAGTTGCAGAATACCAAGGCCATCAAGTCGTGGCTGTCACGCATCCTCTCGAACTGCTGGTATGACCACTTGCGCAGCCGACGCGACACTGTCGACATCGACAACCTCCCGGCCGAGATCCTCCCCAGCGTGCCGGACGGCAATGAACACCGGGACATGGTCGAACGGGTTCGCCATGCGATCGGGAACTTGCCCGACGGCCAGCGCCAGGTTATCACGCTGGTCGACCTTGCCGGCTTTTCCTATGCGGAAATTGCCGACATCCTGGATATACCGATTGGCACGGTGATGAGCCGCATCTGCCGTGCCAGAAACTCGCTCAAGGTTGCGCTTGCTGAATATGACCCGCGTCGTGACCTGGTGCGCGCCAAGATCAGGAGAATCAAATGACCACCCGAAACAATTTTTCTGACGAACAGTTACAGGCGTTCGTCGATGATGAAATCGAGGTCAGCGAACGCGCCGAAATCATGGAAGCCATACGCCAGGACGATGAGCTGGCCTGCCGCGTGTGTGAACTGCTGCAAATGAAGGACGCCGTACGGCTGGCCTACCGCGAACCGGAACAACCGGCACACAACCAGGACCGCTGGAAGAAAGCCCAGAAAACGCGCTGGTCATACAGGGTCGCCGCGGCCGTGCTGATTTTCGCAACCGGCACCGTAACGGGCCTGGTGCTGCAGACCCAGAAACTCGTTCCCGCCGGCATCACCAGCCCCCTGGCCAGTGCCGGCAGCATCGATCATAACCTCAAGCGCCTGGTTATCCATATCAGCAGCGCCCGGGCCGACCGCATGGAGCAGGCACTTGACGACGCGGAACAGCTGCTGGTCAGCTACCAGGCACACCCGGAACTCGTGCAGCTGGAGGTCGTCGCCAACGCCGAGGGGCTCAAGCTGCTCCGTGCCGACACCTCGCCCTACCCGGATCGCATTCGCAAAATGGCGCAACAGTTCAGCAACATCAGCTTCCTGGCCTGCAGCCGCACCATCGAAAAGCTGCAAATGCGCGGCATTGAAGTCCACCTGCTCCCGCAAGCCAGGGTCATACCCGGCGCACTGGAAGAAATCGTCGACCGCCTGCAGCAGGGCTGGGTCTACATCCGGGTCTGAATCATCCCGACATACATAAAAAAACCGGCCCTCGCGGCCGGTTTTTTATTGGCTGGCAAACGTGCTCAGGGCTTGATATAGGCATATCCCATCTGCTGCAGGCGTGCGAGTTCGGCCACACCGCTTGGCACGATATCCTCGTCGTCTACATCGTAGAGATCATGCTTGTAATCGACCTGCTTGCCCTTGAGGGTATTACCGCAGACCTCGAAGCCGATGCCCTGGTCCTTGAGACCGGCAATCTTTGCCTGGATCTCGTCGGTTGCATTACCGTATTTCATCTTGGTATTGGCCAGTGCATCAGGCGTCAGCAACAGTGACAGGCCGGCACCGTGCATGACGACCTTCAGGTCGAGATTCTCCTTGCCAACGGCGTTGATATGGTTCTGGATGTTGCGCAAGGCAGCGGCCTGCGTAGCGGGATCGTCATAGTTGATGTGGTAGACCACCTTCTGCTTGCCGTAACGTTCATTCGCCACAACATTGGCCGTAAACAGCATGGCCAATACGGTCAGCAGGGAAATCAGCATTTTCGGGTTCTTCATACATACGCTCCTGTTGGTTGATACTAGGACGGGATTGACGACCACCGGGGCAAGTGTATCCGGCCCCCGGACATCTGTCGCACGGACGCGAACGACAACACCCTGTACAAGTGACGCACATCGATTCGCATTTATTCCCGCGTGTTACCTGAATAATCCACACTGATAACAATGAAGACTGCAAGGCTATTTCCCGGCTAACGGCGATGTCAGCCGCGGTCGCTGCCTTTTTTCCGGGAAGGACGGTAACCAGCCGATTCCGCCTGTTAGACAGGCGATTGCAGCAGAAGTTGGCGACCGGTATGCGCAGCGCAGGCCAACATCTGCCCGATCCCCTGACCGGTTGACGGAATAATTCCCGTCTGACTGCCGTCCTTTAAAGAGGACACATTCCACTGTCCCTGTTTCGTTTTGTTCCGGGTTGCTGCCGTCTTACGTCAGGCAGTTACCCGTCACCCACAAGGCCCGTAAATAACCGTAATAAGGGGCCGGCCCAACAATAATCCGCTGGAGGAGTAGAAGCATGAAATTCACAAGACTGATCACCGGTCGCAGCTCGCTGTGGCCACTGGCACTGGTCTTCGGATCATTCGCAACCCAGGCGTTCGCCGGCAAAACCGTCACACTGATCGAGATGGGCGACCTGCACGGCACCCTGGTCCCGCATGCGGCGGTACTGAAGAACAACGACGGCACGGAACGGCAGGTCGCCAGCTCGGGCGGCCTCGCCAGGCTCAAGACCGTGGTAAACACAATCCGTGCGGACAACCCGGAGGCGGTCCTGCTCTCGACCGGCGACCTGACCCATGGCAGCGCCGAGACCATGTTCAGCGTCGGGGACGCCATGATGGTGGCGATAAATGCCTTCGGCATCGACGTCTTCACCCCGGGCAACTGGGATTTCGGCTACGGCCCCGCGGTATTTCGCAACCACTTCGCAGACCGGCCGCCGTTCCCGACGATCCCCCCGAACATCCGCGTCATGTCAAAGAATATCGGCTGTACCGGCATCCCGGTGATCCCGGGCCTGACCGATGAGGCCAGCGACTATGACTGTGTCGAGAACACCGCAACCATGCCTAATCCGACCCCTGCCGGGTTCGGCGTCATCAAGGCCCAGTTCCCGGCGGTCGCGATCAATGCCTACAACGACACGCCTGTTCCAAACCACAACCGGGTGCTGGATCCCTACCGTATCCTCGACCGCAACGGGGTGAAGATCGCCGTGATCGGCATCACGGCGGCCATCGTGCCGCAGCAGGCGGACACGTTCAATATCGGGCTGCGCTTCACCCAGGGTGTCGAGGAACTGCCCGGCATCATTGCAGAGGTCAAGGCGGCCGGCGCCGATCTTATCGTGGTGCAATCGGAACTCGGCCTGTCGCAGAACATCAAGATCGCACAGAGCTTCAGGGACATCGACGTGATGTACTCGGCGCATACCCACGAGATCACCCTGGGTGCGCTTCTCGCCGACCAGGACGGTGTAGTCCGGACCACACCCGGCGTGCCCCTGAGTGGCCGGGAGGTCAGCCGACTGGCACGTGGTGCCGCCATCGTGGTGGAGACCAACCGCGACATGTACGTGGGCCGTCTCGACGTGCAGGTAGCTGACGGCAAGGTCATCGATTTTACCTGGGAGGCCATCCCGGTCGATGAGTCCGTCGCCGAGGACCCGGCCATGGCAGAGCTGGTCGCCTGGATCGAGGCGCCTTTTGTCAGCGGCCCCGGCCTGATCCACCACACCTTCATGCCCGGCGGCTTCTGCAACCTGCCCGCACCCGCCGCCTGTGGCAATACCAGCGTGCGCGGTCTGCAACTGGTCGACGGCCTGGATACCGTGGTGGGTACCACCGATACCCTGCTGCTGCGCCACCATGTGCTGGAAGACACCCTGAACAACTTCATCGCCGACGCCATTCGCGAGGTGACCGACACGGTGACCCCGGTCGACATTTCGATGGCCAACGGCTTCCGCTTCGGCAATGCGGTGCTGCCGGGCGGCGATATCACGTTGCGTGACCTGTACACCTGGTTCCCGATCGCGCCGGCAGTGAACTACGCCGAGTTTTCCGGCCAGTCGATACAGCGCAGTCTCGAGACCGTGCTCGGCGCGGTGTTCGACCGCAACGTCTTTATGCAGCGCGGCGGCTGGTACCTGGGGTTGTCCAACATGGAGCAGACGGTCGACCTGAAAAACCGGCCATTCGGCAGTTCGACCGGTCGCAACGTCGAGGTAAAGATAGGCGGCACACCGCTGGACCCCGGCAAGCGTTACACCTTCGCCTCCTGCTACGGGCATGGCAATCCGCTGGACGAGGTCTGCCGCACCGGTGGTGGCTCGAACCTGCAGTTCTTCGCGCTGGACGATCCAAATGCCTACGACAGCCCCATTGGCCTGGTAGCGCCGGTCAACGACCCGACTATCCCGGTGATCGTGGGTGCGGCCGTGCAGCAGGTGGCACCGGACAACTTCCTGCACCCGGTGCATGTGTTGCGCACCTATCTGGACTGGTTGCCAGACAACAAGGTCACCGCGGCTCAGTTCGGCGTCGGCCGGGTGACGACGGTGGACTCCAGCACTGTGGGCAATCCTCCGCAGGCCGAATCAGCGCAGATCGGCCAGCCGGACAACACCCCGGACACCAGCTTCGTGCAGCCACCGTTCGGTGCCGGCCCGAAGTTCTTCTCCGGTCATATCGGCCACTAGCGCACATCAATCCCGACCCTGCCAGTCCTGGCCGCTCCCTCGGGAGCGGCCAGGGATGTCTACAACGACACGTGAAAACAACCGCTGCAGGAACACCAGAAACCGTTAGAACCCTGGTGCGAACCGCAGCATGTAAAAGGGCTGCCCAGGGCAGCCCTTTTTTTATGTCGAATGGATCAGCGTATGGCTGGCGCGGATCAGCTACAGTCCCAGCGTCTCGTCGTCCCGGTCCCGGCCCTGGTCATCCAGTTCCTCGCTTCTGGCCGCCTCGATGGCATTGACCAGGACGGCATGCTCCTCCTCTTCCTGCCCGAACCGGATATAGTTCTTCGCGGCCTCGAAAACCGCTTCCAGGCGGTGCACGCGATGCGCGAGGTATTGCAGTGACCTCGCCATGTGGTGGGTGTCCGCGTTCTTTTCGCGCAGGCGTTCCGCTTCGGCCAGCGCCTCGTGCAGTTCGTCGTCGGTGGGTTTCAACATGGCAATTCCTCTCGTTTCAGCACGCTTCGGGCAATGAACGGGATTCCATCACCTCCGGCAGGCTAAAATACAGTAAAATCCATCGGTCCGGCACCGCCAGGCGCTTGAGTGCGCGCTTCTTGACCGTGCTCAATGCCGGTGCAGCCATTCCGGTGCTTGAATGATACCAACTATCAGACAACTGCCAATAACCCGAAGGACGACACTATGACCGATGCGACCAAACATGCCCCGAAAGTCGGTGCCCCGGACCCGGAACTGAAGAATTCGCCCATATTCGATGATTCGGATGCCGACGACCTGTCGCTGGATCTCGAACTGGAGACCGGCGTCTGCTACTTCAATTCGCTGTCCTATGACATCGGCAGCTATGTCTGCAGCGGCGATGATTTGCTGCGCTGCGAAGGGCGCGGTGTATGGATTCGCGAGGGCAGCTGCTACCAGGACAAGGTATGACCGGTGCATGGCGGCCATAGCGCCAGCCGCGGCCGGCGGCATGACGCCGATCCACGAACTGCTGAACCGCATTCGCTGGGACGAGGACTTCGGTGCGGCCGACTTCGAAATCGGCTATTACGACCGGGTAAAGGACCACATTGTCCGCGTGCCGATGCGCGAGGTCTTCTTCGAGCCGGGCGATCATTTCGCCTTCGACCTGTACGACGAGGACGGTGAATTGCACAGTATTCCGCTGCACCGGGTAAAACAGGTATTCAGGAACGGCGAATTGATCTGGCATCGTGAACACTGAAACAGAGGATGGTAACGCGCCTTCAATATGAGGAACCCGACATGCAAATACCGCTACAGATAACATTCCGCAACATGGAGCCGTCCGAGGCCGTAGAGGCAAGGATTCGCGAGAAGGCCGCCAAGCTCGAGCAGTACTATGACAAGATCATGAGTTGCCGCGTCATGGTGGAGGCCCCGCACGGGCACCATCACCAGGGCCGGCTGTTCCAGGTGCGCATCGACCTCGGCGTGCCGGATGGTGAACTGGTGGTGTCACATGAACACCACCACAAGGACCATTCTCATGAAGACGTCTACGTGGCCATACGGGATGCCTTCGACGCCATGAAACGCCAGCTGGAAGACCGTGCGCGCGTGCGGCGCGGCAAGGTCAAGCAGCACGAGTCGACGCCCGGCGGTCACGTCATCAGCCTGCACCCGGAGGAAGACTACGGCAAGATCGGCACCCCGGACGGGCGGGTGATCTATTTTCACCGCAACAGCGTACTCAACATGGGTTTTGACAAGCTCGAGGTCGGCAGCGAGGTGCGTTTCACGGAAGAGGCCGGCGAGCGCGGTCCGCAGGCCAGCTCCGTGACACTGGTTGGCAAGCACCACGTGGTGGTATAACGGGCGCCGGCAGGTCCGCTTATCGTTAGTTTATGCAATATTCAGCTGTGAGCCTTATAATGGCGCAGGCAAAGCCAGTGGATATACGGGTGAACCAGGCCGACCCTGTTGAATCGATGACTACCACGGTGGTCCGGGCGCCAGGCAACGGGACACCACCCCGCGCCGCCTGGTAATCGCTTTGCGTAATTACCCCGTCGTCCTAAGGAACGTGGAGAAAATCATGGCAAACGGGAAACGGCCCGCTATTCCGCTGCGTAGCCGGCTCACTTTTTTCCTCGAGTTCCTCAAGTCTCCGCTGCAGATCGGTTCCGTGACGCCAAGCTCCCGTTTTCTGGAGCAGCGCATCATGAAGAGCGCTGACATCACGTCCGCGGGGACCATCATCGAACTGGGTCCCGGCACAGGGGGTACGACACGAGCCATACTGCATGCCATGCCACCGCAGGCCAGGCTGCTGTGCGTCGAACTCAACCCGCTTTTTTATCGCCTGATCCGGAGCATCCAGGATAATCGCCTGACTGCGCACCTCGGAAGCGCAGCCGAGTTGAAGGACATTCTTGTACTGCACGGATTGCCTGCGCCGGATGTCATTATTTCCGGCATCCCCTTTTCGACCATGAGCCGCAGCACCGGGTCCGGGATTCTCGCAACGATCGCGACGCTGCTCGCCCCCGGTGGCCGCTTTGTGGCCTATCAGGCCAGCGACCGGGTGGTTGACCTGAGCGAGCCGTTCCTTGGGACGGGCCAGACGCAACTGGAGTTTCTCAATATACCGCCTATGCGTGTTTGTCGTTGGGAAAAGCCGGACACCCGGACGGATACGGGTA
>Ga0307423_1002427_pt1 | contig 10437 bp, 7 predicted proteins | sample SalMarWE160310MG_FD_202154 | JGI IMG/M metagenome (GOLD analysis project Ga0307423, IMG submission 202154) | Salt marsh sediment microbial communities from the Plum Island Ecosystem LTER, Massachusetts, United States - WE1603-10 | ecosystem: Environmental > Aquatic > Marine > Intertidal zone >... | reverse complement strand
GTGCCATAGAAGCGATCACAGCCTATCGACGGGAGAAACTCCACAACGACTGCTAGTTTCGCTGCAATCCGACACCACAAGTGCCGATAGCAGAGCGTCGAGTAGCCTTCCGAGAACGAGGCGGAACCGTGGACGAGAACAACCAGGACAAACCACTCTCGAGTGAGGAGATGCTGCGCAGGGCGCGCAGCGGCCTCGGCGACACCAACACCACGTCGACCCCTGCAGAGCAGGATCCCCGGGAGCCAGCCACCACCCCGTACGACATGCAACCATCTTTCACACCTGAGTTCGAGGTCGCCCCACCACCGATGGACGCGACTTCTTTGGACTCTACGGAGACCGATCCCGGATACGAGGATCCGGTTGATGTCGTGGAGACTACGGATATCTCGTACGACAGCGCCGGAGATTGGGCGGCTCCCCCGACCAGCCCGGTCGAAGACGACAACGTCGCGGGCTGGGCACCGCCTCTGCCGACGCCCATCGAAGACACCCCCGGGGTTCCAGCGCAGCCGCGCCCGCCCCGAACCACAAGCTCGTCCGGGGCGACTGCCCGAAGGGTCATCGCGCTAGTCATCGGCATCGGGTTGATCGGCGCGGTCATGGTCAGCTTCTTCGACAGATCCAAGAACGTCAACGACATCGCCGCCGGCACTTGTATGAACCTCCCCGAGGATGCGGAATTCAGCACTTACGACCCGATCGATTGCAGCGAGCCTCATGAAATCGAGGTATTCGACATCATCGACATGTCCACCTTGTCGAGCGAGTACTCAATCGGGGTCTCCTATCCCGGCGCCGACGCTGTCTACTACGCCGCGGTGGACGAGTGCGTCGGCCAGCCGTTCGAGGCATATGTGGGCATGCCATATGACAGCGTCGAAGACGCCAACACCGTGTTGTGGGTTGATGCATTCACCCCGACGCTGGAGGGATGGGAGGAGTACGACGACCGCCAGGTCCAATGCGTCCTCCTTGATCTGGACACGACCACCGGCGAGATCGTGAAAACCACCGGGTCCTACAAAGACAGCGGGCTTTAGGCAAACCCCGTTGTCCCGGGGGTTAGCCTGACTGTCGATGACCCGCACCGTCAATATCGATCGTGTCACCGCCCGGCTGGTGTCGTTGCCGCTCTCGAGCAGCTTCCTATCGTCGCGCACGTCGCTGAAGAAGCGAGAGATCATCCTCGTGACGGTTCACTCTGATGGGTTGGCCGGCTGGGGCGAGGCCGCACCGGTGCCAGGGCACACCAGGCAAGACGTCGGCAGGCTCTGGGAGGAGCTCAACGCCCGTGCCAGCGCAGACGGTCTTTCGATTGTCGAGCACTCAGACGGTCTCCTCGCTGCCGGCTTCGCCGAAGCTCTCGCTGACGTGGATGCGCGTCGAGAGGGCCGGCCTCTCTGTCATGCGCCCGGCAAGGACCACGGAGTCGCGGCCAGCGCGGCCATCAGTGTCGATCGCAACGGCGACCCCGACCGACACTTTCTCGAGACCGCCGCAGCTTCCGGGTACCGCTTTGCCAAGCTGAAGATCACCCCTTCCACCAAACCAGCGAAGGTGGCCGAGGTCATCGACGACTATCCGATGGTCCGGTTCGGCGTCGATGCCAACGAAAGTCTCGGCCCCGGCCATGAATCGCTGCTCAGTGCACTCGACGATTTCGGTCTCGAGTACATCGAGCAGCCGGGGCCGCACCACGACCTCGACTTCCACCGTCGCCTGCGAGCACAGCTCACCACACCTATCTCGCTCGACGAATCCGCTGCATCAGTTGACGATGTCAGACAAATCGTCGCTACCGGTGCCGGAGACATCGTCAACCTCAAGGTCGGGCGCTTTGGCCCCGCAATCACCCTGGAGCTAGCAGACGAGATCGTCTCAGCCGGTCTCCGTGCCCGGATCGGTGGCCTCATCGAAACGGGTGTTGGCCGCGCCCATGGTGTGGCGGTGGCGACTCACCCACAGTTCTCGGTTGTTGGCGACGTGGCCGGGTCGGACCGCTACTTCGCAGATGACCTCGTCCGTCCCCAGTGGCGGGTGAGTAACGGCGAGCTGCCTATCCCGGATGGGCCCGGCATCGCGGTGACCGTCGACGAAGAGGCCGTCGTCGATCACACAATCGCAACCCTCACCGTGCCCTGATCGCGGCACGATCCGGCTACCGTACCGATCATGTCGAAATCTGTTCGCACACTCGTGCTCGGCTTGTTTGTAGGTGCCCTGTTGGTGGCGCCCGCCCAGGCCCAAACAACCACCACTGACGGGCCGGCCAATTGCGGAACGTATGAAGGCATTGTCTGTCACGGGTGGTTCTCCGACAACGCTGATGTCGCTTCTCAAGATGCCGCAATCGAGGAAGCCATCGGGGCCGTGGTCCAACACTACGGAAATCAGATCGCCTTCGTCACGGTCCCCGAAAGCCCCCACGGCACTCCACTTGAATTCGCCCGGGACCTCGGTGACGCCTGGGGAGTCGGTGATGCCACCCGCCAGGACGGCATCGTGATTCTCGTCGACATTGCCAACCGCCGGACCGAGATGGCCGCAGGGCCGGGTGTGCCCCCGCTCGACTATTCCCGGGTGACCGGCGCGGCAACATCATTCTTCAGCAGGGGCGACTTCGACAACGGCATCTTCGCCATCATCGGCAGCCTGGAACAGGAGCTGGCTGGTATCAGCGGTGAGGCACCTTCTGGTGGGGCGGCACCTTCTAGTGGCGTTGCCTCGCCCTCGGGTAACGACCGATCGGGTGACGGCGGTGCGCCTGCCGGGCTTGTGCTCGGGGCGCTTGCCGCTGCCGCTCTCGCAGGCGGAGGGATCGGGCTCGCCGCGGCCCGGCACCGGCGCAGGGAGAGGGTCACCAGGGAACGAGCGGAGCTAATCGACGGAGACGTCGCCAGGCTGGATCCCGCCGGCCAAGAGCTCCCGCTGCTGGCCGACTATTCCATTGCTCCTCCCGCCAACCGACCCGACACTGATACCAGGACTGCTTTGGCCGCTCTCGAACGCATCGCCGCCGGCCTGGATCCCCAAGACGAAACGGCGGTTCGGGCCCTCTGGGGAAATGAGCTCGTGGCTCTCATAGACAGGGAGCGGCTCAAGGTACAGACCGAGATACCGCTTGACCTCCGGATATCGGCAGAGCAGCCTCTGCTGGAGGGAGCCCTGCAGGCGGCCTATCGCGATGCTCTGGACGTCGATGCGGGTGCCGACGAAGTATTCGAGGTCAAGCGTCAGGAGCTGCTCCGGATCATCGAGAGCCTCCGACCCCACCGTATCGCCAACACACGCTTCAAGATGGGACAGGCAATCCTCGACCGGACCGTCTCGACCCCGGCCGGTTGGGCTCTCATCAACGACGATGGCGAGCGATTCCTCGAGGCAGGACCTGTGCTCGACACGACGGCGCCACTGCGCAAGTCCATCGAGCAACTTGACTTCGTCTACGCAACTGCACAACAGAAGGCCCAGCGGATGGAGACCCTGTACCAGCAACTCCCTTCGTCAACGACCCGGCCGGCCGTCGCAGCCGCCCTCGCCGACCTGACCAGCGACCCCGATGCGGCCTACCAGCAGTACGAGGCGCTACGTCAGACGTTGGAGACCAAGGGATCGATGCTCAACCGCGACGGTCTCTCCATCCCCGCAATCACCGCCCTGCTGCTGATGAACAACGATGCAGAGGACATAGACGAGTTCCTGGTGGCATACGAGGCAAACCGCAAGCGTGGCATCACGGCAGACACTGCCGTTGAGTATGCGCTCGCCGGTCTCACCCTTCCCGGTGAGATAAAGCGCATTCGGGCCGAAGCGGATCGGCTCAGCCTCCCCATATCTCTCACCGCGGCTCTGCTGCGCCGCCGTGACGACGGTCCCGAGGTATACCAGCAGCTGGCAGACCAACTGGCATCATCGGGGGTCAAGGGTGACAATCGCAGGACCATCGCCGCGGTGCTCGCTATTTCGCTGGAACCGGCCCAGGCGATCCGCCGCTGGACGGAAGCCAGACAGGCACTGGCAGCACTGGGCCTGATCGGAGCATACGCCGACGTAGCAGCAGCGTTCGGGGCGTCCGATCCCAGAGGGCCACAGACATTCGCCCTGGCGTATGCAGCCCAACGCCAGGCGCTCAGTCGCAGCACCATCGATGACGCCGACCGTTTCGCCCCTGAGCTGGCACACGAAGGGACGGGGCGTCAAACCGACTCCTGGAGCGGGCAGCCGATTCCGCGTGGCCTGTCGAATTTCGACCCATACACGCTGCTCTTCTACCACTGGGTCATCACCAAGGGCAGCCGTGGCGCCTACGGGTGGGAGCCGGTCTACCGGGACACCTCGTGGTCACACGACTCCGGGTCATGGTGGGGCGGCGGCGGAGGATTCCACAGCAGCGGCTCCTGGGGAGGCGGCTCGTCGTGGGGCGGCGGTTCGTGGAGTAGCGGCAGCTTTGGAGGGTTCGGCGGCGGCGGTGGATTCTCCGGTGGCGGAGGCGGAGGAAGCGGTTGGTGACGATCACGTCTACCGACAACCCTCGCATCAAGGCGATCGCAAAGCTCAAGTCGGCCCGGGAACGAAGAAAGACCGGATTGTTCCTCATCGAAGGCCATCGCGAAGTACAGCGCGCAGCCACCGCAGGCATCACCATCGAGACTCTGGTGATTTGCGACGACTTGCTCGTCGACGACGTCACCCCTGATGTCGCTGGTGAAGTGTTGTATGTCGCCGTTGCCCCAATGCGTCGCATGGCAATGCGGGAGAATCCGCCGGGCGTCATCGGCATCGCCAAACAGTTTGACACGACCCTGGGCCATCTGGTGCTTCCGGCGAACCCATTGTTGCTGGTCGCCGAGAGCATCGAGAAACCCGGCAATCTGGGTGCAATGATGCGCACATGCGATGCGGTCGGAGCTGCCCTTGTGGTGGCCGATCCCGGAACCGACCTGTTCAACCCGAATGTCGTCCGTGCTTCCCAGGGCGCCCTGTTCAGCGTGCCCGTTGCGGCCGGCGCCGCCTCGCATGTGATCGATTGGCTCGGTGCCCACGATGTCACGATCATCGGCGGATACCCCGACGCAACGCAGGACATGTGGGAAGCCGACATGTCCGGGTCGACTGCGATCCTGGTGGGAGCAGAGGACGTTGGCGTGTCCGCACAATGGGGCAACACCGCCACCCCGGTGCGAATCCCGATGGCCGGCTCGGCCGACAGCCTCAATGTCTCGGTCTCGGCCGCCGTGTTGTTGTACGAAGCGATGCGACAACGCCGCTAGTGACGGCTGCCAGTCGGCGAGGAGCTCGTCGTTGTTCCCTCAGTAATCTGGATGCGGTCGGCGCCCACCGGGGTGACTCAATCGGCTAGCTTCTCGGTCATGCTCAACTACCTCAATGCGATCGTCACCGAATCGGCCCGCTTTGCCGACGTTCTCAGAGACACACCGGGCACTTCCCGGGTTCCCTCATGTCCTGATTGGTCCATGTCCGATCTGGGCTGGCATCTTGCCGAGGTCCAGTACTTCTGGGCCAGCATCGTAGAGAACCTGTTCCCCTCGCCCGAGGCTGTGCCTGATCTGGAGCGCCCTGAAGACACCAAACTGAGCCGCTTGTTCGACATTCAATCGACTCGTCTGGTCGCTGCTCTTCAGGCTCGCAACCCGGATGACGAATGCTGGAGCTGGTACCAGCCGGGCGCCAATGTCGGCTGGGTACGACGCCGGCAGGCCCATGAGGCATTGATTCACCGGGTTGATGCCGAACTCACCGTAGGATCCATCTCCCCGATTGATGAGGACCTCGCCGCCGACGGTGTCGATGAGATCCTCACCACGATGCTCGACTCGAGCGGTATCCCTGACTGGTCCCGGTTCGAGCCGGATGGGACAACGGCAGCCATCGCCTCCCCACACAGAATCTGGACCATGGTGCTGGGACGGTTCAGCGGCACCAGCCCGGTTACGGGGAATACATACGATGATCCGGCCGTGGTGGTTCAGCCGATCGAAGATATTCCGACCGTGACCATCAGCGGCCCGGGCACAGAACTAGATCTCTGGCTCTGGGGACGTGGCAACACGGTGGGGCTTGGTGTCGAGGGTGACCCCGCCCTCCTCGACGTCATCCGGGCCGCCGCGGTTGCCGCCACCCAATAGGACTCCCGGCAAGCTCCCTGGACGCTCGCCCGGCCGTCCAAGAAGACTCCTATGGCTTGGTCAACGACCAGATGCCGTCGTCACGGAGCATACGGTTGATCAGGTCGAGCCGATACACCGCGTTGCCGTAGTTGGCGGCTGCAGTAGTCTTGATGTGCACCGGAGGCCCGCTCCTCACCACGGATGGGACATCAGCCACTCCTAGCTTGCGCGCTTCGGCGGAGCCGGCGATGAGCAACTCGAGCCCGGGATCGATGGCACGTGCAATCACCTCATCCGGGTCGATTCCGGCAACGTTGGCGGCGACCGCCAGCGTCGAATCCTTGCGGGGATCGTCCTTCTCCTGAAAGATCAGCGTGAGCAGCGTCAGGTTGAACCGCTGCCAGGCCTCCGGGTGCGCCTCCCGGACCGCGGCGCACGCACCGAGCGCCCTCACCTTGGACGGAATCCGCATCTCCCGGTCGATGTCCTTCACCAGGAATTCCTCCCACGTCACGTTCACCGATGCCGTCGCGTCTCGAGACGCCTTGAGTGCCGTCTGGTAGATGCGCCAAACGTCGAAAGACTCAAAATCGAAAAAGATACGACCTGTAAAATCCATAGACCGGCAGGCTAACGCGTCGACATCCGGTCCGGTTCTTGACATCGAACACATGTTCGACTTAGCTCAACCGCATGGCACTTCCCCGCCAGCGCACCTTCGACGATCTCGGAGCCCCACTGCACGAGGTGTCATTCTGTGTGCTCGACCTCGAAACCACGGGAGGCTCTCCGGCAAATTGCGAAATCACCGAGATAGGAGCGGTCAAGTACGTCGGCGGTGAGCTCACCGGCACGTTCGACACCCTGGTCAATCCGGGCTCGCCCATCCCCCCGACGATCACCGTGCTCACGGGAATAACCCAGGCGATGGTGATCGAAGCACCCCGAATCGGCGAGGTGATTCCTTCGCTGCTCGAGTTCGTCGGCACCTCGGTGATCGTTGGCCACAACGTCCGCTTCGACATGTCGTTTCTCAACGCCGCCGCGGAACGACTCGGCTACGGGAAACTCACCAACCTGACTGTCGACACGCTCGGGCTCGCACGCAGGCTCGTCAACGGGGAGACAAGGCGAATGAACCTCGGCAGCCTCGCCGCTCACTTCCGTTCGCCGATCACCCCCAACCATCGCGCTCTTGCCGATGCCTCAGCAACCGCCCACGTCTTCTGGGCTCTCCTGGAACGAGCAGGCACCATCGGTGTCAGCCACCTGGAGGACTTGCTGCGGCTGCCCACTGCAAAAGGCTCTCCGCACTACTCCAAGATCAGCCTCACCGAAGCCCTGCCGCGCCGTCCCGGTGTGTACATGTTCCGTGATCGGGACTGGAACGTCATCTACGTCGGGAAGGCGAAGAATCTGCGCACCCGTGTTCGCTCCTACTTCTACGGTGACAACAGAAGATCTGTCGCCCAGATGCTGCGCGACCTCACCACCATCGACTTCATCGTGTGCAACACCGAGATCGAAGCAGAAGTCACCGAGTTGCGAATGATTCATGCCAATGCACCTCGCTACAACCGCAGGTCGCGCCCACCCCGTTCGCCTCAGTACGTCAAGCTGACCGCCGAGGAGTTCCCCCGACTCTCCATTGTCCGCAACCGGCGCGATGACGGCTGTCTCTATCTCGGGCCGTTTCGCTCCAGACGTACTGCCAATGCCGTGGTGAGCGCACTGTGGGACGCGGTTCCGATTCGCCGCTGCATCACCAGGGCTGGAAGGAAGAGCCCGGCCTGCAACTTCGCCCAGCTGGGAGTTGCTTTGTGCCCCTGTGACGGGACCGTGGACGCAGCCGAGTATCAGCAAGTGGTGACACAGCTCCGCAACGGAATCGAGTCGGAACCGGGCATCCTCCTCGAGCCGCTCGTCTCTCGAATCCGTGATTACGCCTCGACCGCACGGTTCGAGGAAGCCGCCGAGCTCCGCGATAGACACCGCGCACTGAGCCGGGCGCTCGAAGACAGACGCAACTGGCTGGTCATCCGCGGCGCAGGTCTCCTGTGGGCAGAAGATGCCGCTGGAGACAGCATCCTCATCGAAGACGGGCGTCTGGTCACCTCATGGTCGAACCCCGACCAGCCACCCCTCGGCGCCACCTGCGTAGCCTCAGCGGAGCCATTCGACGTTCCCCGGTCGGTGGTCGACGCTGAAGAAGCGAGACTGCTGTGGCGATGGCTCGACCGTGCCGACGTTCACATAGTCGAGACGGCCCGCCCGCTGGCAACGCCACGGCAACCCGTTCCTGTGCTCACCACCCTGGCGGGCTGATCGCTCCGATTACCCTGCTCCCATGAAGTTCATCGTGCGTAAGGGCGTAGACCCGCTCGGCAAAGCAGATCCGTCACTCCTCAGTGCGCTGGGGCTCCCCGGCGGCGGAGTCGTGTCTCTGGGCAAAACCCATGTGATGGTCAGTCCCGGCGAAACGACATCGCCCACTGCGATCATGCTCGGCGAGCGGGTCATGGCCAATGCCGGCGTTGCAATCGGCGACACCGTCGACGTCAAGCGAGCCTTACTGCCTCCTGCGCGTCGGGTGGTCATATCCAAGATCGACGCCGACATCGATGCGCGACACCTCGCTCGCTCCCTTCAGGGGATACCGGTTTCAGACGGTGATCGAGTCATCGTCAAGGTCGGCTATGGCAAAGAAACGACGACCACCTCACCCATCGAAGTCGAGATCGCAGCGGTGACCCCGGGACCCTATGCCATCGTCGGGAGCGCTACGGTCGTGCACGAGATAGGTGAAGACACCGCTGATGTCGTCGCTCAGCCGGCCGGTTCACCTTCCGGCGAGGCATTGACGACGGCCCGAGCGCTGCTGGCGGGTCTCGAGACCGAGGTCGAGGTAATGACAGGTTGGCTGTCGCTACTCACCTCCGAAAGCGATCTCCCGGACATCTGGGGTCTCCCCAAGGTGGCAGGCGTACTGCTCGAAGGCCCTGCCGGCTGTGGGAAGTCCGAGATAGTCTCTGCTGCCGCACAGGCGGTCGGCACCCCGGTGCGCGAGGTCTCCCTGGAACTGGTCTTCAAGCCGCAGAAGCTGCTCGAATTGCTAGAGAAGGCGGTCAACGACGAGTCTCGACCCGCGGTCGTCTTCCTCGACCGGCTCGATGCCATCGTCGGCGACGATGCGCTGTTTCGTAACCAGATAGCCGCAATCATGCGTTGGTTCCTCGACGCGGTTGCTGATCGGCCCCGGCTCGCCTGTGTTCTGGGCGTCTCCTCGGTTTCACGGCTGCCCGATGCCGTCGCCAAGTCCGTCTTCCTTCCGAGGACTCTCAAGATCCCGCCACCGGACCTGCAACGTCGTGCCCTTCTGTTTGAAGCGGCGCTGGCCCGGGTGCCCAGCGTCGACCTCGACTACAACGCCCTGGCGGCGCGTACTGCGGGCTTCTCGGGTGCCGATGTGCTTGCGGCCGTCGTCCACGCCTCTGCTCTGGTAGCCCAGGACGGCGCCGCGGTCACCGCAGAGTTGCTGATTAGGGCGATCGAGGAGACCACACCCTCGCTGGGGACTGCATCACTCGGAGAGATGCCGAGCTACGGCTTCGAGCGTGTGGCCAACCTCGAGGAAGTCAAACAGCGTCTCACCGAGTCTGTTATCTGGCAGATGAAGGAGCCCGAACGATTCACCAGGCTCGGTATCGAACCGCCCCGCGGGATCCTTCTCTACGGACCACCGGGAACCGGCAAGACGTTTGTCATTCGCGCCCTCGCTCACGAAAGCGGAGCCGCCTTCTTCCCAATCAAAGGGGCCGAGCTGCTCGACAAATACGTCGGCGAGTCGGAGCGCGCCGTACGAGAGGTATTCGCCAGGGCGAGGGCGGTGGCACCGTCCATCCTATTCTTCGACGAGATCGACGCTCTGGCTCCCGTGCGCGGCAACTCGACAAACTCCGTCACCGACTCGGTCGTGGCCGCTCTGCTCACCGAGCTGGATGGCGTCTCCGATCGTGGTGACGTGTTTGCCATCGGTGCCACCAACCGGCGAGATCTTGTCGATTCAGCGCTGCTGCGGCCGGGCCGCCTCGAGACACATCTCTTTCTGGGCCTGCCGGAGGCGGCATCACGCCGGGCGTTCTTCAACATCTCTGATGTCCCCCTGGCCGGGGATGTCGATATGGAGACGGTGATCGAGAAGACGGACGGTATGTCGTTTGCCGACTTGTCCGGTCTGCTCCGGGAGGCGGCGCTCGGTGCATTGCGCCGTGATTCCTCGGCGCTAGCCGTCACCAGCGCCGAC
>Ga0307423_1002423_pt1 | contig 10450 bp, 11 predicted proteins | sample SalMarWE160310MG_FD_202154 | JGI IMG/M metagenome (GOLD analysis project Ga0307423, IMG submission 202154) | Salt marsh sediment microbial communities from the Plum Island Ecosystem LTER, Massachusetts, United States - WE1603-10 | ecosystem: Environmental > Aquatic > Marine > Intertidal zone >... | reverse complement strand
GGCCCCAGGTAAGATCCACCAGCCATTGATGCAGCGGCAGCATCTCAACCCATCGGCTCAGGCAGTAGTCCAGACACTCCGGGGTGAACAACTCCTCGGGAAGCCCCGTCTCCAAACGGGCGTAGAGGCCGCTGTGCAAAAGCAGCTCGGCATTGGGATGCGCGGGATCGCAATCCCTGGGCATGCGCTTATAGGTTTTGCCGCCTAGGCCGTAGCCCCCCGCAGTCACCTCCTCCACCGCTCTGGCCAAGGCCGCGCCCCGCACCGGATGCTGGGCCGCCTGGCGATAGGCATGGATGGCGCCGTTTTTAAACCAAGGCAAACCCGCGGCCAAAACCAACGAACCAGGCTCGATGTGCAAATAAAAACCCGAGCAGGACATGCGGTGACCCGGGCCTTCCCAAAACCAGAGGCCTTGGTGCTCCTTAAAGGGCGGCCCGTCCTTGACCCGGCGCTGGTCGCGGTAGATGCGGAACAGCGACCGGTTGACCCGGGGATCGGCGTGCACTCCCGGCGCCAGGGCTTTCAGTGGCTCGGCCGCGGCGCGCACAAAATCCCGCGCTGGTTCCCGCAGCAGGCGCTCGTATTCTTCCTTATGAGCCTCAAACCAGGCCTTATCATTGTTCTTGGCTAGTTTTGCTAAGAAATCTATGGCCTTTGGAGGAAAGCCCGGGAACTCGATGTCTCCAATCATGCTGTCTCCTAGCTGCCTATTAGGTTAAGTTAAGCACATATCCAGCGCTGTGCAACATGCGCGCTGATTGACGCCCCGCCTGCAACTGGGTATATTGCTGGCCAAACAACTAGTTGTCTTCCAGGGAGGTTTTTTCAATGCGCGTTCTTTCGGGCATCCAGCCCTCGGGCACTTTGCACATCGCCAACTACTTCGCCATGATGAAGCGCATGATCGAGTTCCAGCGCGATCACGACCTGTTCTGCTTCATCGTCAACTACCACGCCCTGACCACGGTTTTTGATCCCAAGGCCCTTCAGGAAGGCACCTGGAACGCGGTGCTGGACTTTTTGGCCCTGGGCCTGGACCCGGAAAAAGCCACTTTCTACGTGCAGGGCGATTTGCCCGAGGTGTGCGAACTCACTTGGATATTAAACAACCACACCCCGGTGGGGCTCCTGGAGCGGGCCCATTCCTATAAGGACAAGATCGCCAAAGGCTTCAATCCCCACAACGGCCTGTTCTCCTATCCGGTACTCATGGCCGCCGACATCCTTCTATATCAGGCCGACGCAGTGCCGGTGGGTAAGGACCAAAAGCAGCACCTGGAGATTACCCGCGACATCGCCCTCAAATTCAATTATGCCTATGGCGAGACCTTTGTGGTGCCCGAGGCCTGGATCGATGAAGACACCGCCGTGATCCCGGGCATCGACGGCCAGAAAATGTCCAAATCCTACGGCAATACCCTGGAGATTTTCGCGCCGGAGAAGGCGCTCAAGAAAAAGGTCATGAGCATTGTCACTGACTCCACCCCGGTGGAGGCGCCCAAGGACCCGGCCAAATGCAACGTCTTCACCCTGGTCAGCCTGTTTATGGATAACGGCGAGCGCGAAGCGCTGGCCGAGCGCTACCGCGCCGGCGGCCTGGGCTACGGCGAGGTGAAAAAAGAGCTGTTCGCGCGCATGTGGGAGTATTTCCGGCCCTACCGCGAAAAGCGCGCACGCCTGGCCGCTGACCCGGCCGAGGTGCGGCGCATCATGGCCATGGGCGCGGAAAAAGCCCGCAACGTGGCCACGCCTACCCTCAAGGACGTGCGCCAGCGCATCGGCTTGAATTATTAACGGAACGTTTGCCTATAAAGGAAGGCCCGGCCACCGACGGCCGGGCCTTGTTCATTTAACGTACAGGCGTCAACTTGGCTATTTCATAATGTTTGGGTGGAACGTCCTATGTGGTTTTTATAATCGCAAGATCACCCAAGCGGTCTTTTATGGGGAAGATAAATTAAATTCCCCCCGGCACAGCCAGGTGGTCATAGGCAAGGCGTCCGTCAAGCGAGCGCCGCAGGTGTAGCAAAAGCTACATCGAGGCGCGAGTGTAGGCGGCAACGCAGCATATGGCCGGCTGGCGAAGCCGGACACCTAATCGAACGCCATGTCAACTTTCCAGGCCTTCCACACCTTGCCCACCAAATCCGGGCCGGGCGACAAGGTGACCCTGCCGGGCTGCCAGCCGCTGGGCGTGGCCTCGCCGGTCTCGCGCACGTGCTGAAACGCTTTTACCTGGCGCAGGGCCTCGGCAACGTTGCGCCCCACCGGCGGGGTGAGAATCTCGATGGCCTGCACCACGCCGTCGGGATCGATGATGAAACGTCCCCGCACATCAACCCCGGCGTCGGCCTCATACACGCCATAGACCTGGCCAATCTTGCCGCCGGCGTCGGAAAGCAAGGGGAACGGCACCCCGCCCTCCACCATCTTGCTCAACTCCTCAGCCTGCCATATCTTGTGCACAAACCGGCTGTCCGTACTCATGGCCAAAATCTGCACGCCCAGGGCCTTGAACTCGTCATGCTTGGCGGCGACCGCCGCCAGTTCGGTGGGTCAAACAAAGGTGAAGTCGCCGGGATAGAAGCAAAGCACCACCCATTGTCCTTTATATTTGGACAGGCTTATGTTCTGGAAGCCGCCGTCGATAAAGGCGCTGGCTTCAAAGTCCGGAGCGGGTTTTCCTACGGTTACCATGCGTTTACCTCCTGGGCTGGATGCCGGGGCAGTGGCGGGCTGGGCTGAAGGGTTTGCCGCCTCCTCTAGGATGGGGCCCTTGGCCGCCACCACGCATCCGTCTTTGGCGTCTGCCATTTCATACTCCAATCGTCGGGAATACCTATAAAAACACCATTTGATTTATCTATAATTATAACGACTGCTCCATCGAAATTAGCAATAGCTTTTTTAATAACAATTCCTAATTGAGCGCTCGGCTTTAGGCCCTGGTTTCTCATTAGTTTCTTCATCGCCGAGACTCACTTATGAGCGACCGCACGGTTGGAGCAAATAGGATAGGCTGGGGGAGTTGGTAACCGGTGGTAGAGTTAAATTTAAAAGCGCTAAAGGGAGCGGCCCATCATTGCAAGGCGCGGTGTCATGAAAGTCAAGAACCTGAACCAGCGCCTGAACGGCCTGGCCGCCAAGCTGGCGAGCCGGCCCCAGGCCCAAACCCGGCAAAGCGCCCGCTCGCTCTACCAGATTCTCGAAGCCCCGCTGCAGATATTCGCCCGCTTGTGCCCCGCCCTCTGCCCTTCTTGCCCTGAAGCCTGCTGCCGGAGAGTGAGCCAGCGGGGCGTCATGGACACCGCAGACCTGATCTTTATCGCTGCCCAGGGACTAAGCGCGCTCCCCCAGGCAGTGGGGCGGGATGGCCGGTGCCCCTGGCTGGGAGAGGAAGGCTGTATCCTGCCCTGGAACGCCAGACCCTTTGCCTGCCTGCACTATGTGTGTGCGCCTTTGCAAAACGCCATGAGCCCAATCGAATCAGAGCAAATTCGAGCCTCCCTCGCCCAAGCGGGCGATGCGCGCTCCCGCCTGCTCAAGCTATTCATGGAGCCATAAGGCTGGGTGCTAGTCCGCCGGGCGGCTCCCACAACTGACTAGCCATGAATATTCGAGCATCAGGCAAAGCTTGCGGGCTTATGGCCTTGCTGGCTAACGGGAGGCCATAATGAACAGATTAAAAGCAGCTGGTTGGTTCGGTTTTCTGAGCGGCTGTCTTGCCATTTTTCAGGGTATTAAGCACTTTCCGATGGCGTTTGAAACAATCAAATACCATGAGTATGCCAACCTATCAAAACCAGCATCAGACTTGCTGATATTGCTCTGGTTTTGCACAGGGCTTATGCTTATTACATTGGGAGTTTTATCGTTATATTTTTCCCGCAAACTAAAGACGGGCGACTTTGCCGCGCACATTTTTTTCCTGTGTGGGGGAATAGCGTATTCAGTTAGGACTTTGTTTGAATTGATATATCCGGTGGCAATACCAGAACCAAATCATTTTGTATTGCCCGCAGTTATTATTGGCAGCCTGCTCTATTTGATATCATTTGCACTGACCTTAAAGGCTAAATGAACATTTACTTTCAACCTAAAATGCTATAAATACATCTCATCTTATGATCGATCGTCGGAATACCGACTTGCAGAAAAGTGGAGGCTGATTATGCTGGGCTACATAGTGACCATGCTACGCAATCCCGACTTGGCCGGTTTGGTCAGGGTTGTTGGTCTATGGCGAAACTCGATGCACTTTCATTATCTATACGCAGCCGTGGACAGCGGTCTCTTGGCAGCCTTGGCCCAGCCCCGCACCAAGGCGGAACTTAACGAGGAACTGGCCGTACAGCGCCCGGAATTCCTGGACGCGCTCTTGGATATGGGCCTTTCTCTGAAAGAGCTTAGGCTAAAGGGCGGCAAATATCATATAAAGGGTAAGCTGTCCAAGTCTCTTTTGGGTCCCCAAGGCGACCCGCTGTCGGCCTTGGTGCAGGCCGAAGTCACCTATTACAACTCGGTTTACCGACATGCAGCCGAACGCATGCGGGGCGCGCCTTCCGGCAATTACCTGGACACCATCGGCAACGTGGTGGCCAGGTTCGCCAAGCTGGCCGAACCAATTTTGCGGCGATTCATTAAGGAGATTCTGCAAGGACGCGACAGCGCGCGGGTGTTGGATTTGGGATGCGGCTCCGGCATATTTCTAAAAAGCGCGCACGAAGCCAATCCAAAGGCAACCGGCCTGGGGCTGGACATGGACCCGCCGGTAGTGCAACAAGCCCTGGATAACCTGGCCCAGTGGGGCCTGGGCGATGGCTTTGAGGTGGTATGCGGCGACATCCGCCAGCCTCCTCCCCAGGTCAAGGGGCCTTACGACCTCATCACCATGTTCAACCTGGCCTATTATTTTTCACCTCAGGAAAGAGGCGAGTTGTTCAAGTACCTACGCGGCTTGCTGGCGTCTGATGGGGTTTTGGCGGTGGCCTCCAACTTCGCCAGCCAGGGCAAGGAACCTGCCGCGGCCAACCTGAACCTGGCCAATTGCTCCATCCAGGGCTTGCATCCCCTGCCCAGCCTGGATGGCCTGTGCCAGGAACTCAGAGAATGCGGCTTCAGCAAGGTGAGCCCGGTGAGAATCATGCCGGGCAGCACTTTTTACGGTGTGAGAGCCAGCTAAAACGAAACGCCCCCTTACCTTGGGCAAGGGGGCGTTATTGTCCCTACTTCACTATTCGCCTATTTGTTTTTCCCTTTCCTTTTTGAGCACCTGGCATTCCAGATGGCCTTTACGCGCGGTGACAAAACAGCCGCCGCAGGAAATGCAGTCAGCCGGTTCCTGCCTGCCCGCCTTCCATAGGTTGGGCAGGTCGGGTTGGCGCACCAGGGGACGCGACATAGCCACCGCGTCCACCTGGTCCAGGGCCGCTTCGATGCGCTGGCGGGAGCGCCAGCCGCCCACCACGATGATGGGGCAGCCCAGGGCGGCTTTGAGCGTCTTGGCGTTATCCAGGAAATAGCCCTCGTCCGCCGGCTCCTTGACCAAACGGCTGGGGCTCAGCTTGCCGCCGTAGGGCACGCCGCCGGAAACTTCTATGGCATCGATACCCGCCTCTACTAGGCCCTTGGCGCAGATCAGCGAGTCCTCCAAGGTGATGCCGCCCTCAATGGCGTCGGTTGAGTTGAGCTTGATGAACACCGGATAGTCCGGCCCCACCGCGTTTCTAGCCTCACGGCAAACCTGCCAGGCCAGCTTGGAGCGTCCCTCGGCGTCGCCGCCGTACTCGTCCTGGCGGCGGTTGGTGAAGGGGCTCAGGAACTGAGCCAGGAGATAGCCGTGGGCCCCGTGCAGCTGCACCGCATCGAAGCCCGCGGCCTTGGCCCGGGCCGCGGCCATAGCGAAATCTTCTATGATGACTTCTATCTGGTCCGTATTCAGTTCTTCCACCTCTTCCTTGAAGGTGGGATTAACCATGGCCGAGGGCCCCAGGGGCTTATGCCCCAACACCTTGGCGGAACCCTGGCCGCCGGCGTGCACGATCTGCAGGGCCACCAGGCCGCCGGATTTATGCACCGCGTCCGAAATGCGGGTCAAGGGCCCTACCATGGCGTCGATGTGCACGCCGGTCTGTCCGGGCAAAGCCTTGCCGTGGGCGCTCACATAGGCGAAGCCGGTTATGGCGAGGCCCACCCCGCCCTCGGCCAGGCCGGCGGTCAAAAGCGCGGTCTCTCTCGTGGGGGTGCCGTCGGCTTCGGCCAAGCCTTCCCAGGTGGCGGAGCGCACGATGCGGTTGGGTATTTGAAGCTTATTCATCTGCCAGGGAGTGAAGATATCGGCCATGGTTATCTCCGGGTTGTTTTTGATGATGCTTAACTCTAAGTTTCTTTTAAGCCGATGGCAAGCCTGTAGCCCGCTAAACCTTTGCTTCCCGCACGATGGAACTAAAAAGCGGCCCGGAGACTGGTCCCCAAGACCGCGAAAAGCGAAAATCCGCTTTGTTGCTAATAAATCAGGGAGCCTTGCGAAATCTGCTTCTTGCGCTTTAAATATTCATCCTTGCTGATGCGGCCGGACTCGAAGTCATCCTCCAGGCGCTTCATCTGTTTATGCTTTTGATATTCATAAGCCGCGCCCGTGCCCGCCGCGCCCACCGCCGCGCCGCCCACGAACCCCCTGCTGCAGCCAATCGCTCCCAGGCCGAGCGCCAAGATCAGAACCATCACAGCCGACGTGATCTTTTTCATGCAAACCTCCTAATGCTGTAGCCACGATCCTCCTTTCTTCAAATAGCAGCCCCGGCCGCGGTTCAGCCATAGACGCGCCTAGGTAATTGCGCCTAAGAATAATGCTGAATCGCAGCCGGGGTCCGTTAAGCCGCTTCTAAGCAGGCTTCTTCTTTAGTAGGCCTGCTCGTAAGTCAAATCGTCGGCCTGAATCTTGTGGCCGAACTTCTTGTAAACCCAAGCCTGGTAGATGATCACTATGGGCACCATGATGAGCGCCACGCCCAGCATGATCTTAAGTGTAAGCGGGCTGGAGGCCGAGTTGGCGATGGTCATGCTGGCCGCCGGGTCCAGGCTCGACGGCAGCAGCCGGGGAAAGAGCCCCACCACGCCGAAGAGCGCGGCGCTGGCGATAAACACCGCCGAAGACAGCCAAGCCTTGCCCCAGGCCTCTTTAGCCATCATGATCTTGATGCCAAAGAGACCTGCTACCGCCAGCAGCGGGATCACGAACAGGATCGGCGCGCCCAGGTAGTTCTTGTAGAGATCGGTGGCGAACCAGGTGAAGATGAGAAACACCACGGCCAGGACCGCTTGCGCAAACCAAAGCTTGCCCGCCATGGCCTTGGCCTTTTCGTGCATCTCCTGGCCTATGTCGCCGCCGGTTTTAAGCACCAGCCACAACGCGCCATGCACGCAGAACATCACCAGGAACAACAGCCCGCCGGCCAGTCCGTAGGGATTCAACAGGGTGAACAAGGTTCCCTGGTAAACGTGGTTTTTATCAATGGGGATACCGGCGAAGATGTTTGCGAACGCCACGCCCAAAAGGAGCGCGGGCAGGAAGCTTCCGATGAAAAGGCAGAAGTCCCAAACCGATTTCCAGGCCGGCGACTCCACCTTACCCCGCAGTTCAAAGGACACGCCTCTTAAGATCAAGGCGAACAAGAGCAGCATGAGCGCCGAATACAATGCGGAAAACATCACCGCGTAGGTTCCCGGGAAGGCGGCGAAGGTCACGCCGCCGGCGGTGATGAGCCACACCTCGTTGCCGTCCCAGAATGGACCCATGGCGTTATAGATGATGCGCTTGTCCTGCTCGTTTTTGGCCAGGACCGGCATCAAAGCGCCCAGGCCCAGGTCAAAACCGTCCAGGACGAAATAGACGATCCACAGCACGCCCCATAGCACAAACCAGATGCTCTCAAGCATGGGCCACCTCCTTACCGGCCGGCGCGGCAACCGCATCATCGCTAGACCCCGGTCCCTTGCGGGCGAACTTCATCATTAAATACAACGCAACCGCGCCCAAAAGGCCGTAGACCAAGATAAAGGCCACCAGGGTAGTGCCCACCTGGGATACCGCGATGGGCGAAACCGCGTCCTTGGTGCGCATCATCCCGTACACGATCCAGGGCTGTCGGCCCACCTCGGCCAGCATCCAGCCCATCTCATTGGCCAGATAGGGCAAGGGGATGATCCAGGGCAGGATGCGCAGGAGCAATGGGCTCTGCTCGGGGTCTTTCCGTTTGAGCCAGACCCAGACGGCCAGGATGATAAACAGGGTGCCCAGGCCCACCATCACGCGGAATGAGATGAAGGATAAGAGCACCGGCGGCCGGTCCTCCTTGGGGAAGGCCTTGAGACCCTTCACTTCGGCGCCGAAGTCGCCGAACGCCAGGAAGCTCAGCGCACCGGGCACGGGCATGGCCTCCACTGAGTTTTTCTCATTGGCCTCGTCCGGCACTTGCAACAGGTACATGGGCGCGGCCTTGGTGGTTTCCCACAGCGACTCCATTGCCGCCAGCTTGGTGGGCTGCTTCTCGGCCACTTCCTTACCGGAGAGGTCGCCGTTGATGGCTAAAAACACCGCGAAGATAAGGGTGAACACCGCGGCCAGGCGGAAGCTCTTTTTAAAGAAGCTCACCTGGTTTTTGCGCAGCAGGTGCCAGGCGCTTATGCCCAAGACGAAAAAGCCGGCCAGCACATAGGCCCCGCTTAAGGTGTGGATAAACTCCAAAACCACCCACTTCTGGGTGATGATGGCTATGAAGTTGTCCAGTTCAGCCCGCCCGTTGCGAATCACATAGCCCACCGGATGCTGCATGAAGGAGTTGGCCGCCAAGATCCAGAAGGCGCTAATGTTGGAGGCGATGGCCACCAACCAGATACATACGGCATGGGCCTTGGGCGACAGCCGTTTCCATCCGAAAACCCACACCGCGATAAAGGTTGATTCCAGGAAAAAAGCCACCGTGGCTTCCACCGCCAGGAGCGAGCCGAAGATATCGCCCACATAGGCGGAATAGCGCGACCAGTTGGTGCCGAATTGAAATTCCAGGGTGATGCCCGTCACCACACCGATGGCGAAGTTGATGAGGAATAGCTTTCCCCAAAACTTGGCCATGCGCTTGTACTCCTCGTCGCCACTGCGCACATACTTGGTCTCCATGATGGCGATCAACAAGCTGAGGCCCAAGGTGAGCGGGACGAAAAGGAAGTGGAAGAAGGTGGCTGCCGCGAATTGCAGCCTGGATAGCATTAACACATCCATGGTCTTCAAGCCTCCCCGCCAAAAGTTAATCCCATAATTCAACTATACGCTTAGCTGATTTCCCTAAGTCTGCGTTTTTCTCTGGTTACCAAACTGGCCAAGTCAGCACTGCCCAGGGTTTTTTTCAGCCCGGCCTGGGACTCCCGCCAAACCTCGTGCACGGCGCAAAAGGCGGTGCGGTTGCAGGAGTCTTCATGGATGAGGCACAGGTTCAGGTCCAGGGGACCTTCCACCGCCTCCACCACCTGCAGCAGGCTTATTTCGCTGGCCGGCCTGGCCAGGCGGTAGCCGCCCTTGGCTCCCTTGGTTATTTGAATGATGCCGGCGTGGGACAGTTGCTGAGCGATCTTGCCCAGAAAATGGAGAGGTATCCGCATGTCTTCGCTGACTTGGCGACGGGTGATCTCACCACCGTCCGGCTGCATGGCCAGATACAAGGCGCAACGCACCGCATATTCGCCAGCCCTGGTTAAACGCATGTCCCCTCCTCAATTTAGGACAATGTGGATAATATTTGTCCTATTTTATACGCAAAGCGAAACTCCGCGTCAAGAAATAAATCCAAATGGGAGGGGATTTAAAAAAGGGGCCTAGGAATAGGCCCCAGAATGCCTTTTATTTGAATAACTTCAAATAGGCGCCATAGCCTTCTTTGGCCAGATCCTGGACCGGTATGAAGCGCAGCGCCGCGGAGTTCATGCAATAGCGTAGGCCAGTGGGCGGGGGGCCATCGTTGAACACATGGCCCAGGTGGTTGTCGCCGAATTTACTGCGTATCTCGGTGCGGGAGGAAAATAGCCTCTTGTCTTCCTTTTGCACTATGTTCGCGGGTTCCAGGGGCTTGGTGAAGCTGGGCCAGCCCGTGCCGGAATCGAATTCCTCCAAGGAACTGAAAAGCGGCTCGCCGGAGAGGATGTCCACGTATATGCCCGCCTGCTTGTTGTTCCAGTACTCATTTTTGAACGGAGGCTCCGTGCCCTCCTTCTGGGTCACTTCGTATTGCAGGGGACTCAGCCTTGCCTTAAGTTGGTCACGGCCGGGCTTTTGGTATGCTTCCCAAGGCTTTTCGGTTGTGGAACTCACCTTTGCAGCCCCCTTTCCACCAGGCGACTCTGCGTTGGCTAAGCTCAGGTTAGCCATTAAAACAAGCATTGCTAGTCCATAAAG
>Ga0307423_1002422_pt1 | contig 10452 bp, 9 predicted proteins | sample SalMarWE160310MG_FD_202154 | JGI IMG/M metagenome (GOLD analysis project Ga0307423, IMG submission 202154) | Salt marsh sediment microbial communities from the Plum Island Ecosystem LTER, Massachusetts, United States - WE1603-10 | ecosystem: Environmental > Aquatic > Marine > Intertidal zone >... | reverse complement strand
GACCTATTCCAAAACACGTCATAATGCCGGTTTTATGGTTGTGGATAAAGTTTCAGACGATTTTTCTATTCCCCTTGAAAAACGAAAGTTTGATGCCCGATTCGGCATTGGATCGGTCGATGGTGTAAAGACTGTCCTGGCTAAACCCTTGGCCTATATGAACAGAAGCGGGCCCCAGGTTCAGAAAATTGCAGGATATTTTCGAATATTATGCGAAGATATTCTGGTGGTTCATGACGACATAGATCTTGTGTTTGGAAGATTAAAAATAAAAGAGAAAGGAGGGGATGGGGGACACAAAGGTGTAAGATCAATTATAGATGCCTTTGGCGGAGGTGATTTTACGCGTCTTCGTATAGGTGTCGGGCGACCTGATGCCGAAAACGGTGCTTCTGATTATGTTTTGGGCAAATTTTCTTTAGAAGAAAGAAAAGTGCTCAGCCAGATCATCACCTCGGCCAGGGATGCCATCGTTACTATCCTTTGTAAAGGTACAAAGGAAGGGATGAACAGATTCAACAACAAGAGAATTGTAATTTTAAGCTAAATATTTCAGATGGAGGGAAAATGGAATCTGTATTAAACAATTTACCGTTGTTTTGCACGCTGGTCGGCGCTGTGGGAGTGCTTTTTGCGATAATGCTGGCCGGTATTGTAAAAAAAGCGCCTGCCGGAAGTGAAAGAATGCAGGAAATTGCCGGTGCAATCAAAGAAGGCGCGATTGCATATCTGAACCGCCAGCTCAAAAGTATGGGTACTGCCGGTATCATTATTTTTGTTATCATCTTTGTCACTTTAGGGGCAAAGACCGCCATTGGATTTCTGATCGGTGCAACGGCATCATTTTGTGCAGGGTATATCGGTATGCGGGTGTCGGTCATCGCCAATGTCAGAACAGCAGAGGCTGCAAAAAAAGGGCTTGGGGCCGGACTTTCCATGGCCTTTAAAGGCGGTTCCGTAACCGGTATGATCGTGGCCGGTCTGGCACTAACCGCCGTAGCAGGTTATTATACCGCAACCCATGACGTTATCGCCCTGGTAGCTCTTGGTTTTGGCGGCAGCCTGATTTCGATTTTCGCACGGCTGGGCGGCGGGATCTTCACAAAAGGCGCCGATGTCGGCGCAGACCTGGTCGGTAAGGTTGAGGCCGGTATCCCTGAAGACGACCCCAGAAACCCGGCGACAATTGCCGACAATGTGGGTGACAATGTGGGTGACTGCGCCGGTATGGCCGCCGACCTTTTTGAGACCTATGCCGTTACGGCGGTTGCCGCCATGCTCATCGGTCATCTTCTTTTCCCCAAAAACCCCATGGCAACAGAGTTCCCTCTGGTGCTCGGTGCGATCTCAATCGTCGCTTCCATGATCGCTATTTTCTTTGTGAGACTCGGAAAGAGCGGATATATCATGGGTGCATTGTATAAGGGGATGTTCGGCGCTGCCATCCTGGCGGCTGGTGCATTCTTCTATGCCTCCAAAAAGTTCATGGGCGGGTTGGGTGACATTTCCGCCATGAATATTTACTATTGCACACTTATCGGACTTATTCTAACCGTTGTCATCGTTATCATCACCGAATATTATACAGGTATTTATTCTCCGGTTAAACAGATTGCACAGGCATCGACCACCGGTCACGGCACAAATATCATTGCCGGTCTTGGGGTGAGCATGCAGGCCACGGCGGCTCCGGTTCTTGCCATCTGCCTGGCGATTTATCTGTCGTTTCACTTTGCCGGCCTATACGGAATTGCCATGGCTGCCATGTCCATGCTTTCCATGACCGGAATGGTGATTGCCATTGATGCTTACGGGCCGATTACCGACAATGCCGGTGGAATTGCCGAGATGGCGGAAATGGATGAGAGTGTCCGGGCCGTGACCGATCCGCTGGATGCCGTGGGAAATACCACCAAAGCGGTGACCAAAGGGTATGCCATCGGTTCTGCCGGTCTGGCGGCTCTAGTTCTGTTTGCATGCTATGTACAAGAATTTGCCCTGCAGGCCAAAGAGGGTGCTGTTGCCTTGAGATTCGACCTGTCCGATGTCAACGTGATCATCGGTCTTTTCATCGGCGGGCTTTTGCCGTACCTGTTTGCTTCTATGGCCATGAAAGCGGTGGGAGAGGCCGGTGGGGCAGTGGTTGAAGAGGTGCGTCGCCAGTTCCGCGAAATTCCGGGCATCATGGAAGGAACCGCAAAACCGGACTACGGTGCATGTGTGGATATTGTCACCAAGTTTGCTTTGAAAGAAATGATCGTCCCCGCACTTCTGCCGGTTGTGACGCCCCTTGTCGTCGGACTCTTGCTGGGCAAGGTGGCGCTTGGCGGACTTTTGATCGGAAGTATCGTTACCGGTGTTTTTCTTGCCATTTCCATGACCACCGGTGGGGCTGCCTGGGACAATGCCAAGAAATACATTGAAGACGGCCATCTGGGCGGAAAAGGAAGCGATGCCCATCATGCGGCGGTTACCGGAGACACGGTTGGCGATCCTTACAAGGATACCGCAGGTCCGGCCATCAACCCAATGATCAAGATCTTGAATGTTGTGGCACTTTTGATGGTACCGTTCTTGTTGTAATACAACGTTTATAGAAACAGATACAATTTTAAAAGGATCGGCGTAATACAGCGCCGATCCTTTTTTATTGTATTCGCTGGTTGATTGTTTGTTGATTGTATGGTATAGTTTTTTAAAGATTGTCAGAGCGAATAACCTATGTTCCGAGTTGTCGTGGAAGATTGTGTTCATATTTTTAAATTTGAATTTTCCGCTGCTTGTTGGAACACAGTTGAGTTGTCCGCCTATGCCGTGTGGCTAAAATCCCGCTTGCGGGTATAGGTTTATTAGCTTTTCGCTTATAAGATCCCGCGGGTTGACATGCGGGAGTTTCATAAAATCGTTACACGATTTTATTAAAATTGACCGGTGTTAAAATGACGAAGAAAACAGATAAAGAAGCAACAGAAACACCCAAACAAGAGGTGCGGGTATTTAAAGTGGGGGACCTTGCGGTTTATCCTGCACATGGAGTCGGACGAATTAATTCCATTGAAACCAGGGTGGTCAACGGCGAAGAGCACGATTTTTATATGATGAAAATCATTGAAAATGAAATGACGATCATGATTCCAACCTGGAATGTTGAACAGGTCGGGCTGCGGGATGTGATTGATGAAAAAGACATCTCTAAAATATATGATGTTATGAAAAAAAGAGCGGAGTCAACTTCTGAGACCCAGACCTGGAATCGCCGATACAGAGAATACATGGACAAGCTTAAAACCGGTTCCCTTTATGATGTGGCTGAGGTTTACAGGGATCTTTCCTTGCTGAAATTGACAAAAGATCTATCCTTTGGTGAACGCAAACTTTATGATACCGCCCAAACCTTACTTGTAATGGAACTTTCCACTGCCAGTAATACGGATGAAAAGACGATTATGTCTGAAATGGAGATACTTTTTCCTCCTAAAAGTCCCGAGGGCCCGGACAATGACGATACTTCCGACGAATAACTCGCCTTTTTAAAACATGCACGACCAGAGTGTTTTTACAATTCTTGTTGACCCGCCCGATTCCGGCAAGCGTCTTGATCAATACATCGCCTCTTGCATTTCTGACTGTTCCCGTTCTGTTGCAACCCACCTGATCCGTAGTGGGAAAATTCGGGTTCAGGGATTGGTTAGAAAGCCCGGTTATCGGGTAAAGGCAGGTGATGAGATCTGTGGCCGTATACCACCTCCTACACCTGTCTTGTTCGAACCGGAGCCGATTCCCATCGATATCCTGCATGAAGACGACGATATTATCGTTATCAATAAACACCCCGGGCTGGTGGTCCACCCCGCGCCGGGACATCACAGCGGTACCCTGGTGAATGCGCTCCTTTATCACTGTCCAAAGCTTGAAGGTATCGGCGGGGTGCTTCGACCGGGGATTGTTCACAGACTCGACAAGGATACATCCGGAGTTCTGGTGGTGGCTAAAAATGACAGGGCACACCATCATCTGTCAAAACAGTTTAAAGCAAGACAGGTCAAAAAGGCGTATCTGGCCCTTTTGTATGGCAAAATGGAATCAGACTTTGGATCGGTTTCACTTTCCATCGGCCGGCATCCTGTAGACCGGAAAAAAATGTCGACAAAAAGCAGAAAAAGTCGCGTTGCCGAGACAACATGGCAAATCAGAGAGCGTTTTGAGTCGGCAAGCCTTGTCGAGGTTAATCTGAAAACCGGTCGGACCCATCAAATTCGGGTTCACTGTGCGGCTATCAAGCATCCGGTTTTGGGCGATAAAGTGTATGGCCCTCGCAAGACAGGGAAAAATGTTACCCACGGTAAAGATTTATTCAGATCGGTTCCAAGACAGATGCTCCATGCGTGGCGTATTGTATTGACTCATCCGGTGACAGAAGCGAAGGTTTCTTTTGAAGCTCCCATACCGTCTGATATGCAGGCTGTGATGGCCGCCTTACGTCAACCTGAACGGAGCGTTTCAAATAATGACAGGGCTATAAAAAGTAATAATTATAAATAAATGAGGGGTCGGGGAGTTTTTCTAAATAGTCGCTCAATGGATAATCTTTTTTTAAAACGCGTGATCACGCCCGAGGCGGATAAAACTCGTGGCAAGGGCTCGTAAAAAAGAACAGGAACTTATCTTTGGGAAATCAACAGGTTTGCCATACGACCTGCAATTTCTTTTGAAGATGCGATTTCAGCTATTCTCCTGTTCTTTCTAACGATCCCTAAGCCACTCAAACAGCACCCGTTTTAAAAAAAGATCATCCATTCCGCTCTCTGAGATGGAGGTTAATGTACATGTATTGGGCGCGTTTATGGGACAAATAGGCACTTCAAACTTTTGTATACATAGAATGAATAAATTGAGTTAGAAATACGTGATCATATCTGCGAATACATGTACTTAAGAGATGAAAAAATGACACACACCAATAAGCCTGTGGTGATTGTTACCGGTGCTTCAAGAGGATTGGGTGCGGCTGTGGCACGTTGGTTGGCAAAAGTCCCAGCGGCGGTTACCCTCATTTCCAGATCCGAAGACAGACTCAAAGATGTTGCAGGAGAGATTCGTTCATTGGGGGGGGATCCTCTGGTATTCACGGCAGATGTTTCCAACCCGGATGCCTGCCGCAGCGCCGTTGAGCTGACAGTCGACAGGTTTGGTCGAATTGATGCCCTGGTGAACAATGCCGGCATTATCCAGCCCATTTCATCCATTGCCCTTACAGAACCGGACATCTGGCGGTATAATATCGAAGTGAATCTTATGGGACCATTTTATATGGTACAGGCCGCGATATCTTTTTTGCGAAGTCAGAACGGACGGATTATCAATGTGAGCAGCGGCGCGGCGAATCGAGTGATGGAAAATGTCAGCGCGTATTGCGCTGCCAAAGCAGCCTTGAATCATTTTACACGGGTGCTGGCTGAAGAGGAGCCTGAGTTGACGGCTGTGACGGTGCGGCCGGGCGTTGTTGACACCCACATGCAGGCCACCATTCGGAATGAAGGGATAAATGCCATGTCGGACGAACAGGTGGTGTATTACAGACAGCTTAAGGCACTCGGAAAGCTCGAACCTCCAGAAATTCCCGGCCGTTCTATTGCCTGGTTGGCACTTCATGCCCCCACAGAATTCAGCGGTCAATTTTTCGATTACGATGATCCGCGTATTGCCAAACCCGCACTAAGAGCCTTTGGAAAAAATTAGAACCTATCTCTAAAACAATCTAAGTGCCCATGGCAGTGTTGCGAAACGGTTCAAAATGCTCACATACTACGTGTATGCTCCGCTTTTTCACCGTTTTGCGCCTTGCCCTGAACCCTAATCTTATTTTTGAGATAGGTTCTAGTAACTTTACGGAATTTTGAGTAAAGAATTCCCCGCTATGCGGGCAGGCTTGGCCTATCTTAGATCTCACCATACGGGGAAGAACCAGGTTTTTCAGAGCAAAATAAAATGTTAAGAGGGTGTTAAACGGTCCTTAAACGCTTCGATGGCATCTCGGAGCATACGACGAATAAAAACCTCCTTGTCGCCGTTGGCGAGCTGTCGGTAGGAGATGTTGTCGGGATGTGATGCAGCCAGTTCGGGGGAGCTTGCTTTACATGCGGGCTTGATTTTATTGAAATCCTGAACCATTTCTACAAGATGGTGTTTTTCACAGGGGATATGAACGAGCCATTCCAATCGGCGCATAACTTCAAACCGCACCTGATCGGCTAAAAAGAGATGAATGTCCACAACCTGCATTTGCTCTTTGTTTGGAAGGTAATTGAATTTTATGGCCGGTCCGAAATCAAGGATTCCCATGATGAGTTCATAATAGGCAATGGCGCTGTCTTCCCCGGGCTGGGCAAGGAAAAAAAGCGTTTTATCTGAAAGATCTGACAAACGGGTTTTGAGGCTGTAGGATTCTTTGAAGCGCTTTTCCCAAGGCCCAAATGTCCGCTGTTGTAATATTTGAGCCCGATAGGCTTGAATGTTAACGACTTTTGTCATGGCATGTTCAGATATTGGCAGGCGGTTAACGATGACCTAAATCAAGCGGACGCAAAACGAGTACAAGAAAACACCGATACTTCCAACCCTAAGGTCTAACTGAGCGAGATTTGTCAACAGTTATTTAAGGTTTAAGCCACATCCTTATTATAGCAGGTGAGACAGCACTGTAAACAACGGCTCGATTCATACAGGGCCTCTTCTTCACTAATGACAAGGTCTGCTTCAACAAAGGACTTGATACGCTCATCTACCGGCAATTCCGGCATTTTTGTTCTGGCCAGTTTTGTCAATCCAGGCACCGATTCAAAAATGGAGTCAGGGATGTGATTTGTAAACAATGTTTTCGCCGGAGGTGTGACATCCTGACCGGTCAAATACATGTGAATGGATCGAGCTGCTCGACGTCCGGCACCGATGGCGGAAACAACAAGATCAGCCCCGGTGGCGGCATCTCCACCGGTGAAAATATAGGGTATGCTTGACTGAAGCGCGATGGGATCGGCAGAGTCAATGGTATTCCAGCGGGTGATATTCAGATCCTCGTCAAGGCGCTTGCTTTCATCTTTAAAGAAAACATCCGGCCCTTGACCGATAGCGGTAATGAGCATATCGATATCCATGACAGTTTCAGAACCTTCAATGGGTATCGGGCTGCGTCTGCCGCTGGCGTCCGGTTCGCCGAGCTCCATCTTCAGGTATTCCAATCCAACGACTTTGCCTTCCTCATCTCCGAGAGCACGGGTGGGTGCCGCCAGAAACGTAAATTTGACGCCTTCATGTTCTGCCGCTTCGATTTCAACCATGTTGGCCGGCATTTCTTTCCGAGTCCGGCGATAGACGATGGATACCTCGTCAGCACCTAAACGAATCAGGGTCCGTACGCAGTCGATGGCGGTGTTCCCGCCGCCGATGACCACGCACTTTTTACCCACAAACGGCCGTTTTTCATGGGGCTTTTCCTGCTGCCATAACGCAAAATTGGTGAGAAAATTAATTCCCGTGTAGCAGCCTTCCAAATCCTCACCTTCAGCGCGCAGGGTGTAATCTTTCCAGGCACCGATTCCTAAGAAAACAGCGTCAAATCCGGCCGCCATCAGCGATCCGATGTCAAAGTCTCTGCCAAGCATCATGTTGGGTTTATGCTCTACGCCCAAATCGAGAATACCCTGAATTTCCCATGCCAAAACCTCTTTGGGGAGCCGGTATTCAGGGATTCCATAACGGATCATTCCGCCGAGTTTCGGCATGGCGTCGAAAATAGTAACCGCATGGCCCAAACGGCGCAGAAAAAAAGCATTGCTCAAACCCGCCGGGCCGCCGCCAATGACGGCAATCTTTTTTCCGGTATCCGGCGCACAGGAGACGGGGAGTCGTCTTCCGGACTTCATTTCATAATCAGCAGCAAAACGTTTCAACTGGTTGATGGAGACCGCTTCATCTTCAAGTCCCCGCCGGCAATAATCTTCGCATGGATGGGGGCAGACCCGTCCACATGCCAGCAGCAACGGGTTTCGTTCTCTAATGGTATTCACCGCGCCTTCATAATCACCGGTTTGGATTTGACGAATATATTTAGGAATATTGATTTCTGCCGGACAGGTTTGCTGGCAGGGTGCGATGCGGTCGTCGTACTGATTGAGATGCAGCAGCTTTTGAGACATGGTTTTGATTTGCATGATATCTTTGGGACATGCCTTTTCACATGCGCCGCATCCCACACATTTCATCTCATCGACAACAGGATATCCATGGGGACCCATTTTAAGCGCGTTGAACGCACAGGAGGATACACAGTCGCCGAAACCGATACATCCAACGGGGCATTGGTGTTCACCGCCATACATTGCAGCAGTGGCCCTGCAACTCTTTACGCCCAAATAATGATATTTTTCTTCCGCACGATCGCCTCCCCGGCAGGTGTTGTATGAAATCAAAGGCTCAGCTGTACCTGGGTCGACACCCATGACGGCGGCAATGTTTGATGCAGATTCGGGCCCGGCAACGATACAAACGCTAGGGGGCGCTTCACCGGCCACCACGGCAACGGCGGCAGCCGAACATCCGGCATACCCGCACCCGCCGCAGTTTGCGCCGGCGGTGAAATACTCCACCTCTGCAATTCGAGGATCCTCATAAACATAAAAAACCTTTGAGGCAACACTCAGTATAATGCCGCATACCGCTCCCAGCCCCAACATAAACAAAAGCGCTGATATCACAATTTCCTCCTGTTATTGATTGGCGATTGTTGATAGCTGATTGAAAATTGAAGGATTTTTGTTTTTGGAACCATCCTTAAATCATCAATCGACAATCATCAATCCTTTATACCATTCCTTTAAAAGCAAAAAAGGCGAGCGATAGCATTCCCGCCGTGACCAGGCCGATGGATGTATCCTGAAGCGGCTTGGGTACTCTGGCCAGAAGGATGCGTTCACGCACACCGGCAAAGAGAATCAGGGCCAGACCAAAGCCCACTGCATAAGCAAACGATGCAACAAGGGCCTGCATAAAGGTATATTCTTCTTTGATATTGATAAGACAGACACCCATAACCGCGCAGTTGGTGGTAATTAGCGGCAGAAATATGCCGAGTCCGGCATACAGGGCCGGGATGCTCTTTTTCAGAAACATCTCCACAAACTGCACCAGAGCGGCAATGACCAGAATAAATGCAACCGTTCTGAGATATTCCATCTTAAACGGCGTTAAAATAAAGGCTTCGAGAAGCCACGTAATGACGCCGGCAAGCACTAGAACAAAAACAACCGCCATGGCCATCCCCACTGCGGTTTCCATTTTTTTGGACGTTCCCAGAAAGGGGCAGTTGCCCAGATATTGGGCCAAAAGAATATTATTTACGAGGATGCAACTAATAGCAAGAACGATGTAATCACCCATTTATCGGCTCCTATTTCTTACCCATAAGGTTCATTATACAGAGCATCAGGCCGAGGCAGACAAATGCGCCGGGCGCCTCGATCATAAAGGAAAAAGGCTCAAAAGAAGGGCCGAATATCGGCGCTCCCCAAAACGTTCCACTGCCGAATACTTCCCTGACAGCACCCAATGCACCGAGGGCGAGTGTAAATCCAACACCGATGCCAAACCCGTCCGCCAGCGAATGCCCAATGGCGTTTTTTGATGCAAATGCTTCGGCACGCCCCAAAACAATACAGTTTACGACAATCAATGGAATGAATATGCCGAGGCTGAGAAACAACGGATAGGTAAACGCCTGCATCAACAGCTCAACCACCGTAACAAAGGTCGCAATGATAATAATAAAGGCGGCAATCCTGACCTTGGACGGTATGATATTACGCAATGCCGAAACCAGAACATTCGAGCATACCAGGACAAAGGTCGTGGCCACTCCCATTCCGATACCGTCTTGTATAGTTTTCGTTACAGCGAGTGTGGGGCAGAGACCAAGAACGAGCCGAAACGGCGGTATCTCTTCCCATAAACCTTTTACAAATTCTTGAGTGATCGATTTAGCCATTCTTTTCTCCCTGTTTGGTCTTTACGGCTTTTTTGGAGAAGTCTTTTAGTTTTTCCACCAGTTTCGGTTTCAGGCGTTTATAAATTAAGCCGGCATCGGTCAGGCCTCCTGAGACGCCTCGTGAGGTTACCGTAGCCCCGGACAAGGCGTCCACCTGGCCGCCGTCAGCCTTGACTTTAAAGGTTTCAATCATGGGTTTCCCCGAGAACTGAGCCACAAAGTCGGGATCTGATTTTGCCCGTGATCCCACACCGGGTGTTTCGCTGTGGGTCGTGACCGCGACGCCGACAATTTTGTCAGTATTCGGATCGACGCCCACCATAAGTCCGATGTCGCCTCCGAACCCCTTACCAGAACTTTCAAAAGCGACCTCATCTGTTTTACCGTCAAATTTACCGACAAAGAAACTTCTT
>Ga0307423_1002421_pt1 | contig 10455 bp, 9 predicted proteins | sample SalMarWE160310MG_FD_202154 | JGI IMG/M metagenome (GOLD analysis project Ga0307423, IMG submission 202154) | Salt marsh sediment microbial communities from the Plum Island Ecosystem LTER, Massachusetts, United States - WE1603-10 | ecosystem: Environmental > Aquatic > Marine > Intertidal zone >... | reverse complement strand
CGCTCCCCCCTCCCGGACTCAAGCAAAGCAGTTTCAAAGGCAGTTCCTCGGTTGAGCCGAGGGCTTTCACCTTTGACTTACATTGCCACCTACGTGCGCTTTACGCCCAGTAAATCCGAATAACGCTTGCCCCCTCCGTATTACCGCGGCTGCTGGCACGGAGTTAGCCGGGGCTTCCTTTGGTGGTACCGTCAAATCCAGCCGGGTATTATCCGACTGGCTCTTCTTCCCACCTGACAGGAGTTTACAGCCCGAAGGCCGTCATCCTCCACGCGGCGTCGCTGGGTCAGGGTTTCCCCCATTGCCCAAAATTCCCCACTGCTGCCTCCCGTAGGAGTCTGGGCCGTGTCTCAGTCCCAATGTGGCCGTTCACCCTCTCAGGCCGGCTACCGATCGTTGCTTTGGTAGGCCATTACCCCACCAACTAGCTAATCGGACGCGGGCTCATCAAGAGGCGACAGGTCCCGAAGGAGCCCCGCCTTTCCCCTCGTCGGCTTGTGCCGTCGAGGACGTATGCGGTATTACCCTCGGTTTCCCGAGGCTATCCCCCACCTCTAGGTAGATTACCCACGCGATACTCACCCGTTCGCTGCTCGTGTACCCCCGAAGGGGCCTTACCGCTCAACTTGCATGTGTTAGGCACGCCGCCAGCGTTCATTCTGAGCCAGGATCAAACTCTCCAGTTGAAAATGTCGAACGTCACGTCAAAGACGAGACGGTCAATTCAAAGAGAGTTCTCATTACTCGAACTCATAAGTTATTCCGTCGCTCGATCCGAAGATCAAATGACAGAGGTCCGTTGGTTTCTCTCGATTCAGTTTTCAAAGAGCCTCATCCCGTGGCGGGCTTATCAATCTAGGGCACTCGGGTCCCTGTGTCAAGCACTTTTCGGTGCTTTGACTGGCGCCGGATTGCCCTTCCCCATCGACATGGGGAGCGCAACAATACGGAAGCCGTGAACGACTGTCAACCCCCCGCGAAGAAATTTCTCGCTGCCGTTCCCGGACGTCGGAAGATAGGATTCACAACACGCGAAAAAGTCCGTGGGAATAGGGGGAGAAGAAAAGATGGGGGAAGAGTTCCAAGGCAAGGAAGGCATGTCTTGGATGGAACTCTCGACAGGATGGAGGGCGCCTCGTTGAGAGGTCCTGAAACCCTTCCCCCGTGGAACCTGGTTTTCAAATGGAGTGATACCAGCTGGTATCACTCACTGGGGCCCGGAAGCTTTTCCACCTTGCACTTTGATCATGGATCGTCAATTGCCGCCACACAATCCCCCATCTGAGGGAATTTTTGTGGTTATTGGGAATTAATCCTATTAAGACTCAGGATTGTGTCACGTTCGGCCGAAAACCACCCGCCGGCCATCGAGACTCCAGGACCGTGTCAGGAGGGCCTTCAGGGCCTCAGGGTAAGCGATGTGCTCCTGCTCGAGGATACGAGCCGCGAGCCGATCTTCATCATCGTCAGCCAGTACCGGGACGCTCCGTTGGATCACGATCGGGCCGTGGTCGAGCTCGAGATCGATGAGGTGGACCGTGCACCCCGACACCTTGACGCCGTACCTCCAAGCTTGCCGTTGCCCGTGCAGGCCCGGGAATGACGGCAGAAGTGCCGGGTGAATGTTGAGGATTCGGTTCGGGTACGCGTCAACAAAGACTCCAGACAACAACCTCATGTAGCCTGCAAGACAGACCCATTCGACCTCCGCCGCCTGCAACCGCTCGACGACCGCCCGGTCGTGGGCCTTGCGGTCGGCGAAATTTCTATGAGACAGAACGGCCGTCTCCAGACCATGCCCGGCTGCCCATTCAATGCCAGGTGCGTCGGCCCGATTCGAAATCACCACGGCGACCTCGGCCGGCACCTCGCCGGCCTCGCACGCGGCGACAATGCTTTTCATGTTGGAGCCGGTGCCGGAGATGAGGATGCCGAGCTTCGGGAGTGCCATGAGGGGATTGTAGTTGATACTCTGATCCCGATCCCGATCCCGATGGGGCGCTGGGTTCTCCGTAGCGCCACTGAAATATGAGGAGCCACCCTTCGCATTGTTGGCCCCGGTGATGTTCTCGCTTGGACGATTGACTTCCAACAATGCGAAAAGTGGCACCTGGCGCTACTCAGTGGAGCGCGCCCCTCGCGCACCCCGTGTAGAGCATCGAACTGAAAATCCGCGTGTAGGGGTCAGAGGTCACGCCTACGCAAAGCAATTTGCGGCAGGGCTTTCGGAAAAGCCCTGCCGCAAATTGATGGTGCCCAGGCGCGGAATTGAACCACGGACACGCGGATTTTCAGTCCGCTGCTCTACCATCTGAGCTACCTGGGCACACCAGGTTGGAAAGTTATAGCGCGGGGCCTATTGGGTGTCAACAAAGGCCGGCTGGTCGAAGGGGTGTTCCACGTCACGTTTGTGGGGCGGGGCGCGGCACAGATACTCGTGAATCGCATACAATGCCGGCCGTGGAAATCGTGAAATTCTTTTTGCAGACGGGCTGGGTGGCGAAGGTTGTTCTCGTCATCCTGATCATTTTCTCTCTCGCTTCGTGGTCGGTAATTCTCGGCAAATGGCGGGAGCTCGGCGCCGCGCGACGCGCCTCGGAGCGCTTCCTCAAGGTCTTTCGAGATGCGGCGCGGCTCAACGAAGCGGCAGCGGCAGCCCCCAAATACCGCGCGTCGCCGCTGGCGGGCATGTTTCAGGCCGGCTACACCGAGCTCGAGGCACAAATGCGCACCGTCCGCCGCAGCGCGGAGACTGGCGAGCCTCTCAAGCTGAGGAGTCTCGATGGCATCAACCGCGCCCTCGAACGGGCCTTGGGGGCGGAGATCGAGCGCCTCCAACGAGCCCTGCCGCTGCTCGCCACCACCGCCAGCGCAACTCCTTTCATCGGCCTCTTCGGCACGGTATGGGGGATCATGAACACCTTTCACGCGATTGGCGCCACCGGCTCGACGTCGATCGTCACTGTCGCGCCGGGAATCGCCGAGGCACTGGTGAACACCGCCGCCGGACTGCTGGCCGCGATCCCCGCAGTGATCGCCTACAACCATCTTCTCGCCAAGGTTCGCGTCATGCGCCGCCGTATGGAGGACTTTCAACTGGAATTTCTCAACCTCGTGGAACGGAACTTTACGTAGCTGATGAAAGGTCTTTGTGGTTTTCATTCTCCTTTTTTCGGCCGAGGAAATTCGGACCCGAACTGCAGATTCGTCAGAACCGCGTATTTCGAATTTCATCGGCCGAAAAAAGGAAAAAGGCTTAGGGCATGGCTGCACCGGTAAAAGATGATTTGGGCGATCTCGCAGAAATCAACGTCACGCCCCTCGTGGACGTGATGCTGGTCCTGCTGATCATCTTCATTATCACCGCACCGATGTTGGTCCAGGGCCTCAAGGTCAACCTCCCGAAGCAGGACGCCCCCGCCCTCAACGCCGACAGCGACGAGCCCGTCATCCTGACCCTGACCTCGGATCAGATCATCCTTCTCGGTGACGAGCCCGTCCACATCAAATTGCTCCCCGATCAGCTCGGCGCGATGCTCGCCGGCAGCCCGCGCCCGGTCTACCTCAAGGCAGACGAGAACCTCCCATATGGTTTCGTTGTCCGCGTTCTCGCAATCCTCGACCAGGTCGGGGTGGAGCAGGTCGGCATGGTGACCCACCCCGAAGGCAATTAATCACGATGGATCCGGTCACCAAGATCCTCATCGAGCGCGAGCGCGCCCGGCCGCGCCTCTTGCCGTGGGTCGTGCTGGCAATCGTGATGCACGCCGGCGTGGCCGCCGCAACCTACCTGGTAGGCCGCAGGGCTGCTTCGCGGCCCGTCCAGCTGCCGGTCGTGTCGGTCAAAATCATCAGACCGCAGGCGCCGAGCCGACGCGCGCCGTCACGCCAGCCTGAACGCCGAGCGACCGCTGTTCCACAACCCACCAAGGCGCCCCCTTCAATCGTCCCGGAACCCAAGCCAGTCGCGACGGCACCGCCGAAAGAGGAGGCTCCGAGGGCCAGCGCTGACGCCATGCGAGCCGCCGACTCCATGGCCACCCCTGCGCCCACACCGCCACCCGTCGAAACCGGCGGCGGCGGCCCGGGCCTTTCGGTGGGAGAGAACGCGGGCGGCGGCGCCCCGGGGATCCCGGCCGACTTCCACTTTACCTATTACGTCGAACGCATGCTGGCCCTTGTCGAATCGCGATGGTACAAACCGACGGCGCCACCGGGCACGCGCGCCAGAGTTCGTTTCGTGATCCTCAAGAGTGGTAAGGTCGAGGGGATTCGGCTTGAGGAGAGCTCCGGGATCTCGAGCTTCGACCGTGCAGCGCTGCGAGCCCTGTACGCGGCTAACCCGCTGCCGCCGCTGCCGCCCGCGTATGGCAAACCGAGCCTGACTATTCATCTGAGCTTTGCGGAGTGACTATGAGCCACCTTCGAAATATCTTGGCATTCTGCCTCGTCATCGCCGGGTCCTACGCGGCTCCGGTGAATGCCCAGGACGAACTCTACCTCGAGATCACCCAACCCGGCCTGCGCCGCGTCGCGGTGGCGGCGCCGCCCCTGATGGTGTTGCCCGGAACACCCGCAGAGGCCGCCCGTGGGTTTCAGGAGACGCTCGACAACGATCTCGCGGCGGCCGCACCGATCGCGGTCGTGGACCCGAAGCTCTACGCACTGGTGGAGGATGATCCGCGTCCCGAGGTACTCAACCAGCGCTGGCGAGCCATCGGATCCCAGTTCCTTCTCAGCGGCACCGTGGTGCGCGCCGGCGGCCAGTTGGTGGTCGAAGCTCGTCTGGTCGACCTCGTTTCCGGCGAGTTTGCATTCGCCAAAAGGTACCGAGCAGGTATCACGGCGTCGCCGGTTGTGGCACACACTCTGGCCAACGATATCGTCCAGGTCTTCACCGGTCGGGCCGGACCGTTTCTGTCACGGATCGGTTTCATCTCGGACCGCGCCGGGGGATCCGAACTCTGGGTCATGGATTGGGACGGCGCCAACCCGAAGCAGCTGACAAAGCACGGCGCCATCGCTCTCGCTCCAGCGTGGTCACCCGACGGCCGGCGGTTGGTCTTCACTTCATTCCTCCGCGGCACACCGGCGCTCTTCGTGCTGACTCCACAGGAGGGCTACCTTCGCCTCCTCTATGACAAGGGTGGCGTCAACTCGTCGGCATCCTTCTCTCCCGACGGCAAAAGAATCGCTTTCGCCTCCAGTAACGATGGCAACACCGACATCTTTGTCGTGACGGTCGAGGGTGGGACGCCACAACGTTTGACCTCGGCCCGCGGCATCGATACGCAGCCCGCGTGGGCTCCAAACGGCCGGCAGATCGCCTTCACATCGACCCGTTCCGGCAGCCCGCAGATCTATCTCATGGACGCCGACGGCTCCAACGTGCGCCGTCTGACCTTCGATGGCGGGTTCCACGACGAGGCAACCTGGGCCAACGACGGCACCCGTCTCGCCTGCACCACCAAGGTCGGCGACCGATTTCAAATCGCCACAATCGACACCATAACCGGCGAGCAGGGGGTGATTCCGGGTCCCGGCAACAACGAGTCGCCCTGCTTCTCGCCTGACGGCTCAATGCTGGCGTTCTCGTCGGACCGCACCGGATCTCCGCAGATCTTTGTCACCGATGCCGACGGTGTGCCTCATCAGCTGACATCGGAAGGGAAGAACTATTCGCCCACATGGACGAGTGCGTCGAACTAGGCGCCCGCCCAACCTCCCAGGTCGAAAGGTTGAAGGGTCGAAAGGTCGAAGATGCGACCTCGGGACGACCTTTTCGACTTTCGACTTTTCGACTTTCGACCTTTTAACTTTCGACCCAGGCACTGTGGACAGGTTTACAATGGGCGTCGAATCAGATTCGATGATTCATTTCCCCTGAAACGAGGAGTGGTCTATGAGCGACCGCAAATATCGCCACCGCGGCTACCAGGACGACGATCGGGATCGCCAACGGCAGCAGCCCCAGAAGCCCAAGACTGACGGCGTCAAACGCTACGACGGCGCCCCGCGCGGACGCGGCCTGGGCGCGCCCACGACCGTCGCCTTCAAGTGCGCGCGGTGCGGCCACGACGCGGGAGATATCAAGGTTGCCGTGGACACGACATGCACCTCGTGCGGTTCCGCGCTCCACACGTGCTCGAACTGCAGTTTTTTCAACACCGGCGCGCGTTTCGAATGTCAGAAGCCGATCGCCAAGCGTGTCGAGAGCAAGTCCAAGACCAACGACTGCTCTTTCTTCAAGCCCAAGGCGGTGCGCGATCTCAAAGCCGCGCAGCCGGAGAAGACCACCGACGCGCGCTCAGCGTTTGACGCGCTGTTCAAAAAATGACATTCGTCGATCGGGAATCGACCTTCAGGGTGATACGTCCCGACTCGTCATGACCCCTGGGGCTTCGAGAACGCCCCCCGCCTTCGCGTCGGCCCGTTTGAGAAGTATCGCAAACACCAGTCCCACAATTCCGAGGCTGGCGAACATCACCAGGCTCGCCGTGTAGTCGTGGGTCAGATCGCGCAGGAACCCATTCAGCGCGGGAAACGCACCGAGACCCACATTCTGAACAACCGTCATGAGGCCAAACGCTGTGCCGACATGCTCCTTCTTGACGATGAGAGGCACCGCCGGCCACATTGCCGCGGGTACGAGCACGAACGCGACCCCAAGGGCAAGCATGGGGTACGCGGGATAGACTCGTGTCAGACCCATCGTCAGGTGTGCTGGAATGAGCACCAGAGACCCAATGATCATGACAGTCGCACGTTTTCCGTAACGATCTACAAGGTGTCCCGCGAACGGTGCACAAATCATCGACGCAAAAATGATGATCGATGAGAGCCCGCCGGCAGTACTGAACATGTGGAGGAAATTGTTGAAAGCCTGATAGAGGAAACTGCCCGTGGCTTCGGCGACCCGAGGCACGCCCCACTTGTCGACAAAGAAATCCGTTGACAAAGCGGTGAACGGAAAAACGGCCGAGTAGAACGTGACGCACAGCATGGTCACGTACCAATAAGATTTTCCGAAGAACTTGATGTCGCGAATCTTGATCTTGTCTTCGGCGCCGACATCATCGAGCCCGAGAACTGCGCCGCCCCTGCGATCCAGGATGATGTACACGATGTTTCCTACAAGGGAGAGTATGCAGAACCCGACCGCGGCATGGAGTGGGGCCCTGAAGCTTCCAAAATGGCTCGCAAGCAATTCCCCCATGTTGAAACTGAAAAGAGTTCCGAGTCGACTGACGGTGAGACCGATACCGAAAGCGAGAGCGAGCTCTTTCCCCTTGAACCAACGGGCGAGAATTGCGCTTTGAGCCACCACGAGCGGTTCCGCTCCGGCGCCGAAAACAAATCGACCGATGAACACCACAGTGACGGAAGGAGCCATCGCAACGATCACCGCCCCCACCGTCACGAGAACCGAAAAGACCATGCTGGACGCGCGGGTGCCCAGGCGGTCGATCATGAAACCGCCGATCAGAAGCGCAATAATCGCGGCAATACTGTACGCGGTGTAAAACCCGCCCACCGTTGCACGTTCGGCACCCAGGTCTTCAATCAACGATGGTGCGATCGCTCCTATGATGTCGTAGGCAAAATAGCTGCCAAACGTCAGCAAGCTCGCAAAAAGAAGCACCGTAAAACGGTATGGCCGTCCGGCTGGATGAAACCATGCGGGCTGATTGGTCAACGGTTGATCCATGCGGGTCTCCCTCGCGAAATTTAGGGCCCCGCGCATTGTAGCCTCACGTACCTCGCCCGGGAAGACTGTATCTCCATTTGGTGTTACAATAAGTCGATCAATCCGTGGCGCCCCGGCGACCGCGGTCGCCGGAGGATCCACTGACATTGCTGACCCGAAGACGATTCCTGAAAAACGCCAGTCTGACCGCAGCCAGCACGATCGGCTTTGCCGGTTACGGTTTCTCCAACGCCCTCGACCTCCCCGGGGTGCGCCGTTGGCGCCTGAACCTCCCCAACCTTCCCCAGCAGTGGGAAGGGCTCAGGATTCTCCAGATTTCCGATGTTCACGCAGGACCCTATATGGACGCCGACCGCATGATGCGGATGCGCGACATGGCGGGCCACCTCGACCCCAACATCATTGTCTTCACCGGCGACCAGATGGACCGCCGCGACTCCGACGCCGACCTCTTCGTGCAGGGATTCTCGGGGATTTCGGCACCGATGGGCGTGTGGGGTATTCTCGGGAACCACGACCACTTCATCGATCCCAGGCGTTCGGAGTGGGCGCTCAAGGCGGCTGGAATCCAGCCGCTGGTCAATAGCGCCGTGACCTTCGAGCGATCCGGCGCTTCGCTGGCGTTGATCGGCCTCGAGGATCTCCAGGCACGAAACGGACGGGCAGCAGATTTTTCGATCCTCGAGAAATACCCAACATCGTTCAGGATCTGCCTCTGTCACCAACCGCAGGGGTGGCACCAGGCGGCGGCGGCTGGCGCCCACCTCACGCTCTCCGGCCACACTCACGGCGGTCAGATCGCACTCACCGGTCGCAACCTCAATGCCGCGCGCTTCAGCACCCGCTATATCGCCGGACCTTACCGTCGCGAAGAGGCCTTCCTCTACGTGTCGCGAGGGGTCGGTGTCGGCGCGGTGCCGGTGCGGGTCGGTGCGCCACCCGAGATCGATCTGTTGACGCTGCGCACTGCAGCAGTCAGCAAGAACATCGCGGCGTAGGCAACCCCACATTTAGAGCGCTTCTCAGGTGCCACCTGTCGCATTGTCACCAGTGCGCTCGGGACAGCAAAACGACGATGACAATGCGACAGGTGGCACCGGTGTCGTCGAAGCGGGTTCGCGCTCCTAAAGAGGTGGCTACATCGGATACAGACCGCTATCCCGCGTCGGTGCAGCACCTGAAAAGCCACCACCGCCTTCGTCGCCCATCTCCTCTTCGAGGGCGTCGCCGAGCTCCTCTTCGACCTTCTCGGGATCTTCTCCGGCCTCCAGGCGGCGGATCATCTCCTCCATTGCCGGGGTCACCGGCTCGCCGGCGATCTCGGTCATTTTGCGGACCGCCGCCGCCATCGCCCTGGGGTCGTTTTCGTCCATGCCTTCGAGCTCTGAGGCAAACCGCATCATCTCGCGTTCCATCCGGGGATCGTCGAGACCGGCACCCGCGTCGTCGCCTTGAGCCGCCGACGTCTTGGTCGCCGTCGCCACACCGAAGGTCGACGGCACCCGCCGCAAGTCGGCGTTGTTGCATTTGGGACACGCTGGGATCTTCTCCGTCGCAATTCTGAAGGAATGAAAGCTGAAGATCCGGTTGCAGGCCATACAGAGAAATTCATAAACCGGCATCATCCACCTCCATCACTGCCGCCACCTCTCCACGATTCGACCTTGTAGACATCGAGACCGGCCTCCACCAGGAACCTCGAGTCAACCCGCAAGGCGAGCTCGAACGTCCCATCGTCAAATCGCCGCGCAAGCTGGTGCGGCATCGAGACTGCCCGTCGCACCAGCTCGGCTTCGCTGAGCGGCACCCGAAGAATCGCAACCCCGGGCGCCGTCAGCAGGGCGCTGCGAATCACCGACCGAAGCTCGCCGATCCCATCTCCTCTGAGGGCCGACACCGCAACTGAGCCGAAAACCCTGCCGCCGGTAGCGTTCACAGCGGAGCCGAAAAGATCGATTTTGTTTCGAACAATCAAGGTTCGATCACGATCCACGTCGAGGCCGTCAAGGACCTCCTGTCCGACCCGGAGGTGCTCCTCCCACGCGGGATGCGTCGAATCAACGACGTGGAGCACGAGGTCAGCGTCGATGGCTTCTTCGAGGGTCGAACGAAAAGGCGCCACGAGGTCGTGGGGCAACTTTCGAATAAAGCCCACCGTGTCGGTCAGGACCGCGGTCACGTCCTCTCCCAGAGCAACTCTGCGCGCGCGTGGATCGAGGGTGGCAAACAGTCGGTCCTCCACCACAACTTCGGCCCTGGTCAGACGGCGAAAGAGCGACGACTTCCCGGCATTGGTGTAGCCGACGATGGCCACGGTCGGGAGATCGTCTCGGCGCTCGCGACGAAGCCGGCGATCCCGCTCGATAACTTCCAGTTTGCCCCGAAGCTGGGCCATGCGGCGGTTGATCAGTCGGCGGTCGATCTCGAGCTGCGTCTCGCCGACGCCGCGCGTCCCAATGCCGCCGGCCTGCCGGGAGAGATGCCGCCAACGGCGGGTCAGCCGAGGCAGCAGGTAGCTGAGCTGTGCCAGCTCGACCTGGGTCTGAGCCTCTCGGCTGCGAGCACGGAGGGCAAAGATGTCGAGGATCACTGCAGCACGATCGAGGACCTTGACGTCGTCCGGGATCTCACGTTCGATGTTGCGCACCTGTGAAGCGGTGAGGTCCTCGTCAAATACCAACGACACGATGGCTTCGTCGGTGCATCGATCGGCGATCCGCTGCAGAAAGCCCGTGCCGACCAGGGTG
>Ga0307423_1002418_pt1 | contig 10461 bp, 12 predicted proteins | sample SalMarWE160310MG_FD_202154 | JGI IMG/M metagenome (GOLD analysis project Ga0307423, IMG submission 202154) | Salt marsh sediment microbial communities from the Plum Island Ecosystem LTER, Massachusetts, United States - WE1603-10 | ecosystem: Environmental > Aquatic > Marine > Intertidal zone >... | reverse complement strand
CTCTCAGGCATGTTCCCGGGCGCCAGTTTCCTGAGCCATCCCTGGAACAGAGCGACACCGATTGACTATCGCATCTCAGTTGACGTGATCAGCTTCGAGCAGCAGCCGGATGGGAAAGTGCTTCTCGTTGCGGTGTGGAAACTCCAGGATGGGGACGGCAGGGCCGTCCGGACCGAGAGGACCAGCCTGACCGCCCAGGTGGATGGCGAAGGCTATGGCCCGATCGTATCAGCGATGAACAAGGCCATGGCACAGCTCAGCGAGGAAATAGCCCGAGCCCTTCCTGATTAGGGCGGCATTTGGGGCGCTTCCTCAGATCTTCATCTTCCCCATGTCGGCCCGGGTTCAAGTCCTGTCCGGGGAGCCATTGTCATTCCAATGTCTGAAGGCGTGGCGGTCGGTCTCCCCTATGGCCTCGTCACAGGGCCCTTCAGCTCATTGCCAAAGGCCCAGACTCCTTCTCAGGCCACGGATAGGTCGATTACCTTTTATCGCCCAGCGCCGTCGTACACGGTTTGTGTTGTCAGTGACGTAGTGAGTTTGGTATAATGCAGGTGGGCTGGGAGTTGAGATGCAACCAGAGGGAGGGTGCCGTGATTAAGCCCTTACCGGTGATGCTGATCGTGCTTTTGCTTGCCACCTCTGTTTTCTCCATGGAGCGTCTTGAGAAGCGGGCCTACCAGATCAAAGACGACTTCGGAATTGAGCCTTTCTCTGACGGTGCGCTTCAGTATTACTATTACATCCCATGCCCCACCTATTCATGGTTCTGGTCATTCTCGGGCTGGATCCCGGGCGACATAATCGGTGCTTCCTTCAGGATTGGTGACTTGAGCACCGGCGGATGGCCGCAGCTGGATCCTGGCAACTGCCACACCCTTGAGGCGATGCGCATACTGGACTTCGCCGGCTATGGGACCATCTATCCTGGGCTTTTCACAGTGGAGTTTGATGTCTACTGCTCAGGGGCGAGCCAGAGCCCTTTCAGCCGACTCTGGAACACCGGACCGATTGAGACCCATGAGGGGTGGAACTACATTCCGGTTGACCCCCCGCTTTCGATCTGCTCGTGCTGTGAGTATGACCTGATGTATCCCAGTATCATTGTGACTATGACCATGGTCGGAGAATGTGCTGGCGGATCTCCCGCGGTAGGCCTTGACAACATTGGCATACCGTTTGAGACTGGCTGCGAGATGCATGACATTGGTTGTCTCCCGGTAGTCTATCCGCGGGACCAGAGTGGTGGTATTGATCCAAGCGTACACTCCGGGTATGTGGGACTCTCTCCTTTCGAGTTTTGGCCACCGCTTAGCTTCTGCGATGGGCTTGACACAAGCGGGGATTGCTCGCAATTCGGTTTCGTCGAATGGGTTCTGACACTCTACTTAGGCTGTAGTGGACCCTCGGATGTGGAGCCCAGCACCTGGGGTAATATCAAGGCGATCTACAGGTAGCTCTGGAGACAGCACCCATCTGGGTGATCCGTATCGCCAAGGAGGAGACTGCCATGGCGAAACTATTCCTGCTTGCCTTATGCGTTATCATCTCGGTGCCGGTGCCGTCGTCGTGCCGTACTTGGTATGTGAAGCCCGACAGCACCGGAGACGCGCCGACCATTCAGGATGCTGTCGACTTGTCCGCATATTACTCTAGTCTCGACCCAGTGCCCGTGGCAGACACAGTTTTGGTGGCAGCGGGTACCTACACGCACCACGTTACTCGAGAGGGCACTATCACGGCCAACGTGATCATCGGAAGAGTCGAGATTCCTCAGGATTGGGATCCCGACAACACGACTATCATCAGTGAATCAGGACCTGATTCGACCGTGCTTGATGGAGGTAACGATCACAGGGTCGTGTTCATTCGTGACGCGGAAGGGTGCGAGATATCAGGTTTCACCATCCAGAATGGGCACAGCGCCGGTAGTCTGGGTGGGGGAGGTATCTGCTGTGCTGAGAGCACTGAGTTCACTATCAGCGACAATAAGATCGTTCTGAACTACGTGTAGGGGGAGTTGGTGTTGGAGGAGGAGGGATCTTCTGTGGAGGACCCCAATGCAGCGTATATGTAGGTGGTAACCTAATAGACGGTAACGCAGCAACCGGTTACCAGGGAGGGGGGATCTTCTGCGGCGAGTATTCCCGCGTGGCCATCAAGGAGAATGAGATCACGTATAACGAGGCGGGACAAGGCGGAGGCATTGCGTGTGTTTCGGGGCCAGGGACGGCGTGCCGGGTGACAATCGAAGACAATATGATCTCCGACAATACGGCGACCTATGCAGGGTATCCAGCTGAGGGCGGAGGCGTTTTCATTCGCACGTATTCTCGAGTAGTCATCAAGGACAACTGGATAATACGCAACGAGGTGGTTCCCGTTGGGTCGGGTGACGGCAGGGGTGGGGGCATTCGCACCGAGAACAACCGACCTGTCTACATTGAGGGGAATATCATAGCTGCCAATGTGATTCACTCTGATTCATCCGGGCATGGTGGTGGGGTGAACCTCCAGAATACCGGGCTTCATACCCTGCGTAACAACACCATAGATAGTAACGACGGTGGGGGGATAGGGGGAGGTATCTATATCTCTGGCAACGCCACGAATGTCTTGATTGAAAACAGCATCATAACCAACAACGCAGCCACTGAAGCGGGCGGGATATATTGCGGGGCAGATCCGGATACGCTCTTCTGCAACGACATTTGGAATAATAGCGGAGGCAGTACCTCTGGCTGCGACTCAGGCCAATACAACTTCTCAGAGGATCCCAGGTTCTGTAATAGGTATGACTACGATTACTACCTGAACAATGGATCGCCTTGCCGCTCAGCCTTCTCACCCGACGACTGTGGGCTTGTTGGAGCCCTGGGAGTAGCCTGCTACAGCGGTGGAGGCTGTCCCTATGTTCATGTTTGGAATGGCGTCGACTACATCGAGGACAACAATATTCTGTCAGAGAGCGAAACGAGCCTCATGACGCCGCCCTATGTCCGTGAGTACTACCATCTCGGAACGACACCCATCTTGGAGAGGGAGCGCTATAGACTGGAGATACGCGAACCGGAAAGCCAACACGTCATGCTTGACTTTGTCCAGATCATCTTCGCTGACCACGATTCGGGGTCCGCTGTAGTAGTTACTCCCGAGGGCGAGATCGTGGGCTATACCGGGTTGCTTGCTCCTCTTTATGCCCGCGGGAGTGACGATGTCAATTACACGGGTGCGGTCTCCCAAGCGGGGGACAGTCTCATCTTCGAGGGGTGGGAAGGGGACGTGCTGGAGGTTGGCTTTGGTGGGGACGAGGATGTGAGCAGTGCCCTCGACGGCGGGTCGGGTACGGTGATCATCATGTCGGCTGACAAGATCCCGCAAGACCCCGGAGGCGGAAGGGACGGTGGTGACCAGCGGGAGATACAGGTGGAGGTGATGGGGCAATCGGGCTGGGAAGAAGTTGGTTCGATTCTACCCAGGGCTCACTGGTCAGAAGGTGTTATCGAGCTCGATCCGGGTTCGCTTGGTGTTGCCGATGAGGTGGAACTTAGGCTTGTTGGGACCGGGCACTTCAAGGTCGATATAGTGGCGCTCCTGACCGGCAGTCACAGAGATGTCGCTGTAGCGGAGGTGCAACCGGCGAGTGCCGCCCACTCTCGTGGTTACAGTGTTCTTGATAGCTGTCTTGCCTCTGACTATCAGTATGCTGCGGTGTTGCCCGGTGATCGGATCAGGTTTGACTTCCTTGATCTCCCGAAGACCTCAGGTCTGGTGAGGGACTTTGTCCTCGAGTGCCATGGCTACTACATAACTCCGACCGGCGACCCGCTTTTGGGGTCGGGACAGAAACCCGCCGGGGTGGGTATCTGGTTAGGCCTGAGCAGCCCGAATCCATTTGAAACACACACCCGGATACCCTTTTCGTTGGGTTCCGAATCCTGGACGAGATTGGCTGTCTACGATGTGCGCGGCAGGGAAGTTGCTGTTCTTGTGGAGAAGCGGTGCAAGCAGGGAGTCCACGACTCGGTGTGGGACGGCTGCAATCGTGGTGGGTCGAGAGTATCGCCCGGGATATACTTCTACCGAATGGACTGCCGTGGATTCTCAAGTACGAGGAAGCTCATCCTCTTGGGGAGAACTGGCAGAGCACCAGGCACCTCTGGCGACAGTTCGGTTCCATAGGGGCCGTAGCAATTGGAATGAGTGAATTAGCACTGTATTGGGGGGCAGACCTGAGCAGGCTGTTCCTTTCTTCGCCCGTGCCCAACGAGGCTGCTTCACAGTAGGCTCACTGGCAGGACAGGGTCCGAGATACGTTCCGGCACCTGTCCCAGGTCTACAAGCAGGTTTTAGGGGGATGCCCCTTTCCGGCCCAGGCCCTGGTGCCTCAAACGGCACTTGTGTTTAGCCGTTCTCCATGTAATCCAAAGAACCACGCTTTCAGACATTTGTCCGGGGACCCATATGGACGGCGATCACACAGCATGTCATCTCCCTCGTCATCACTTGCCTTATCTGGAAAGAGGCGACGATGACAAAGGCGGAGGCCATTTGGGGCTAGATTCCACCTGACAGCCCTTGCCTGTCCGGACAAAATCGTCTAACAAAATAGATATCTGTCGACGTATTGGTCCGGGCTTCCGAGGAGGGCTGATGGTAAGCAAGAGCAAAATCGACGAAGCGATCCGAGTCTTTCGCAATCACAACCGTGTACTGAGAACGACCCAGGCACTGCGAGAGGGCATACACCGACGCACACTCTATTCGATGCTGGATAACGGGATTGTTGAAAGGGTGGCAAGAGGTCTGTACAGGCTCTCCGACCTGCCGCGCCCTGGGAGTCCGGATCTTGTCTCGGTGGGTCTCCAAGCCCCTAATTCAGTAATCTGTCTCATATCGGCCCTTGCTTTCCATGAGATCACAACCCAGATCCCTCACACTGTCTACATTGCACTTCCACGGGGAGCTCGGCGGCCCAAACTGGACCATCCGCCAATAAGCAAGTTCTGGTTCAAAGGTCCCGCCTTCACCGAGGGGATAGAAACCCATGACATCGACGGTGTTTCAGTGCGCGTGTACGGCCCGGAGAAGACGCTTGCCGACTGTTTCAAGCACCGTAACAAGATAGGGCTCGATGTAGCGCTGGAAGCCCTTAAGCTCTACCGTAAGCAGAAGCCTCTCAGAGTGGATGAGCTGGTGCGTTATGCCAAGATCTGCCGGGTCGGGAAGATCATGCGTCCATGTCTGGAGGCCGTTCTGTGAAGAAGCGGCAGGTCAAGGACATCGCAGCTTCTGTGCACCGGCGCCTGCTAAGAAAGGCACAGCAGATCGGGCGCCCCTTCAATGAGCTTCTGCAGTACTAGGCGATGGAGCGCTTTCTCTACAGGCTCTCCAAATCAGCTTATACTGACAGATTCATACTCAAAGGCGCATTGATGCTCACTGTCTGGAAGGCACCCTTGTCCAGGCCAACCCGGCACATGGAGTTCCTGGGCAGGATCGACAATGACATTGGATGGATTGCAGAGGCGGTCCGGGCTGTGTGCTCCAGGGAAGTTGAACCTGATGGGCTTGAGTTTAGCCCGGAGACTGTCGAGGCAGAGCGGATCGCCGAGGATGCCGACTACGAAGGCGTGAGAGTCTACTTTCAAGGAAACCTCGGCAGTGCTCGTGCCAGTATGCAGTTGGATGTTGCCTTCGGTGATGTAGTAGTACCAGGTACCAAGACTATTGAATACCCGACTATCATCGAGATGCCACCGCCGGTTCTGACCGGTTACAGCATGGAAAGCACGGTCGCCGAGAAATTCGAGGCGATGGTAAAGCTGGGCTATCTCAACTATTCGAGTTCTCCGGCAAGATATTGACTTCTGCCATCGCCACCACCTACGAGACACGCAATACCGATATTCTGCAGTCCTCATCGGTCTTCCTGGGCCCTCCAGCGGAAGCAGTCGCCAACGGCACCCCTTTCAGGAAATCCTGGAGACCGGTAGGGCCCTGGCAATAGGACCGGGGGCCCGTGATACATCGCTGAGCGATTGACATCTCGAGCCTTTGTCTGGTAGAGTTGATCGGCTGCGGGGCAGGCCAGGGCAACAGGCTTAAGGAAGCGGAGCATCTTAATATGACGGTGACTGAGATCTTGTCGAAGAGGCGAAGCGCAATTGTCTGTGTATTGGTCATTTGCGCGCTCGCCCTGCGAATCGCATTCTGTTTCGGTGTCGTTGGTTTGCACTCGCCGGTTCGCGGAGATGAGGAGGCCTACCACCGCCACGGAAAGAATATCGCGGCTGGAGTCGGTTTCGTTTCGCGCACTGGCGAACCTACCGCAGCCCGGCCACCACTCTACTGCATCGCCCTGAGCGGGGCCTACCGCATCTTCGGTGCGAAGGCGGAGATCGCAAGGATCATTCAAATCGTCCTCGGGGTTGTCTTGGTGATCCTCACTTATGCGCTTGCCAGCATGCTCTTTTCAAGCGGGGTGGCGCTCATAGCCATGGCCCTTGCGGCCTTCTGCCCATCGCTCATCTTTATCAGCGGGTACATACTGACCGAGAATTTCTATGCCGTATTGATCCTCATCACTTTGGTGTTTTTCACACGGATCTTCAAAGCAGGTCATCTCTCCTACTCTGAAGCGGTCTTCGGCGGATTCCTGCTTGGTCTTTGCAGCCTTGCCCGACCGCATGGCTTCGTCTATGCAGTCTTCGTCATTATAACCGCACTGTTTCTGGTTCGGGGCAGGCTCAGGGACCGAGGCGCGAAGGCGTGCGTCCTTATCCTTGCGGTTGTTCTGACCATATTCCCCTGGAGCCTGAGAAACCACTCGCGCCTTGGGGCCTGGATTATGTTTTCCACTCATGGTGGGATCACCTTCTATCAGAGTAACTGCCAGCTCGTTTACGATGTGCCGTGTTACGAAGGGGCCATCGCGCCTCGGTGCGATCTGCCCCATTGGGAAGACCTTCGGGCGGCCGGAGAGGTCGAGAGCAATCGCATGGCCTGGAAGATGGGCATGGCCTTCCTCAAGGAGAATCCCAGGCTGGTGCCACGCCTCCTGGCCCGCAAATTCCTGCGGTTCTGGCGAATGGACAGCAATGTCACGGGCGGATGGTGGTTTGACGACAGCACGGGGCTGGGCAGACTGTCGCGCCGAGTGGACATTGGATTAGTTTTCTGCGCAGTTGTTCTACCTCTCTTCGTTCTGGGACTTCTGGTAACAAGGCACCGACACCGGGACCTGCTTCTCCTCTATGGTGTGATCCTGGTACATACCCTGGTCGCACTGGTCTTTCATGGTTCGCTCAGGGCGAGAGTGCCTGTCGAACCCGTCATCGAGATCTTTGCAGCAGCGGGCCTTGTTGCCGTCTTCGCATGGACCAGAAAGGCCGGAAAGGGTGGGAGGAGACATGCCTGATCCAACTCGGAGGACAGATTAATGAAGGCTTGGGTCATTTAGTCCTTGATGGTTCTGTCGGTGATCTTGTGTTCCTGCCAAATGAACCATGACAACTCGGGTGTGCTGCAGCTCGAGAGGATCGATGGCAGCCACATCTCTGCCGGTGATGGGCCTTCAGATGGCGATCATCAATGACGGCAGGGTGGTCTATTCATATGAATTCGGCCAGAGGAGCAGGACATCGGGACTTCCCCCTGACGAGAAAACGGTCTTCGGCGGGCTCTCCTTCAGCAAGACGGTTTTTGCATACCTCGTTGTGCAGCTCGTGGAGGACGGATTGCTGGATCTGGACCGACCTCTGGTTGATTATCTCGACAAGCCTGTCGGAGAGTATCCAAAGTGGGAAGACCTCGCGGGTGACGACCGGCTCAGGGAGATTACCGCGCGCCGGGTGCGGGTCCGCTTCCGGTGAGACGGCCTCGGGTGCATGACCGTCGCCCTGGCGAGCGGTTCACGAGCCGTATCTTACCGCCTTATATGCGTCGTGCTGCGAGTATCGACGCCCTGATTCCTGCTTTGTACCTCAGAGGCGTCTCCACTGGCGACTTTCAGGAGGCCCTCGAGTTGATCCTGGGTCGGGATGCTGTGGGCTTGTCGGCGACAAACGTAGTGCGCTTGAAGGATATCTGGAAGCAGGAGTACGGGGAGTGGAGCCGCCGGGACCTTAAGGGCAAGCACTACGTCTACTTCAATGTGCGTCTGGATGATGATCGGACCTGCATCCTGGTTCCTATGGGAGCGACCGAGGAGGGTAAGAAGGAGCTCCTGGCAGTACATGACGGCTACCGGGAGAGCAAGTTGTCATGGCAGGAGTTGTTGCGGGATCTACGTGGCCGTGGGCTCGAGAGCCTGCCTGCAGTGGCGGTGGGTGATGGTGCTCTGGGCTTCTGGTCGGCCCTGGCAGAGGAGTATCCGACGGTGAGGGAGCAGCGTTGCTGGGTCCACAAGACGGCCAACATATTAGACAAGATGCCTAAGGGTGTTCAATCCAGGGCGAAGAAGCGGATTCAGGACATGTACATGGCCGAGACCCGGGATGAGGCGGAGAGGGCTTACGATGAGTTCCTGAGCCTTTATGAGGCGAAGTATCCCGGTGCCTGCGGGTGCCTGAGGAAGGACAAGGACGTGCTCTTCACCTTCTACGACTTCCCGGCGGAGCACTGGACCCATCTTCGCACCACCAACCCTATCGAGTCGACCTTCGCCACGGTCAGGCACCGGACCAAGAGGACGAAGGGATGTGGCTCCCGGGCCGCCACACTCACGATGGTCTACAAGTTGGCCGCCGAGGCCGAGAAGCACTGGCGTCAACTAAACTGTCATCAACTGATCTCCAAGGTCATCGAAGGGGTCCGGTTCGTAGATGGGCTCATGCAGAAAGCAGCGTGAAGGGGAAGGAAGGATGCGTCCTGAAAATACTCATCCACAACATTTGACAATATCTCGTTTCGCTGTGTTAGCTATTACTCAATCTTACAGGTACCCCCTGGGGGTTGTCATCAGATCAAGTCTTAACTACCACAGTCGCCTACGCTACGGATTCCTGCTCTCTAGCCCCAGCAAGGCCGCGGGCAAAGGCATACAGGACCGGCGATAAAATGACAGGTATTAGCTCAACATAGTCTCGGATTTCATCAGCGAACCCCATAAAGATGATTACCACAATGAATGGAATCACTACAAGGGTACTTCGTTTCAGAAATCGTGGCTGAAAACGCAATATCCATGGAAGCACCCACCAAGCACCGCCAAAAGCCAGTGCGAGTTTAGTCAAATCCTTGGGTCCGTTTCCGCTAAGAGTAAGAATGCCCCATAGCATTCTAGCGTTGAAGGACAACCGAAAGAGCGCAAAGACTCTTGTGTCAGGTCCGAGGAGGAAGTAAAACAGCGACTTCAGGCCTGCCCAGATCAACCCTTGTGCAAGCACATGCCAGAGTAGTTCACGAGATCTCATTCTCCTGAAGAAACAGAAAATCATAACAAAGACCAAGAAGCAAGATGTCTCACGGTTGAGTAGAGCGAGCACAAATACGGGATAATACAGGTGCCACTTTCTCTGATAGATATAATGACATCCCAATGTGAAAAAGAACAGCGAGGGTAAATCGAAAGGATAGTACAGGTCGTTAAGAAGACAGAAGTTCCAGAGCATCGGGTAGACTATAGCCACGGACATGACTGTCGCGAATTCCGGGCGAACGAAGTTCGATAGATAACTGCGGTATACAATCAACAGGCCAAAGACAGACAGAGTCGCCAAAAGCTGGAAAATCAGCTTAAGATCAACTCCGAGAACATAGGCAAGGCTCCTTGCAAGAAAGGGCATCAAGACGCGATACCTAAAGAGGGGAACGTCACCCGGATAGGGACGGGAGAGGTTGGCGTAAGCACTGAAATGGTCAGTGGACCAAGCAGAGGTCGTCTGAAAATACAAGGCACAGAACATGATAGACACAAGCAGATAGAAACCCAACATCGATAAGTTGACAGATCTGATCCTAGCTCCAACCCGAATTGACCAGGTAAGTGGGAAGACCTCAGCTGCGAACTCGCTCGTTTTCGGCTGCTTCATGTTATCCGGTTGAAATCTGTTCTGTGCCATGCACAGGTGCCGACCTTCTGGTTTTGATGACAAGTAAGGTGGCCGCTACCGCTTGCGAACCAGCCTGACTATTATATCGGCAGCCCCGTTGCCAGTCAACAAGAACGCGGTGTTCTCCAGCCCATGGACTCCCGTATTGGGTATTGACATCTGCCCATGATGAACACAAACCGGCTGTTGGCACATGGACGGTTCGCAGCCGGCCAACGGTGGACTCGAAAGGGCAAATGGGTGAGATGGGTACGCTCTCCCGGGATCATTGTTGCCAGAACAGTTTCACGGTAATCCAAAGAACCACGCTTTCAGACATTTGTCCGGGGAGCCACTACCATTTCAATGTCTGAAAGCGCGCTGTTGCGGGATAGCGTCGCAGTGGTGATCGGCTTCACCCACCACA
>Ga0307423_1002415_pt1 | contig 10465 bp, 7 predicted proteins | sample SalMarWE160310MG_FD_202154 | JGI IMG/M metagenome (GOLD analysis project Ga0307423, IMG submission 202154) | Salt marsh sediment microbial communities from the Plum Island Ecosystem LTER, Massachusetts, United States - WE1603-10 | ecosystem: Environmental > Aquatic > Marine > Intertidal zone >... | reverse complement strand
TGGCGCGCGCCGCACTGGAGCGCAGGGGATATGTTTTTCGTCCTCCCCGGCAAGGATGGCGCGCCGGTCGAGACGGTGCGCTACGAGGCGCTGCGGACGGCGGTGCAGGATTACGAGCTGATCAAGCTGGTGGAGCGCCAGCTCGACCCGGCCGAGGCGCGAGACGCGATCGACCGTGCGTTTGCGCGGATCCTGCATACGAAGGATGTGGCCGACTTTACGCGTGTGTACGAGCTGCCGGCGGAGGCGCTCTATTCGCTCGACGCGGGCGACTATGCTGCGGCGCGGCGCGTGCTGTTGGAGTCACTAGACGTTAACCTTGCGAAGGGTTGAGAAACCTTCGCAAGGTTAAGGATGGGGGTTTGCGCCACAGTCTGAAACATGGTAAAATGCGTACGTGGTGGGGCGTCGCCAAGTGGTAAGGCAGTGGCCTTTGGAGCCATTACTCGCAGGTTCGAATCCTGCCGCCCCAGCCAGGTGTGATGTAGAGGGAGGCGGCCCGCGGGTCGCCTCCCTTTGTATCGTTCGTGAGGAGATGATATGGAGCTGGCAAGTGTCGTTCTGGCCGCGGGAGAAGGCACCCGCATGCGGTCTGACCTGACCAAGATCCTCCATCCCCTGGCAGGAAAGCCGATCGCCAGGTGGGTGGTCGATACCGCGCTGGAGCTCGGCGCAGATGAGACGGTGTTCGTGGTCGGCAAGGACAGCGCGCAGATTCGCCAGGCCCTGGGCGACAGCGAGGTCCAGTACGTATACCAGGCCGAGCGCAAGGGCACGGGACACGCGGCGATGCAGGCGCGACCGGTACTGGAGGGGCGCGCAGCGTATGTCCTGATCTGCTACGGCGACATGCCGCTGCTCGAGACTGAGACGCTGCGCCTGCTGGTCGACAACCAGCGCGCAACAGGCGCCGTCATGACCATCCTCACCCTGATCCACGAGGACTCGCGCGGCTTTGGGCGCGTGATCCGCGACGAAGAGGGGCACGTCCTGGAGGTAGTGGAGGAAAAGGTCTGCACGCCGGAGCAACTGGCGATCCAGGAGCTCAACTGCGGCGTGTACTGCTTTGACGGCGAGTGGTTGTGGTCGCATATCGACCAGATCCCGCTCAACCCGGTCAAGGAGGAGTACTTTTTGACCGACATGATCGGGATCGCGGTGGCAGACGGACAGACCGTAGACCCGATCTCGATCGACGATCCCGACCAGGTGATCGGGATCAACACGCGGATCCACCTGGCGCAGGCCGAGGTAGTGGTCCGGCGCCGCGTCAACGAGCGGCTCATGCTAGCAGGAGTCACACTGCAGGACCCAGCCTCCAGCTACGTGGAGCCGACGGTGCAGGTGGGCCGCGACACGGTCCTCCTCGCCGGCACCCACCTCAGCGGGCAGACGAGGATCGGTGCGGGCTGCACTATTGGCCCACAGGCGGTGATCCGCGACAGCACAGTCGGCGACCGGTGCCGCGTCCGCGCTGCCGTCGTGGAAGAGGCCGTGCTGGAGGAAGGCAGCGAGGTCGGCCCGTACGTGCACCTTACGCAGAGGAGCGAACGATGATCGCCGACCAGGAGCTGGTCGCGCAGGCCGCCGAGGTCCGCGCGCACGCCTATGCCCCCTATTCGCACTATCCGGTCGGCGCGGCATTGCTGGGCAAGTCGGGCCGCGTGTACACCGGCTGCAACGTCGAGAACGCGTCCTATTCGCTGACCATCTGCGCAGAGCGCGCGGCGGTCGCGCAGGCGGTGTGCGCGGGCGAGCGGGCGTTCGAGGCAATCGCGGTGGTCACGGCGAACGGTGGCGCGCCGTGCGGCCCGTGCCGGCAGACGCTGGCCGAATTTGGGCTGGACACGCGCGTCCTGATCGCGACCCCGGAGCGGATCCTCACGACAACCACGGTCGGCGAGCTGCTTCCCCGTGCGTTCACCCCACAGGACCTGCCCTAGCCCGGCCTCACGTGAGCTACCAGGGCGACACCAGGTAAGACACGTGAGCTGCCGATGGGAGACGAGTGCTTTGGTGGGGGCACTGCAATTTGCCGCGCCCGGCTGCTCCCTGTATAATGTGCAGCTCATGAATGCTCGTTACCAGCGACCAGGCGAGTGTGGCACACGTCGGCAGGAGGCTGTTGCAGTTGAGCCAGGCGCGTGAGCGGCTATACCGTACCGAGGCCATCGTCTTGCGACGGCGCGACCTGGGTGAGGCTGACCGCATCCTGACGTTGTACACGCCGCGCCAGGGCAAGCTGAACGCGATCGCCAAGGGCGTGCGCAAGCCCTCCAGCCGCAAAGCGGGACACGTCGAGCTGTTCATGCACAGCCAGTTGCTCGTCGCCCGAGGGCGCAATCTGGACATCATTACCCAGGCTGAGGCGATCCATCCCTTCCGGGCACTGCGCGAAAACCTGGAGCGGGTGACGTACGCGCACTATGTAGTGGAGCTCCTCGACCGTTTCACCTCCGAAGGCGCAGAGAACCAACCCGCGTTTCGCCTGCTGGTCGAGACGCTGGGTCAGTTGTGCGAAGTGGAGGATCTGCTGCTCGTGGTGCGCTATTACGAGCTGCGCCTGCTCGCTCTGGAGGGCTACCAGCCGCAGCTTTTCCGATGCCTCGGGTGCGGCGACCTGATCCAGCCGGCGACCAACTATTTCGACCCGGAGCAGGGCGGGGTCCTGTGCCCGCGCTGTGGAGAGGGTCTGATCGGGCGACCGGGCCTGCCATCACGGATCCGCCCAGTCGCGGTGAACACGCTCAAGGTACTGCGCTACCTGCAGACGCACGAGTATGCAGAGATCAGCCGGCTGCGGCTCAAGGCGAGCACACACCGCGACATGGAAGCGTTGATGCTGCACTATATTACCTACACCCTGGAGCGCAGTCTCAAGTCGGTAGATTTCATCCGGCGGCTGCGGCAAGAGCAAACGTCGTAAGGGCCCTGGCAGGAGGAACACGTGGCACTCACTTTCGCAGCGTACCAGCGCCGGCTGGCCGATCTGGAGCACGAACGTGGCTGGGATCGCATCCTGCCCAGCCACACGTTCCTGCACATGGCGGAAGAACTGGGCGAGATCGGCCGCGTCGTGCAGTGCCTGGAGGGATACCGCGAGAGCGAGGCCACGCCCGAAGCGCTGCGGCAGGAATTGGCCGGTGAACTGGCCGACCTGGCGGCGTTCGTCTTCAAGCTGGCGAGCCAACACGGGATCGACGTGGCAACGGCGATGCAGGATCAGTTGCAAAAGTTTACCTCCCGTTACGACGACGTCGAGCAGGGCCGGCGCGAGATGAGGCGCTACGTGGCCTACCAGGAACGCAACATCGAGTGGATCAAGGGCGGCAGGGGAGAACAGACATGAGCAGAGCGTTGACTTTCCAACAAGTCATCTTACGCCTACAGGAATTCTGGGCCGAATATGGCTGTACGATCTGGCAGCCCTACAGCGAAAAGATTGGCGCCGGTACCATGAACCCGGCGACCGTGCTGCGCGTGCTGGGTCCCGAGCCGTGGCACGTCGCCTACGTCGAGCCCTCCTACCGGCCCGACGACGGCCGCTATGGCGACAACCCGAATCGCATGCAGATGCACTTTCAGTTCCAGGTCATCCTCAAGCCGGAACCGGGCAACCCGCAAGGGGTCTACCTGGCGAGCCTGGAGGCACTGGGCATCGACCGGCGGCAGCACGACCTCCGTTTCGTCGAGGATAACTGGCAACAGCCTGCCCTGGGCGCTTGGGGGCTGGGCTGGGAGGTATGGCTCGACGGGCAAGAGATCAGCCAATACACCTATTTCCAGCAGTCGGGCGGCTATACCGCCGATCCGGTGTCGGTCGAGCTGACCTACGGCCTGGAACGGATCGTCATGGCACTGCAGCGCGTGCACAGCGTATGGGAGATTGATTACGACGGGACCCACACCTATGGCGAGCTCTTGCTGCGCCCCGAGATCGAGCATTGCACGTACGATTTCGAGGTGGCGGACGTCGACCGCCTGACGCAGATGTACGACCTGTACCATGCCGAGGCGCTGGCCTGCCTGGATCACAAGCTGGTTATTCCGGCGCACGATTACGTGCTGCGCTGCTCCCACACTTTCAACCTGCTCGATGTACGCGGTGCGGTCGGCGTTACCGAGCGTGCCGCCTTTTTCGCGCGCATGCGGGCCCTATCACGCCGGGTGGCCGAAACCTTTCTCGCTCAACGCGAGGGAATGGGCTACCCGCTGTTGAGCGAGGAGGTGCAGGCAGCAGAGCCTGCGCCCGAGGTGCCGTCGCCCACCTACAGCAATGATGCAGAGACCTTCCTGCTCGAGATTGGCACCGAGGAACTGCCGGCGAGCGATCTCTCGAACGCGATCGAGCAACTGCGTGCCATGCTCCCCACCTACTTGAGCCATCTGCACCTGGCCCATGGGGCGATCCGCGTGGAAGGCACGCCGCGCCGGCTGGCAGTCACGGTCGAGGCGCTCGGGCCTCGCCAGCCGGACCGCGAACACGCGGACAAAGGGCCGCCAGCCAGCCAAGCCTACGATGCCGACGGCAACCCGACGCGCGCCGCACAGGGCTTTGCACGGAGCCGAGGCGTGGCGGTCGAGGATCTTGAGGTACAGGAGGTCGATGGCGGGCAATACGTGGTCGCTATCGTCAGGGAAGAGGGGCAGCCAGCGGGCCAGGTGCTGTCTGAATCGCTGGCCGAGCTGGTGGCCCGTATCTCTTTCGATCGGAGCATGCGCTGGAACGCATCGGGCGTCTCTTTTTCGCGGCCGATCCGCTGGTTCGTCGCCCTCCTGGGCACGAGCGTCGTGCCGTTCAGCTATGCCGGGCTACAGAGCGGGCGCAAGACGCGCGGGCTGCGCATGTTTGCCTCGCCCGAGGTCGAGATCCCGGAGGCAGCCGCCTACTGGGAGGTGATGACCGAGCAGCGCGTGGTGGTGGACGTGGCGAGACGGAAGGAGATGGTGCGCGCACAGGCAGAGGTCCTGGCCGCCGAGGTGGAGGGGACAATCCCGGAAGACCCGGCGCTGCTGGAAGAGGTGACGAACCTGATCGAGCTGCCCACTGCGCTGCGCGGCGATTTCGAGCCCGAATACCTCGACCTGCCCTCGCCGATCCTGATCTCGGTGATGAAAAAGCACCAGCGCTATTTCCCGGTGGTTGGGGGACCACGCAGCGAGCGCCAGGGAGAGCTGCTGCCACACTTTATCGCGGTGCGCAACGGTACGGACGAGAACCTGCCCGTGGTCCGCCTCGGGAACGAGGACGTGATCCGGGCCCGGTTTGCCGACGCCAAGTTCTTTTACGAGCACGACTCGCGCAAGCACCTGGCGGACTTTCTGCCGCGACTGGACACGCTGACCTTTCAAGAGGACCTGGGCTCGATGCTGGACAAGGTCAGGCGGCTGGAGCGCCTGGCACCGCGCCTGGGCGAGATGCTGGGGCTGACCCCGGCAGAGCTGATGACCGTGCAGCGCGCGGCCAACCTGTGCAAGGCCGACCTGGCGACGCAGATGGTGGTCGAGATGACCAACCTGCAGGGGATCATGGGCCGCCTGTACGCGCTGCACAGCGGCGAGCCAGAGGCCGTGGCCGAGGCGATCTATGAGCACCTGCTGCCGCGCTATGCGGAGGACGATCTGCCGCGCAGCGGGCCGGGGATCGCCCTCGCCCTGGCAGACCGCCTCGACAGCCTAGTCGGGCTGTTTGCCGTGGGCCTCAAACCCAGCGGCACCAGGGATCCGTTTGCCCTTCGTCGCGCCGCCCTAGGCGTGGTGCAGATCTTGCTGGGCAACGAGCTGCGCTTTGACCTGCAAGAGGGCGTTGCACGCGCGGCCAAGCGCCTGCCCGTGTCCGCTGATGACCAGGTACACGCCGAGACGCTTGACTATATCGTGCAGCGGCTGCGCGGCGTGCTGCTGGAGGATGGACGGCGATACGACGTCGTCGACGCCGTGCTCGCCGAACGAGGTTACGACCCGTACTGGGCAGCACAGAGCGCACGAGCGCTGGACGGTTGGGTCGCCCGGTCCGATTGGACAGAGCTACTCAACGCCTATGCGCGCTGCGTGCGCATCGTACGCGATCAAGAGCAGCGCTACGAGGTCGACCCTGAGCGCTTTGTCGAGCCGGCATCGACGGTCCTTCACAAGGCCGTACGTGACGTAAGCGCTTCTATCCCGGAAGAGGACGCGACGATCGACGACGTGCTGGGCGCGATCCTGGGCATCGTGCCGGAGATCAATGTCTTTTTCGACGAGGTCCTGGTGATGGATCCGGACCCGGAAGTACGCGAGAACCGGCTAGGGCTGGTGCAAGAGGTCGCCGCGCTGGCGGAAGGCGCAGCCGACCTGTCCAAGCTAGAAGGTTTCTAGCGCCCAGGGAGCTAAAGTCCGTTGACATTGTCATTGCGGGCGGAGCCTCGGACGCTTTGTCCGCGCAACCTCCATGGCGCATTAGGGGAGTGGCGATTGCTTCGTCGGAGCGGCAGAAGCGGCCGCTCCTCCTAGCAATGACAGTCCAGCGGCCATAGATCGGACAGGCAGGCACCTTGCAGAGGCTCTACCGCAAAGAATGGTTGGTCGTGGCGAGCGTGGGCGCACTGGCGCTAGTGCTGCGCCTGGTCGCGCTGGGCCAGGTCCCGCCTGGGGTGCGCTACGACGAGCTGGTCAACGTCAAGATGGCCAGCCACATCTATGCGGGCGAATGGCCGATCTACTTTCAGGAGGCGTGGGGGCACGAGCCTCTGTACCACTATGTGCACGCCCTCGGCATGCGGCTGCTCGGCCAGACGGTGCTCGGCGTGCGCATCACGTCGGTGTTGTCCGGCACGCTGGGTGTGCTGACGGCGTACCTGGCGCTGCGACAACTCTTTGGGCGAGGGGTGGCGGTGCTGGCCGCGCTGCTGCTGGCGAGCTCGTTCTGGTCGTTGATGTACAGCCGGATCGGCCTGCGTCACATCAGCCTGCCACCCTGGATCGGCCTCGCCGCCTACTGCTTCTGGCGCGGGCTGGAGGCACCGGCGAGCGAGCGGGGCAAGATCGGGCTGTGGTTTTCGCTGGCGGGCGTTTCTCTCGGCGTCACACTCTACACCTACTTTGCCAGCCGCGTCGTGCCGCTCGTGTTCGTGGTGTTCGTGCTCTACCTGCTGGCTTTTCACCGCGATATGCTGCGCGGGCGCTGGTGGGGCACAGCCGTGGCCCTCGTACTGCCGGTGGCGATGGTGACGCCCATGGCACTGTACCTGATCCGGCACCCGGAGCTCGAACAGCGGCTGGGCCAGGTCAGCGGCGGGCTGTTCGGCGCACTGCGCACGGGCGACCTGAACGGCGGCCTGCGGGCAGTTCTCGGGACGCTGGGAATGTTCAGTTTCCAGGCCGACCCGGAGTGGCTGTACAATATCCCTGGGCGCCCGGTGCTCGACCCGCTGACCTCGATCGCCTTTTACGTCGGGCTGGGCACGCTGCTGTGGCGGTGGCGCGAGCCCAGGCGAGCCTTCTTGTCGCTGTGGCTACTGCTCGGGATCGCACCCGCCCTGTTCAGTTGGCCGCCCGGCAGCCTGGGGCACACGATCGTCGCCCAGCCTGCGGCGTTTGGCATCGTGGCGCTTGGGTTGGCCGAGGCGTGGGCGTGGGCCAGGCGCCGCACGACGGGGCCGCTGCGCCTGAGCGCGCAGCTCGTGGTCGCGGCCACGCCGCTGGCCTTTGCCGGGGTGAACGCGTACGACTATTATGTGCGCTGGCCTCGCTATCCCGAGGTCCGTCACGAGTACCAGGCGTCGAGCACGGCGGTGGCACGCTACCTGGAGCAGCACCCAGAGGCCACGCCGGCGTGCGTTTCCGCACCCTATGTCGACTATTGGAACCCGTGGAGCAAGATGAATTTCGACCTCTATGCAGGGGCGGCAGGTGCGGCGGTCCGCTGGTTCGACGGCCAGCAGAGCCTGGTGCTGCCCCGTGGGCAAGAGGGCTACGTCTACCTGACCGAGCAGGCGCTCTCGCCTGCGGAACTGGCACCGGTCGTTTCGGCGCTGCTGGCGCAAGGCGCGGCCCCCGTCTGGGACAGCAGTCCGGGCTCGCCGGACGGCACCTTGCGTATCTATCGCTGGCACGACGGCCAGGTCATCGACGCGCTGCTGGCCCAGGCGGCACAGGTACGGGCGTGGGCCAGCGCAGAGACGACGTACATCGCGGGTGCGTCGGAGGCGCAGCGCGTGCCGCTCACCATGCCACTCGACTATGGGCGGCTCGCGCTACTCGGCTACAGCTATGGCGACGAAGCACAGGCGGGCCAGGAGTGGCAGGTCACGACCTATTGGCGGACTCTGCAAGCGGATACAGCACCACTCGCCGTTTTCATCCACGTGCTCGACGACGCGAACGCGGTGCGCGCCAGTTGGGACGGGTTTCACATTGCGCCGGCAGGGCTGCAAGAGGGCGACCTGCTGATCCACGTACACGGGCTCGCCCTGCCCGATGACCTGCCGGCGGGCGAGTGGCGCGTGGAGCTGGGCGTCTATTCGCCCGTGACGCTGGAGCGGCTGCCACTGACCATCGATGGCGAGGAGAGGTTCTCTGGAGAGGCGCCGTACGACCGGGCGCTGCTGCAGGCGCCGATCGTGGAATGAGTTTCGGGCTGGCGCCCGGTGTCACGTGGGGGACACGTGACCTACAAACCGATCGTGGAGTAGGGCCGGCAGGTAGCATCGGCACCTGGTGTCACGCGGGAGACACGTGAGCTACGAGCTAGGCCGGGCTGGGCTGCCCCTGACGGGATCTGTGAGAGCCCAGCGCTCCCAGGGACGTTGATGCTCAGCATCGTATGGAGACGTGACCTACGGGTCGACGACGTACTTTCTGTCAAGTTGAGGGTTGACTGAGCTCAGTGGATGTAGTACAATGAAGAAGACTGTGAACAAACGATACTTCGTACGCGCCGTGGCCAAGGCTGGGGAATAAGCATGTCTGTCTTGAGAGATGTCCTCGTTCTGCTAACGGCTCCCCCGGGGGGGGTGGTCTACTACCTGGTGGTCCTGTTCAGTATCTGGGCGACCATGGGCCTCGCGCTCTCTCGCTGGTCTCGCGGAGAACGAAAGGGGATCACCCCTCGCCTGCTGACCGCAAGCGCCATTCTTTCCCTGGGGTACCTGGCTTTCTTTGTCCTCGCCCTCGTGGATCGGACCGGTAGCCTCGGTACGACGAGCTTGCTGATCCAGCTTGGCCCCCCGCTGGAGCGGTTCCTGGGGGCGCTGTCGGCTATCATGATCTGCTGGGCAGTCGCCATCCGGTCTCGCGAGCGTGTTTTCAGCCGTGTCTTTCTCGGCATCGCACTGCCACTCGCCGTCGGCACTTATGTGCTGTCGGCGGTTGCGTGGGCGCGGTTGCTGCCCATACTTCCCGACGCATCCTACAACCTTTCGTGGCAGAACTGGGCGTGGGAGGCTGGGCAGCTCGCACTGCTGCTGGGCATGATGGTCTATACTCTCGCCACCGCCGTCCCCGAGCGCGGGACGGTGCTGGTGCTGCTGCTCGTACTCGCCGGGGCGCATCTCTTTCAGGCTGTTTCTCCGGCAGCGGAAGCGATCCCCTACTTTGCAGGCTGGGTACGCCTGGCGAACCTGATCGCTTTTCCTCTTTTTGCCATGGTTGCCTACCGCCGGGTCATCGCTGGCTTTGATGCCCAGTCCGCCAGCCTGCAATCGGTGAACCGGGAGACGCTGACTCAGATCACGGGGCTGATGGACCTGCTCGATACCCACCTCGAGGTATCTGACTCGATCGACCTGGATATGATCCTGCATACTGCGGTACGCAGCGTGTCACAGACGCTACAAGCGGATCTGTGCGCCGTCGTGTTGCTCGATCCGGAGGATGAGACTCTGGCCACGCTGCCGGTCTTGTACCGGGTGCCCGACACCGTACACAAGGAAGAAGAGCTGTACGTGGTGGACTATCCAGCGCTCGAGCACGCGCTCTCGAGAGGCAAGGCGCTGGTGCTCGCATCGGACGAAAACGACCAGGCGCGCCAGGTCTACCGGCTCATGGACAGCCAGGGCGATGGGCCGCTGATCATCCAGCCACTGGTCCACGATGCGCGGACCGCCGGCTTTTTGCTGGTCGCCCGGCCAGGCCAAGAGGTACCCTTCACAGAGATCCAGGTGCGCAAGTGCGAGACGCTGGCCCGCTATACGGCCTTGGCGGTGGCCAACGCGCGCGAGTACCAGCGCATGCGCACCGAGATCGAGACACACAAATCCGACGCCCACGTCCTGGAACGCGAGCTGTCGCGCACACGTGCTGGCCTGGAGAACCGCCTGCGCGAGGCCAAGGACGAGATCGCCGTCTATGTCCAACGCCTATACGAGACCGAGCAGGCCTTGCAGCACGCGCAGGACGACGTGCACGCACTACACGAACAGCTCAAGGAAGCCGGGCAAGCCGCCGCACAGGAGCAGGAGGACGGAACAACCGGGGAAACGGCAAC
>Ga0307423_1002413_pt1 | contig 10472 bp, 8 predicted proteins | sample SalMarWE160310MG_FD_202154 | JGI IMG/M metagenome (GOLD analysis project Ga0307423, IMG submission 202154) | Salt marsh sediment microbial communities from the Plum Island Ecosystem LTER, Massachusetts, United States - WE1603-10 | ecosystem: Environmental > Aquatic > Marine > Intertidal zone >... | reverse complement strand
CTTGGTGGAAGGCTACAAGGAGGTCTTGCGCCGCCTTTACGAGCCCAAGGCCTATTACCGCCGCTCCCTGGCCTACCTAAAGCGCAGCGGAAGGGCCTTGAAGCGCCGGGCCGTGCCCCGCGCCCGGGTTTCCTGGCCCGACATGTTGGCCGGGGTCCGGGTGTTTTGGCGCCTGGGAGTGGCCGAGCGGGGCCGCCTGGCCTACTGGACCTTTTTGGCCAGGGTGGGCCTCAGCCGGCCGGCCAAGATACCCATGGCCCTCAGTCTGGCCGCCACCGGCTATCACCTGCGCATGGTGACCCTGCGCTTTGTGCGGGGGGCCAGTCAGCCCGTGGATGTGCCGGAACAGTCCTAGATTCGGCCTTTTCCTGAACCTCCAGCGCGCGATACCAGCGGCGGATTCGCTCGGCTTATGGTAAGTAGTGCGCCATACAGTTATTTTCCCCAATGCGACCATTTAGGAGGCTTGGCGGGATATGCTATGCATTCCGCCATGATACATATATGACCACCGCTAAGATCAAGCGCGAGGACCTGCGCAATTTGGCTATCGTGGCCCACGTGGACCACGGCAAGACCACTTTAGTAGACGCCATGCTCTGGCAGAGCGGCGTGTTCCGCGAAAACGAGCTGGTTAACGAACGGGTGATGGACTCCATGGATTTGGAGCGCGAAAAGGGCATCACCATCATGGCCAAGAACACGGCCATCACCTATAACGGCGTGAAGCTGAACATCGTGGACACGCCGGGCCACGCCGACTTCGGCGGCGAGGTGGAGCGCACCCTCAACATGGTGGACGGGGTCATGCTCCTGGTGGACGCCTCCGAGGGGCCCTTGCCCCAGACCCGGTTTGTGCTCTCCAAGTCGCTGGCCAAGAAACTGCCGCTGATTGCGGTCATCAATAAGATCGACCGGCCCGACCGCCGCATCGCCGAGGTGGAGAATGAGCTTTATGACCTGCTCATCGACCTGGACGCCAGCGAGGAGCAGCTGGAGTTCCCCATCCTTTACACCAACGCCAAGGCCGGCATCGCCCAAACCTCACCGGAAGAGGCGGGCCAAGACTTAAAGCCCCTGTTCGAGGCCATCCTGGCCTACATCCCGCCGCCGGCCTATGATCCGGAGGCGCCGCTACAGTTTTTGGTGACCAACCTGGATTACTCGGATTATGTGGGGCGCATCGCGGTAGGCAAGATCGTGGGCGGCAAGCTCATGGCCGGCCAGCAAGTGGTGCTCCTAAAAAAGGGCCAGGAAGAGGGGCGCTACGGGCTGAGCCAGATCTATACCTATAAGGGCCTGCAAAAGCTGGCGGCCGAAGAGATAATGGCCGGCGACATAGCGGCCGTGGCCGGGGTGGAGGAAGCCTTCATCGGCGACACCCTGGGCGACCCCGAGGACCCGCGGCCCTTGCCCGCCATCAGCGTGGAAGAGCCCACCATGTCCATGGAGTTTTCCATCAACACCTCGCCCATGGCAGGCCTTGAAGGCAAGCTGGTGACTTCCCGTCAGATCAAGGCGCGCCTGGAAAAGGAGACCCTTTACAACGTCTCCATCCGGGTGGAGCCGGGCCAGACCACTGACTCGTTTACGGTGAGCGCCCGCGGTGAGCTGCAGCTGGCGGTGCTGGTGGAAACCATGCGGCGGGAAGGGTTCGAGCTTTCCCTTTCCAAGCCGCGCATCATCACCCAGACGGTGGACGGGGTCTTGAGCGAGCCCCTGGAATTGGCCGTGGTGGACGTGCCCGATGAGTACGTGGGGGTGGTAACCGAGAAGCTTTCCTCCCGCCGGGGCAAGATGAAGAAGATGCAGAACCACGGCCTGGGCCGGGTGCGTTTGGAGTTCGAGATACCCACCCGGGGGCTCATCGGTTACCGTTCCCAGTTTCTTACCGACACCCGCGGTACCGGCATCCTTACCACCTTGGTGGTAGGCCACGCCCCCCATGCCGGTGAGATCGCGGGCCGCACCAACGGGTCTTTGGTCAGCGACCGCCAGGGCAAGGCCGTGGCCTATGGCATCTTTCACCTGCAGCCGCGCGGCTCCATCTTTGTGAGCCCCGGCGATCCGGCTTATCCGGGCATGATCGTGGGCCAGAACTCCCGCGACCACGACATCGCGGTGAACATCACCAAGGAAAAGAAGCTGACCAACATGCGGGCTTCGGGGTCCGACGAGGCCCTGCGCCTGGTGCCGCCCCGGCGCTTCACCTTGGAGCAGGCCATGGAATACATCAATGACGACGAGCTGGTGGAGGTGACGCCGCAAAGCATCCGCCTGCGCAAGCGCGAGAACAAAAAGCTGGGCGGAGCCCGCAAAAACATCTAGCTCACAATTTAGGCAAAGTTCCTGTTCGGGCTATAGCTTATGGCGCCAGCGGCCCCGCCGGCCGGCTGGCAACCAGAATAATTTTTCCAAATACCTATACCGCTACCTGTATATCCCCGGCTCTTAAACTATAGGTAATCCGCAAATTACCGTATCACCGCCGCCTGCGCGCCCGGCCATATCATTGAACCGCTGACCGATCGCAATTTGCTTAATTGCCTTATGAAGATTACCCATCCCTGAAAATCATGATCCCGTCCCGCCGGTTGCCAGGCGGAACTGTCCGATTAATAACTCCAGATAAGCTAAATAATGAGGGCGGGCCAGTAGGTTATCATCCGTATGTGTCATCTTCCGGCGGCTTATTAGGTGGGCGCTATCGTTAAGATGTTTAAACAATGTCGGCAAGTTTCCCTGTTATGCCGTGCATAGCCTGAAATGTCCATGGGGCCGACAAACGGCCAAGCAAATAAGTTGATTATGCGATCTGATCATTTGTTGTTAAACCCAAGGACCCGCCTCGACCGAGCCCAGTTGAACCACCTTTTTGCCTGGAGATGGGTAATGAAGAGAGCCTTGGTGGCTTCGGTGCTCTTGGCGATGCTGGCGCTTTGCCTGAACGCCTGGGCCGCGGAGCCGGTCATTCTGCTCAGCGATGAGCGGCTTCCCTTTGAAATGAAAAATCCGGATGGAAGCGTGGGGGGGCTGGCGGCCGATTGCGTGCAATGCGTGCTGAATAAATTGGACCGGGATTTTGTTATCAAGATTCTCCCTTGGCAGCGGGCGCAAAGCGAAGTCAAGGCGGGCAAGGCCCACGGCTTTTTCTCGGCCTCCCGTAATGATTCAAGGGACCAATACGCCGTGCTGTCGGCCAGCATAACAGACCAGTTTTGGAACTGGTATCTGAAGGCGGGGAGCAAGCTCGACCCCCTGGACCCCAATTTTAAAATATCGGCCAGGACCGGCTCCTGGTTCGGCTCCAATTCGCTTAACTGGTTGTTGGAAAACGGCTATAACGTTGTCTCCGACGCGCGCGATAACGAATTATTATTAAAACAACTGCTGGCCGGCCGCCTGGACGCCGCTTTTAGCAGCAATTACGCCTTTAAGGAGGCCATGGCCAAAGTGGGCGTGCCAGAGGGGGGGCTGTTAGAGGTAAAAGGGCTGCAAATGCCCATGGGCGTATATTTCGCCAAGAAGTTTTTGGCGGCCAACCCCGGTTTCCTGGACAAGTTCAACCAACTGGTGCCCCAATGCAGGAAGTAGTTTTCGGCCAGGCTCCGTAACGCCAGAGGGCCCCTAAGGGACCGCCGCGCCCCGGGTTGGGGTTTGGGACGTCTTTTTCGCGGATGTGAGGCAAAACCTGGCAAAAGCCTTGGGGAAAAATGGCCCGTCCCCGGCTTCCCATGATAGGGTCGGGGAACTGGATTTCTGCACCCGCTATCTGGGCGGCTTCGGCTAAGCCTTCGATGATTCTGCAGCCGGCCTGAGCGGCCAGGGCGGGCAAGGCGAGGGAAATCGGCCGCGATAAAAAGCATTTGATTGACAATTTGGCTAAGTGGTAGTATGCGTTAGCAATACCAATTTGCCGTTATCTGCATCTGTCTCCTAGGCGTCAACCGCGCTGTAGTACAATTTGCATGTAAAGGCTCATTGGGCCAAAGATGCTCCCCGGCCAGTAGACCGGGGAAGAGATTTCTCTTATTTGGGAGTGTTTCAAGTGAGCAAGAAGATCTATGTGGGCAATCTGCCCTGGAGTGCGGACGACGCCGCGTTATCCGACCTGTTCAGCCGTCATGGCGAGGTGATTTCCTCAAAGGTGATCATGGACCGCGAAACAGGCCGCTCCCGCGGCTTCGGTTTCGTGGAAATGGATGCCGCTGACGCCGATGCGGCCATCAACGCCTTGAATGGCTTTGAAATGGACGGGCGCGCCCTGCGCGTGAATCAGGCCCAGGAGCGCGAGCGCAACGACCGCCGGGGTGGCGGTGGCGGTGGTGGCGGTGGCGGCCGCGGCCGTTGGTAGGCCCTCACGCTTAGCTGGCTAACAAGCCTTGAAATAATTGCCGCGCCCGGGGAGTTCCGGGCGCGGCAATTATTTTATGGAGCGTCTGGTTTAGGTGCCAACCGTTTAAGCCTGGCGCCGCTAAGGGCCGCCAAGGTCAAGCCAGGGCGGGACGCCGCCAATCGATGCTGAAGGTAACCGAGCAGCTTCCGTTGCATGATTCCGTGTCTCTATCCACCGTCACCTGGCCGTGGAGGCCGCAGCCCTCAAGCCAAGCGCCCAGCCTGGTCTCGGCCGCGCAGGTGTAAAAGCCGGTGCCGTTGGCTTTGGTCACCGCCTTGTACACATAGCACTCCAAGACATGACCCCGCAGGGTGTTTTCGTCGATGGCCTCGAATGCGTAGACATGGTCTGGGGGGAAGTAGAGCTCCGAGGCCAATTCCAGGAGCGCCTTGAAGCCTTGAATATCGCTGATGGGATCTAGACCAGCTTCAACCATGAGCCGGCCGATCTCGGTTTTACCGAAAGAGTCCACCACCGTGAGGTTCAGCTTGTTGGCGGCTTCCGGGCCCAGATCCAGGGCTGATTTCAAAAACCACCTGGCATCATTGAGCACCCACAGATCCCGCAAAAGTTTTTCTCTTTGCTCCGGCCTCAAGCTGGCGGCTTTTTGGGTCATGACCTAATTCCTTTTATTGGGGCGGAACCATTATGATGGTAGCCTCGCCTTTGACGAATTCATGGTCATTAACATCGATTGAGCACTTGACCCGACGGCTTTTGGAGCCATTGGCGATTACCTTGGCCCGGATGGTCAATTCAGAAGAAATGGGGACCGGCTGGATGAATTCAACCTTGAGGAACTTGGTCCAGGCCACGGGCAGAGTCTCGGGCGGATCGGCGGGGTCCAGGCCCAGGTCTTTGAGCTCGGCCGCAAAGGCGGCGCAAACCGCGTGGCAATCGATCAAGGTGGAGGCGATGCCGCCGTTCAGGTAGCCGGGATAGGAGACGTGGCATTCCTGGGCTTGCCAGCGGGCCACCAACTCGTCGCCTTGTTCATAGCTCTTTAAATGCAGGCCGTCCTGGTTGGCCGGGCCGCAGCCAAAGCAATGCCTTCCCGGATGTTCTCGGTGAATACGGTCCTGAAAGGCAAGGTCCTGGGGCATGGGACTTTTCCTTTGCAAAATTTTGTGATTATGCTTCCGCAGTGCTGGAGGAAGGGACGGGCTCCTATTAAATGGTAGGACTTTGGCGCGCGGCCTGTCAATCTTTAAACCATCAATATCGCTTCCCATTGATCTCCACCATCGCGAGGGGTTTCTATCCAATTGTGGTTGCCGGGAAATGGAAAATAGTCTATCATGGTAAGTGGTATGACCTCTTACCAGTGGGGGGGTGAAATGGAGATTCGCAAGGTGACGGTTTTGAACACCGCCGACCAGATCGAGAAAAACATAGTCACCGCCATCCTGGAGGGAGAGTTGCCTCCCGGCTCCAAGCTGCCCAGCGAGCGTGACTTGGCCGAGCATCTGGGCGTCACCCGGCCCACCTTGCGGGAGACCCTGAAGCAGCTGGCCAAGGAGGGCTGGCTCAAGATCCAGCACGGCAGGCCCACCCTGGTGGCTGACTACTGGCAGGAGGGTGGTCTGGGGGTGCTCCGGACCCTGGCCAAGCACGGCGACCTGCTCACGCCTGATCTTATCGGCCATCTCCTGGAATTCCGCGCCAGCCTGCAGCCGGTCGTAGCCCTGGCCGCCGCCCGGCGCGACCCCGGCGCCTTGCTGGAGCGCCTGCAAAAGGCCTCCGCACTCCCGGACCGGCCCCGGGACTATGCCGAGTATGATTGGCAACTGCATGTCCTCATGGCCGATCTGACCGGCAACCCCATCTACCGTCTGATCATCAACGACTTCGGCCAAGCCTACGCCGTGTTGGCCCGCTTTTATTTCCAGGAGCCCGAGCAGCGCCGGCGCTCGCATCGATACTACCAAGCCCTGGCCGAGGCACTGGGAAAAGGCCATCCGGTGGACCAGGTGGTGTTTGAGGCCATGGAGGAAAGCGCCCTGGTCTGGCAGGAACTGACCCGGCAGATAGTGGGAGGGGGCCGATGGCTGAGCGGGATCTGATACTGGCCCTGGATAACGGCACCCAAAGCTTCAAGGCCTTCGTGTTCGACCTTGAGGGCAGTCTGCTGGCCAAGGAGCGGGCGGTGTTCAAGCCCTATAAGTCGCCCCAGCCCGGTTGGGCCGAGCAGGACCCGGAAGTCTTTTGGCAGGCGCTCTGCTCGGCCTGCCAGGCCCTGTTTGCCAATAATCCCCAGCTTAAAGAGCGCCTGGCCGGGGTGGCGCTCACCTGCCAGCGCAGCACTCTGGTGAACCTGGACAGCCAGGGCCGGGTATTGCGGCCGGCCATCGTCTGGCTGGACCAGCGCCGGGCCCTGGGCCTGGAGCCTCTGGGCGGCCATTGGGGGCTCATTTTCAAGCTGGCGCGCCTATCACCCCTTCTGGCTCATCTGCGGGCCGAGGCCGAATCCAACTGGCTGCGCCTGCACCAGCCCGGCGTCTGGCAGCGCACCGCCAAATATCTGATGCTTTCGGGCTTTTTGACCCACCGGCTCAGCGGGCGTTTCGTGGATTCGGTGGGCTGCCAGGTGGGCTATGTGCCCTTTGACTACAAGCGCCAGGCCTGGGCGGGAAAGCGCAGCTGGCGCTGGCCGGCCATGGGCATCGAGCCGGACCAGCTCCCCGAGCTGGTGCCGCCGGGGCAGGTGCTGGGCGAGATAACCAGCCAAGCCTCAGAGGCCAGCGGCATCCCCAAAGGCCTGCCGCTCATCGCCGCGGCCTCGGACAAGGCCTGCGAGGTGATCGGCTCCGGCAGCCTGGAGCCTTCGGTGGGCTGCCTGAGCTACGGCACCACCGCCACCATCAACGTGACCCATGAGCGCTACATCGAACCGGTGCGGTTATTACCGCCCTTTCCCTCGGCCATGCCCGGCTATTACTCCCTGGAGGTGATGATCTACCGGGGATTTTGGATGGTGAGCTGGTTCAAGGAGGAGTTCGGCTTTCCGGAGCGCGCCATGGCCGAATTGGAGGGCGTGGAGGCGGAGGCGCTCTTCGACCGCCTGGTTGAGGAGGCGCCGCCCGGGGCCATGGGGCTCATGCTGCAACCCTATTGGTCGCCCGGCATCCGCACCCCGGGGCCGGAGGCCAAGGGCGCGGTGATCGGCTTCGGCGACGTGCACACCAGGGCATACCTCTACCGCTCCATCCTGGAGGGCCTGGCCTATGCCCTGCGCGAGGGCAAGGAGCGCATCGAGCGCCGCACCAAGGTGCCCATAACCTCCTTGCGCGTCTCTGGCGGCGGCAGCCAAAGCCGGGCCGCCATGCAGGCCACGGCCGACATTTTCGGCCTGCCCACCGCCCGGCCCAAGCTTTACGAGACTTCGGCCTTGGGCGCGGCCATCGACGCGGCGGTGGGGCTGGGCCTGCACCGCGACTTTAAATCCGCCATAAACCGCATGACCCACGCGGGCGATGAATTCGAGCCCGATGCCAAGGCCCATGCAATGTACGACGCCTTGTTCAAAGAGGTCTATTGCAAGATGTACCGGCGCTTAAGGCCCATGTATCAAAAAATCCGGGAAATAACCGGCTATCCCGCCGAGGGGGCCTGAAAATGAGCGCGCCCATGCAACGCTATATGGAAAATGCCGAGGGCCGCGATTTCAACCTGGTGATCGTGGGCGGCGGCATCACCGGCTGCGCGGTGGCCTATGAGGCGGCCAGCCGGGGGCTCACGGTCTGCCTTTTGGAAAAGGGCGATTTCGGCGGGGCCACTTCGGCCGCCACCTCCAAGGAGATCCACGGCGGGCTGCGTTATCTGAAAAACCGCGAGTTCAAGCTGGTGCGCGAATCCTTGCGCGAGCGCCGGATTCTGGCCAACATCGCGCCCAATCTGGTGCATCCCTTGGCCCATCTCATGCCGCTTTACGGCATCAGCTCCTGGGAGCGTGCGGCCATGCACGGTGCGCTCACCCTCTACGACCTGCTTTCCTATGACCGCGCCAAGGCCTGGGACCCTGTGAAGCGCATTCCGGCCCACCGCATGCTCTCGGCCAGCGAGGCGCTGAGCCTGGAGCCCGGCATCCGGCCCCAGGGCCTTTCCTGCGCTGCGGTGTACTACGATTGCCAGAGCCTCATGCCCGAACGCCTGACCCTGGCCTTTTTGCAAAGCGCCCTGAAGCACGGGGCCCGGGCCGCCAACTATGCCAAGGTGGAGGGGCTCTTGGGCCAAAAGAACGGACGGGTTGTAGGGGTGCAGGCCCGCGATCTCTTGAGCGGCCGTGAGCTGGAGGTGAGGGGAGGGCTGGTGATAAACTGCGCCGGACCCTGGGCCGATCTGGTTCTGCAAAAGGCCGGTCTGGAGGCGGCCCACGAGCTGCGCCGCTCCGAGGGCATCCATGTGGTGACCCGGCCCCTGGTGCGCTCCCACGGGGTGACCCGGGTCTACCGGGAGGGCGGCCACTTCTTTGTGCTGCCCTGGCGGGGGCATTCCTTGATCGGCACCACGGACCAGGATTACGCGGGCGACCCGGATCATTACCAGGTGCGGGCCGAGAGCATCTTGGCGCTTCTGGAGAAGGTCAACGAGGGCTTCGGCTTCGGCGACCTGGAGCTTGACGACGTGCTTTATGCCTATGGCGGCCTGCGCCCCCTGGTGGAGGATCAGACCAAGGGCACCTACCAGACCTCGCGGCGCTACGAGGTGACCGACCACGGCGCCTCCGGCCTGGAGGGGCTGATTACGGTGGAGGGCGGCAAGTACACCACCAGCCGCGGCCTGGCCGAACAGGTGGCGGGTCTAATTGCCGGCAAACTGGGCAAGGAGATATCTCCCTGCATTAGCAGCCGGGAATTCCTGGCCGGCTGCCGGGCGCCCGACCTCTCGGCTTTCCTGTCCTCGGCTCCGGAGCGCCTGGCCGGGGCCGACCCGGCCACCGCGCTCACCCTCTCGCATTTATACGGCCAAGAGGCGGAGTCGGTGTGGGAGCTTAGCCAGGATGATCCCCAGTTGGCGCGGCCGCTGAACCCCGACGGCGAGATCCTGGCCCAGGTGGTCTATGCCGCGCGCCGGGAGATGGCCCGCACCCTTTGCGACATCCTGCTCCGGCGCACGGGCCTGGGCAGCTTGGGCCATCCGGGCCAGGAGGTGCTTAGCGCCGTGGCCCGGGTCGCGGCGCGGGAGCTGGGCTGGGACCAGGACCGGCAGGAGGAGGAAATCCGCCAGGCCGAGGCGGCGCTTAAGGTGCCGGGCAAGGAGGTGGCCTGATGAGCGCGACTTTCCGCGATGTGCTGCGCTGGGGCGATGCCAAGAGCGAGGCGCATTTGGAGCCGCACCAGATCGCGGCATTGCAGCGGATGCTAGACCTAAAGCTGGAGCCGGGCCGGCGGGTGATGCCAGGCGACCAGCCTATCGAGCTGCCCCCCTCTCCGTTGCTGCCGGTTGGGTTCAGCCAGGAGCTTAGCGATATAGTAGGCCCGGAGAACCTGGCCGCGGACGACTACAGCCGCGCTTCCCACGCCTGCGGCAAGTTCTACGGCGAGCTGGTCGAGCTGCGTGGGGGCCGGGTGCCGGACCCGCCCCAGGCCGTGGCCTATCCCCGCAGCCAGGCCGAGGTAGAGCGCCTGGTGGCGCTTTGCCAGGCCCATGGGGTGCCGCTCATACCCTTCGGCGGCCACTCCTCGGTGACCCGCGGCCTGGCCGCGCCCCAAGGCGGGCTCAGCCTGGATTTGACCCGGCACCTCAACCGGGTGCTGGAGATCTCCCCCGTGGATTGCAGCGTCACCGTGCAGCCCGGCGTCTACGGCCCGGCCCTGGAGGAGGCTCTGAACCGGGCCGGCTACACCCTGGGCCACTTTCCCCAATCCTTCGAATTTTCCACGGTGGGTGGCTGGGTGGCCACCCGCGGCGCGGGACAGACCTCCACCGGCTACGGCAAGATCGAGGATATGGTGCTGGGGCTTACCATGGTGACCCCGGCCGGCACCATCCGCACCAGGCCGCTCCCGGCCGAGGCCATGGGCCCGGACCTGGACCGGCTGCTCATGGGCTCGGAGGGCGCCTTTGGGGTGCTAAC
>Ga0307423_1002412_pt1 | contig 10477 bp, 10 predicted proteins | sample SalMarWE160310MG_FD_202154 | JGI IMG/M metagenome (GOLD analysis project Ga0307423, IMG submission 202154) | Salt marsh sediment microbial communities from the Plum Island Ecosystem LTER, Massachusetts, United States - WE1603-10 | ecosystem: Environmental > Aquatic > Marine > Intertidal zone >... | reverse complement strand
CAAGTATTTGAGCGATCGGAGTATTTTTCTTGATCGAATCAAGAGGGGAGCGCGATGGATGTTTAGTCATGCCGTCGCGCGCTGTCTGAATGCCTTACGGATCGTTAAGAAAGAACAGCTTGCCTCTTTAATCGTCGTGATATCAAAGGTAAACCAGAGGCGTGCTATCTCCTAATTTGACATATGTTTCCTGGTCTTTCTTGTACGAGCCGTTGGGCATGAGTTTGCACGATGGCGTGACTGATTATCCATCGCGCGGAACCAGAACAAAAACTCACAGACCCTTGAAATATTTTGTTTCAAACAAGTTACAACACAGACTTTCACACCCCAAATCAAGCTTTGGACATTGTGGTTATGAGCTTTGTGAGAGAAGGTGGGTGCGAAACTTGAGTGCTAAGTTCTAAACAATATCAAAACTCACAATTTCTAATGTTCTAAATGGGTTTTTGAGTTCGATCACTTGAAATTAGGATTTGTTCAGGGTTTAGAAATTTAAATATGCACCCAAGGAATCAACCCAGTCGTTCAGAGAGTAATGTCTCCTGGTTCATCCTGGGCCTGTTGGTAGTGATTACGGTAGGCGTTTTCTTCAAACAGGCGCGCTATCGCCCCGATTCCCTTGTCTCGGTGGCGTACGAATCCCGGGTGCCGGGCCCGGCCCTTCCAGGATTCGCCGGAGGCCCGAATCTGGCGGATTTCATGCCGAGCGATATGACCGTTCTGAACCCGGTGGAATCGTTCAATCCGGACACCCTTTCCGAAAAAATTAACGGCAAGGCGGAATTGTACCTCACTGCCGGGTTTGTGGGCCTCAGTGCCCAGCGGTTTTCCAAGCAGGACGATCCGGGCGCGTGGATGGAGGTGTTCGTGTACGACATGGGAACGCTTCGTCAGGCCTTTGCGGTGTTCAGTGCACAGCGGCGGGCCGAGGCTGAGCCTTTGGATCTGACGATGTTTGCTTACAGGACGAAGAATGCCGTTTTCTATGTTCGCGGGAGTTACTATGTGGAAATCATCGCTTCAGCGGCGTCCACGGCCATGACAGAGGCCATGCTTTCCTTTGGCAGGGCCTTTGTGAGCAAAAACCCCGCCCCGGAGGGCAGGATAGGGGAACTGGCCCTTTTTCCAAAGGAGCGGATGCAACCGGCAAGCGAGGTTCTCTTTGTTTCGAATGCTTTTGGCTTTGAAGGCCTGACGAATCTCTTCACGGCCCGTTATGAGCTGGACGGTGTCGTGGTGACCGGGTTTTTGTCGGACCGAAAGACCGCGGAGGATGCAAAAAATACGGCAGGGGCCTATGAAGCCTTTTTGACGGCTTACGATGGCAGGAAGGTTCCTTTGACGGAGGCCTTTCCCGATGCCGTGCTCATAGAGATTTTTGATCGCTTTGAGCTCATTTTTTATGATGGTCGGTACGTGGCGGGGGTTCACGATGCAGCGAGCCAGGAGGTCGCGGAAAAGCTGGGCTGGATGATCCGGGAAAAACTGGGGGAGGCGTCCGGTTGAGGTGAAAGCCGTATGAATCGAGAAGAACTGACTAGGAGGGAATTCCTCATTCGCTCGGCCAAGGCCGGTGCCTCGGTTGCAGCGGTCAGTGGGCTCGGCCTGTGGCTCCACGATGAAACGGGACCCCGGTCGGCGGCAAGAACCGAAAGACCGGTGACGCTGCCTGACTTCTCAGTCCCGGGAATGAGCGGGAAAATGGCCATCGTTGGGGGGAAAGACCGGGTCCAAACGGTGAACCGTGCTCTTAAGGCCCTGGGCGGGATTGAAGCGTTTATTCAGCAGGGCGACCGGGTTCTTTTCAAGGTCAACGCGGCTTTTGCCACACCGCCTATCCTGTCGGCTACCACCAGCCCCGATCTTGTTGCTGAAGTGGCCCGCCTCTGTTTGAAAGCGGGAGCGGCCACTGTGACGGTAACGGATAATCCAATCAACGCTCCTGAAAGTGCTTTTGTCTTGAGCGGCATTGCTCGCGCGGCCGAATCGGCGGGAGCCCGGGTCATGCTGCCCAGAAAAACATACTTCAACCCCACAAGTGTGCCTGGCGGCCGGTTGATACGGGATTGGCCCCTGCTTTATGAACCCTTCCGGGGTGTAAACAAGCTCATTGGCATTGCGCCCGTGAAAGACCACCACCGGAGCGGGGCCTCCATGACCATGAAAAACTGGTATGGCCTTCTGGGCGGCAGGAGGAACATCTTTCATCAGGACATCCATAACGTCATCAAGGAGCTTGCGATGATGGTTTCGCCCACCCTGGTGATTCTGGACGGGACGATGACCATGATGACCAATGGCCCCACCGGCGGCTCCCTGGACGATTTGAAAGAAACGAATACCATGATCGTGAGCACCGATCAGGTGGCGGCAGATGCCTTTGGGGCGACGCTTCTGGGTAAAACCGCTTCAGACCTTCCTTACCTTTTGAAGGCCCAGGCCGAAGGCGCAGGCACCGCAGATTATGCGTCCCTGATGCCGTTTCGCGATCATGAGGGATAAGCCCGCAAGGACGTGCAGATGAGAATCGTCACAGCGAGGAGAATCAGCCAGGCATACTTCTTGGTCCTTTTTCTGTGGTTGTCCGTGGTGGCGACGGTCGGTGAAGCGTGGTGGCAGATACGCGGCTGGCCGGTCAGCTGGTTTCTTCAGCTGGATCCCCTGGTTGCCTTGGGAACGGTGCTGGCCACCCGCACCCTTTATGCCGGCTTACTTTGGGCGCTCGTCACCATCGTGCTGACCATTGTATTGGGCAGGTTCTTTTGCAGTTGGGTCTGTCCCTTTGGAACGTTGCACCACGCCCTGGGCTATCTGGGATCTCGAGGGAAGACGGCTTCCCAAAAAGTCGCCCGGAATCAATATCGGAGCGCCCAGTCTATCAAGTATGTCCTCCTTGTGGTTCTTCTCGGGGCCGCCGCAGGGGAGCTGATCCTGAATCCGGCCGGACCCTTCCCCGAACAGGCATGGCCATGGTGGGTCATTCCGGCTGTCGGTGTGCTGGTCCTTCTTTTCCCGGGGGTGCGACGGCTGGCAGGTCCGAAAACGCGTTTTGTGTGGTGGTCGGTTTTTCTCCTTGGGGTGTGGGTGCTGCTGATGGGGTTTTTTTCGGGGCATTCCCTGATCGGCGCATCCCTTCAAACAGGACTCCTCGATCCGATCCCGTTGATGCACCGCTCCATAGGCCTGGTGGTTCTCCCGTTGATTGACGGTGCTGCCCATAAGCTGGCTGTGGCTCAGCGGTCCACGGTGGGAGCATGGTTTATCGGCGCTGTATTCCTGGCGGCACTTTTGCTGAACCTGAAGGTGCCGCGGTTCTATTGCAGGTTCATTTGCCCGTTGGGGGCCCTGTTCGGTGTCTTGAGCCGGTATGCTCTCTGGCGAATAGGCGGGCATCAGGGGGAATGCCGTGAATGCAATCTGTGCGAGCGCCATTGTGAAGGCGCCTGTGAACCGGCGGCAAAGATTCGGATTAACGAGTGTGTCCTTTGCATGAATTGTCTGGAGGGGTGCCGAAAAGGTTTGATGGGTTACCGAACGACGCCGTCTCAAAGAGGAGAAATGGTGACGCCGGACCTGTCTCGAAGGGGGCTCCTGATATCGCTCTTTTCGGGTGTTGCGGCTGCGCCTGCCATGCGTCTCGGGGCCACGCTGACTTCCAACCGGTCTGCCCATCTCATGCGTCCCCCGGGGGCCTTGATCGAAGAGGATTTCCTGAAGCGGTGCATCAAGTGCGGCCAGTGTATGCGCGTGTGCCCGACAAACATCATTCATCCCGCCACTTTTGAGGCAGGACTGGAGGGATTCTGGTCGCCCGTGTTGAACTTCCGGATCGGCACGAGCGGTTGCCAGTACAACTGTGTGGCATGCGGACATGTTTGCCCCACCGCCGCCATAAGAGCCATGAGCGTGGAAGAGAAACAGGGTATTAATGAATTTTCCTCGGTTGGTCCGGTCCGTGTGGGAACCGCTTTTGTGGACCGGGGGCGGTGCCTGCCCTGGGCCATGGACCGTCCCTGCATTGTGTGCCAGGAGAACTGCCCGGTTAGCCCCAAGGCGATTTTCACGCGGGACGTTTACAGAACCATCAGGAACGGAGATTTTCTGGTCGAGGCCGTTAACGGCCTCGAAGTGGCTGTGATGCGGGGCGGATTCTTGTCAGGCGCCGTGGCGACGGGAGACTATTATGTTCGAGTGATGCGTGATGATGAGCCGGGTCTTTGGAAAATCGTCGAGAATACCGAAAGCGTTTTGGTCCTGGCTCCGGGCGATTCCGGGCAGCACCTGCCCGAAAAGGGAAGTTCCATAGCGATACAGGTCCTGCTCAAGCAGCCATACATCGACCTGAGACGGTGCACCGGGTGTGGTGTGTGCGAGCATGAATGCCCGGTAAACGGAAAAAGGGCGGTCCGTGTCACGGCGGAAAACGAAACAAGGGATAAGAGACACAAACTGCTTTTGTGAATGAAGCAGTTTTAAAAACGCAATCACGAAAAGGGGAATCACGAAAACACGAAAAACTGAAAGCACGAAAGAAGAACAATTTCGTGTCTTCGCAGTTTGCGGCGTTCGCATTGAGAAGAGACGTGCTTTCGTTTGGAGCCACGCCGGACATAAAGATATCCAAATGGCCACTGATATGGTATGAAACGGACCGGATTTAGTGTCTGCCGACCATTCGTTTGCAGTGTCAGCGATACGGCGGATTCGTCAACACGGAAAAAGGACAGGAGGAAAGCCAATGGAAAATGAGAAAACTGCTGAGGTCTCCAGGAAGAAGATTGCCATTCGTCTCCTTTTTACCGTGATTGCCACGGTAGCTCTTGCGGTCTTCGCGGTCATCGTCTGCCTTATTGTTTTGTTTCAGTATCTCTATCTTTTCATAACGCGAGCGCACAGTGACGCTCTAAGAGGCTTCTGCAACAAGGTTTCGGTCTATGCATACCGGGTATTTCGATACATGAGCCTGAATGAGAACGGGCGCCCTTTTCCGTTTGCGGCGTTTCCGGAGGAAATGGAGCCCCCCGAGCCGGAAGTCCTCTTTGATTAGTTCAGGAGACGCGATTCTTAAGAAAATAATCACGAAAACGCGTCTCTTCTCAAGGCGAATGCCGCAAAAATTGAAAGCACGAAAAAAGTACAAAAGATTTCGTGTTTTCGTACTTTCGTGCTTTCGTGATAAGTACCTTTTCTTTTGGTCTTGGGCATAGTGCTCTGGGTTACAAAGAGTCGTTGCCTTATGATACCCCGTCCGCTTGGGGCGGAGAGCTTCATTAGTTCGGGGGTTGTGGAGGTTGAGGAATCTTGTCGAAGAAACTGAGAGGTTTTCAGAAAAAGTATCTCCGGGGACTCGCGCACCATATGAAGCCGGTGGTCTTTGTCGGGCAAAGAGGGGTTACGGATGCCGTGGCCCGCTCTGCCGAAGAGGCGCTGGAAAAGCACGAGCTGATCAAGTTGAAGTTCATTGATGCCAGGGAGAAGGATCAGAAAAGGGATATGATTGCAAAACTTGAAGAGATGACCGGGGCTGAGCTGGTCGGCATGATCGGCCACACGGGCATTCTTTTCAGGCAACAGAGCGATCCGGAAAAACGCAGAGTCATCGTGCCGGACCGGGAGCCGCCGGGTGACAGCGGACCATGAAACAATCAAAGTCATCCCCGAGTCTTGAGCAGATACGGCAAGGAAATACGGGTTGTCCGGAACGGATAGCCTTTTGGGATTTTATGAGAAAGGAAAAAGCATGAAAACCGGTTGTCGCCGTTGGCTGGTTACCCTGTTCATCTTTTCTTCCCTGTTGCTGTCTTGCAGCACGGTGCCTGTCACCGGAAGAAAACAATTGGATTTTGTCCCCGATTCCACAATGCTGCCTCTCAGTTTTCAGCAATACGACGAGTTTCTGAAATCGAACAAACTCAGCAGCAATAAGGAAAAATCTGAAGAGGTCAAACGGGTCGGCCTCCGCATCCAAAAAGCTGTGGAGCAATACTTCGCTGAGCAGGACATGTCGGATCAATTGCGGGGTTACGAATGGGAATTCAATCTCGTGGAAAGTCCGGAAGTCAATGCATGGTGTCTTCCTGGGGGGAAGGTTGTCGTTTATGAGGGGATTCTTCCGATCGCCGGAGATGATGCCGGCCTTGCCGTAGTCATGGGACACGAAATTGCCCATGCCGTGGCCAGGCACGGCAATGAGCGAATGAGTCAGGGGCTGGCCGTTCAGATGGGCGGCATCGCCCTGTCCACGGCCCTGTCGCAGCAGCCCGCTCAGACCCAGCAACTCTGGATGAGCGTTTTCGGCATCGGTGCTCAGTACGGGGTCGTGCTGCCGTACAGCCGGGTTCAGGAGAATGAAGCCGATCATCTCGGATTGATCTTTATGGCGATGGCCGGCTACGACCCGAACAGCGCGGTGAGTTTCTGGCAGAGAATGGCTCAGGAAGCGGGAGGGGGAAAACCCCCGGAATTCCTGAGTACCCATCCGTCGAGTGAAACGCGTATCCAGAACATTAAGAACCTCATTCCTGAAGTCATGCCCTATTACGAAAAGGCCAGGCAGGGTTAGGCGGTGATGCTACTCAGAGCTGAAAAGCCACGTTATTTGGACGTGGTCAGAAACAACCCATTGGGGGCTGGAATAATGGAATATTGGAATAATGGGTTTGACACAAAGCGTTCATTCGACGCAAGAAGCTTTTCCGCTTTTTCCCCAGTATTCCATTCTTCCACCATTCCAGTATTCTGGTGTCCTCTATTAGGGCAAATCAAAGCTATGTCCTTCCCCGCATAGTGGGATTTTCGACGGGTCCGATTTTTTGGTGGGTGATGATGTCCCGTAGCGATAGGCGATCGATTCTTTGTCCCAATTGCCGCAAGCTGATCAGCGCGGATGAGGCGGCGTGTCCTTATTGCGGTGTCTCCCGACCGGGATCGTGGTGGAAGACCATGACGGGGACCACAGGCCGTCTTGGGGGCGACGCAATCATTGCCTGGATCATCTATGCGAATGTAGTCATCTATGCAATTTCCCTTCTGCTGAACCCCCGTCATCTCGGCCTGTCGGCCAATCCACTCACTTTTTTGTCTCCATCAAATCAAAGCCTGGTGCTGCTGGGCGCTACAGGGACGATCCCGATTGACCGGCTCCATCGCTGGTGGACCCTTTTATCGGCCAACTACCTTCACGCAGGGCTCCTCCACATCTTCTTCAACATGGTGGTTTTGAAGCGCATCGCCCCGTTGGTTGTCATGGAATACGGGGCTTCCCGTATGGTGACCCTGTACACGCTCGGGGGTGTGGCCGGTTTTTTGGTTTCCTATCTTGCGGGTGTGACCTTCAGTATCGGTGCGTCGGCCGCGGTGTGCAGTCTGATCGGCGCAACTCTCTACTATGGAAAGAGTCGTGGGGGAACATACGGGCACGCCATCTACAGACAGATTATGGGCTGGGTGGTTGGACTGTTTCTTTTTGGTTTTCTGGTACCGGGGATCAACAACTGGGCTCACGGGGGCGGGATCGGGGCCGGGATCCTGATCGGTTTTCTGCTCGGCTATCAGGAAAAGAAAAGAGAAAATCTCTTACATCGGACCATGGCTTCTGTCTGCATCCTGGCGACGGCGGCAGTGCTTTTTTGGGCGATCGGGTCGGCAGTCTACTATCGCTTGCTTGCTTAGGGGGGTTTAGAGGGTCTGCATGATCATTGGCTTGCCGAAAGAGATAAAGGATAACGAATACCGGGTGGCCATGTTGCCCGGCGGCGTATGGCAGCTCGTGAACGGCGGTCACCGGGTTCTGGTTCAGTGCGGGGCGGGAGAAGGAAGCGGTTTCAGTGATCATGAATATGAGAGAGCGGGAGCCCGTTTGCTTGACAAGGCTGATGAAGTCTGGCGTGCGGACCTTGTGGTCAAGGTCAAGGAACCTCAGCCGCCTGAATACGGTTTCCTGCGACCTGATCTTGTCCTGTTTACCTTTCTTCATTTGGCGGCGGCACGAGGTCTGACCCTGGAAATGATGAAGCGCGGGATGACCGGCATTGCCTATGAAACGGTTGAGCGCCCGGACGGGAGCCTGCCGTTGCTCATCCCGATGAGTGAGGTGGCGGGACGAATGGCCGTCCAAGTGGGCGCCCGATATCTCCAGAAGACCCAGGGCGGCCGTGGAAAATTGCTGGGCGGCGTCGCTGGCGTTCGTCCGGCCGATGTGACCATTCTGGGTGCAGGCGTGGTCGGAACCAATGCAGCCCAGATAGCCGTTGGAATGGGCGCAAGTGTGATTTTGCTTGATGTGGACCTGGAGCGTATTCGCCATCTTGACCTGATTCTGCACGGACGACTGACAACTTTGAGCGCGAACCCGGTGAACGTGGCCGAAGCCGTCAAACGGGCGGATTTACTTATTGGGGCCGTTTTGGTTAAAGGCGCCAGGGCCCCCCGGCTGGTGACCCGTGAGATGATCGGATCGATGGAGCGAGGCAGCGTCGTTGTGGATGTTTCTGTAGACCAGGGCGGGTGTATCGAAACGAGTCGGCCCACGACGCACTCGGATCCTGTGTATCTGGTGGACGGCATCCTTCATTACGGCGTGACCAACATGCCGGGGGCTGTTCCGCGTACCAGCACCTACGCTCTTTCGAACGCGACCCTCCCGTTCATCACAAAGCTGGCCGATTACGGCCTCTCCAGAGCCATCTGCGAAGACGCTGCTTTGGCAAAGGGGGTGAACGTTCATCAGGGAAAGATCACGTACAAGGCGGTGGCGGACGCTTTAAAGCTCGAGCACACGCCGATCGAGGCGCTGATTTAAGGGGATAGGGGCAACTTTCGAATTTCGTTGAGGTGAGGCACCGATGGAAACACCTGTGATGGCCTGTTTGGAATGCGGTGGCGAACTGGGCATTTGTCGAACCTGACGCTCTGTTTATCTTCGCTGCAGGTCCTGCGGCGTGCAGTGGCGCTTGGAAGACTATCTGGAATTGATGAGCGATGACCTTGAAGAAGAAATGGGAAATGTCCGGAGCGACCGATTTTGAGCAATTCTCTGATACCCTGCTGCTTGTCGGAGCGTAGCGGATTTATCCGCCGTAGGTGTGGCGGAGATCCCGTTCAAACTGGGCGGCGGGGTTGGCGTACCCCTCAGCCGGTGCTCTTTTGGGAAGCATTTTTGAAGAGATAATCACGTCTCTTCTCAAGGCGTATAGCCGCAAAACAGGAAAAATTGAAAGCACGAAAAAACTACAAGAACTTTCGTGTTTTCGTGATAAATTTCTTTGAATTGCTATAATAAACAGCCGGAGAATGTTTGCAGTAAAAGGATGAAAAAATATCAGCAGATTACTGAGGCAAGAACCCTTCTGGAACTGCCTGAAAGAGCCACGATGGAACAGATCAAGGCGAACTACAGGAGGCTCATGAGGCAGTGGCACCCGGACAGGGGGTCAGGCACCAACAAGAAATGTACGGAGATGACCGCGAAGCTTGCCAAGGCGTACAAGCTTATTACTGAATATTGCAATCAGTATAGATTTTCCTTCTCAGAAGAGGACGTCAGACATCATCTGTCGGATGAGGAGTGGTTATCCGAACGTTTTAGCAAGGATCCCGTGTGGGGCGGATAGAGAAAACGAGGATCGCATGATCATTATGGGCCATCGGGGAGCGGCGGCTGTTGCGCCCGAGAATACACTCCTCTCGGTTGCAAAAGCAATCGAGATTGGCGTGGATGCGGTGGAGATCGATGTGCGCCTGACGAAGGACCGAGAACTCGTGGTCATCCATGATGCATCGGTCGATCGAACCACGAATGGCCGCGGGGCCGTGAACCAATATGAGCTCAGGGACATAAAAACGCTTGATGCGGGCCGGGGTGAAAGGATACCCACCCTTCAGGAAGTCGTGGATCTTGTCGGCGGCCGGGTGACGCTGGTGATCGAGCTGAAGGAAGAGGGGACGGAAAAGAAAGTTGTCGAGCTGATCAGGAAGAATCATTTTGAACAACAGGTTTATGTCATCTCTTTCTGGCACCGGCTCGTGAAGAACGTTAAAGAGCTGGCGCCTCGTATCAAGACCGGCGTTCTCCTTGTCGGATGCCCCGTAGATGCTTGCGTTGCCACACAGGCATCGGCCGATGCGGTCGTCATGAGATATAGCTTTGTCAATCGGGATTTTGTCGAGACGGCACACAAAGAAGGGTTGCAAGTTCTTATATGGAATATAGATGATCGGAATCTTCTGAAGCCCTATGTGGAGATCGGCGTGGACGGCATCGCAAGCAACGATCCCCAGGTGCTCGTGGAATACTTCAGGCCGCACCACTGAACCTCAAGGCCCTGTGTGCCGCCGCTCCGGAGGTGTCCTGGTGAAATTGTCAGACGAAACAAAAAGGAATCTGCAGGTCTGCAAAGCTGAATTTGCAACGCGGAGCTCTTTTCGGGAGAAACTTCCCGGCGTGGTTGATCGTATTGTGGAGAGCTGTCATGAG
>Ga0307423_1002411_pt1 | contig 10486 bp, 8 predicted proteins | sample SalMarWE160310MG_FD_202154 | JGI IMG/M metagenome (GOLD analysis project Ga0307423, IMG submission 202154) | Salt marsh sediment microbial communities from the Plum Island Ecosystem LTER, Massachusetts, United States - WE1603-10 | ecosystem: Environmental > Aquatic > Marine > Intertidal zone >... | reverse complement strand
TTTTAAGCCGAATAATGCCGGTGGTTGTTTCTTCAGTCCCGCCTCGTACATTCTCAATAAGCTCCTGGCGTTCGGAGTGAATGGTGGAAACCAGATCCGCACCGTCATCCATTGTATATTGAGGTTTGATGTCGAGGGCTGAATGAATGTGCTTGTAATATGTCTTGTTGTCTTCGCCTTTGATGGCAAAAACAGATATTTTGTCGTGTTTTACCAGTGACGCCGCCACATCGTCCTGAGTACTCAGCGGGTTGGAAGCACAGAGCGCAATTTTGGCGCCCCCTGCCTTTAGTGTTTGCATCAGGAAAGCAGTTTCGGTGGTCACATGAAGACAGGCAGCGATGCTTATGCCTTTTAAGGGTTTCTCTTTTGCAAACCTTTTTTTAATGTTGTTGAGCACCTGCATACTCTGATTGGCCCATTCGATCCGAAGCAAACCGTCCTTTGCCAATTTTATGTCTTTTACATCATAATTCATAAAATAATTCTCTCCTTTTAAATCTTCATTTGACGTTCATCATTCAATACTCGTGAAAAATCCATCGTAAATTATCAATCAACAATCTTCAATCGACAATCTTCAATCCTCACTAGAGTCCGGCTTTTTCCTTTAAAACATCCGCCATATTCGTTTTTTCCCAAGTAAACTCCGGCTCATTTCTTCCAAAGTGACCGTAAGCCGAGGTTTTGTGATAGATGGGCCGCAGAAGATCAAGATATTCGATGATGGCGGCGGGTCTTAAATCACATACATCCAGGATCATTTTTTTAACCTGGTGTTTAGATATAACACCGGTACCCATGAGATCAATCATGACAGAAACAGGATGTGCGACACCAATGGCATAGGCGATCTGAACCTCACATTTTTTTGCAAGACCGGCGGCAACCACATTTTTCGCGATATGCCGAGCCATGTATGAAGCACTCCGATCAACCTTGGAAGGGTCTTTACCGGAAAAACATCCGCCGCCGTGGCTCCCCTGACCTCCATATGTGTCAACGATAATTTTTCGCCCTGTCAGGCCGCAGTCTCCCATGGGGCCGCCAATAATAAACCTGCCGGTGGCGTTGATAAAGTATTTGGTGTCGCCGTCTGTGTACTTTTTCGGGATCACTTTTTTAATGACTTCTTCGATGATGGCTTCTTTTAAGTCTTCGTAAGAAATATCCGGTTTGTGTTGGGCGGCGATGACAACGGTATCAACCCGTTTGGGGGTCCCGTTTTCGTATTCGATGGTGACTTGAGATTTGCCGTCCGGTCGCAGAAAATCAAGGGCACCGTTTTTACGAACCGTGGCAAGGCGCTGGCACAGCTTGTGGGCATATGTAATGGGCATGGGCATCAGCTCGGGTGTTTCATCCGTGGCAAATCCAAACATAAGACCCTGGTCGCCAGCTCCCTGGTCTTTGAAAAGACCTTCACCGGTATTGACTCCCTGAGCGATATCCGGTGATTGGTGATCAATGCTGGTAATGACCGAGCAGGTCTGCCAGTCAAATCCCATCCGGGAAGAATGATATCCGATGTCTCGAATGGTGCTCCTTACAATATCGGGCATATCAACATAACAGTCGGTTGTAATTTCTCCGGCAATAAAGGCCAGACCGGTTGTGACAAGGGTCTCACAGGCAACCCTGCATTTCTTGTCTTTTTCCATAATAGCGTCGAGTATGGAATCTGATATGGCGTCGGCAACCTTGTCAGGATGGCCTTCGGTAACCGATTCTGATGTAAAGAAAAATTGTTCGTTGCTCATCAAGGGCTCCTTTGCTTTGCATTTAAAGATATTAATATGTTAAATGAAAATATATGGCCATGATCCTTCGCCGCCGATATCGAAAAAACATTGCCAAGGTATGACATTATTCGATAAATGGGTGCATAACTTGAGTCATAATTAAAACCCAAACATTTGTTTCCACCCTTCTTCTCCTTTTCTAAAAACAACTGCATCCTTACCTATATGCATCACAATGACATTGTCAATAGATTCTCCTTCCCTCAGAATACGACCGTTAATCACCGCAAGGCGACTTTTCGGATCGTTGGCCCAGGCAATTGCCTGCACTTCGATTTGGGTTTGATTCGATCGCTTAACGGGCATTGATGCAAACCGATCGGTCTTTGTATTTTGTTCGGGTTCTTCGCCGTTTTGTCCGGCAACGGTCTCTTCTCGAGTCTGTTCCAGTGGCGATGTTTTTTGGTTAAATATAACGTCAGTATTTTCTCGGGATTTATTAGCAGGCGGGGGCGTCGCTTTTGCAATCGGTTCGAATTTTTTTACATCTTTTCGGGAAGACAATTCTTTTTGAATCCTATCCGGCATGGTCGCCTTTTTTTCAGGAAGACGGACAGGTTTCTGGAATATAGCTTTTTTATCCGGCATGGTCGCCTTCTTTTCAGGAAGATGGGCGAGTTTTTGGGGTCTATCTTTTTTATTCTGAATGACCGCCTTTCTCTCAGGAAGACGGACAGATTTTTGTAGTGTATCTTCTTTTTTTGTTATTAATTTCGGCTTTTTTTCATGAAGTTTTTGGCTTAGGATTAATCCTGCGCCGACAGCAAAGACAAGCCCGGCGAAAATAATGATATAGCGTTTTTTAAAGCGCACACGACCAGTTATCTGCTCATGGCCGGTGCTTTGCACATGGTTTTTGGGTTGCCAGAATTGAACGTGGTTTTGACCTGCAGCTTGGTCATCAAGCTTTTTTAATGCCTTTAAAATTGAGCTCAATTTTAAAATACCTTCTATCACTTTTGTCCAAAATAGACATGGGTTTCTTATAGATTAACATTAAATTATTTAAATTTTGAATAACAGTTTCATAGGAACCTTGGAGTGCTGGAGTACTGGAGTAATGGATAGAAAAAAAATTCCAGTACTCCAGCACTCCAATACTCCAATATTATCAGATTTTCGTATTCAGCAATTTCTTAACAAACAACATATTTAATCGATATTAAAGTATTTTGGACACCAATGACCCTCTATAGACCTTTAAAAACAATATGCTTGTCACGAATTTCAGTCTGTCCTCTTTGTTTCGTGTTTCATTCGAATATATAGAAAAAATCATCGAACAGACGAATTGGTGGTATTGACAATATAGGGTCGTTTAAAATCTTTTTTTTCATTATAAAGCGCGATTTTGGTTGTAGAACCTACCGTGCCGTCAACATATAAACCGTATTTCTTCTGAATTTCTTTTACCGCCTGCCGGGCTTTGTCATCATAAAATGGATTTATTTCAACCTCTTTAAATCCAATATCCCGTAAGAACATTTTGAGCGTTGTTATGGAATCCTGCGGACAATCTATTGGAATGATACCTTTTAGCGAGAGGAAATTTTTCCATGGAACGTATGCCTCACCTGACCAATAAGATTCTAACTCAACCGGTGACAGCTCTATTGAAATATCCTGTTTTCCTCCTCTAAGTGTAACTTTTTGAGTATCTATTTTAATAAGCGCAAGATATACAGGAGGGATGCTTTCATTCAAATGAACGGTTAAAACAACTGGCAGGTTCAAATGTTTTATTGCATTTAAATTTCCTTTAATTCGGCGTAACAAAAGATTGTTTTCTTTTGAGACACGCCGAAAAAAGTCCTGGTCATCATTCATGGTATCAAGGTCTGGTTTTATTTCGGGTTTAATGTTCCACAAATTTAATGCCACTTTTATGGCCATTCGTCGTGAAGAGAGCCTGTTCATTGTTTTCAGAATATTCACCAAGTTCCGGGCAGGTTCTGTAATGGGTTCTATAACGGGTTCAAGTGCGTTTATTTTCTCAGCCCCATCTTTTTTTTCGTCAGAAGTGGCAACAGTTGGAACCAGCTCTTTTTTAACAATGGCAGTAACGATAGGAACCGGTTTTTTTTCGTCAGAAGTGGCAACAGTTGGAACCGGCTCTTTTTTGACAGTAGCAGTAACGGCAGGAACCGGTTGTTTTACATCAAAAGTAGTAACAGGAGAAACCGTTTCTTTTACGTTATTTGAATGAAGTGTATCGAGCCTTTTTGTTTCAGGTGAATTAATAAACGTATTTATCCTCAACAATCCGGGATGGAAATAAACAATCATCAAGATAATTAGAGGCAATATAGAAAAAAATAGAACTGCTATTTTTTTCTTCTTAAAGCTGTTTCTTTTTATATCGCCCTTATCTGTAAGTTCCTTGATGGATGCCCTGACAATTTTTTCTGTAATTTTCTTTTGATCAAGTCCGAAGGCAGTCAGAAGGGCCCGGTCGCAGACGATGTTGATGAGTCGGGGAATGCCCTGCGAATAGCTATAAATAGAGCGGTATGCGGTATCTGCAAATTGGATCCCCGGTTTTCCGGAAGCGACATTGATACGATGTTGAATATAGTTTCGAACGTCTTCAAAGCTCAAAGGAATCAGCCGGCAACTCAGTGATATTCTTTGTCTCAATTGTCTGAGTTCGTGGGAATCGAGTTTTTCTTTCAGTTCCGGCTGACCCACTAAAATGATATGTAAAAGCTTGTGTCTGGCTGTTTCAAGATTGGAAAGCAACCGTAACTGTTCCAAAACCTCATTTGTCAAATTCTGAGCTTCGTCGATAAGGAGAACCGTTTTTTTCCCTTGAGTTTTTTGCTCGATTAAAAAAGCGTTCAGAGTATCGATCAACTCTTTGACATTATTTGTATCCGAGGGGATACCGAATTCATCATTAATGGTTTTGAGCAGTTCTAGGGAGTTAAGGTTTGGGTTAAAGATATACGCTGCTTCTGTATCATTGTCCAGATGTTCGAGGAATGCCCTGCAGAGTGTTGTCTTGCCGGTCCCGACTTCACCCGTGATCTCCATAAAACCCTCACCCTGGATAACGGCATAGGTCAGATGGGCAAGCGCCTCTTCGTGACTTTTACTCAAAAAAAGATAAGCCGGACTCGGAACGAGCTTGAATGGTCTTTCATTGAAGCCAAAGAAATTTTTATACATCTATGACGACTCCCTCGGAATTCTCTCTATTGCGCTTTTAATGTGATAATCATAACATTATCAAAAAGTTGAGAAAAATGTCAAATGGATTGCTTTTCAGCAAATTAGCGCTTTGGAGCAGGTAATGTTTTTCGCAAGAGAAGATCCCAGTCTTCATCCACCATGTTTTGGATCTGCTCAAAATCTTTTGCGGTTAAATGTTTAAAGCGGCCCTGGATCTTAAAATAATCTGTTACCGGTCGATTTCCCTTGATGTTGATGGTATAGTCGACACCGTTTTCGACTTCATATAAGGGGAATACATTGGATTGAACTGCAAGTCGAGCGATTTTGACGGACATTTCAGATGGGATACGCCAACCTGTTGGACAGGTGGCAAAAACATGAAGAAATCTTGTTCCGCCTTTCATCCGGCGAGCTTTATCAAACTTTTGGATCATATCTTCCGGATAAGCAATACTGGCTGTGGCGGCATAAGGAATACGGTGGGCAGCAAGTATTTCAACCATATTTTTCTTACGGCTTTTTTTCCATCCCTTACCCGGTGTTGTTGTGGTACGCGTGCCGAAAGGGGTGGCGGAACTTCGCTGCACCCCGGTATTCATGTAGGCTTCGTTATCATAACACACATAAATAAAATCCTCGTTGCGTTCTACTGCACCGCTGAGAGCCTGTATCCCGATATCAAAGGTTCCGCCGTCGCCGGCCCATGCCATAACGGTGGTCTCTGAATCTCCCTTCATATCCAGTGCCGCCCTCAAACCACTGGCGGTAGCACCTGCCGTTGCAAAAGCTGTCTGAAGTATCGGCACTTTAAGCGATGATTGTGGGTAAGGTCCTGCAATGACGCCCCAGCAGCAGGCAGGGATCACCACCATGGTTTTTTCACCCATGGCTTTTAATGCAAACCTCATGGCAATGGTTGCGCCACATCCGGGGCATCCCACATGCCCGGGATACATATAATCCATATCTGGAATCTTGAATTGGGTCATCGTTTAAAAATCTCCGGTTTAATTTAATCATCAATCGTCAATCATCAATCATCAATCCAAAAGTCCCACCCACACACTTTCACTTTTTGGCACAGTGCTATTTTTTGTCTTCCAGTAAATTTCCGATAGAATTTCAGGCGTTACATCACGGCCGCCGAGTCCTGTAATATAGCCGAACACCGGAGGATGATTGTTATTGTTGTACATTGCCGCTTTGATTTCCTGGGCAAAAATACCACTGGCACCAAAAGAAAAGTTCCTGTCAACCACGGCGATCTTTTGAACATGGCTGAGATGTTCTCGAATCAGATCTGTCGGAAACGGCCGAAACATTTTGAGCTTGAGCATTCCGACTTTTTCTCCCTGGGAACGAAGGTCGGAGATGACCTTTCGGCATGTGCTTGCTACCGTTCCGGTGGTTATCATAATGATTTGAGCATCATCGCAAAAGACTTTATCCACCATCCCGTATGTCCGGTCGAATATTTGGGTGAATTCTTCTTCTACTTTGGCAAAGATATCCGGAACCTGTTCCATGGCCTTTTGAATATCATGTCGCATCTCCATATATACATTTGGCGGTGCCATTTGGCCCATGGCAAAAGGATCTGACGTGTCCAGTGCAATTCGAGGTGATAACGGCGGCAGAAAACGATCCACCAGCTCCTGATCGGGTATATCCACAGGCTCAAAGGTATGAGAAAGGAAAAAAGCATCCAAAACCACCATTACCGGCAGATTGACGGTTTCAGCCAAACGATATGCTTGAAGTGTGGTGTCAAGAACTTCCTGGCCATCCTCACAGTAAAGTTGAATCCAGCCGGTATCCCGTTGAGCCAGGCTGTCTGTCTGGTCCATCCATATATTCCATCCAGGCGCCAGGGCACGGTTGACTTCAGCCATAACGATAGGTAGACGGGCTGCTGAAGTCCAGTGCAAGAGTTCGTGCATCAATGCCAGACCCTGAGAAGAAGTGGCTGTAAAGGTTCGAACGCCCGCACTCGAAGCTCCGATAACGGCAGCCATTGCCGAATGTTCGCTTTCTACACATAAAAACCGGGCATTCATGGTTCCGTCGGAGCAATATTCTGATAAAGCTTCAACGATATGGGTCTGGGGAGTAATGGGATAGGCGGACATCACCTGCACTTTTGCCAGCCTTACTGCTTCAGAAACTGCGTGACTTCCTTCCAAAACCTGTTTCATAATTCCTCCTCCAGATCCATGGCGCTGCGCGGACATTCAAAAACGCAAATTCCACATCCTTTGCAGTAATCAAGATTAATCTTCCTTTTGGCATTTTGGAGAGTTACGGCAATTTCCGGACAGAATATCCGACAGTTGTCGCAAGCATTACAGATGCCGCAGTTGAAGCAGCGCCGGATTTCTTCCTTGACCTGGTTGATGGTGAACGTTGCTTCGATTTCCTCAAAAGAATTCATTCGTTTGTTGATAGCCAGTGATTCTGATTCAACCCGAGGGGCCTGGGAAAAATAATCGAGATTGATGTCATCATGCAATACGATTTGATGATTTCTGGTCAATCGCTCTCCTCCCATATAACACTCCATGGAAAGGGCAGGTCCATTTCCTACAAGGCAGGAATTCAAACGGTCAGCAATGGCATGCCTTCCCTGTTTAAAGAAGATATCAAGGGCTATGGCCGCCTGTTTTCCTGAAGCGACGGCATCTGTGACACTTTTTATGCTGTTGGTCAGATCACCGCCAAACAGAAGCAATGGTTCTGAAGCCGTAAAGGTACAGTGGCTAAGATACAGGGTTTCGGCATTTTTTCGTGAGGGAAACTGCCATGGGGCTGAAGGTTCTGCGCCTATGGCTGCAATAATTTTCTGGACGTGTAAGTGTTGGGTGAATTGACCGTCTGGAATGACGCGTGCCCGGCCGCGGTCTGTTTCCATACCGCTGGTTTTCATCTTCTGTAAGGATAAAACATATTCACCGTCGTCTTCAGTTATTTCGATCGGGGAGTACAGTTCCATAATACTTACCCCTTCCTCATCGGCCATTTTTACTTCGTCTTCAAATGCCGGCATGTCCTGTTTGCGTCTGCGATATACCAGTGTCGTCGTTGTTCCCAGGCGGACAAGGGATCGGGCAACGTCAACAGCAGTGTTGCCGCCGCCGATCACCGCTGCAGTTGAATTTGAAGGTACGGCGTTTCCTTTACGCAGAAGGTTAAGAAATTCAAGGCCGTCAAATGCATAATTTTCGCCGGGAATATTCATTTTCAATGATCGGCCGTGACCGCATCCGATAAAAAGGGCATGGTAACGGTTTTTGGCGTTTTCGAGAAAGCTTTGAGTCACCGGTGTATTACAGATTATCTTTACACCGATTTTTTTAATCCGTTCGATTTCAGAGACAACGACGTCATCCGGCAGCCGGTATCGCGGTATTCCCCACCGCAGGATTCCTCCGGGTTCGGACCGGGCTTCATAAATGTCACACGAATACCCCAGTTGCGATAAAAACCAGCCGGCAGCCAGGCCTGACGGACCCGCACCGACAATACATATGTTTTTTTTATTTTCAGGGAGCTTTTTCAAATTAAGTGTCAATTCATCCCTTATGGCGATATCACCAATGAAACGCTCTAAAGCATGTATGGCGACCGGATCATCGAACCTCGAGCGATTGCAGACCGTTTCACAGGGATGAAAACATACGCGGCCGCATATCGAAGGAAAAGGGTTTTCAAGAAGTATGGTCTCAACTGCATCGTTGTATCGCCCTTGATTCGAAAGCATTTCAATACGGGCAATGTCCTCACCGGCAGGGCAGGCCGCGCTGCACGGCGCTGTTTTCTCATTGTATTTTGGACGCACAAACCGCCATGTTCCGGTTTTATTTATTTCGGTGGAGATGTTTGATCGTGATATGAATAATGATATTTTTTCAGCGTGCTTTGGTTCAGTTGTCATTTCCTTTTACCTTATTATTGAAAATTTACAGGAGATGTTTTTTAAATTTTAAGCAATACCGATAAAGCCTATCATACCTTAAAAATTATTTCAGTTTGCAAAACACAAGGCGTTTCAGCAATGTTCGGGCGCGGCACTATTTTCTACCATTCCATACAGGTTTACTTCCTCATAAGCTTGTTGAGCGGCCGAAACATTCTGTTTCGCCTTTATATGAATATCATTTTTAATGGCCGCTGCAATCATATCCAACGGAGGCATTTCCAAAACCCTCGCGAAAGCGCCGATCATGGAAGTGTTAATGATTGGATGGGTGCGCGTTCCAAGACCGTTGCCGGCTGCGATGTGGTCGGCGTCGACAAAAGCAAGGCGAAATCCTGTAAAAGGTTCTATATTATCGGGAAGATTTCTTGAATTAATCAAAATTAAACCACCGGGCTTGAGGCCTTTTGTAACATCGACGTTGTGTATCAGTTTCATGTCTTGAACGACAATATGGTCCGGTGTGTAGATATTGCTTCGGATCAGAATCTTTTCTCTATCCAGCCTGAGATAGGCTTCAACCGGGGCTCCCCGTCTTTCCACGCCGAAAAGCGGAAAGGTTTGTACATAATAACCGGTTTTAAAAAAGGCCTTTGCCAGAAGGATCGAAGCGACGACAGTACCCTGGCCGCCACGACCGTGAAAACGGATTTCATGCATAATTTTTTTCCTGGTTAAATATAGGTATAAACGTCAAAGACTCGCTTTAAATCAAACCCACAATATTTCTTGAAAAGCTTAGAAAATAAGGATATTATCATTTTGATTTCTGAAAATCAAACAATGACTTGCATCCCAACTCGGATGATCCGTGAAAAAACTAGCCTTAAGAATGCTAGAGATACAAAAATACGTCATCGTATTTATCAATTAAAGCACTAAGGGTTCTTCACAATGCCGGTATATGAATATACAGCTCTGGATATAAAAGGCAAGACAATCTCGGGAATCATCGATGCAGACAGCTCCCGTTCGGCCCGTCAGAAACTGAGAACATCTAAAATTTTTCCGGTTTCCATTAAAGAGGTCCATGATACTTCAGCAATAAAGACGCCAAAGTCTTTTTCTTTGAGAGATTCTTTTTCCCGCGTCAGACCCTATGAAATTTCAATGATGACGAAACAACTGGCGACTCTGGTGGGTGCAGGCCTTCCGCTTGTTTCGGCCATGGATGCCCTGATATCACAAATCAGATCTCAGGCATTTAAAAAAATGCTGGCAAAAATCAAGGATTCAATTGTGGAAGGAAACAGCTTTGCCCGGTCGCTGTCTTTGTTTCCGGGGACTTTTTCATCATTGTATATCAGCATGGTTCAAGCGGGTGAAAGTTCAGGGGCCCTTGACATCGTATTAGAACGGCTGGCCGACATCACCGAAAAACAGGAGGCCTTAAAAAACCGCATTCGAGCTGCCATGGCTTATCCGATTTTAATGGGCTGTATCGGAATGCTGGTTCTGTTTCTTCTTTTGACGTTTATTGTTCCCAATATAACGTCCATTTTCTCTGATATGAATCAAACGCTTCCGGCACCAACGC
>Ga0307423_1002410_pt1 | contig 10492 bp, 8 predicted proteins | sample SalMarWE160310MG_FD_202154 | JGI IMG/M metagenome (GOLD analysis project Ga0307423, IMG submission 202154) | Salt marsh sediment microbial communities from the Plum Island Ecosystem LTER, Massachusetts, United States - WE1603-10 | ecosystem: Environmental > Aquatic > Marine > Intertidal zone >... | reverse complement strand
AGTATTGATTTTTTTGGTAAAATGCAATTTTTTTAATAGAAATCACAGCAGAGTTTGCCCTTTCATTACAGTAAATAAAAGCTAATGCAAGGTACAAATGATGAACTAATTCAGCGTGACAATGTTATCCCCAATTTAAACAGCAGGGGAGACAGGGTGTAAGGGATTTGATGGGTGAATTGGAAGGAGGGCAGGGGGTTTGGAATTGACCGGAATTGTTTTTGATGTATTATCAACATTTGAAATCGGGCAATTCCAAATTACAATTTGAAAAATAGTCAGTTTGGTACTATGAAGGGTGGTCGTATATAGTAAAGGTTCCTTGTTGTCTTTGTAGTAGTTTTGTAGTAGGATTTGGGGCTTGAAAAAGAAGGTAAATGGCTGAAAAATATTAAATAAATGGCGGAAGTGCATGGGAATCGAACCCACCCGGGACGGTTTTAGCGCCCCACACCGGATTTGAAGTTCATTTCAGTATTAATTTCAAGTAACCAAAAGTAACCCCCAGTAAAACTATTTCTCAAATCATTTCAAATCATTATCAAATCTCGTAGAATAGAAGTAACTTAAAAGAAACCCTGATAAACATAGGGATATTTTTTGCATTTTGTTGACCTTTTGTTGACCAAAGCGTGAAATTGAAGCAATCAAAATTGTGAAAAGTTCTTTTTTATCACAGCTACCGAACTCTCTTTTCATAATTTTATGCTATTAATAATGAAAAATAAAAAATTGTTTTTTAGCTATATTTTTAAAAAAATATTGATAAAAAATAAAATATAGTATAATAATGATAAAATATAGAAACAGGAGGAGTGTGTATAGATGTCAATTCAACATAATAAAACCAAAGAATCTAAAAAAGAAAGGTTTATTCGCATCGCCGAACGAAGAGTAAATAATTTGCTAAATAATCTTGATAGCTTAGGCAAATGTGCTAATAAAAAAAATTACGAATATAATGATGAGGACGTAAGAAAAATATTCAAGGCTATTGATAATAAAATTAATGATATTAAAGAGCTGTATAAAAATACAAATAAAAAGAAAGAAAAGTTTAAATTAAATTAATAGCTTCAAGTTATTAATTATGTTTTAAGAAGTATAATGATTTTCATCTTATAATCTGACATTTTTTTAGGGTTAACAATCCATGAACAAGGAATTTTCTAATTTTGAGATGGTGACATTGGCTGTTTATCTTCTTGGGGGAAATCATACTTATGTCGATACAGAAGATGTTGCCATCAAGGTTAACGAAATATCACCAGGTAGATTTTCTTGGGAAAAATATCCTAATCAAATTAATATTGAAAAAGTTAGAACAAGTTTATCAGATGCCAAAAAAGTAAAGAATGGTGGTTATTTAGTTGGGAAACATAGTCAGGGCTGGCTTCTTAGTGATGAAGGTGTCAAGTTTTCTCAAAGGAGACTTAAAGATTTAAATCATAAAGACGTTTCAAAGGTACAAGCAAATGAAAAGGAAGGATCATGGCTTAGTCGAGAGAAAATAAGAATGTTAGCTTCTTCAGCATTTGAAAAAATAAATGATAACAAGTTTGATGAAATAACAATTCAGGAAGCTGAAGCATTCTTTAGGTTGGATGAGTACGTTACAGGAAAGGCTCGTGAAAGAAAAATTGAAAGGTTGGTAGCTGCTTTTAATAGTGATCCAGATTTAGGTACATGTGTAATTAAATTAGCTGAAAAGGTGAAACAAAATGGATGAGAGTATAACAATTAACGAACAAATTTATGTTAGAAGTCATGTTGCTCGAGACCTTCTTCAGAACGCTGCATTGTTTAGTACAGACAAATTGGTCGTTTGGGAATATGTATCTAACGGATTAGAATATATAGATGAAGGAACTCATCCTGTAGTTCATGTAAAAATTGATAAGAAAAAGAAACGAATCGTTGTCTCCGATAATGGACGAGGAATGGATTGGGGTGGTTTAAAGAACTTTTTTGTGATGCATGGTGAAAATATTGATCGTCTTCAAGGACGTCCAGGAAGGGGAAGATTCGGTACTGGTAAATCAGCAGCCTTTGGGATAGCTGACATTCTCCGACTTACAACAGTTCGAAATAGAAAACTTTCAATAGTCGAACTAAAGAGAAGTGAGATTGAAGCAATGAATTCGGAGGATCCAATCCCTATTAGAAATTTAAAAAAAGAAGAAAGCACTAATCAGCCCAATGGAACAGTAATTGAAATTGAGAACATTCATCTTAAAACCCTTAATCAATCTGGAATAATTCGATATATCGAACGTCATCTCGAAAAGTGGAAAAATGCTACTGTTTTTGTTAACAACTATGAATGTGAGGTTACAGAACCACCAATAGTTGACAAAAAAATTTTTTATCCAGATCCAATCCAAATAGATAAATTAGGTGATATAGAGTTAATATTGAAGATAGCCGGTGAACCTCTCGATAGCGATGATTACGGCGTTTCAATTTTTTCAAATGGTGTATGGCACGAAACTACAGCTGCGGGACATGAAGGTCGAGAAATGATACAGTATATTTTTGGCGAAATAGATGTACCTCGACTTGATGAAGATAAATCTCCGATTCCACCATTTGACCTTAGTAGGTCTATGAAGTTAAACCCCAGTAATGAATTAGTTTTAATGATATATAGCTTTATTGGAGAAAAAATTGATGTTGTCAGAAGAGAGCTTTTAAAAGCAGAAAGAAAGCGCAAAGAGAGTGAAGATGCGAAAAAACTTGCTAAACAGGCAGACGAAATTGCTCAAGTTATCAATGATGATTTTCAAGAATTCCGTTTGAGATTATCTAAAGCAAAAGCTAAAAGTGGAACAGGTTTTGATTACGGTCCTGATAAAAATGGCGTTGGTTCGAATAATGATGACTTTATTTTTGGTAACATAGAACCAGCAATAATAATAGAAGAAACTGGTGATATGGGCTCAAAAGGAGAGAATCGTACTGGAGGTGATGATCCTCGAACACTTAACCCTAAAGTTTCTCAAGCAACAGATGATTCTGAAAGGCTTGGAAAATGGTCAGGTGGAAAGGGGCGTAGAACCATATCAAAAGGTGGTTTTAGAGTCGAATTTAAACCAATGGGAAAAGAAGGAAGTAGAGCACTATATATAAGTAATGAACGTACGATTTATGTCAATCTTGACCACCCACAGTTAATTGCTGCAAGAGGAAATAAGTCTTTTGAAGATTCTGTATTTCAACGTTTAGCTTATGAAGTTGCGTTTTCAGAATATTGTATCGCCCTTGCTCATGAATTAGATCAGAGAAACGAATTTATAGATACATCTGACCCTATCGTCTCCATACGTGAAAGCATTAATCGACTGGCCAGAAAAGCAGCTCAATTATTCGCTGTTTAATAAAAACAAAGTTATTTCAACAAAACATTATCTTATTATTTATTAAAAAATAACAACATTTATGAACTTTAAATCGAAGTCTTTTTTCCTTATCGATAAAGTATCAATAAATGAAAAAACGTTTTATTTTAAAAACTCCTAAATGGTTTGAAGTAGTAGCCTTTTTAGTAAATAAAGGTTTATCTATAGATTTACTTCCAAAAGAGATAGATAAAAAAATTCTCGCTCTTTTTTATAGTGTAGAAAATCTTAATCTTTCAGTACGGTCTTTACATTGTCTAAAAAGATTGAAAATCAATTATATAATTGAATTAGTTCAATTAACTGAAGCTAAGTTAATGAGGACACCTAATTTTGGAAGAAAATCCTTAAAAGAAATAAAAGATGTCCTTTCAAAAAATGGATTACAACTTGGTATATATATCCCTAAATTGCCAGATTCAAGTTTAGAAGAAGGTACAAGATATTTAAAAAATCATATTGATCAAATAATCTTATCGGGCTCGAAAAATATAGGATCAATTGACTTATCTTTACTATCTATCGAAGTGCCTGCCGAGCAGCTTACTTTACCTCTTGCCGAGTTACCTGATGAAACAATACTTAAATTGGTTCATAAAATTGAAGATCTTGATCTTTCGGTTAGATCTTTAAATTGTCTAAAGGATTTGAAGATAAAATATATTGGCGATCTGGTTAGTGTTAATGAAACAAAATTATTGAAAACTAAAAATTTTGGAAGAAAAAGCCTTTTCGAGATAAAAGAAAAATTAAAGAAAATAAATCTTTCATTAGATATGAAAATATCTGGTTGGGATACATTTATAAAAAACAATCAGCAAGAATCTTTTTTAAAACATCTAAAAAAGAAAAAAACTAAAGTTTTGGATATATGGCCTAATTTACATAAAAAAGCAGGCGTATTAGAAGAGGAACTTTTTAACTTTGCAAATATTCCAAGAAATCGCTCTAATTATAAAATTGCGGAACGTAATTTACAGATATTTATTAAATATTCGGGTTGGGATGGAGATGGAGAAAGAACATTAGAAGCAATTGGAATAGAGTATGGACTCACCAGAGAACGAGTTAGACAAATTTATGAGAAATTTAAAAATCGTTTTGTCTGGAGAATCCGACGCCGAACCCCCAGTCTTCCTAATTTAGAAATTTCATCTAAATTTATTATTAAAAATTTGCCAGCTTGTGCAGAAGATATTGAATATGCGCTAAAAGAAAATGGATTCTCAAATAAATATTTTAGGCTCGAAGGAATTCTGTCGGTTTTTGATCTTTTAGGTGATAAAAAACCTTTTTTCATAACAAAAATTGATGGGAATCGTTTTGTCCTTAAGTATCAAAATAGAAAACTTCCTAAACTAATAAAAATTCTTTCTAAAAAAATTGTAAGCCGTAGGGGTGTTGCAACACTTTCAGACATTCTTGAACAATTAAAATTAGAATCAAAAAAAACAAATTATAACTTCGTTATTTCAGTCCTTTCTAAGATTGATGGTTTTAATTGGTTAGATGAATCGACAGGGTGGTTTTGGATTTCATCTGTGCCAAGAAATCGTTTGGCGAATGTAATAAAAAAAATAATTTCTGTTTCACCTGAAATAGAAATGGGTGAGCTGCGTTCAGGTATAAGTAGGTTTCATCGCATGGAAGGTTTTGCACCACCTAAACGAGTTTTACTTGAATTTTGTAAACAGTTATCATGGTGTAAAATTGAGGGTGGTATAGTTAGTGCTGAACCTACATTAGACTGGGAAGAAGTATTGAAAGGAACAACTGAGTGGGCAATGGCTGCAGTTCTAAAAGAATATGGCTTAGTTATGCAAAGAGAAGAATTTGAAAAAAGATGTATAGAACTCGGTATGAATAAAAACACCTTCTATCAGTATCTAACTTTTTCTCCAATAATTACAAAATACTCTCTGGGTGTATATGGACTTCGTGGGGCTGTAATCAATCCTGGGTTAATAGAATCAATTAAGCCTAAAAGAATACCCCAAAAAGTCTTAAATGACTATGGCTGGACGTCTGATGGAAAAATTTGGGTTGGTCTTCGAATTTCAAAAAGTATGATCCAAACCGGTGTATGTTCGGTTCCATCGGCAATGTACAAGTTTCTTAATGGAGAATTTAGGCTTCGATCTGCTGATGGAATTCATATCGGTTCATTAAAAATAAAAAATGGAGCTGCTTGGAGTTTGAAGAAATTTTTTCAACGTCGTGGTGGCGATCCGGGCGATTTTTTAGTGATTAAATTTGATCCAACTTCTCGTGAAGCAAGAACTTATTTAGGAGATAATGATTTATTGGACGATTTTAGACCTGAGTATTAAAAAATATATTTCTCAGGTTGAAAAGAAAGGTCGGTTCTTCTGCTGAACATTTCCACGGAATATTTTGTGACCGAATCTCGGTAGTCAGAATTGCGGGCGGGGCGGTCGATGATTTTCAGAGGGGGGACCATGTATATTATCTTGTATGAATCGTTGTCAGATGGAGTCGCTTCATAACTCTTTGAAGTGTGGTTAGCTGAAATTCGTTCCCTCTTGGTGTCTTGACACCGATTTGGTTGAGTTCATCGACCATTTGACGCTGTGTATAACCGTCTTTAATAAAACTTGTGATCGTGCCACGCAAGTTTTCAGCAAACGCATTTGCTTTCTCGATGCGTTTACGGTTATCGGCTTTAAGATTCGGGTTGCCGAGCTTTCTCCCCTCTGCTTTAACACGAGCAAGACCGTTTTTTGTCCTCTGTGAAATCAAGTCTCTTTCGATCTCCGCTGCCATTGCAAATGAGTTAATATAAATCTTGGTTGAAAGATCGTTTGTACCTTTTGTGATAAGGTTCTGCTTGATGACATGCAGTTCAGCTTTTCTCTTGGCAATGTCATGGACAATGTTGTGAGTCTCCCTCATTGACCTTGCCAATTTCGACAATTCAGAGACGATCAGCTTGTCACCTTTTTTCAAACCTTGAATCAGTTCTGTAATGCGCCTGTCACGCATATTTTTGCGAGATGATATCTCAACTTCGAGCCATTCATCAATTTTTAAGGTTCTTCTTTTTGCGTAAGACTCAATTTCAACCTTTTGGTTATTCAAATCTTGTTGGTCGGTCGACACCCTCAGATATGCGATAGTCTTAGCCATAGCAATACCTCCTTTCAAAATGAGACACTTTGAACACATTTTAACACGATCTTATGCATGTAGTCAACCACTTTTGCCAATGTTTCCGGAGAGATACAATAAGTAGACTTCAAAACATGCTAAAATTTCGTGTTCTCGCTTACAGAGGAGCCGTTCCAAAGACGATCTTTTTAAGTGAATGTCTATGTATGCTCGATTTATTGAGATGTTTCCATATCGCCTTTTATGTGATGCAATTTTTTAAAGCATGCTTTTGTTTTTATCGAAAGTGCTGAGAATGGTTAATGACAGAATTGTTTGGCGTGATGGTCGGTATCTATGATATATGATAAACGATCAAAAAGGTCAGGGGGTCTAAAAAAGGACTGAGCAATGAAAAAGTATGCATTAGCTTCAATTATTCTGTTTATAATTTTTTCCTGTATTAATCCTGCATATGCTGCTGATTGCCGTGGGTGTTGTCCTGGTGGTGGCGGTCTTGAATGCTTCAATGGTCTTACAAGATGTTCTAACGGATCGGCAATAAGTCAGAAATGCTTGCAAAATGACTGTGATGTTTGCCCGGAAGCTGAAACTAATACACCACCAACGAGTTCAAACACAATTACAATTGCAAGTTTCAATATTCAGCTATTTGGAAATACAAAAACCTCTAACTACGAAGTAATGGGAATTTTGGCTGAAACAATAGCCCAATTTGACCTCGTAGCTATTCAGGGAATAAGGGATGAAACGGGAACAGCAATGAAAATTCTCGAAGTAAAAGCCGATGGTTTCAGCACTGACTATGATTTTATCATTAGCCCACGATTAGGAAGGACAACTTCAAAAGAACAATATGCATTTTTTTATAAAACCAGTGCAATTGATGTGAAAGGATCATATACATTCTCTGATGATAACGACAAATTTCAGAGAGAACCTTTTATTGCTGACTTTAAAGCAAAAGGTGGCTCTTTTGATTTTGTGGTTATCAACATCCATACCGATCCTGATAAAGCAACAGACGAGATAAATGCATTACCCGGCGTTATTTCCGATGCAAAAAACCATTATTCTGAACCTGACGTAATTTTGTTGGGAGATTTGAATGCAGATGGAAATTATTACGACGAAAACAATTACAATTTGCCTTTGAGAAATAGCAAATACATCTGGCTCATTAAAAACAATATGGATACCACTGTAGCCGGAACTTCGAATACATATGACCGGATCATTATCACATCTGCGACAGCTGAAGATTTTATGAATATCGCAGGTGTTTTTAAATTCGACCAACAATTTGAAATGGAGGCCGAACCAAAAGAGGTGTCAGACCATTATCCGGTTTTCGCAAAGTTCAGCATTGACAAAGACACCAATTAATAGGTCTGGATTTAAGGATGATTTAATAATTAAAAAAGATTAATATAGCATGATTTTATCTGTTTCAACATGTCAACTTTGACAACATCCTTGACACCTTTGATTAAATATGTGTAAAAAAATATATGATTTAAAATAGTTGCTTTAACCTTAATCAAAAAGGGAGAGCTTGTGATGGTATAAGAGACCCCATTCTCGGAATTGAGAGTGGGGTTTGTTTTTTTGTTGGATAACGATTAGATATACCAACATCGGCAATATGACATGTATTGGCAAGATGGACGATATCTAAAATATAGAAATCATGTACTTTCAACCCCCCGTGTTGCTAAAACGGGCGAAAGGGATCTAAAGCTAAAAAAACAAACTTTGATTCTTGGTGTTCTAAAAAATAGGAGGGCTTATGAAGGTCAAATCAGTTAGAGTAACAAAATTTAGGAATATTCTCGATTCTTCCCAAGTTAATATAGAAAATAATGTTACGTGCTTAGTTGGAAAGAATGAATCAGGAAAAACAGCCTTCCTTCATGCATTATATCGCCTTAAGCCAGCAAGAGGAAATGTTTCATTTGTTGTTCATGAAGAATATCCAGCTTGGTTGGAAAAAAAAGACCGACAACGGGGGATTAACCTTGAAGATATTTCCCCTATAAAAATTGAATTCGAGTTTGTAGATAACGAATTAAAATCAATAGTTGATCGTTTTGGAAAAGGGTCACTTAAATCAAACAAAATAACAGTCAAAAGAAACTACTCAAACATAACTATATTTTCATTTGATACTGACGAATCAATGGCAATTAAGCATTTGGTTAAAAATATTAAAGTTCCGTCTAACTTTAAAAGCGATCTTAAGAAAATCGATAGTTTTGAAGAACTCAATACTTTTGTTCACACTTTGAATGAAAAACAGGAAGAGGAGTCTTCACAATTTGCTAAATCTATTGATGGTGCTATTAAAGATATACTGGGAGGGCATGATTTTCAAGAAGCATTGAAGCAAGAGCTTCAAAAAATTGTTCCTCGATTTTTTTATTTTTCCCAATATAGCAAATTGCCATATAGTGTAAATATTAAAGAGATTTTAGAAGCTTCTGTTGATAATCTTAGTGAGTCAGATTTGACGGCTCGATCCTTACTCAACATGGCAGGCGCAGCAGAAGAATATTTATTAAACCCTGACTATGAAAGAAGGAAACGTGAATTAGAAAATGTGGCTAATGCTCTTACTGATGATGTCTTAACATATTGGAGCCAAAATACAGAGTTGCGGGTACAACCAGATATCACTTTGAAAACCCTGAAAACACCTCAGGGACATCAAGCTGTTATTGACGAATTGAAAATTCGTATTTGGGACAATCGTCATTTTCTCTCTTTGCCTTTCGATCAGCACTCAACAGGTTTTCAATGGTTTTTTTCATTTTTAGCTGCCTTTTCAGAATTCGAATATAGTGATGATCCACTGGTTATTCTATTAGATGAGCCAGCTTTGGGACTTCACGCTAAAGCACAAGCAGATTTTCTAAGGTTTATTCGTGAAAGGCTTGCTCCTAAATGTCAGGTTATTTATACAACTCATTCACCATTTATGGTCCAACCTGACCATTTAGAGGAGGTAAGGCTTGTAGAAGATCGTGGCCGAGAAGATGGAGCAAAGGTTACCGAAGATATAATGACAATAGATCCCGACACTTTATTTCCACTTCAAGGCGCATTGGGATACGATATGGCTCAACATTTATTTATAACGCCTAACAACTTAGTTGTTGAAGGCACATCGGATTTTACCTACCTAATTGTAATCTCTGACTATTTAAAGGGAAAAAAAGGAAGAACTTACATAGATGATAGATGGTCAGTCGTTCCTGTTGGCGGGGCCGATTTGATCCCAACCTTTGTTGCGTTACTTGGAAACCACCTCGAGGTTACAGTGATAGTCGATTCTCAAAAAAAAGGGCACCAAAAATTATCAAATTTAGCTGATCAAGGTTATCTTGCTGAACAAAGGATAATAACAATTGGAGAAATATTAAATAGAAAATATGCGGACCTCGAAGACTTGTTTCAAATAGAGGATTATCTGAATCTTTATAATAAATCATTCAAGACAAACTTAACATCTGAAGATATTAAAGGTACAGATCCAATAGTTAATCGTATATCTCGAAAATTAAGTATAACACGTTTTGATCATGGTCGTCCCGCTGATTTCTTACTACGACATCGTGACGAAATTCTTTCAACACTACATGGTGCGACTATAGATAATTTTGAGAAATTATTCATTCGTATTAACTCAACACTTAACATTTAACTGAATGCAGATGGGTTATAAGTTGCACGTGCTGATCAGACATTCATTATCTATTATTTATTAGATAATAACCCTCGCTTTCCGGTTATCAGATTTGCCCTTCTTGGAGAGACAAATCGGACTCGAACAATACTTCTGATACCTGCAGAGACTGTCGAAAAAGGTTCAGTTAGAGAGCATATATTTTTAGAGCTTTGCTATACTATGATTTTTTAGCCTTCCTTTAAATATCCTTTTCAACGAGTAAGATCTTTTCTGTAGT
>Ga0307423_1002408_pt1 | contig 10495 bp, 9 predicted proteins | sample SalMarWE160310MG_FD_202154 | JGI IMG/M metagenome (GOLD analysis project Ga0307423, IMG submission 202154) | Salt marsh sediment microbial communities from the Plum Island Ecosystem LTER, Massachusetts, United States - WE1603-10 | ecosystem: Environmental > Aquatic > Marine > Intertidal zone >... | reverse complement strand
TCTAAAACTTTCCTGAAGCTTTTTCCACAGCACTCGTAAAGTCCAATGGTGAGTTGGGTTCGTTTTCCTTTTTTGTCGGGTCTGCCAGCCATTTTCCACGTTTTCTTCGGGTTTTTGACGTCTTTTTCGCAATTGGGACATTTTGCCATCTTAATTAACATCGCTTACACCCTTATGTCGGATACCGCATAAAACTCTGTTGTGATTTTTGTCTATACCCCCCTTATTTAAAGGAAGTTTACATGTTTTTGGTTGTGAAAAACGCCAATGCGGAACTCCCCCCTATAGTTTTTGCAACGTATCACTTGGAAAAAGTAATATTTTACGAGAATAGTCTTTCAACAGGTTCGTTCGAAAGGGTGGTAAACAATTTGAGGCTGAGCCTATCCAATGGCATATTTTCAAAGCGTCCGTTAGCCGAGAACATAGCCGCTGTTAGCCGATTGGGTTTTGAGAATTTGGAGTTTAACATGAAAAGCGTGGCGGCTGAAGATGACGTTTCAGTTTACGCCGCGAAACGTCTTGTTGACGCTTACGGGTTGAAGTGCCTCACCTTGCATGCTGCCACGCTGCATGTTAAGGACGAAGTTGAGGTCCACAGGGCAATCTACTACGGCAAGATTTCCTTGGAGTTCGCCCGACTCTTGCAGGCGCCCGTCATGGTTGTCCACTCGAACGTGGCGCGAAAAATGCCTGAGGCTGTAAGACGGGTGGTGCTGAAACGGGTTTTCACGGAGTTATCGGCGTACGCAAAACGCTTAAGCGTGAAGCTGGCTTTGGAGAATCTCTCTTATGCTTCAAGTGGCTACGGCAAAAACGTGGCTGAACTTGAAGAGATACTGGGCATAGTGGACGATGGAGCCATGGGCGTGACACTTGATTTTTGCCACGCTGAAGCCACAGGGCAAACGCTGAGCCTTCTTGAAAAGTACAGAGATAGACTTTGCAACGTTCACATGAGCAATCGTGCGCACAAACCGTTCGACTTTGAAACTCCCATGCTGAAGACTTTCATGGCAAAACTTGAAGACTACGGGTACAGTGGACCTTTAACGATGGAGCTTAGCCGAAAATGCACCAGTGAACAGATTCTTAAAACGAAGGCGATTTTGGAAAATTTCGTGAACAAATAGGGGGCGTGGATTGTTAACTATCCACGTTTGAATGTGTTTTGCTCTTTTTGGGTGGTTAGGCTTTTACGAATTTTATCCAGGAGTCTATTTCTTCGATTGTTGGTTTTTCGCCTTCTGCGAGTTTTCCTTCCTCTACAAAGACTTTGTAGGTCACGTTGATTTTCTTGCCGAGGTCAATTGGGTCTTGTTTAGCCAAATCTTGCCTGTTCATGACTCCGGCTTCCTCCAGTAAGATTAGGTCTTTTTCGTTTATGCCTGGCACCATCTGCAGCTGTGCGCGTCCTTGAAGTTTCTCAACGGTTTTTACTGACATGTCAGTCTTATCTGCAATCGCCTCTGGGTCTGTCAAAACCAGTTCGCCCACGTTGGTTATGCCCATTTCTCTCAGTTCATTCCCTGTGTTCTCGCCTATTCCTCGCACGTCTTCGGTTTTGCTCTGGCTTGTGAGCTGCGGTTTCGGCTGGACAAACTCATCTTCCAGCGTTGCAAGTTTCAGTTTTATGTCTGCGATTTCATTCTGCTGCTTCTCGATGGCCAATGTGCTTTTCTTGACTCTTTGCGAATATCTTTGCACGTTATCTTCCATTTTTGCGATCCGCTTTGTTAATCCCTCACTGACTTCCGCCAGTCTAGTGTCAAACCTTTCAACAAGGCTTCCGTGGAACTCCTTCAGCATCTCTGCTTGCTCATTAAAGCCTTCTCCAACCTGCTTTCCGATTCCATCGCTGGCACTGGCTAATTTGCTGTCAAATCGGTTGGCTAAATTTGTGTAACCCGTTTTTATCTCCTTTTCTTGGTCGCCGAACTTTTTCACCATGTCTCTTTTGCCAGCGTCTAGGCTCTCGTCAACTAGGAAAACTCTTGACTTTAAACTCTCGAGAAGTGATTGTTCAAGCTTTTGACCGCTCTTTAAATCATTCGCTTTAGAGTTGATTTCGTGAAGCAGGGCCTTGTTTGATAGTTCAGTTACTACTTTGACGGAGGTGCCTCCGAGGAAGAGTAACGTCGCAATTATAGAGGCTATCAGATAGTAGTACACTGGAACCGCCCCAGTTATTGTGTCAATCAGGTAAGGCTGGAAATTGCCTTCTATTCCCAAGTTGATTGCGAGGAAAATCGCGGTTATCGCATTTAATCCTGAAAGAACGGTAAAGAAACCTAATGCCCAAATAGCCTTTCCTTGCAAGTTGCATACCTCTTCGAGTATCTAATTTACTAAGTATCTTTACTTGAGATTTCTTTTTAAGTTTTAAGGTGCAACCATCTGAATTCCAAATCTTTGTATGTTGAAAGCTACGTTTAAACCCGCAAGAAATGCGCTCTTTGGCTGAAAAAGTATAAAAACAGAGTGAAAGAAGCGGGAGGCTAATTTAAATCGACGCGATTTCAACAAGCCTGTTCCCACCTTATTTAAAGCTGGAAAGCGCCTGTGCGGATAGACCCCTCTATAGGTTTCTGCAACGAATCTCTATCAGGATCCAAATAGACGGCAAATACAATTGAGTTGTTCAATGATGCGCGACTGAGGGCAGAAGCTACTTGAGGCTGGTTTTAGGGCGCTCATGGATGTTTCTGGTGACGTACCACGCTACCAGCACCGAAATGACCGATAGAGTGAAAACTGTTGCTTCGAAGGCGACGATGGCGTTTTGGGCGAAGGGCACCAAGAAATCGATGAAGCCCATGGGCAATGCTATCAGAAACAGCCGTCGCCTGTGATAGTAAGCCGCCATGAAACACAGGTAGCCCCAAGCTAAATGTATAAAAATTGACGCCGTTCGCTCCACGACGCCCAAAGCAACGGATCTTAATGCTTCGGAAGCAGGCGCGAAAAGTCCAGGTGCGTTCGCGTTTAATTGGTTAAAAAGCGTTTGCGCAAGTGAGGTGTTTGTCGAAAGTATGCTGTAATAGGAAATCAGGTTGATGAGTTGAAGTATGCCGAGTAAGACGGCGTTTTCCCAAAAAGCCAGCCCCGAACCATAGGCTTCCGCATCCTTCTTTTCAAGTGCACCGCGTCTAACTGCGAACCACGCAACCAGAAAAGCTAACCCCACCTCAAAGAACACCGTTTGAAGACCATAGTAAAAGCCTAATCCGACGCTGTGGTCGCCAAAATAGCTGGTCACTGCTTCAATGGTTGGGATTTGCACCGCATACTTCAGCGCGATGGCAACGCCGTAAGCTATAAGCGAGTACAGAAACACTGACGCGTGAAAGCGGCGTTTGCGATACCAATACAGCAACAACAACGAAGCTATAACAATCACAATTACTGGCTGAATGATATACAAAATGTCGATGTTCTGCACATTAAACCGTTAAACAATTTCAATCTTAAAAACTTGAGGTTAGTTTTCACAGTCACCCTCGCTAATACTGGCATTTAGGGCAGAAGTAAACTTGCCCTCCGCCTAAACTTAGCTTTTCCACTTTGTTTCCGCATTTTGGGCAGTTTTTTTCTTTCATGTTTGGCCCCATCGCTGAAGTATAGCCGCCTTGTTTGCCGTACAGGTCTGTGAACTGCGCTTTTCCACCAGAATTAATCCTGTCTTGAATTACAAGTTTTATGGCGTCAAAGAGCTGGTGTTTCTCGTTCTCCGAAAGGTCTGAGACTTTTCGCTTAGGATGTATCCCCGCTCGATAAAGTATGTCCTGAAACGCGCTGTTGCTCAAGCCTATGATAACGGCGTCTTTGCCCACGAGCACAGCTTTTATGTTCACGTTTTTGCTGACCAGGTCTTTTGAGAAGTGTTCATAAGTAAACTCTTTGTCGTCTGTTGGTGAAGCTGTGGCGGAAAAGTCGCGTCTGTAGACATAGCTCTGTTCAAGCTCTTCGTCTCTGAGTGCTTGTATGACTCCCATGCCAGTCAAAGCAACCGTCAGCGCCGAACCATCAGTGAAGTCAAGTTTGAGGTGAAACTTCTCAGGGAGTGGGCTGTTTTCTGCGTAGTATAGAATTTTGCCCCCGTATTCAGGCGCAAGAATCAGATTCACGCCATTATCAAGCTTTACACGTATCACGTTACCTCTGGAAACGACCGAGTTGATTCTGCCCTCAGCAAGGCGGGCGAAGTCTGAAAGGTCTTTGTTAATGAAGCCTATTTTTTGTAGCTTCTGAGAATTCTGCAATAGAGTGGTTCTGACGTGTTTTCCTCGAAGCTCTTTATTCATCTGCTTAGCAAGAATTTGGGCTTCAGGAAGCTCAACGCTCAAGGGTTAACACCCGCCTATGTATTTTTGGATAAGTACTTTTCCACTTCTTTTTCTGCGTTGTCCGCTTTGATGAATATGGGCACGTTCTCTATCCCTGTTGCTATGTAGCTGCTCAGCAGCCACTCTCCGGGCGCAAACTCCAGTGTCTTTTCTAATATGCCCTTGTCTATCATGAATGTCTCGCTCACCAACGCGCGGTCGTAAGGTCGGGGCAGGGTGCCGACAAAGTACGTGTGCAACTGCTGAAGCGCGTTCGTGTTCAAGTAAGCAATGCGCTGGGTGGCGATGCAGACGCCTAACCCGTATTTGCGACCCTGACGAAGCAACGTTTCTACGTGTTGGCTGACTTTGCCGTCGATGCCGCCTTCTCGGCTGCTTATAAATTCCTGGGCTTCATCGAATACTACGAGGATGTAGGGTTTCACGGTGAATCTGCGTTTTCGCCTAACCAGCAAATCCTGCGTGAGGCTGATGGCAAGTTCCTTTATGGTGTATGGGTCGCTGATGGAGATTACTACGAGGTTTGTGGTTTTATCTTCAAGGAGTTCACGTATGCCCTCAACCGTCAAAGCCGACGTGTCTTTCGCTTCTTTTTCGCTGGCTTTCTTGAATAAGTCAGCTATAGTGTTCCTCGTAGTAGCCCAAGCGTACAAGCCGCTTTTTTCGTTAACCCTGAACGTTTCCATAGCGGTTCTTGAAACCTCATCAATGTGGTTGACGAATTCCTCTGAGACTTCTTGATTTTCGCTTAAACCGTGATTCTCCACGAACACGCGCACGGCATCATGAATTGTGTCGATGGCGTTGATGTAATGCGGTCTGCTGACTGAGTCTTTTCGTTGGTCGTCCAACTCCTCCATTATCTGGCTGTACGTAGGGATAATCTGCTTCGGCTTCGTGTAATACGCCAGCTTCCCCTGAGCCATAACCGCCCGCAAACCCGCTTTCGTGCGCTCGTCCGCCTCGTACTCACGGGGCTTAACCACGCTGTTATACAACTGCTCCACACTGTCAATGCGTCGTTCCAGCACGAGTTTTGCGTTCACGTTGGGGTCCGCCAGCATATCCAGCAGCAAGAAGGCGTACTCGCAGCTGATGTCGAAAATCACGGTTTTCGTATTTGCAGTGTGTAGCAGAATCCGCCTGAGCACGTTGCTCATCAGATTGCTTTTGCCGCCGCCTGTAAACGCGAAAACGCCGAAGTGGTACCTTATCAGCTTCTCGAAGTTGACGTAAATGGGAATCGGCACCTTGCTTGCCTCGAACATCTTCACCAACCCCAGCCTCGGGTCAGCGTGCGCATCCGCCGTAGTGCTTGCGGTGTTCACGCCTAGCTCTGCAGCGATTTTCTGGTTGTACATCCGGTTAATCATCTCGCTGCTCAGGATGAAAATCGGGCTGCCCACCACGGGATACGAGAAGCCCTTCACGAACTCGAACCTGCAGTCCCCGCGGATAATCAAATCATAATTAATCGGAATCGCGTCAATCTGAATCATCATCGTCGAAGTGTCGTTGCTCTGCCAATCCGCCTCCGACTGCTCGATAATCTCAAACTGCATCGGATAATACCCATGGTCGCTCAAACCGCGCAAGCCAAAGTGTTCGGGCCACACGCGGCTAATCTCCATCAACGTGAAACGCTCCGCCCCGGCCTCAGCAGGCTTGAAGTTCTTCACCGCCAATAGCATGCCTTCTTCAAGTAGCCCCATTAAATCCTTCTGATACTCGATTTTCACGCGGCACTGATACCGTGCACTGGTTCCTGTGACTTTGGAGTCGTCTCCGCCGCCGAAGAAACGCGGCACCACAGCTGCCAATCTCGCTTTGAATTTGCTGTCGAAGTCGGTGAAGCAACGGCTGTTAACCGCGGGCTCTTCTGTTTTGTTCAATTTGGCTTCTTCTCTCCCTGAAAGTGCTCATGTAGAATATGAACTTGCGTAATTTATGATTATTCAAAATCCAAGCCGCCGTCGTATCCACCACGGATTTGAACTGGCTGTAGTTCCACTTGGCAATTTTGTCCGCGATGAAGAGCGGCTTATTGTGCCCGAAGGCTTCGGGAATGTTGACGGGTGCCATGGCCACCAGCATCGTCAAAGTCATGTTCTGTAAGGCGTTAGGCACCGACTTATCGCTGAACAGCAGGACATCCACGGGCTCTTTGGTGCCGTCGCCCAGCTCGTTCAGGAGCCGCGTAGTGCTCTCAGATTTGCAGTCGAACTCGGGATAAACTAGCCTGTCAATCAACAGAACATTGCTACGCAGGAGCGGGTCGCTTTTCGCCTGACTCAGCTGCACGTAAGTCTTCAAGAACGCCTTTTCCAAGCTGATTTTGTTGCGTATGGCGCCTGAAACGTAGCCTTTCGTGCCTGTGGGCATCATAGTTCGGAACGCACTATCATACTCCACTAGGCTCCACGGCGGCGACACCTTATCGATGTTGAATATGCTTGCGCTCTGCAGAATCATGCGGTCGGTGTTCGGCAGCTCCCGCAACGCCTCAGCGCTCAACTGCGTCTTCAACAGACCCTCTTGCATCATGATGGGCACTAGTTGACGTTTGAAGTCATGGGCTGACGTGTCCTTCGTTACCCCGACGAGGAGAATGTGCTTCTTCCAGCATTGCTCCATCAGCATCTGCAGCGCAAACAGGGTGAGAAACGCTATGTCTAGAGTCGTCAGCCAGTGTTCGCTGCCAGCTTTTGTGATTTTCATGTTGCTTGCTGCTTCTGCGCCGACGGTTTTTGTGAAGAAAAGTTGGTCGCCGAGATCCAACGTGAGGTTTTTTATGCGTGTCCAGCTTTCCGCATATCGTTGATTAACTGTGTAAACGCCTTCCTGCTCGGAAAGAACTTGCTTGTCTATTAATTTGTCAAGGGCTTTCTGCACTCTTCGAGTCCGCTTCTCACCTGTAATCTTAAGTTCGCTCACTATTTCATTAAACGCCAAACGTCCCTTAACCTCAAGCAAACAGAACAACGCTGTCCGCAGGTAATCCGACCGCGCAGGCGGCAACCCAAGCGGCGCGTTGCTCACGTGCTGTCGCGCCAACGTCAGGTCTATAGCGTCTATTGCTTGGTTGCTGTTTTGGGTTTGGTAGCCGATAAGGGCTGTTTTGGCGCGCCAGAAACTTGTTTTCCTCGTTTCGTAAAGCAGGCTTGCACGTTCGGTGCTGAGGCTGCGGTCCATTAGAATCACCCGCGTATCTTGGGCAGGGTCAGTTGCCAGCTTCAGCGCAAGGTAGTATTCGCTGAAGGTCATTATGGCGTTGGCTATGAGCGAGTTGTTAGCGATTTCCTCATCAGTGGCGGCCCTAGCCGGGTTAAGTTCGTTGGGCTGTTCCTGCGCGGCGAAAGTGTGGTCTACGTCAAGGATTTCGTTGACGTAAATGGGAACCACGCTGCTTATGCCCATGTTCTGCGGGATGGTTTTCTGGTCGTACCCGATTGTGGGCGGGCTGCTCTCCGTGAAGGTGACGGTGCCTGTGGACGCGTAGGCGCCGCCGAAGAAGATAACCATGTCAAACATCGGTCGCGAATACATGGTGCCGTCGATTCCTGCGAACCGCACGGCTTCGGAGCCGAAGAATTCCTTGGCGGTTTTCCAAGCCTCGTTCGAGCTGAAACCCTGCTTGATCAGGTTCGCGAGCAGTTGGCTGTAGAGGTTTTTGAGGGCTGAGAACCGTTGCTCGTAGTCGGAGATTTGCTTGGTGGCGCCTTGCCTGAGCGTGTCGCATGTTCGTTTCACCGTGTCACTGAGCGAAGGCGCTGTCACCTTGTGTCACCTGCACGCTCATCTTTTCGTGGTCGGAGATAAAAAGGATTGTTGACACGTAAACGCTTAAAACTCGTTCCGCTCCCATCTGGGCTTTGGGTAACGACAAACAATAAAAATATGGCAATGTAATGAGATAATGCTCAGTCAACTCGCGGCGGGGTTCCCCAAGCCTGGTATGGGGCAGGCCTGCTAAGTCTGTGGTCGAAAGGCCGCGTGGGTTCAAATCCCACACCCCGCGCTTAACTCCTTTTCACAAATAGGGCTTTACTTTTGGCTATTTCAGCAAATAAAGCGTGAAAAACACTAAAAAAATCAACCAACGGCTCTCATTCGATTGAATAAAACGGCTCACCATTAAAATTGCACAGGTAACATTGAGTAAAAACGCGTGTGCCCAAAAATTAGTAGAAGCAGTATTTGAGGAATAGATGGCCAGAAACCGTTAGAAAAAGAAAATGAGCAAATAGACAGCTGTTCTATTCTCTATTTGCACGTGCTTTCATGAAAAAAGTATTTTTGTTGTTGTCACCAAGCAGTCACAAGTTCTTAAATTATATCAGAACGAAATGAATATCGACAACCCCATTATGGTTTACTATTTTGAGATAAGCAAATAGGAGGTGAGATTGCCTTGAAATGTGGCTTGTGTGGTGCAGAAGTCAAAGAACAACCAAAAATTACTGCGGATGGTAAATGTTCGGTTTGTGGTGCCAAATTAGCAGTTAAGAAATAGAAACGTGAATTTTTAAAATATAATTAAATTGGTTTCTATTTCCTTTCTTTTTTGCTGAACTTTTTATAAATCTAATCAACTTTAGCCAAATAGACTTTAAACATTCGCAATTAGGCTATTCTAACGTTCAATGGTTTTATATACCTGTAACTAAAAAAGGGAATTAGGTGATTTTGATGGCAGTTGAGGGTTCTAGTCCTCTAAAGTGGATTAACATCATAGCTTTCGTTTTAACTGTTATAGTTAATGGTTTAGCAGGCAGTACTACAATTTTAGGTGGAAAATTCACGGCTGAGATTTCTGATGCAAATCCAACATTGATAACTCCAGCGGGCTACGTTTTCTCCATATGGGGCGTAATTTACCTATTGCTAGGCGTATTTGTTGTCTTTCAAGCATTACCAAATCAACAGGGGCAAGCCTTTCAGAAAAAAATCGGCTGGCTCTTTGCCTTAAGCAGCCTATTAAACATAGTGTGGCTTTTCCTCTGGCAGTATGAATATCTTGTTTTCTCCGTTGTTCTCATGTTCTTGCTTCTGGCAACTTTGATTTTGATTTACCTGCGCCTTGATATAGGCAGATCGGACGTTAGAATGCGTGAAAAACTGGCGGTTCATTTGCCGTTCAGCGTCTACCTAGGCTGGATCACCATAGCCTCGATTGCTAACGTGTCGCTTTTTTTGGTTTCAGAGAACTGGGATGGTTTCGGAATAGGCGCGGAAACATGGGCAACTCTGATAATAATAGTTGCGTTGGTAATCGCGCTTCTTGTGTTAGCGACGAGAAGAGACATAGCATACGGCCTCGTCGTTGTCTGGGCGCTTTTTGGGATTGCTGTGAATCAAAGTGGAAACCAAAGCATCGTAACTTTGACCGAAGCGAGCGCCATAATTATACTGCTGGCTTTAGCTGCCGTTGTACTACTCAGCAGACTGAAAAGTGGTCATAATAATAACTAGGATAAGATCTAATGCTGACTAGCAAAAAGGTTCTTATCTATGAAATAATCGGCACCGCCTTCATAATTTTCTTAGGTAGCGCTTTACATTTTACATACGAGTTTTCAGGCAGGTTTGCTTTCGTTGGTGCTTTCTCAGCAGTGAACGAATCCGTTTGGGAGCACTTGAAGCTATCATTTTGGCCTTCGCTCATCTGGTTATTCATAGAATATTTACCTATAAAGAAGCTCACCAACAACTTTTTTGAATCCAAAACATAGGTACTTGCACAATAATAGCTTTGATTCCGATTGTATTCTACTCGTACACTTCGATTACAGGAGAAAGCATCTTCGCTATTGACATAGCAACTTTTATTGTCGCAGTTGTGGTCGGGCAGATCGTGAGCTATACTCTTTTCATGAAAAAACAGTTTTCAGGAAATACAGACAAGATTGCACTCGCTATATTAATTGTCTTAGGAATTGCTTTCATAGTCTTCACTTTTTATCCACCGCATTTACCTATTTTTCAGGACCCCGTAAGTGATGGCTACGGAATCGCCACATAGCCCAGAACATGACAGTTAATTTCAAGATGAGTAAGGCTCTGTCAAAAACGTACCAAATTATTTTATAGGTAACATGGTGACTTGAGTCCTGTCCTTTCTGTCGCATCAGCCAGTTTTATTATCAAGA
>Ga0307423_1002406_pt1 | contig 10500 bp, 11 predicted proteins | sample SalMarWE160310MG_FD_202154 | JGI IMG/M metagenome (GOLD analysis project Ga0307423, IMG submission 202154) | Salt marsh sediment microbial communities from the Plum Island Ecosystem LTER, Massachusetts, United States - WE1603-10 | ecosystem: Environmental > Aquatic > Marine > Intertidal zone >... | reverse complement strand
CCCAACGAATCGACATTGAGGCGTTCTGCCACTGCAGCCGGGATCAGCACCCGCGGCATGTCCCAGCGTATAAGCCGGACGGGATACTCCTCTGCGTCGAGATGGGCGCTCCCGACGTTGGCTGTGGTGGTTCGCCGTGCAACGCCGAGCACGACTGGAACGCCCTCTCGGAGCCTCGCATCGATGGCTGGCTCACCGAGGAGTTCTCCTATACCCGGCTCAGCGATCGCCGCGGCACGGTGGTCGCCGAGATACTCCGCCAGTCCGGTAGGCAAAGACACAGGAGCATTGAGTAACTCGAGGATGGCGTCCCGCGCAGGTGGTAGCACAGCTTCAACTGCGTCGAGATCCTGCTGTGTGGTGTTATACCGATAGGGGTCGCTGTGGTCGCCGACCATCACCAGCACCTGATTGCCAGGTTCGGGAAGACCTTGTACCGCGTCAACGGCCTCGAGTCGGGCGGTCTCGACGCCGACTACGACCAGGCCAAGCACCACCACCATTACCGCCGAGATCGCTGCGGCAGCGCGCGTACGTTGTCTGGCCGCGTCGCGCAGCATCAGCCGGGGCGTCGCTCTGAGCCGATCGGCGTGTTTGCCGAGCCAGGCGACCAGAGGTCCTGTCAGGAGGGTGGCACCGGCAATCATGGATACGACGCCAGCACCGCCCATGACACGGTACTTGTCGGTGTTCGACCGACCGACGAGCAGGAACAGGGAGCCGAGGACGATCGCCGTTCCCCCCGCCACCGTCGTCCAGCCATGGGCACCCCGATCCGGCATCCTCCCCTGGAGCGCCGCGGTCACCGGCACCCGAGAGACGGCGCGTGCCGGCCACCAGGCTGCCAACACCGTCGCTGCGACTCCGACAAGTGCAGGCGCAATCGCATCAACGGGTTGGAGCGGCAAGCCGGTGATGAGCTTGTCTGTGAACGCCTGCAATGCGCCGTGTGCCGCAAGCAGCACAACACCGCCGGCAACCACGCCCAGCACGGCACCGATTGTCCCGGCGACGAGACCTTCACTGACGACAATCGCCCCGATGTGCCTCGGTGTAGCCCCGCTGCTGCCGAGCAACCCCAACTCGTGGAGCCTTCGTCGGGTACCGGTTGCGTAGGCGGCACCTGCCACGAGGGCAACCTCGGCGAGCAGTGCCGCAGCGACAAGCGCTGCGATGTACTGAGGCTGCTCGAAACGTGAGTTATAGAAGTATGTGTCCGGCATGCCAGCGAGCAACGAGTCACGACTGGACGCGTAGACATCGGCGCGTTCCGCCCGGTAGTCGTAGGGGTCGCTGAGTTGGTAGGCAAGGTCGAGCAGTTCCGAGTCGGTGAGCAAGTCGGCTTTGTCGGCGAGCGCAGCTAGATCGGTTGCGGATAGGCCGATCAGCGCATCCCTTGGCACATGGCTCAGTTCCGGCGGAATCTCGTCGCCAACCGGTTCGAACGTCCACCTGGCCGTTGCCCAGCTGTCCTCGATGTCGACTGCCAACCCCATACCTCGGTCGGTGCTTACCAGCAGGGTGGTTGGGAAAAGGCCGGGGTAGCCGCCAGAAGATGCCACGAGGGCATCGAACTGGGCCGGCGCCACTACAACGAGATCCGATCGGTAGAAGAGCGGCCTCTGAACGACGCCCGTCACCAGCAGGTCCTGCGCATTGCCCCCTTCCAGGCTCACCGGTGCCGTATCCCCAATGCCGATCCCGAGCCGCTCCAGCACATCCCGGGACATTGCTACCTCGCCGGGTTGGCGTGGCGCGGCACCGGAGACGAGAACCGTCCTTCCCTCTGCAACCGGTGACGTCGGGTCGATGTCGGAGATCGTCGTATAGACATCGCTCACAGCCGCGGGGTAGCTAACCACAACGTCCACCGTGGCGTCTGGATCGCCGCTCGCCACCGCGTCGAGGGCCCATTGGACGACGGTCGGGTCGTGACCACGGATCTCCACCGTCAGATCGGCACTCCCTATTTGGTCGATTATCCATTCCCGGTCACTGACCTGCCCGGAGCGCATCACGCCGGCGGTGACAACCGCGGCCCCCACCGAAACCGCCACCAGCAGCACGATCAGCGTGGTCCGCTTCCATTCGCGGAAAGCAGTGCGACGGGCGAGTCGGAGAATCGCCGCCAACTCCGCAAAGGTCACGTCCACATCTCCTCGACGGTTGGTGGAAGCGCGGAGCGTTCCGAGACATGCTCCAGCCGTCCGTCACGGAGGCGGACCACCCGATCCGCCCAGGCGGCAAAAGCCGGCTCGTGGGTGACCATCAACGCCGCAGCCCCGGCATCGCAACGGTCCCGCAGTATGCCGAGGATGCTCTCACTGGTGATCTCGTCGAGTGCACCGGTCGGTTCATCGGCCAGCAGCAGCTTGCGGGGTCCCACCAGACCCCGCGCAATCGCCACTCGCTGCTGCTCACCACCAGATATCTCATCCGGGTACCGGTTGGCGACACCCTCCAAGCCCACCTCCGCCAGGGCTACCTCGGCAGCATGTCTTGCCTCACGAAGAGTCATCCCATCCAGCTCCATCGGCAGCGCCACATTCTCGACCGCGGTCAACGTTGCCAGGAGATTGAACTGCTGGAACATGTATCCGACGGAACGCCGTCGCAGCGCCGCCAGCCCGTTGGCGCCCATGTCGTCGAGATGCCGACCTTCGACCTGGATCGTCCCTGTAGTGGGCTCATCGAGACCACCCGCCAGATTGAGCAATGTCGTCTTGCCGGACCCACTGCGTCCTGTGACCGCAACCAACTCGCCGGCGCTCACCTCGAGGTCGACATCAACGAGAGCGCGCACCTGCTGTGCCCCCTTGCCGTGGACTCGACCCACCCCGCTCATGGTGAGGATCCGATCTGCGCTCATTTGGTTCCCTCCCTGGCGGTGCTGTCCGCCACTTCGTTGCTCGTGGTGATCGATCGCGGTGTCTCGAGAGACATGCACTCCTCGACCCGGTCCAGCCAGCGGAGCTCGGCCTCCGTGCGGAATATCAGTCGGTCGATATGCAGTTGCCATGGGAAGTCCGTTCGGTCGCCATCCGTGCGCAGCCGCGTGTAGTCCTGGAGTGCCTGCATGGTCGACCGCCGCTGGGTGTCGATCACTCGCTGCGGGTCAGCTACCCCGGAGGCAAGAGTCAGCAGGAGCTTCATCGATACCTCATCCCGATTGGCAACGGTGCGCTCGACCGGCTCTGACAGCCAATGTGTGATTTCTTCCTTCCCCGTTGCGGTGATGCGATAGGCGATCCGGCCCTCATCGTCCTCATCTGTGGCCGTGACGAGATCATCCCGCTCCAGACGTTGCAGTGTCGTGTATACCTGACCAATGTTGAGCGGCCACGCCTCGCCGGTGGCGACCTCAAAGTCGAGTTTCAGCTGATAGCCGTGTTTTGGACCTGTGGTGAGAAGCACCAGTAGCCCTTCCCTGACTCCCAACGACGTCTCCCATACTCGGTATGTATACGACCATACATACCGGGTATGCATAGGTCAAGATCGGCGCAGCGGTCAAGTTTCGGGGCCGGGAAACCGAGGTGTATCACGTGAGATTCCTTGGCCTTCTGCTGGGTGCCGTGATCCTCGTGGTATTGGTCGTTGTCCGTCCATTTGCCGATGGGGGAGAACCGGTCAGTGTCCTTTTCGTCGGCAACAGCTACACAACGACAAATGATCTGCCCGGGGTCTTCGCCGATCTCGCATCGGCCGGGGGCTATGACGCGGAGGTCGATGTCGTTGCCTGGGGTGGAGCGTGGCTGCGGGACCATGTCGACAAGGGAAGCGCGCGGGTGGCGCTGACCGGCGGTAATTGGGACTACGTGGTCCTTCAGGAACAGAGCATCGTGCCGGCCAGCCCTACTGAGCGAGTCAACGCCATGTTCCCGGCCATCCGACAGCTTGGCGGAGTTGCAGATGATTGGGGAACCGAGCCAGTGCTGTTTCTGACCTGGGCGCGTCGGGACGGGTTCCCGGATGTGGGCTACAACAGCTACGAGCCGATGCAGCAGGCAATCACCCAGGCGTACGAGCAGATCGCCGACGAAGTCGGTGCGAGGGTCGCCCCGGTGGGTGAGGCGTGGGCGATCAGCCAGTCATTCGGCCTCTACCAAACAGACGGTAGCCATCCATCTCCGACCGGCACGTACCTGGCCGCCTCCGTCCTCTATGCGACCATCTTCGGGGAGAATCCGGGAGAGCTATCGCACGATGCCGGGTTCGAGGAGGCCCAGCAGATACGAGCCATCGCCGGCCGGGTCGTGCTCGCTGACCCGGATCGTTGGCATGTGCCGATACCCCCGACAGATCGCTAGAAGTGTCCGGCGCGGACCTCGCAACCTTTCACGTGTGCTCAGGCGCTCTCTGCCGGCTCTTCCTGGATCTCGCTGGCTGCGCTGGGGATTTCCCGACGGAACTCCGGGTCCGATAGCGTCTCGCGGATGGCACTGGCGATAGCCTCTTTGGCAGTTCCAGAATCAACGGGGGTGCTTCCGGTGCCTGCGAGGCTGGTGAGCAGACCGTCCAACCCGAAGCTCTTGAGCACGCTCATCGCGGTTCCCAGTGCGGTCGGTATGGTGGTGCTGAATCGCTCCAGAGTGCTGTCGCCGTTCCCGCTCCCGGAGTCGATCATCACGATGTTGTCGATCTCGCCGAACGAGGCAGCCGCAGCTGCGACCACAGATTCGAGTGTCGGGATGGGTTGCTGCGGCCTCCCGGCGCGGCAACGGGCCGCCCGGGTTTGGGCGGCCCGCTGGAGGATGGATGACCGCTACAAGGCCCGCTCGGACGCCAGTTCACCGATCCGGATCGACTGGAAACTCAGGACCTCGACGATGGTGGCGAGACCGAAGGTTATACCGAACAGGTAGACGGCGACACCGGCCCGGCGGACGCCTTCGAGAGCTTCGGACCAGGTTTCGATCGACTCAGCCGACCACGTGGTGACATTGGCTGCAACGACGAGATGGAGCACAACGGCGACGAGGATCGCCACCATTCCCATCATCATCGAGGCCATGAAGACCCGGACCGCGGCGGGGGTGCGAAGCGTTCGGACGGGGCTTCCCGCAGCCTCCTGAATCTCGCTGCCGCCCTTGCGGAACACGCCGAGGATCCGGGCAATTGCGAACGAGATGGCGGTGAACACAGCTGCAAAGCCGACGAACTGCACCGCAGGAACCAGCTGGCCGAGCACGGCCACCCTGTTTCCATCCGGCGACGTCGCCGCAAGCTCAGCCGCCCGTACTCCCGACAGGATCAGCGCGGTCGGGAAGGCCACAACGGCCATCACGAGGGTGGGTAGCCAGAGACGGCGTCCCATCGTTTGGGGAAGGTTGTAGCCGACTGCGCGGCTGGTGGTTTCGACTGCGAAATCTGACGAGGTTGTCATGTTGATTCTCACTTTCCGGTGACGAGGATGGAGCGGATGCGGTCGAACTGGAAGCCGAGCACGTCTCCGATGGTGACCAGCGCCAGGACGATGCCGCTGAGGATCATGGCGAGGCTGAACTCGCGGAACGGTCCGAGCCAGGCGAACCACGCTCCGGGATTGGCGACGCCTGCCGCAACGACCAGGTACAGGGCGAACTGGAGGATTCCAGCCATCACCCCCAGCATCATGAGAGCGACGAACATCTTGGCCGTATTCGGCGTCCGAAGGGTCTGGACTGGCAACCCGAGTGCTGCCTGCACTTCACCACCGCCTTCGCGCAGGCCTGCCAGAATCGACCCGAGCAGGAATGAGATCCCGGCGAGGATTAGCGCTTCTCCGAGGAACTGAAGGCCCTGGGTCCAGGCGGCTGCGGCGACACTTGCCGGATTCCCGGCCCACGCCCACGAGACTGCCAGACCGGCGAGGACGGCCATAGCCCCGATGCCCAGCATCGGAGCCCACATGGTCTTTGCCACACGATGGATTGGCAGCGGCTGAGGAGTTGCAGCGGTTTCGGTTGCCGCACCGTGGCGGGCAGTGATCTCGCCACGTGGTGCCGGCGCCACAGCGTCGGGCTTCAACGTGGCCAGCGCACCCTTGATCGAGTCCACTCGCAGCCACAGGCGGATGAGTATCCCCATGAGGACAACGGCGATGGCCGACTTGACCAGGGCGAACCCGGTTGTGTTCAACCCGAAGCCGATGGCCTTGAGCTCGGCCAGACGTTCTGCATCGGCGACGTTGCGAGCACCGACCCAGAGGACGATGGCAGCCGACACGGTTGCTATCAGCCCGATGGTCGCCAGCAGGAGCCCGGCGGGGCGATAGTGGTCTTGCGCCGCGGCTCTTCGCCGCAGGGCAGCTGTGGGGTGAGTCAGATTGGTGATGGTGGACATGTGACCTCCTCTGGGGGTTGCTGTGTGACACGTCCAACCAGACCGGGGAGCGACGGAGCCGGTAATTGTCCCCCAGACGACAGTCTTTATTGGGAGAGGCGCTCGCCACCCCGGATCGCAATTGGCAAACGGCTGCCGGGCGGTGCAAGCGGGCAGGACCACTGCGGGTTGTGGGCACACGACGGGTGATAGGCGAAGTTGAGGTCGACGATGACACCGTCACCATCGTGGCCGAGATCTGCCCCTTTGGCAGTGTCCAGGAGATAGCGGCCCCCGCCGTATGTGGAGGCGCCGTTGGTCTCATCCTTGAATGGCATGAACACCCCACCGGCATAGTCGTCCAGCCAGTACATATCGAGCACCAGGTTGGCGTTCGCTATCTGGAAATGGGCCCGGCCGAAGAGGTGTGCGACCGTAGCGCCCTCGCCGCTGTGCGCCAGCGCGATCGGTTGCCCTGAAACCGCTTCGACAGTTGCGACGGTTCGCAGAGCGGGATCGTATGGCCAGTAGGCGAGGCCGGGAAACGACTCCTGTTGCTGAGTCGATAGCGGGCTCTGGCTGTGCGTTCGAAACAGCTGATCACGGGTAGCGGTCCATAAGCTATGACCGGTGGCCGGGTCCATCTCGCGCAACCGGGTGTAGAGATCGGCGACACGGCGCCGGTAGTCCCACAGGTCGAGAGTCGCATCGGGACCGCTGTCGATTGTCGCCATGGCCGACTCCTCCTCGCTTGCAGTGGTGTGGATCGAAGTTAGCGGGAAGACACCGCCCCGGCGTCGTTGTAGCTGCCGGTCGGAGATTCGCCGCGTCACTCCTGCCCGGTAACCTCAAGGTGATGAATGTCATTGGCCAAGTACTTATGGACGGCGAGCCGGTAAAGCCCGTCGACGCAAAGATCTCCGTCTTCGACATCGCACTGCTGCGCGGGTTCGGGTGTTTCGAGTCGCTCCGCTCCTACGGCGGAGTTGCCTTTCGGCAGCGGGAGCACATCGATCGTCTGGAACGCTCCGCCGAAGCCCTCCGGCTCGGGCTGCCGTCACGGGTAGGAATGGAGGCGTGGGTGGCCGATCGCGCATCCGTCGGTGACTGCACAGTCCGGGTCGTTGTCACCGGAGGCACCGACGAGAAGGGCAGTGGTGCGGGCTCGCGGGTCATCGTGTTCGCCGAGCCGCTACAGCCGGTTGATCCGACTATCAGCCTGTTGCCCGTCGAGGCGCCGTGGCACCCCGATGGCTCCCAGTCAGAGCTCACCGGCGCAAAAACGCTGTCCTACGGCCCCAATGTGGCTGCGCGTTTCCATGCGAAAGCCGAAGGCTACGGCGATGCCCTGCTGGTCGGACGTAGCGGCTACGTGCTCGAGGGCCCAACCAACACCGTCGCCTGGATCACCAATGGGGTATTCGAAACGCCGTCTCTCGATCTCGGCATCCTGGCCTCGGTCACCCGGCAAGCGGTCCTCGATGTCGCCGACCGGATCGGGATCCCGGTCTCGCAGGGGGCTTTCCCGCTACAAAGGCTGCTCGATGCCGATGAGGTGGTTGCACTATCGACATTGCGTGAGGTGCAGCCGGTCACTCGTATTGGCGACGTCGAAAAGGAAGTGGGACCGGTCACCCGCCAGCTCATCGCCGGGCTCAAGGATCTGATCCGGGAGGAAACCGTCGGGTGACAGCTGCTTCCTACCTGAGCGCCCTTGGTGCCATCGAGCGTCTCTACGAGTCGGTGGTCACCGACCCCGCGGCGTGGGGTGAGCAGGCCTTCGTCGACTGGGTCGGCGAGGCGCTCGTCGATGCGGGCGCAATGCCCAAGACTGCGGTACGAGAAATCAGACGGAGCTTGCGTGCGGCACAGAAGCTACGAGATTTCTGGCTGAGCGGTCGTAGTGAGGTGTCCGACCACGACGACTGGCACACCCGGGTGGACATCGCCCTTGGAGCCCGGGCGTGGCGTCCCCTCCTCGACCTCGCAATGGCTGGTCTCGAGGAGTCGCCCGATGAGGAGCTCTTCGAGCAGGTGAAAGAGCGCTTTGCCGTCGTGACATCAGACAGATGGATGGATGGGGTCAGCTTTGATCAATGGCGGACCAACCTGTAGACCCGGCAATTCCTCTTCCGTTGTAGAGTTGGTGTCGTGAGATTCAGACAGGCGCTCATTGTTGGTATTGCGGTCCTTCTGATTGCCGCGTGCTCAGGCGATGACGAATCCGACCAGTCGACCACCTCCACTACTGCGGCGACGATCACCACCCTTGGTGACCCGACAGCGGTGGTGGGAACCGAGGACGGCCAGGCCGGCTCCACATCGAGCACGACCACCAGCACAGTCGACCTCGCTTTGTCTTTCCCCCAGTACAGCATCGTAAGCAGGGAAACTTCTGAGAACGGCGACATAGTCGTCGTGCTTTTGGACAGGACCAGCTACGAGTCGCTGTCAGACATCGATGTGCATAACGTCGTGTCGGACCTGGTCGAGGAGTACGCCCCGGTTTACGAGGCATACATTGTTGAATCGCAGGCGGCAGCGGATGCTCTCTTCGTCGAAGATCCGACCGAGGAAGAGCAAACCGCACTCAACAACGGCTACGTTGCCAAGCTCGAAGAGGGCTTCCGCATCATCTACGAAGGTCCGCTTCAGGACTTCGGTGTGGCAATCCTCGGATCCTGATACCGGGACGGCGGTCGGTTTTCCCGGGTCGGGCTCTCCCGAGCCCGGGGATGACGGTGCGAGCCGGCGGATCCCACGTCGTAGCGCCGGCAGGGTGGCGGGCCGGGCCCTCTAGCGGAGCTGGAACCTCCCGCGTCCGAAGTACCCGGGCAGACGGCAACTAACCTGGGAAGACTGACGTCGAGCTGCGGAGGCCCCTTTGAAGACGATTGCTGCGTATCACCGACCCGATAGCATCGACCGTGCTCTTTTATTGCTCACCGGGCCCTCAGCGGCGACCGTTGTGATCGCCGGGGGAACCTACCTCAACACCGAAGAGCTGGCTCCAGACACCGAGGTGGTCGACATACAGGACGCTGTCGCCGCCGGTGTTGAAAGGCAGGGCGATCGTGTCCGTTACGGCGCGATGACCCGTCTTACCGACCTCATCGAGCACTACGAGACTCCGCCTCTGCTGGCGACCCTGGCACGCAGGGAGGGACCAAACACGCTGCGCAATGCTGCGACGATCGGCGGCACGATCGCCTGCGCACATCCGGAGAGCGAGCTTGTCGCCGGCCTTCTCGTCCACGACGCCGCCGTCACCGTGACCGGGACTGATGCCGAGATCCCCGTCAGCTCGATCATGAGGGATCGCTCCCAACTGGACGGCGCGATCATCACATCCGTCACCGTGGGAATCGGTGGCGAAACCACGTCGGACCGAACAGGCCGAACCCCCGCCGACTCATCGATCGTTGCAGCCGCTGCCAGGGTGACGCCCGACGGGATTCATGTTGCCCTCACCGGTGTCGCCGCCACACCGGTTCTGGTCGATCCCGACGATCTCTCCTCGTTGGATCCGCCTGCCGACTTCCGCGGTTCGAGCGAATACCGGCTGGAACTGGCCCGGATCCTCACTGAGAGAGTCGTCACCCGGCTCGGAGGTGCCTCATGAATATCACCGTCACCATCAACGGCGAAGAGCGCAGCATCGATTGCGAGCCGCATGAATCGCTGCGTGCGGTTCTCCGCCGCGAAGGGTTCTTCAGCGTCCGCTTTGGCGCCGAGACCGGCGAGACCGGTGCGGATGCAATCCTGGTCGACGGGCGGCTGGTCTCATCGGAGATCATGCTGGCGGCTCAGGCAGGGGGGCACCTCATCGAGACGGTTGAGGGTCTCAACCCGCCCCGCGGCCTTCACCCCATCCAGGAAGCATTTGTGGAGACCGGTGCCATCCAGTCGGGCTACTCAACCCCTGCGATGATTCTCGCCGCCAAGGCTCTCATCGACACCAATCCGAATCCGACGGAGTCCGAGGTCCGTGACGCTCTCTCCGGCATCCTCGACCGGGAAACGGGGTATCTCCGCCCGGTCTACGCCGTGCTGCGCGCCGCCGCTGTTCTACGTGGCGAGCAGCCCGCGCCGGTTGAATCGGCTGTTGTCGAGCCTCTCGTTGCACTTGGCGGGACACCCGACATGGCCGCGGTCAACCCGGTTCTGAACCTCGACCCGGTCGCCCCTCGTGTCGTC
>Ga0307423_1002405_pt1 | contig 10507 bp, 6 predicted proteins | sample SalMarWE160310MG_FD_202154 | JGI IMG/M metagenome (GOLD analysis project Ga0307423, IMG submission 202154) | Salt marsh sediment microbial communities from the Plum Island Ecosystem LTER, Massachusetts, United States - WE1603-10 | ecosystem: Environmental > Aquatic > Marine > Intertidal zone >... | reverse complement strand
ACATTTAAAGGAATGTGATATTGCAAAAGCACTCTTCTGAAAATCTGGATTGATGTCTCAAACTCTTCAGGAATAACTGCATCTGCACCGAGTCCTATTAAATCTTCGATTTCTTCAACAAATCTTGTCCGGATAAGAACGAAAATTTCTTTATTCATCTGTTTTGCAAGACGTATTACTTTTCTAGAAATCGTCCTGTCGCTGATAGCAACAACGATTACCTTCGCAGTTTTTATTCTTGCTGTTTGCAGAACTTCTTCACGACTGATGTCACCAAAAATAATATTTTCGCCTTTAGCTCTTTCCTTTTTAATAGTATCCGGATTCATTTCAATTATTATATAATTTATTCCGGTTTCTTTGAGTACATGTGCAAGGTTTCTGCCATTTAATCCAAAGCCAGCTATAATTACATGACCATCAATTTTTATCTTTTCCTCTATTGTATCCTGAACGTTCTTAATTGATTTTGATTTATCAGCAGCTAGTACTGAAAATCTTATTAAGAGCGGAGTAATAATCATTGTAATAATTGCTGAGGAAAGTAAAATATCAGAATAATCACCAAGCAGCTTGCCACCTTGCTGTGCAAGAATAAATGAGAACTCACCAATTTGGGCAAGTCCTAAAGCGGAAAGAATTGCAATTCTTGATGGATATTTCATTGACAGTACAAGAACAAATATTATTAAACTTTTAAGAATGATTATTCCAACTGCAGAAAGGACAACTTCAACAGGAAAATTAATAACGTAATTGATGTTCAGCAGTAATCCAACCGAAACAAAGAATATACTGTTGAATACATCTTTGAAGGGAATTATTTCTGCGGTTATTTGTGTGCTGTATTCAGATTCAGAAAGAATAAGACCAGCTATAAAAGCCCCAAGTGCAAATGATAATCCAAAGTTGTGTGTAAGGTAAGCTGTTCCAAGAAGAATAAGAATAATTCCAACAGTAAAAAGCTCTCTTATTCTTGTTCTGGCAAGATAGTAAAGTAATTTTGGTGAAAGATATTTTGCGGCAAAAAGAATAAACGCGATTACTCCAATAGCAGTAAACAATCTTATTAAAATTGAAATGAAGTCTACTTCACCACTTGTTCCAAGTATATCGACTAATAAAAACATAGGAACAATTGCCAGGTCTTGAAAAATAAGTATCCCCACTGAGATTTTTCCTTGTGGTGTTTGCAGCTCACCTCTGTCAGAAAGCAATTTCAAAACAATAGCTGTGCTGGAAAGACTAACAAGCATTCCAAAAAAGATTGCTTGTCTCAATTCCATTCCGAATGAGTAAAGTAAAATAGCAGTAGCCAGAATTGTTATCAGAACTTGTAAGCCTCCGCCAAATAGTAAAAGCTTTTTCATCTTTGCAAGTTCTTTAAGAGAAAATTCCAACCCGATTGTAAAGAGCAGAAGAATTACTCCGATTTCTGCCATAATATTTATTTCATCTATGTTGGCAATTAATTTGAATCCGAAAGGACCGATGATCATTCCCGCTATCAGAAATCCTGCGATGCTCGGAAGCTTCAGTTTGTTGAAAAGTAAAATGATTGGAATAGAAACGAGCAGGATTACAACAATGTCTTTTATAATTGTGAATTCGTACACTTCAACCAGGTTTTTAATAATAGATTAGTCTTCTTTATCTAAATATAAATAACTAAGAGGAAGATTTTAACTTTGAAGACTCTCTACTCTTTCTTAAGTGATAATCGTGAGAATAAGAAAAATTATTTTAGTACGAATTTTATCGGGATTACAATTTTTACGTTTACTGGGCGACCACGTTGTTTACCCGGGACAAATTTAGTTGACTTTACCGCATTCATTGCCACATCGTCAAGACCGGCACCAAGGCCCTTTAATACAGTTGTCTCAGCAACATTCCCGTTTTTATCAATAACTGCTTGAATGAATACTGTTCCCTTGATATCGGCTCTTTTAGCTATTTCTGTAAAGTGCAATTTTTCTTGAATAGCTTTGATACCACCAATTGGTGCCGGCATCTCTTCAACAGCTTCAAAAATATTTTCGTCATCAATTATTTTTGGTTGTGCTGGTGGCTTATCCGGTAAAGGAACAGGTTCAATGTCATCAATATTAGGTAAAATAATATCATCCGGGGTATCATCAATTGAAGCGACAATAATTTGTGGGGCTTTGGGTGGCGGAGGAATGTCAGGTTTTTGAACAGTTGAAATAATCTCATCAATCTTAATTATTTCCTGAGTTGGATTAGTGATTGTATCAGTTAGCGAAGTGTATGGTGAGAATTTAAAAGCGGCAATAATAATTGCTAAAGACACTATTAAACTTATTTTTAATGTACGATTATAAAGTTTCCTCAGGTCGGCTTTAGGAGTTTTTAACGATGGCATTGTAACCTCCGGTTTAGTTAAAATCTAAACCTTTTACTATGCCGGAATTAAAATGTTCCAGTAAGAATATTTGAATTATTATTAAAAGAATAAAGAATATCTAAATTTCCTTCAAAATTCAATGTTCGATATTCTAAATTCTAGACCCAACCCCTTAATTGGCATGCCTGTGCAACCCTGGCAACACCAACTAACATTGCAGCTAATCGTGGATGGACTTTCTTTTCTTTTATGGCTTCCTGTACACGTTTGTATGCGAGAGTTAATTTTTTATCGAGCTGCTTATGTACGTCTTCCTCTTCCCAGAAGAATAAAGACTTATCCTGAACCATTTCAAAATACGAGACGGTTACACCGCCAGCACTAGCGAGAATATCGGGAATAACGTGAACATTATTCTTGAAAAGAATTAAATCTGCATCAGGAGTTGTTGGTCCATTTGCAAGCTCGCACACAACACGTGCTTTAATGTTCTTTGCATTCTTTATGTTGATAGCATTTTCCAAAGCTGCCGGGTAAAGTATCTCAACATCAAGTTCTAATAGTTCTTCGTGGGGAATCTTTTTAGCTCCGGGAAAATTTAAGATTGTCCCAGTTTTGAGTTTGTGATGAACAAGTTCTTCCGGATCCAGTCCCTTTTTGTTATAGATTGCACCCCTTGAATCACTCGCAGCGATTAGTTTACCTCCTCCCAGCATTTCTTTGTGCAATAGTGCTGCTCTTTGTCCTGCATCACCAAATCCTTGGATAGCAAATTCTTTTGTTGGATCGAATCCATATGCTTTGCAAGCTTCGCGAACTGTTATGATGCCTCCTCTTGCAGTTGCATCTCTTCTTCCTTCAGTTCCTCCAACCTGTATTGGTTTATCAGTAAAAACACCGGGACTGTGTCTCTTTGTAATAGTTTCATACTCATCCATCATCCATGCCATAGTTTGAGGATTTGTATAAACATCTGTTGCAGGAACATCGATATCTACTCCAAGCATAGGTGAAATTGCACGGATGTATTCTCTTGAGAGTCTCTCAAGTTCCATTTCTGATAATATTTTAGGATTGCATCTCACACCACCTTTGCTTCCACCTAACGGTAAATCAACGACGGCAGTTTTCCATGTCATCCAGCAGGCGAGTGCACGAATTGTGTCGACTGTTTCTTCAGGATGGAAACGTATGCCGCCTTTCGCCGGTCCTCTTGCATGATTATATTGAATTCGGAAAGCATGGAAAATCTGTGTTTTACCTGAATCCATCTTAACTGGTAAAGTAAAATTAGTTTCCAACTGTGGTGTGCTTAAAAATTCTTTAGTCGCATCATCCAAGTTAAGTAGCTTTGCAGCTTCCAAAACCTGCTGACGCGCGACCTTGAATGAATTATAGGATTCCATTATTTTGGTTCCTCATTCTTTGATTTATCTGAATCTGTTTTTTTAGTTTTCGGAATTACATCCAGAATTATCCTGTACCAGCAATTCTTACAAACGAGAGCTCTGTCTGTTGCCAGTAGAACCTGCTGCCAAGGTGAAAGTTTATTACCGCAGTGCGGACAGGCTTCCGGTATTTCTTCTATTTGTGATATACTTTCTTCTGCCAAAATTATTACTCCGGTTTTAAAATAATACCTTTATTTTCGTGCCCGTTCATTTTGATTACAATTGGCTTCTTAAATCTTATGTGTTTCGTATATATCTTTTTTTCAACGGCATCCTGGGATAAAAGCCAGTCCCAATCTACAAATCCATTTTTTTGAACTGTGTTTACGGTGAAATATCCTATCATAAAAGATGTAATATTCTGAAAGAAATGAGATCCTTGCGAAGGTTCAACTGCCATATCTTTAAATGATGTTTCAACTATGGCTTTGGCACCAGCTATCTGCTCCCAATTAACCGGAATGCCCAACCACGGATCTAATGATCCCCACCTACCAACACCAACAAGCAAATATGGTTTTTCTTCCGATATCAATTTGTTGTTAAGACTTGAGATCTCTGCTGCTACTTCTCGACTCTTCGCACGGTCAAATAAATTATAATCGACAACAACAATATCATAAACATCCTGAATAATTCCATTACCCAGAACCTGGTTACTCTGACAAATTAACTTTTCAGTTTTAACATCCTCAATCTGGAGCTCTTCAAACTCATGGCTAACAACAAGTGGCCTCATCTGCAGCAATCCAAATTCTTTTCTTTTCCCTGAAGGTTTTGATATGTTAACTGCAAATTCAAGTTCGACAGGTGTTCCCATTCCCCAGTTACCCATCTCAAGCAATAGCTCAAGTACATTTGCAAGGGGAAACATTTTATTTCTGAGAACAGGACCGAATGTAACTAAACGCGTTCCATTTCTTCCTAGCCCATCGTAAATAGCATCATTTTCAGGTACGTATGTCGAACCAACAAATCTTAATGGACCATCCTTTTCGGCAACACTAAGAGTAAATTTTTTTACTAATTTATCGTATGTAACGTTACCAAAGTCTGTCTTTTCATCAAGCTGTAATGCGAAGAATTCCATTTGACTGCTATTAAGAGATTCTTGAACAGAATGAAATTGTATTAAGTCGGTAGAATATTTTGGACAGAAGCGAACAGTGTTTCCACCTTCAACAACCCATTTGCCCAAACCAAGCGCAGCTGAAACTATTCCATCAGTTGACCTTTGTGGAGGTAAAGGATAGAAGTTATATGACTTTGCTACACCAGAAAAATCGGGATAGAATCTATTCTCGTGATTATTTCCAACCATCTTTTGAATTATTACTGCCATCTTTTCTTCTTCAGAGCGATACGTGGTAATTTTAATGTAGTTTTTTGCGTTCTGATAGAAAGTTGATGCGTAAACCCTTTTGATTGTTGTGAGAAGATCGTTGAGCCTTATTAGCGGATTCGCATTGTCATTAGGAATCATGTATGTCTGGTAAACACCCGCGAAAGGATGATATTGCGAATCCTCCAGTAAACTGGAAGATCTTACAGCAAGTGGAGTTCTTATTATATCGAGAAAGGCTGCAAGCTCACCCAGAACCTCTTCCGGAAATGTTGATGCTTCCAAAAATCTTTTTGTTATTTCTTCATCATCTTCACATTGGAGTGCAAAGCTCCGGAGGTTATTCATATCGAGGAAATCGTCAAAAACATTTGTTGCCAAAACCACAGCCGGAGGAACGTAGATTAATACATCCTCGAACTGGCTGCGAAGCTGGTAATCGTTAATAAGAGTATTTACAAAACCGAGACCTCTTGCTTTACCACCAAGAGAACCACCTCCGATTCTGGCGAAACTGCTTTCCGGGTCAAATGTTTCTTTGTTGAAGTCAGTTATTATTCCGCGTTGCCGAACCATCCTGTAGTCGTGGACGGAATGAACCAGATCGTTCCTTAAAGCTTCTCCGGTTGGATAGTCAGAAACTTTTCTTGGTCTCAACATATGAGCAAGCCAGAACTCGGTTCTTGCTTTGAACCAATTTGAAAAATGGTTTCTTTCTGCATGAAATTTTATGCTCTCCATTGGGACAACTTTTAGTTGTTCTTCCATGCTTTTTAAGTCGTTTGCTCTGCCAACTTCAATTCCATCCGATGTTTTAAAAATAAAATCACCAAAGCCGAAATTATTATTCATAAATTGTTGAAGCTTTGTAATTAGGAGAGGGGAATCCTTAAGAATAAATGAGGCTCCAGCTTTTTTAGCATCTTCTTCGTTAGTTGGGTCATTGGAGGTGAGTAATATCGGAATATCACTGATTGCTTCTTTCACAGCTTTTGTAAATTTTATACCTGCTGTATCATCAAGCTCACCATTCCTTGGAAAAGCAATGTCTGAAATAATTCCAAGAATTAGTTCTTTGTATCTTTCAAAATAATCCCAGGCTTCTTCATAGTTTGTACATAAAAGTATTTTTGGTCTTGCACGCATTCTTAAGTATTTGTGGGTAAGATTAATTCCTTCAGAAATTAATCGCTGACTCTGCTTTAGCATTTCTGTGTAGATGATCGGGAGAAAAGCGGAATAGTATCTTACACTGTCTTCAATTACAATTACATTCTGAACGCCAACAATCTTACTGTCGTGTTCAACATTAAGGCGGTCTTCCAGGTATTTTATTATTCCAATTATAATTCTGAAATCGCCTGTCCAATTAAATACTTTATCGAAAACAGAACTTTCCGGATTCGTCAGGAGAGACTTCAATTCCCGGTTATCATGCGCAAGAAGAACAATGGGTATGTCCAGACCTGAATGTTTTACCAGCTTGGCAAAACTAAGGGCAGTCATATCTTCGATGTGCATCGTGGTGATGATTAGATCAAATCGACCTTCTTCTTTTGCACGGTTTATTGCATCATATCCGCTTGAAACTCTTGTTAATTCAGGTGAGTGGCTTAAGTTCAATCCCTGGTATTCGTTTCGTATCAGTTCATATAATCTGCCGTCTTCTTCAAAAAGGTAGAGGTCATAAAGGCTGGAAACAAGAAGGATATTGGTTACACGTAATCGCATAAGGTTTTGAAAACCCTGGAAACGGGTTCCGTAACCGTGCTCTACCCAATCAGCCTCAGGATTACTTTTAAATTCTTTTATATAGTCCACTTTCTATAAGATTGAATATTTTTATTTCACAACATTTTTAATTGAAGCCAACTGAAATTTACAATTTTTAGCCATCAAATTCTTTTATAAATAAAAAAGGCGAAGCAGTTAGGAGGCTAAGAAAACTGCTCCGCCGGGGAATTGATGACTTTCGAAGAATTACTGTAATTAAGTCATCAAAAGATATTTATACAACACCCTGATCAATCATTGCATCTGCAACTTTCAGGAATCCGCCGATGTTTGCACCGTTAACATAGTTACCCGGCGTTCCGAATCTATTAGCCATTTCAACACAAGTATTATGGATATTCTTCATAATCAGGTGCAAGCGTTTATCAACTTCTTCGCGTGTCCAAGGTAAACGCTGGCTGTTCTGAGACATTTCAAGACCGGATACTGATACACCACCGGCATTTGCAGCTTTACCTGGTCCATAAAGGATTTTATTTTCCAGGAAGATATTTACGCCGTCAATGGTAGTGGGCATATTTGCACCTTCACTCACTACATAAACACCATTGTTAACAAGGTTCTGAGCATCTTTTGCATTAATCTCATTTTGTGTTGCACTTGGGAATGCGCAATGAGCTTTGTGATTCCATAGCGGATTATGATCCATACTTCCATCGAGAGGAGTATAAACTGCTTTCTTATATTTATCTACGTATTCTTTTATTCTTCCTCGACGTACATTTTTCAGTTCCATTATGAAATTCAATTTTTCTTTATTTATTCCTTCTTCATCATAAATGTATCCATTGGAATCTGATAAGGTAACTACCTTCCCACCAAGATCCAGTATTTTTTCAACCGTATACTGTGCAACATTTCCGCTTCCGGATACCAAGCATGTTTTTCCTTCGAGTGTTTGTTTTTTTGTTGTAAGCATTTCTGCTGCAAAATAAACTGCACCGTATCCTGTGGCTTCGGGACGAATTAAAGAACCGCCCCAGTTAAGGCCTTTACCGGTAAGAACACCTGTGAATTCATTTCTTAATTTTTTGTATTGACCAAACAGATAACCAATCTCACGTCCACCAACACCAATATCGCCAGCAGGAACATCAGTATTCGGACCAATATGCCTGAACAATTCGCTCATAAATGCCTGGCAGAATCTCATAATTTTTAAATCGCTCTTACCTTTCGGGTCAAAATCTGACCCACCTTTTCCACCGCCCATTGGTAGAGATGTTAAGCTGTTTTTGAATACCTGTTCGAAAGCTAAAAATTTAAGGATGCCAAGATTAACAGAAGGGTGGAATCTTAGTCCGCCTTTGTAGGGACCAATAGCGCTGTTCATTTCAATTCTGTAACCAATGTTTATATTTACCTCTCCTTGGTCATCAACCCAGGGAACTCTGAAAATTATTATTCTTTCAGGTTCAATAATTCTTTCAAGAATTTTTGCAGAACGGTATTCAGGATGTCTTTCCAGAACGAGATCCAAAGATTCTGCTACTTCCTGAACTGCCTGATGGAATTCAGGTTCTGCTGGATGTTTTGCCTTTACTTCAGCAATTAAGGTTTTTACGTAATCGGACATTTAATCCTCCGGAGATAATTTTAATTATTATTGTAATTGTGGATTATATTTCAATAATCTTTGAGAGGAAACTAATTTAAAGGGATATGAAAATAAAGAATAGAATTTGTGATAATAATGTAACAGAATTTGTTACAAAATAATTTTCATTCGGCAAGTAATTATATTTCAACCAGCTTGTTTTGTATAACGTACTGAGTTAATTCAACATTTGATCTCATAGACATCTTTTCTAAAATTCTGTTCCTATAAGAATAAACTGTATTAATGCTTAGTGACAACTCCTGGGCAATTTCTTCGGCAGTTTTACCGAGAGCTATATTGCACATAATCTGGTATTCCCGGTCAGATAGCTTTTCGTGCATAAGTTCTTTTTTTGTACTCTCAAATTTTTCAGCGAGCTTTTCAGCAAGAGATTGGTTGATATATTTTCCACCCGAAACAATTTTTCTAATAGCAGTAACGAGTTCCGTGGGTGCACTTACTTTTTTGAGATATCCAGAGGCGCCTGCTTTTATAGCCCGCAAACCATACTGGTCTTCACTGAACATACTCAGAATCAAAACAGGCAAATCGGGATAGAGCTGCTTGATATCTTTTAAAGCTTCCAATCCGCTTTTCCCCGGCATATTAATATCAAGAACAACAAGACTCCATTTTTCTTTTTCAAGAAGTTCCATTAGCTTACTGGAGTTTTCAGCTTCCCCGGCAACAAGAATATCTTTTTCTTCGGCAACTATCTGCTTAAGTCCTTCGCGCACAATTGCATGATCATCGGCAATAAGAATTTTTATTTTGTCAGCGGCCATTTTTTATCTCGTCAAATGGAATTTCTACTTTTACTATTGTTCCGCTGCCGGCGAATCCTTCAATGGAAACCTGCCCCCCAAAAACCATCGCTCTTTCTACCATGCCGTGTATGCCCAGCGACTTGAAATCCTTAATTTGTTCCTGTGTGATTCCACGACCGTTGTCTTGAATTTCCAGATAAATATTGGATTGATGATTAAGAAGTGAAACCGCCACTTTTGTTGCTTCTGAATGGCGGGCAATGTTTGTTAATGCTTCCTGGAAAATCCTGAAGATTGCAGTTGTTTTATCGCGTTCAAGTTTTACTTCATCTTTAGGTAGGACTAATGAACATTTAATGTTTGTTAATTTCTCAAACTCTTCTGTCTGCCATTCTATTGCTGCAATAAGTCCGAGTTCATCCAATATACCTGGACGTAATTTTGAAGAAATTTTTTGCACCGATTCGACGGATGAATCAATCATATCTGCAAGAGAATTAATTTTTTGCTTCAATGGTCCCTGATTTTTATTAAGCTTATTTGCAAGCAGCGAAACCTGAATTTTTAACGCAGTGAGAACCTGACCAAGCTCATCATGTATTTCCTGAGAGATCATAGTCCTTTCTTCTTCTCTTATTGATTGAAGATGAGTTGCAAGTTCCCTGAGCAATTTACTTGAGCGTTTAAGTTTTTCTTCGGCTTGTTTTCGTTCAGTAATGTCTCTTGCAATTGAAAGAACAGTTAGCTTGTCGTTATATAAAAATAAATGAGAATTGACTTCAACAGGAATTAGTTTTTTATCTTTAGCCCGATGTACTAAATCATAAATTACATGTTCCTCTTTCAAAAGACGCTCGTTAAACAGGTTAAAATCATCAATACATTTTTGCCAAACGATTGCAGAAGGGCTCAGCATTAGAAATTCTTCTTTTGTGTAGCCCAGTCTTCTGCAGGCAACTTCGTTCACTTCTATAAAGTCACCATAGGATTTGTCTTTTGAAAGTTGTGTAACGAAAACAGCATCATTAATATTATTAAACAGCATTTTAAATTTCTGTTCACTCTCACGAAGTTCAATTTCAGATTTTTTTCGTTTAGAAATTTCTTTTACGATGCTTAAAGTAATTTTATTACCGTCAGGCAGCGTGAGGAATGAGTTTGAAAATTCAAACCAGGCTTTTCTTC
>Ga0307423_1002404_pt1 | contig 10508 bp, 8 predicted proteins | sample SalMarWE160310MG_FD_202154 | JGI IMG/M metagenome (GOLD analysis project Ga0307423, IMG submission 202154) | Salt marsh sediment microbial communities from the Plum Island Ecosystem LTER, Massachusetts, United States - WE1603-10 | ecosystem: Environmental > Aquatic > Marine > Intertidal zone >... | reverse complement strand
CGGCAGGATCGACCAGGCAAAGGTCCAATTCGAGCTGAGATTCCAGGGAATATCAAACAGCATCACCGAACTCCTTCGCGGCCTGAGGCCGCCGTCAAGATACGTTCCAGCCATTTCATAATCGCCGTCAACACGAGTGCCAGCAGAAAATACAGCAGGAGCGTGATAACATAGATGGGTACGGTCTGCAGTGTATCGTTACGAAGTGTTTGGGCCTGAAAAGTCAGATCGCTCAATGTGATCAGAGACACCAGCGCCGAGTCTTTCATGTTTTGAACGACCAGGTTGCCAAAGGGAGGCATCATCTCAACCACTGCCTGCGGGATGAGCACCTTCCACATGGTTCGACCCGGGGTGAAATTGAGCGCTTTTGCGGCTTCATACTGTCCTGTATCGACCGCCAGGACGGCGCCGCGAACCACCTCGGCGCCATAGGCGCCGATATTCAGAGACAGGGCCCAAATGCCGGCCGATATCGGAGACAGACTCACGCCGAGGAGCGGCAAGGCATAAAACAGCCAGAACAGCTGAACCAGCAACGACGTGCCGCGAAAAATCTCGATGTACACATCCGAGATGATGCGCACCGGCCAATGACGGCTCATCTTGCCGATGCCGAATACAAATGAAAATATTCCGCCCATTACCGTTGAAATCAAAGTAACCCATACCGTTACTTTAAATCCATTGAGAAGGACGAGTATCATTTGTGTATAAGTCATCACCTTCTCCTATCGAGGCAACCGGGCATGCAGACAAACTCACCCGGCACAGGAAAATTCAGGAAACCGTCGCCCTCACATCCATCGTAAGAGCGACGGTGCGTCGCGGGACAGATCATTTATTTTTTCCCGCGCAGAGCTCCTTTTCGGTAAACTTGTGAACCATGTCTACGGAGTGTTGGTCCAGGCCGTAGTGCTTCAGCGTTTTTGTCCAGAACGGCGTTTTCTGGACGGCGGCAAGGTTCTTGTTGAATTCCTTCAACAGCTCGGGGTCATGCTTATTAAACGTGAATCCCCCCCAACTGCGGATGGGTTTCCCATTGATAATCGGATCGCTGAAAGGTTCGGCCTGCTCAACGCGCTTGCTCTTCATGGCCAGGCGCTGCGCGCTCAATCCTGTCGCCGCGTAGGCATCGATTCTCCCGGTCGCCACCGCAGACACCGCGTCGGTATTGGCGGCAAGCATGACCAGTTGGGAGCTCGGTATGTGAATCGCCTGGGCAAAATCAAGCTGGTCGGCGCCCGAGACGATACCCATCTTGAGATTGTGATTCTTGATAAAATCCTGGTAGCTGTGAATATTTTTGGGGTTACCCGTCTTGACCAGAAGGCCCTCACCATAGCTGGTGTTGGGCTCGGAGAAGTTGACCTGCTGGCAGCGCTGGGGGAGAATGTTTTGCTCCGCTGCAACGATATCGACCCGGTTGGCTTTCAGTGCCGGGATCAGAGAACCGAATTCCGTTACGGTCCATTGAATATCATCGATACCCATGCGCTTGAGAACCGCGCGGGCGACGTCCGGCCCGAATCCCTTGGCCTTGCCGCTCGAGGTAACGTACCCGTATGGAATTTCATTGGCGACCGCAATCCGGATGTAGCCGCGCTTTTTGATGTTTTTAAGCGTGTCCGCCGAAGCAGCCAGTGAAAGTCCGAGGGTCAGTATACTCACGATCGCCAGTTGAAAGATAAAATTCATCTTTTTTCTTTTCATTGTTGTCACCTCCATGTTGATGTATGTGTTTTCCTTACCCGACCATTGCCGAGCATAATCCCTAGCCTAAATATTTTTCATGAATCACCCCCATTGTTTAAATATGTTCTCCATGGTAATCGCGATGATGCGCTTTTACCTGAAAAAAGTCATCATTTCTTCTCTGCCTGAAAAACAGCTTCGATTTAACTATCGTTGCAAAAGTCGGAGGGCTTCAGAGCCAAGGCGCCAAGGGTGAAGCCGTAGTAAACCTACTGCGAACCCTTGGCAACGCAGGATCTGGAGTTCTCCGGCTTTCCCGAAGGGTAAAGAACATGGCATCAAATTGGCCCCATCCTTTGAATTCACCATGGATTGGAAATCAAAAATGGGGGCATTTCGATGATTTTTATTTGAAACTCGTATAGATAATCCCCCTTTTGCCATGTTGTTTATGCAACGTTAATGCTCTTTTGTTTTCAGAAATTGCAGGTTGCCTGCCTTTTCGAAAAATGACAAAGCACTTCTGACGTGCATTTCGACACCGACGCCCAGTACGTCTTCATCGATGTTGAAGCGCGGGTGGTGGTGCGGGAAATACGTCTCTTTGGACGGACTCCCCGCGCCCAGAAAATAGAAAGCGGAAGGGGCACGGGCCGCAAACTCGGAAAAATCCTCACCGGCCATCGAGACAAAGGAAATGATCTCCGGCGCCGGATCCAATTCATGGGCCGCTATTGACCTGACGATCTCGATCATTTCTCCATGGTTCACCAGTTTGGGATGGCCATGCATAAAAGACAATTCATATCCGGCACGGTGGGCCCTGCAGATATTCGATACGACCCGTTCGAACCGCTTCTTTGGGTGACCCTCGTTCTCCTCGTCCCCTTCAAACAGATGCCGTATGGTTCCGGATAAGGTCACCGAATCCGGGATCACATTCGACGTGCTTCCGCCTTCGATCTTTCCGAACATGATGATCGTCGGCTCCCTGAGCACATCCATTTCCCGCGTCTGGATGATTTGAACCCCTTGGATGATGTCGGCGGCGGCAAGGATCGGATCGATGGCGCTTTGCGGCGTTGCGGTGTGTCCGCCTCGGCCCTTGACGACCAATTTGAAATGCTCCATGCCGGCCATCACCGGCCCCTCTTTAATGGCGATTTGCCCGATCCGGAGCGGCGTCCAGACATGCAGGCCGAGGCAGGCATCGACTTTTGGATTTTCCATCAGACCTTCCTGGATCATGGCCAGCGCGCCGACATTTTCTTCGTTGGGCTCAAAGACAAATTTGATGTTGCCTTTCAATCTCGATTTCCAATCGGAAAGGATTTTGGCCGCGACCAGCAGCATGCCGGTATGGGCATCGTGCGCGCAGGCGTGCATAACACCCGGGTTGAGGGATTTATAAGGGACGTCGTTTTCTTCCTGGATCGGCAGGGCATCCATATCCGCCCGAATCAAGAGGGTCGGTCCCGCCTGATCTCCCTTGAGAAGACCCATGACCCCTGTCCGGTTCAGACTTTCGACCTCCAGGCCACATCCCGTCAGGTAAGATGAGACTTTTTCGGATGTTCGGTATTCCTGAAGGCCCAGTTCCGGATAACGATGAAAATCGCGTCTGAGTTCGACGACTTCCTCGATGTGTTCAGCGACCTTTTTGGAAATTTCCATCTTTCGTTTCCTCACACCATCGGTATGAAACCATCCGGGAAGTTCTTCCGGCGGGCAGGTCTCCGAATTCTCTTTATTCCTTTACGAAAAGCCTGCGCGGATAATTGGCGAAGGTTTCATGCCCGTCTTCGGTAACCCGGAATGCCTCACTGATCTCGAATCCCCAGTCATCCATCCACATCCCCAGAATCATGTGGAACGTCATGTCGGCCTGAAGAACTGTTTTGTCTCCGGGTCTTAAACTGGCGGTGTGCTCGCCCCAATCCGGAGGATAATTTAATCCCATCGCATAGCCGATCCTCGATTTCTTCACCAGGCCCGCCTTGGAAATAATATCACGCCAGACCCTTTCGACCTCCTCGCACAACAATCCCGGTTTTATCGCCGCCAAAGTCCCGTTGAGTCCTTCAACGACGACCTTTGCCGTATCCTGAAGCTTTTGCGGCGGGTGAGAACCCAGATACAGGGTCCGTGCCATGGGGCTGTGATAGCGGTTGCGGCATGCTGAAAGTTCCATGTTTACGGCCACCTCATTTTCATAAGGTTCATCCGTCCAGGTCAGATGGGCCGTCGAGGTCTTTTCACCGGAAGGCATTAACGGAACAATGGCCGTATAGTCCCCTCCGAACGATTCGGTTCCTCTGATCTGCGCCCGCATGATTTCGGCCACGGCATCGCATTCCCTTACACCCGGGGCAACGACATCCATGGCGGTCTGCATCACCTTTTCCATGATCTTGCCCGCCTCACGCATGACATTTATTTCATGGGGCGACTTGATCAACCGAATCCAATTCACCAGCAGATTTCCGTCGATAAAAGAGGCATTGTACATTACTTTTTTGAGCGATTCATATCCGCGGGCGCTGAAGTAGTAAGTATCTGTTTCCGTACCGATCACTTTTTTGCCCCATCCGTGCTGTATCATGACGTCGGCTACAAATTCCATGGGGTGCCGGTCTGCAATCTGAACGTAATATTCAGGATAACCGATGATGTTATCTCTTTGCAAAAAGGATGTAAGGCGCGCGCCGGCCGCGTCCATCTCGCGGCCGACCCATACCGGCTCTTCACTGTCAAGGCTGATGATGACGACCTGCGGAACATAGAAAGACCAGCCGTCATATCCCGTCAGGTAATTCATATTGGCAGGATCTGAAACCACCAGCACGTCCATGCCCATTTCAGCCATACGCATTTTTGTTTTGTCTATCCGCTCCAGGTATTCCTCATTTTTGAAAAGAGTCATTGTCATGGCACTCATCCTATTATAAGTTTATTAAATCAGGACCGCAAGGCCGCGACACCGCGCGCGATGCGGGCGATTCCTTCTTTGAGCTGATCCATGCCGGCCGCAAAGGAAAGGCGCACATAACCTTCGCCGGCGCTGCCGAAAATACTGCCCGGCACCACGGCCACCTTGTGTTCTTTAACCAGATATTTAGCAAACTCCCAGGAAGAACGTCCGGTCGAGGAGATATTCGGGAATGCATAAAATGTCGATTCCGGCTTGAGGCAGCTGATGCCGTCGATGGCATTCAAACCCTCGTAGACCAGATGCCGGCGTTGATCATAAATGGCGACCATCTCCTGCACGCAGTCCTGGGGAGCGGTAATGGCCGCCAGGGCCGCCCTCTGGGCCACGGCGGTCACCCCGGACACCATGTGCTCCATGAGTTTTTCCATCTCGTCGATAATTGCCTTGGGCGCTGCGGTGTAGCCGACCCGCCAGCCGGTCATGGCATAGGACTTGGAAAGGGTAAACGCGGAGATGGTTCTCCGGGCCATACCGTCTAATGCGCCGATGCTGATGTGCCGGTGACCGTCGTAGAGAATGTGTTCATAGGGCTCGTCCGCCAGCACCCAGATATCGTTTTCCATGGCCAGATCGGCAATGGCCCGTAAAATTTCTTCGTCCAAAATCGCTCCGGTGGGATTGGACGGGGTGTTGATAATCATCAGCTTGGTCTTGTTCGTGATCGCGGCTTTTATATCCGCCGGGTCGACCTTGAAGCGGTTGGATTCATGCACGGCCACGGGCACGGGCACCCCGCCGAACAAACGGATCTGCGAGTAGTAGTCGTAGCCCGGGTCGATGACGATCACCTCGTCCCCCGGGTTGAGCATATGCAGGCAGGTATTGAAAATGACCTGCATGGCGCCCACTGCCACGTAAACTTCGGTGTCCGGGTCGGCATCGATGCCGTTTTCAGCCTTGAGCTTGGCCGCAATGGCCCGGCGCAGGTCGGCAAAGCCTTTGGCCGGCGGATAGCGGGTGTAGCCCTCGTCCAAAGCCTGCTTGGCCGCGTCTCGGATGAATTCGGGGGTATCGAAATCAGGCTGGCCGATGCCCAGGTTGACGACACCCGGGATCTCGTCGGCCAGGGCGAACATGATGCGAATGCCCGACCATTCGACTTCATGGGTTCGATGGGCCAGATAGTTGTGCGTTGTCATACACCTGTTCCTTCTTGTTGCTGGTCCGTAATTAAATTCTGCCGCCGATTATACCGCCTTCGGCAGCACCAGATCCGCAGCGCCCTTGGGAGATGTTTTCAATTCCGGTGCATGCTTTTGCATGATCTCCATGACGATCGAGGCGATCTTGACTTTTTCCCGAATGAGATTTTCATGCCAGGCCTCGGCAATCCACGGCTTGTAAATATCGCCCTCGGAGGTGCCCGGCTCGAATTTAAAGTAGCACGGCGCGGCCACACGGGCGATTTCAGGCGCTTCATAGGCTCTGAACATACCGCCGAAGGAGTCGACGATAATCACATAAACATCCAGCGGCAGGTTGGCCGCCTTGCGGATGGCGCCTAAGATCGGCAGGGAGACATCCGAGATGGGATTCATGGAGTTGGCGCCCATGGATTCGATTACCTTGGCGCCGGCTGCGCTGCAGTAGCCGCCGAACACGGAAAATTTAAAGATGGTTTCTTTGGGTATCAGGCCCTGGGCGCGCATTTTGTTCAGAATAAAGAGCACACCTTCGTCGTAGACCAGAAATCCCCGGTGCCCGGCCTCGATGTTGCGCATGATATCGGCAATGTGATAGGAAATGTTGTCCGATCCTCTCAGGCGAAAGCCCTGCATGCCGCCTTCAGGCGTGGAGATTTCCTTGGCCCCCGGGTCCCAGCCTTTGCGGTGCCCCACGGTCGTAATCATTTCGATTTTCTCATCGCGGGCCATGCGGGCCAGGGCCTTGAGTTCCTGGAAGTCGCAATAGGTGGATCCGCCCACCGTGGAGATGCACCGGTGGATGGTCACATTGCGTTTGCGAGCCTCATCGATCATCGCTTCCATGGTCGAGGCGCGTTCCACGCCGGCAATCTCGATACGGAACTTGGCGCCGTCGGGAAACGATTGGGTTGAGGTGGGCAATTCATGGGCATCGCGGCCGGGAATGCCCTCTTTTTCCATGAAATCGCGAATCGTTTTCAACACTTCAGACATGATTTCCTCCGTCCCGGATGCTTTTCTTGGCTCGCATCCATTTTTTTTAAGCCGGCTTGCAGGTGGTTCATCATTTCTCCAGCAGCTTTCTGAGCTTCGGCAATTCGCCCTCTACCATCCTGTAGGCGTGCTCCTCCTGAGGAAACATCCCGTTTCGCGCATCCTGGGCATACTGCTTAAAGGCATTGATGGTTTTTTCTCCCAGATTTTCATATTTTTTGACAAATTTAGGAGTGAAGGCCTGAAAAATTCCCAGCACGTCGCTGCAGATCATGAGTTGGCCGTCGGCTTCCCAGCCGGCGCCGATGCTGTACACCGGAATTTTCAGGGTCTCGCGGATGATACCGCAGACCTCCGGCGGCACGGCTTCCACCAGCAGGGCAAAGGCCCCTGCATCCTCGATGGCCCGGGCATCCGCAATCAGCTCCCTGGCTGTTTCCGCCGTGCGGCCCTGGGCCTTGAATCCGCCCAGTTGGCCCGAACTTTGCGGCGTGAGCCCGATATGTCCCATGCACAGCATCCCGCCTTCGGAAATGGCCTGGATTTGCGGGCACACGCGGGTACCGCCCTCCAGTTTGATGGCGTCCACGCCGGCCTCCTTGTGAAACCGGCCCGCATTGCGCACGGCATCGGGAACGCTGACCTGATAGGACAAAAACGGCATGTCACCGATGACGAACGTATTGGACGCACCGCGCCGCACCCCTTCGCTGTGCCAGATGCACTGGTCCATGGTCACCGGTATCGTACCGCTGTATCCGTAGACGCACATGCCCAATGAATCGCCCACAAGAATCATGTCCATACCGGCCTGTTCGGCAAAGGTGGCGGTCCAGTAGTCATAGGCGGTGATCCAGACCGCTTTTTGATTCTCCTGTTTCATTTTCAGTAGATCGAGACGTGACAGTTTCTTTTTTTGCATGATTCGTTTTCCTCCTTTGAGAAAGATACGGTCGATGGTCAATAAAACAGATGGCGTTATACAACCGGGGCGCCGATCTGCCGAGAAATTTGCCGGCACAGCGACCGCAGCTTAATTTGAATGGCCTCTATTTTTTCGTCCGACATCCGTGAACCAGGTGCGGACACGCTCATGGCATAGGCCGGCCGGCCCGTGTAATCGAATATGGGTACGCCGACGCAGCGAAGACCAAGGCTCAGCTCTTCATCGTCGACGGCATAACCGCGCTCATGGATCCGCTCGATTTCAGCCCTCAACGTCTGCGGGTCCGTAATGGTCCTGGGTGTCATGGCGACCAACGTTACCGCGCCCAGATAGCCTTCGAATTCTCCCGCAGGCAGAAAGGCCAGCACCGCTTTGCCCAGCCCGGTGCAGTAAGCCGGTGTCACCGCGCCCAGACCCACATCCAGTCTGAGGATTTCAGTGCTGTTGATCTTGTCCACATGCACGATGGCTTTGCCGTCCCAATGACCCAGATTCACTGTTTCACCGAAAGCCGCTGCCGCTTCCTGCATGAACGGATGGGCGGTGTGGCGAATCTCGAAGCCTTCCAATTTTTGCATCCCCAGTTCGAGGACCTTAAATGTCAGGCGATATCGTCCCTCTTTGGTTTTTTCGACATATCCCAGATCCCGAAGGGTCGATAAAAATCGATGGCTGGCGGCCCTGCTGGTAGTGAGGCAGGCTGCAACGCGGGCAGCGGACATTTCACCGCTGGCGGCCAGATGCTCTAATATCCGCAAGCCCTTGGCCAGGGACGATACAAAATAATATTTTTCACCTTTAGAAGGCATCGTGTGCCTCGACCCGCATCAATGGTTTCGTCTGCCTGCCGATCCCCTTCCGTATAAACGTCTCTCTATATGTGACACAGTCTCTCTATATGTAACATCATAAGGACGCCAAAATATCTTGTCAAGACTTTTTCCAAAGCATCCTGATACAAATAATCAAGGCATGTACTGAAATGAATATGGGCGCGGAGATCGATCTTTAGTTCAGCGCAGGAGCCCTTGCCCTAAAGATCAGGTCAGCGCTCAATGGCTCTGCCTAACGAACCGCCGAAAGACTTTGAAGTGATTCCCGCTTCGGCGGGATTGAGGAATTCTGTCAATTATATAAAATTACCGGAGCATCACGCGACGCAAGCACCTGCGCTGCGCGAGCGACTCCATAACTTTAGTCACTTTAGATCACTTTAGACACTTTTAACTTGTTAGGCTTTCTTAAACCCTTTTTGCGAAGTCTTGACAAATTAGGGTAAATATGTGTAATAAATTTAAGCATTCAAACTAATTGCTTTAACCTTAAACATAGGAAGAGCAGATGAAACGAAATTAAACCCCATTTCTCAATCAGAGAGTGGGGTTTTTTATCTTGATACCGAATAAATATCTCAGGTATCTACGAATCTTATAAGACTTGATGGTTACCAGAAATCGTCATTTTGAACAAAATCACATTCAGGTTCAACCAAACTCCCAAACAGTTAATTTATCATATATTTATATATTTAAAGAATTTGTAATTACATTAAAATATTGACCCTTCATATCATATCGTATTATAAATCAATATTAGCCCGCCTGAATTTTATGCTCCCACTGATTTAATGCAGATTTCATTCGAAACTTGTTGTTTGGGTTAAAGCTCTTTTCTTTATGGCACTAACCAATTTCGTTACCTCTAAACTATTAGGGAGGTGATTCCATGGATACCCAAGGATTCAAACGTAAGCTCACCGCAATCCTTAGTGCCGATGTCAAGGGTTACAGCCGACTAATGGGTGAAGATGAGGAAGCTACTGTCCGAACCATAACAGCCTACCGGGAGGTAATGGCCACCCTTATCCACCAACACAGAGGAAAAGTAGTGGATTCCCCAGGCGACAATCTGCTGGCTGAGTTTGCCAGTGTGGTTGATGCAGTGCAATGTGCTGTGGCGGTTCAAAAAGAGATCAGTGCCCGAAATACCGAACTGCCTGAAAACAGGAAGATGCAGTTTCGCATCGGCATCAACCTTGGAGATGTCATACAAGAAGGTGACCGGTTATATGGTGATGGCGTCAATATTGCTGCCAGACTGGAAGGTTTGGCAGAGCCGGGGGGTATTTGCATTTCCAAGACCGCTTTTGATCACATCGAAAGTAAACTCCCTTATGGATATGATTTTATCGGAGATCAAACAGTTAAAAACATTGCCAAGCCGATAGGAGCCTATCGGGTCTTGATGGATCCGAGGGTAACGGTTAAAGGAAAGATAGAAGAGGAAAAACCAGCCGCAGTAAGGCGAACACCAATTTTTGTTGGGGTAGCAGTCGTCCTTGTGTTGGCCGTTGCTGTGGGGATTTGGCAGTTTCACACAAAACGTCCGTCAGTTAAGCCTGCATCTGTGGAAAAGATGGCCTATAAGTTGCCTGACAAACCTTCCATTGCGGTTCTGCCGTTTAACAACCTGAGTGGCGATCCAAAGCAGGAATATTTCAGCGACGGGCTTACTGAGGAGATTATCACTGCGCTTAGCAGTGTTCCTAAGCTCTTTGTGATTGCAAGAAACTCCACATTTACATACAAGGGCAAACCTGTAATGGTTCAGCAAGTTAGTGAGGAATTGGGGGTTCAGTACGTTCTTGAGGGCAGCGTTAGAAAGGCTGGAGACAAAATAAGAATAACAGCCCAGTTGATTGATGCGCTGAATGGGCATCACATATGGGCGAAAAGTT
>Ga0307423_1002403_pt1 | contig 10509 bp, 10 predicted proteins | sample SalMarWE160310MG_FD_202154 | JGI IMG/M metagenome (GOLD analysis project Ga0307423, IMG submission 202154) | Salt marsh sediment microbial communities from the Plum Island Ecosystem LTER, Massachusetts, United States - WE1603-10 | ecosystem: Environmental > Aquatic > Marine > Intertidal zone >... | reverse complement strand
TACTACGACACTGTCGTCTGTATATCGACCCTGGAGCATGTGGGCTTGAACAACGCCTTGTTTTGCGATTCTAAAGGGCATGCGGAACAATGTTTAGACGATTTTCTCTTAGCCGTGATGGAAATGCGGCGAGTACTGAGGCCGGGTGGGAAAATTTTTATTACGGTGCCTTATGGCAGGTATTGTAACTATGGGACTTTTCAACAGTTCGATGCGCATCTTGTGGGGCAGACAGTTACTGCGTTTGAAGGAGAACAGATTGAGGATACCTATTTTCGTTACTCGGCTGACGGCTGGAATTTTTCAACAGCCGAAGCTTGTGCCAATGCCGAATATGTGAACTGGATAATGTTACCCAAGGAGGCGCGGCCCGACAGATTTCCCGACCATCCGGATCGCGCTGCAGCAGCCCGGGCCGTTGCCTGTTTGTTGATGATCAAACCAGAGTGAGATGTGTAAGCGTAAGGGCAAGGAGACCTTAGCACAACTTCGTTCACGAGACATAAAAGAAAAACCATGAGATAAGAAATTTGCACGGTTTGTGAAAGGGACTCACGATATATGGTGCCTGTTTAAAGGGCTTATCCCTAGCAAACGTCTCATCGTAGTTGTCGGGACCGCCCATAAGGTGGGATCTACTTGGCTATATGGGATGATAAAGGATATTGGTGGATTTGAGCTGGGGATAAAGTATATTCCACAGGACTTTGTTGAAGCCGGGACAATAATTCTTGAGCCCGAAGTGTTGCAACTGCTTGGTCGGATGCAGCACCGTGTGATTTTCAAAAGTCACGCTTTCCCGCCAGTATGCGAGAATCTTGAAGGCGAAGTGAAATTCGTGTCCATCTATCGGGATCCTCGCGATGTGATTGTATCAAGTATCTTCTACCTGGCTTACCTTGATGAGGAGAAAGGCGGTTGGGGAAATGATTTTCGGAGGCTCCCTGAAAGGGAAAGGATCAAGAGGTTCATTAGGCGCGGGGAATTCAGTCTTAGCAGACTTGAGGCGTGGTTTCGGTCGCCTGTGGCCTACAGCGTCAGATATGAAGACCTCAAGGGTGAACCTGTCGGAGTTCTTGAGGGGGTCTTAAATTATCTGGGTTTGAGCGTCAAGCGAAGCAAAATGAAACGGATCGTGACAGAGCATTCTTTCCTTGCTCGGACGGGGCGGACACCAGGACAGGAAATCAAGGAGTCTCCATTGCGTAAGGGCGTTGTAGGCGATTGGGGAAATTATTTCGATGGCGGTTGCGTAGCGGCATTCAAGGCAGAGCATCAAGGGCGCTGGAACAAACTGCTGGTCGAGATGGGGTATGAGAGTTGTCTCGACTGGAGATAATGATCTCTGTCGTTACAAGTCCCAAATCAAAGGTCTCCATTCGGTGAGCTATTTCACCTTCTGTGAGGTAAGAGGAGAACGCTTCATTTTAGATTGCGGTAAAACGGGACGTTTCTCAGGGCGAATTGACCTATACCCCTTGACAGGTCGCGTCGCGGTGACCCCGAGGTTGCGTTCTAACGGAGCTGCCGCACCAGCGGTGGATAAGGATGTGGATCAAATCAAACAAGTGACAACCATTTTTGGTCGAAGATTCCCTTCAGCATCTTGCCGGGAACTTCAAGCCTTGCTGATTGACTCATGGATATCACCTTCGAGATGACCCCCGACACATTGCAGGGGCGACGTATAGCCGTGTTCGAGCCCCATGGCGATTTCTTTACCAACCCAAGCCTTGTGTGTCTGGTGAACGCATTAATCGATGAGGGTTCGCGTGTTGATCTTATGATGCCCCAAACAGCATGGCCCGAGGTGTCTGAGGAGGGGCTTCCTGGGTTTCCATTTCCAGAAGGTTTGTCAGGATGGTACGGTGGCCTCCGCAGCACACTCCATGAGTGGCGAAGGCGTGTCAACCTGGAACGGTTGAAGATTGAGCATAGGTTCTTGACAAGAACCTATGACCTGGTCATGGGCATTGACAGTGAAGGGGTGATCAGAGCCTCTAAATATGCCCGGCGATCAGGAATTCCGCTGGTTTATCTCTCGTTCGAGATCTTCTTTCGTGATGAGCTTCACACGGCTGGTAGCCGCGCAGAGAAAGATCGGGAATCCCAGGCGAGCCGGCTTGCTGATTTGGTAATCATTCAGGACCCCTATCGCGCACGGCTGCTGGCTAATGAAAACGGGTTGTCTCTGGACAGGTTCGAGTACCTGCCGGTTTCTCCTGGCGGTCTGGAGAGAAATAAGAAATCGACTTATCTCAGAGCTTGTTTTGATGTATCTGATAGAAAGACAATCGTTTTGCACAGTGGAAGCTTTGCCCAGTGGACCTGTGCTCAAGAACTCCTCAAGAGCGCGCAGGACTGGCCGGAGAATTTTGTGTTGATCATTCATGAGCGGAGTGGCCTTGAGAACATTGGTCGATACATGCAGCGGAACGGTGACGCCAAGAACAAGAATATTCTCTTCTCGACCAAACCACTGTGTCAGGAAGAGCATGAAGAGCTCGTGGCCTCGGCAGACATTGGGCTCGTCCTTTACAAGCCGGTGCGTACATCGCGCTGCACCCAAAAAAACATTGAAAATATAGGCTTGGCTTCAGGGAAGTTTTCGCACTTTATGAAATGTGGAGTGCCGGTCATTACCACAGCGCAGAGGACCTTTAAGGACTTGCTGCTGAGGTACAAATTCGGAGGGATCGTCGATTCGTTTGAGGAAATGCCCGAGACTCTGGAAAAGGTCCACGCAAATTCTGAGTATCATGGAGCTGAGGCAAGGCGGCTCTTTGCTGAGAGGTTGAATTTTGATACATATTGGCCAAGGCTCCAACGGAGATTATTGGAGATCATGAGATGACGACGGTTCCCTTCTCTGGCTTTGAGACGCAGGATAATGAGCATATGGTCGAACGTGTTTGCTGGCAAGGCAATTGTCTTGCTTACATTATCAGAGCCGGTTTCCTTCCGAACAAGACGACGTTTCTGACCCCTCCCGAATACAAGCAGCAGGTCGGCTATATTGTGTATGCAGCCGATCGTGAAATTCAACGACATGTCCACCGGGAAATTCCGAGACAGCTGGTGGGAACCTCGGAAGTCCTGATCCTTCGTCAAGGTCGGTGTGAGATTGATGTTTACAATGATGAGCATCAGCTGGTGGCCACCAGAGAGCTTTGTGAGGGGGACATCATGTTAATGGTCGGAGGGGGGCACGGATTTCGAATGTTGGAAGACACGATTTTCCTTGAAATTAAGCAGGGACCTTACCTTGGAATAGATGAGAAGGAACGCTTTTGAGGCCGATACCCGTCAACGAACCGCTTCTTGCGGACCGCGAGCTGGAATACGTTGTTGAGTGTGTCCGGACGGGATGGGTTTCTTCCGCCGGAGCCTTTATAACAAAATTTGAGCAAGAATGGGCGGATTACTGTGGCCGGAAGTATGGCGTAGCGGTATGTAACGGCACAGCAGCGCTGCAGGCAGCATGCGCGGCCCTGAAGCTTGAACCTGGAGACGAAGTCATTATTCCCACTTTTACGATCATTTCCTGTGCGCTTGCTATAGTCTACGCTGGGGCGGTTCCGGTTGTGGTCGACAGTGACCCGCTTACCTGGACCATGGATGTCAAGCAACTTGCGGCAAAAGTCACACCTAAAACGAAGGCAATCATGGCTGTTCACATTTACGGTCACCCTGTAGACATGGATCCGCTTTTGAATGTTGCCGACCGTTACGGGCTCGCCGTTATTGAGGATGCAGCGGAAGCTCATGGTGCACAATACCTGACCGGGCGCGAGACAGACAAGCCGGGCTGGAAACGAGCAGGAAGCTTTGGAAAGATGAGCTGCTTCAGCTTTTACGCAAACAAACTCATCACCACGGGAGAAGGGGGGATGGTGCTGACTGATGATTTAAATCTTGCTGACAAAGTGCGTTCTCTCGGGAACCTGTGTTTTGGACCTGTTCAGCGATTTCGGCATGAGGAACTTGGCCATAACTTTCGAATGACAAACGTGCAGGCGGCTCTCGGGCTGGCCCAAATCGAGCGCATCGATGAGATTATAGAAAGAAAACGTTCAGTGGCTGAAGAATATACGAGAGGCTTTCAAGGATTGCCATCATTGCAGCTGCCGGCAGAGGAGTCGTGGGCTCGAAGCGTTTATTGGATGTACGGGATAGTGTTGTCTGATGACACAGAGATGAACGCGGTGCATTTGGCGAGCGAACTCCTCAGGCGAGGCATAGAGACGCGGCCTTTCTTCTTGGGAATGCACGAGCAGCCCGTATTGAAGCGTTTGGGGCTGTTTCCAGGTGTGGCATGTCCTGTGGCCGAGCGGCTTCATAGAAAGGGACTTTATCTCCCGTCCGGTCTGGGGCTTACCAAGGCACAGTTATGGAAAGTGGTGGCCGCCGTCAGAGACGCGTTGTCAAAATAAGAAAAAAAGATAGGGGCCTTTCTGTGGGGTTGCTTGTGGGCGCAGAACCCGATGGGGCACGACCAATTGCACAGCCGGCTACTTATGGAAACTTGCACACGTCTTAACAGCTATGGGGTTAGCCAACGAACTCAAAGACAACCTGTATTATTGAATTCTAATTCAGTCGCTCGCGGACCGCGGGACTTTCGATTTGGAGTATCATAACGTCGATGGGCAAGATATTTGACAGGCGGTATGCCGACGTCTACGACGCTATTTATCGTGACAAGGATTATATGGCTGAATGTGATTTACTTGAAGGAATTTTTAGGTCTTATTCTGGAGAGGGCACAAAAAGTATATTGGATCTGGGGTGTGGCACTGGCAATCATGCCATCCCGTTGGCGCTCCGGGGCCACAATGTGGTGGGCGTAGACCGCTCGAGAAGCATGTTGTCCAAGGCAGAGCGAAAAGTGGCTGAAAATTCCGCCATCACCTCTCTGAGATTTTATCAGGGGGATGTCCGGACAGTGGATTTAGATGAAACATTCGATGTTGCTCTTATGATGTTTGCGGTTTTGAGCTATCAGATAGCCAATGCCGATGTGCTTTCTGTGTTGAAGACGGCACGACGGCATCTTCGCCCCGACGCTCTTCTCATTTTTGACGTGTGGTATGGTCCCGCAGTAGTGAGCCAGGGACCATCTGAGCGCAGAAAGATCGTTCCAACTGACGATGGTGAAATCTTGAGGCTCAGTTCCGGGGAATTAGACGGAAGAAATTGTCTTTGCAAGGTTCACTTTCAATTGTCAAGGTTCAAGAAGGATAGACTTGTCGAAAAGAGCGAAGAGACGCACGAGCTTCGTTATTTCTTTCCTGGAGAGTTGAATGCCTTTCTGGGGTCCTCGGGTTTTATTCCTGAACACTTAGGTGCCTTTCCTCGTTTCGAGTCAGGACCTGACGAGACAACCTGGAACGTCCTGCAAGTAGCCAGGGCTGTTTAATGAGTTGAGGCGGGTTGCTGTATAATCACCCCAAAAAAGACCTTCCAATGCGTTGTCCAACCCTCGATGAGCTTCCCGCACCCCCGGAACGCAGAAAGGGCTGGCCCTGGACAGAAGGTAGCAGTCAGTTATCTGACAAGACGGTCGACGGAAAACCATGGCCCCGCGTTTCCATTGTAACTCCTTCCTTCAATCAGGGCGCGTTTATTGAAGAAACAATCCGTTCCGTGTTACTGCAAGGATATCCCGATCTGGAGTACATGATCATCGATGGGGGGAGTACGGATCAGACAGTCAACATTATTCGCAAGTATGAGCGCTTCTTAAAAGACTGGACCAGCGAACCGGACAGGGGTCAGTCGGAAGCAATTAACAAAGGCTGGAGAAAAAGCAGCGGGCAAATTCTGGCCTGGATTAACTCGGATGACTTCTATTGTCCCGGAGCCATTGGAGCCGTGGCCGATATTTTTAACAGGGAGGACAGGACCGTTATAGTCGGCGGGGCAGGCAATACCGTCGATGTCGAGGGCAAGGATACCGGCGTGAAAAAGGACTGTCCTGACTTGGATCCGTACGTGATGTTGCGACAGTGTGGGGGATCGGGGGTTCCAAGCCAACCGTCCGTCTTTGTGACCAGCAAAATCCTGGACGAAATCGGATTTCTCAATACTCAATTGCATTATGTAATGGACTGGGAGCTCTGGATCCGGATTGGACTCCGTTACGAGCCTGATCAGCTCAGAAAGACGAGTAAAGTGCTTGCGAATTATAGACAGTGGACAGGTACAAAAACAAACAAAGAGGCTGGCATGTCTTGCCAGGAAAGAAGGCTCGTGCTGGATTCGATGCTTAGGTGCCTTCCTCAGCACGGGGAGATGCGTCGAATAAGAAGATCAGCCTACAGTCTGACTTACCGGCGCCAAGCATCCTATGCGGCGAGCGGCATGCAGACAGCAGAAGCAATAAAGTGTGTTTTGCGGGCCTGGTACCTGGCCCCTTTTGACTATAACCTGATGACCGAAATTTTGTTTTTGTTGTCTATTCTCTTTGGGGGTAGGGCACGCGCAAATCTGAAACAAGGAGTTTCGAAACTGCGGGCGTCGATTTGGAGGTGACCGGATCTCGAGTACGAAATTAATATCAAAGTTTTTGGGAGGCTTGGGACACGAAACAGATGAGAGTATTGTTTATCACGGCTTGGTATCCAGCTCGGAGCTCTCCGCTAAACGGTATTTACGTTAGAGAGCATGCCAAGGCTGTACAGCTATTCAATGATGTTGCGGTTCTGCACATAGGCGGTTCTGATGCGGGACTCAAGAGGTTGTGGGTAATGGACGAGGAGACGGATAATGACCTCAATGAAGGGATCTTGACATATCGAATTTGGCACCGCCTGTTGTCAATTCCCATGGCTACCTATTTTGTGCACCTGCTGAGTGTTTATTGGGCATTCCGATGCATTGTCGCTAAGGGATTTCGTCCGCATATCATCCACGCTCACGTGTATGAAGCAGCAGTTTCCGCTGTGATTATCGGCAGAATTCATAGGATACCAGTTGTCGTGACAGAGCATTCGAGCAAGTTTCCGAGCAGAGCGCTAACTCGGCGTGAGCAATGGAAAGTCAGGTTCGCGTACCGGTTCTCGGGCCTGGTGATTCCTGTAAGCCAATTTCTTCAACGAGCCATTCAAAAGTATAAGGTCAAGTGCCGATTTATAGTTGTACGCAATGTTGTAGACCCGAAAATATTTTATCCTGGTTCTGGCACCAAATCCAAAAGAAAAATAAGGCAGCTGCTTGTTGTAGGCTTGTTCAGGTCATCTCAGGTGAAAGGCCTGCCCTATTTGTTCGATGCTTTGGTGATGCTTCGGAAAACCCGGAGCGATTGGTGTCTAAGTGTCGTGGGGGATGGTCCTTTGAGGCAGGAGTATGAAAGGTGTGTGGAACGTTTGAGGTTGAGCGACAAGGTGAGCTTCTGCGGTCTAAGGACAAAAAGCGAGGTGGCTGATTACATGCGGCAGGCCGACCTTCTAATAGTGTCCAGCGTACTGGAAACGTCTTCCGTCGTTGCTGCCGAGGCATTGCTGAGCGGCGTTCCGGTTCTCGCCACCCGTTGTGGGGGACCTGAGGAATTTGTCAACGAGCGTGTTGGATTGACGGTTCTTCCTAGGGATTCAAAGGACCTTTGTGAGGGGATAAGTTATGTCCTTGATCATTTGGAGCGGTTCTCTTCGGGAGATATCGCCAAATATGGTGTGGGCTTGTTCAGCCCCCCGGCTGTGGGGCAACGACTTCAGCAAATTTATTCGGCTTGTTTAAAAAGATGAACCTTGCCTTTGAGGGAAAAGACCGGAGGCGGATCCGGCCTGCTTGAGGTCTAATGAGAGTTGCACATGTGAACTGCCTGGTTTCGAAGAACGGGCTGTTGGGGGTCGAAAAAAAGCTCGCGTTACAGGCCAGGACCGCTGAGGCGTTGGGGCTCAAGATGGATTTCATCCATGTTGGTTTTAAACAACTATTACGGGACGAACGTGTTCGTTTTGAGACGCAAGCCCACGGACATTTCAAGAAGTCATTATCGACGTTTCACCGTTACTCTCGTGTTGCAACAGTCCTGAGAGCAAGTGACTACGATTTGATCGTCTTGCGGTATTCCGGAGGAGACTTCTCATGTTTCTCTGATTGGTTCAGAAAGAATTCGCAGAAAATTGTCACGGAGCATCACACCAGAGAATTGGAGGAAGCCTATAGTTACGAGTGTACGTTTCCGCAGAAGATTCTCAATCTGTTCATGGAAAAACATCTCGGGTCAAACATGATCAAAAAGTGTGGCGGATTGATCGCCGTGACAGATGAAATTAAACAATATGAGTTGACACGTGCACGGATGTTGAAGCCGGCCTGCACTATTCCAAATGGTGTGCTGGTTGAAGAGATCCCGTTTTCAGGAAGATCCCATTATGATGGATCGGTGCTGAATCTCTTGTGCCTGGCAAATCGATTTGAACCGTGGCAGGGCTTCGATCGGATATTAGCCGGACTTCGGACATACCCGCTACGGAAACCGCGCTTACGTGTCTCGGTTGTGGGAGCTGTGCGCCCAAAAGATATTCAAATGTGCGCCCACGTCGGTCAAAACGCAAATGTGGACGTGACTCTGCGGGGCAGGCTTCACGGCTCTGCACTGGAAGAGGTCTTGCGGGAGAGTCATATCGGTTTTTCCAGTCTGGCATTGTTTAAAAAGGGCATGAAAGAGGCATGTGCTTTGAAGACGAGGGAATATATGGCTCGGGGATTGCCCTTTGTTATGGGTCATGCGGACCCCGATTTGGTGGAGGGTGCCGAGAGTTTTTTCTTGTCAGTTTCTGCCGATGATAGCCCTATCAACATGAGTCACGTCGTGGAGTTTGCCGAGAAGGTGGTGAACAAAAAAGATCACGCCGAATCAATGCGAGAGTTTGCGCGGGAGAAGTTGGACTGGAAGAAAAAGATGAAACAAATGTGGGAGTTTTTGGAGAACATATACCGAGGCAGAGCAATCGAGCCTCGTTAAGAAAAGCATTTTTAAGGGATTTCAGAAGCTTTGCCCGGCGAGTGGGTCTTCACGCTGGTTGTGTATGTCATGCCCCAAAGAACACCTCGAGTAATTCTTGCGATTCGTCATTATTATCCGGACGGTGGGGGCGCGGAAGTCTCTGCCCACCGCCTCGCATGGGGGCTGGGCCAAAGGGGAGTTCATGTGGAGGTGCTGACCGGTCGTTACAGAGGACGGCCTTGGCACGAGGTCGTCGATGGAGTCTCGGTGCGGCGTCTTTATGTAGCCGGCCACATACCCATCCTTCATGAATTGTGCTTTCTCGCGTCCTTCGCCTGGCAACTGGTGCGACGTCAGCATCACTACGATGTGATTCATGTTTTTCAGACACAGCTTGCGGCTTTTGTCGCTGTCCTCGTGGCAAAGCGACTCGGCAAGAGGGTTGTCACTTCAAGTCGTGGTGGCGGCAAAACCGGTGATGTGGCCATGTGGTCGCACATTCCCGGGGGGAAATGCATGCTTGGTTTTGTCGGTCAACATGCTGACGCCGCGACGGGGGTCAGTACCGACGTTGTGGCGGAGCTCCAGAGAGCCGGTTTTGACCCTGCACGAACGTGGTTTGTGCCCAATGGTGTTGCCGTTTCGCTGGCCGATGAGGGTGGAAAATCTCGATGTCGAAATCTGCTTGGCCTGCCCAGAGATTGTTTTATTGCCGTGTTTGTTGGCCGGCTCTCGCACGAAAAAGGGCTTGATGTGGTCCTCGATGCTTGGCAGGTGGTTGTAGCGAGCCACCCTGCAAGCAAACTGGTTTTGGTCGGTGATGGCCCGGACCGGGGCTTGCTCAAAGCTAAAAGTCTGGCAGCAGGTCTCGCGCAGTCTGTGGTGTTTTCGGGCAAGGTAAAGACCGTGGAAAGTTACTTGTGCGCTGCAGATATTTTTGTCCTTCCTTCTTTCACTGAAGGGATGTCAAATGCCCTTTTGGAGGCCATGGCTGTGGCTTTACCTGTTATTGCGTCGAGGGTAAGCGGCACGGTTGATGTCGTACAACATGAGGAAAACGGACTTCTTTTTGAAGTGGGCAATGTGGAGGAATTGGCAGAGCGGATCATCTCGCTGATTGAATCGCCAGGACAGCGGACGCGGCTTGGCGCCAAGGGTAGAACAACCATCGAGAGGCATTTCAGCATGGATGCGATGGTTGATCGCTATGTTTCGCTTTATCAGTCGGTGATGGGTGGAATTACCATGGGAAAGCAAAAAGATTGAGGGCGATTCATCACAATCTCGGGGAGTATAGGCCGGGGCCATGTGTGGCATCTGCGGTGCTGTAAATTTCAATCCCAAAGAGCGGATGGACAAGGGAACCGTTGTCGGCATGATGAGACACCTTCGTCATCGAGGGCCCGATGATGAAGGTATGTTCTGGGACGAAAACGTGGCCCTTGGGCACCGACGCCTGAGCATTATTGATCTCGATACGGGGCATCAGCCTCTTTTCAACGAAGAGCGCTCGGTTTGCGCCATTGTTAACGGGGAAATCTATAACCATTTGGACT
>Ga0307423_1002402_pt1 | contig 10510 bp, 8 predicted proteins | sample SalMarWE160310MG_FD_202154 | JGI IMG/M metagenome (GOLD analysis project Ga0307423, IMG submission 202154) | Salt marsh sediment microbial communities from the Plum Island Ecosystem LTER, Massachusetts, United States - WE1603-10 | ecosystem: Environmental > Aquatic > Marine > Intertidal zone >... | reverse complement strand
AGATCGATGCCTGTGTAATACATTTGATACCTCCAATGGTTAAGTTAAGATTGATAAACAAAATTAACTTTTTACTTATTAGAAATATCAAGCAAATCAACCTGGTCGATTCTTTAATTAGAGCATATTATTGCCTTAGTCAATTTTCCTATGCCTATTCCTTTCTTTTCCCGTTAATAATTATTACTATAAAAGTCAGAAAATAAAAACATAAAGCAGGAAAGAAATGTATATTGCTATAATCATAGTTCTTATTGCCTTAGCCGGCTTTTTTATAATTACAGGTTTCAGAACAACCAATAAGAAAAAAATAACTGCCGGAGTTCTTATTGCACTTTTCACATATCTCTTTTTCGACTTTCTTAATTTCTGGGGAGAGATGCTCTGGTTCACTGCTCTCGGCTACAACGACCGCTTCTGGGTTTACCAGTTAGCAGTTGTCGGATTTGGTCTGGGAGGCGCACTGCTTGGCTGGTTCTTTACTTGGATATTAACTACAGCGATACTTTCAAAATTTTTTAAGCTTTTAATCTGGGCAGTTGGATTTGTAATTGGCGGTGCGTGGGGACTTTCAAGCTGGCAAAGCGTATTAAAGTTCATAAATATGGAAACTGCGGACATTGCAGATCCCATCCTCAATATGAATGCAGGGTTTTACTTTTTCATTCTCCCTTTTTTAGATGAGATAAATGTTTTCCTTCTTCTTATTTCAATGCTGAGCCTTATTGCATTAATACTTGCAACATATTTCAGAGTTGATGGACGCGGAAATGTAAATTTAAACTTTTCAGGAATCGAACCTGCTAACCGGGCAAAACTCCACAGTGGAATTTTAAGAAACGGAGTTATAGTAATTTTTGTTCTCGCTTTTGGAAAATATCTCGCACGTTATCATTTAATGTATTCGGTAACCGGAGTGGTTAAAGGTCCGGGCTGGGCGGATGTAAATATCGTTTTACCTGCTTACAACATAATAATAATACTGATGGTTCTGTTCGGCTTGGCTCTTTTAATAAAACCAGCACGGAATACTATCCGGAAATTCTTTTTTAAACTCGGAATAAAAAATATACACTCGGAACCAGTGCTGCTTGCAAGTGCAGGTGGTTCTATTTTAATTGTCTGGTTTCTTGGTTTAAGTATAATTCCAGGTGCGTTCCAGTGGCTGCGTGTAGGTCCGAACGAAATCACTTTTGAAAGACCCTACATAGAAAACAACATTAAGCTTACGAGGTATGCATTCAATCTTAACAATATTAATGAAAAAGAATTTCCCGTCTCCGAAAACTTTACCAGGGGAATGGTAGACAGCAACCGCGCTACTTTCGGTAATATTCGACTGTGGGACTGGCGCGCTCTCGATGCTGTGTACAAACAGTTCCAGGAAATAAGATTGTATTATGAGTTTACTGATGTTGACATTGACCGCTATAAATATGCAGGGATGTACAACCAGGTTATGGTTTCGGTACGCGAAATGGAAGCGTCAAATCTTCCAAGGCAAAGCCAGACTTTTGTTAACCAGAGATTTAAATACACTCACGGTTACGGAATAACATTAACGACTGTAACTGATTTTACTTCCGAAGGACTCCCTAATCTTTTAATAAAAGATATTCCGCCTCAAAGCACTTACAAAGAATTAACAGTTAAACAACCGCAAATTTATTATGGTGAATTGACGAACTCGCATGTAATTGTTAATACGACAGAATCTGAGTTTGATTACCCGAGCGGAGAGAATAATGTTTATATAAAATACCCGGGAAAAGGTGGAGTGCAGATTTCAAACTTATGGAGAAAATTTTTATTTGGCTGGATGTTTGACGGAACGCAGCTTTTCTTTTCTGGCTATCCTACATCTCAAAGCAGGATTATGTTTCACCGACAAATAGAGGATAGAGTAAAAACACTGGCTCCATTTTTAACTTTCGATGCTGATCCCTACATAGTTTTAGCAAATGGAAAACTCTACTGGATAATTGATGCTTACACGACTTCAAAATATTTTCCTTACAGTGCTACATTTAATTCAACAGAGAATATCACTTATAAAGAAGGCGATGCAACCCGTGTTTTAACAAATGAAACCGCTCCTGAACTGGACGGCGTAGATTATATGAGAAACTCAGTTAAAGTTGTGGTTGATGCGTTCAACGGCTCGGTTGATTTTTACATCTTTGATGAAAAAGATCCTTTGATAAAAGTCTGGTCTAAAATTTTTCCGGGGATGTTCAAATCAAAAGAACAGATGCCTACGGATATAAGAGATCATGTAAGATACCCTATTGATTTTTTGCTTGTGCAGGGATTAATGTATGCGAAATATCATATGACCGATCCGACAGTCTTTTACAACCAGGAAGATCTCTGGATAAGAGCTACTGAACAATATTATGGCCAAGTTCAGCCTGTTGCACCATATTATATTATGTGGCAATTACCGGGAACCAGTAAACCTGAGTTTGTGCTAATTCTTCCATTCACTCCAAAGAACAGACAGGTCATGATTGGGTGGATTGCCGGTATGTGCGACTCTGATAATTACGGCAAGTTCATTGCGTATAAATTTCCTAAGGATAAGAGAGTTGTTGGACCGCAGCAAGTGGAAACAAAAATAGATCAGGATAGTTTCCTTTCGGGACAATTGTCCTTGTGGGATCAAAGAGGCTCAAATGTTATTCGTGGAAATGTGCTGGCAATTCCGATTGAGAACACAATAATTTATGTGGAGCCGATTTATCTCCAGGCAGAAACAGCAGCTTATCCGGAGCTAAGGCTTGTTGCAGTAATGCATGATGATAATCTTAGTTATGCACCAACTTTTGCAGAAGCATTAAACAAATTGTTCAGTGAAACAGGGGCGGAAACTGCCGCTGAAACTTTAACAGTAGAAAAGAATGAAGGAGTAAGAACGCAACAACCTCAGGTTTCTATTTCAGATCAGATTAAAAATGCTAATGATGCATTCAATAATTACTTAAAACTGCAGGGAGAAAAAAGATTTGAGGAAGCTGCAAAAGAATTACAAAAACTTCAGAGAATTTTGCAGGAACTTTCCGAAAAGAAATTGTAACGCCTTAATTATTCAATAAGTAATTGGAGAAAAAAATATGCAAATAAGAGGTATTCCTTATGGAATTACAGATTGGGATAAAATAGAAGAGGATGAACATAAAGGAGAAAGAGGAACATCTTTCTGGAGAACCCGCCAGTTTGGCGACATAAGAGTTCGTATAGTGAATTATTCGCCGGGATATGAAGCTGATCATTGGTGTTCAAAAGGTCACATATTAATTTGTCTGGAAGGTGAACTAAACACTGAGACCAAAGACGGACAAAAACATACATTAAAACCAGGAATGAGCTACCAGGTGGCAGATAATGATATGCCCCATCGGTCATCAACAAAAAAAGGTGCAAAATTATTTATAGTTGATTAAGATTATTTTTTCAACTCAGCCATAAGTCAATTCCAAATTATTTTTTCTATCTTTAAATAAAGATTAAACACAATATTAATGAATGAAGAAAAATTAATAGAGTTAGCAAGTATTGCTGTTTTGGGTATTGTTGCACAATGGCTTGCATGGAGACTGAGGTTTCCTTCAATACTATTTTTCCTTGTAATTGGATTTATTGCTGGTCCGGTAACTGGTTTCCTGCACCCCGATGGATTGATGGGCGAACTTCTTCTTCCAATCGTATCTATTTCAGTTGCATTAATTTTATTTGAAGGCGGGCTAACGCTTCGACTCGGAGAATTGCGTGATGTTGGAAGAGTTGTTATAACATTAATTATTGTCGGAGCAATCATAACCTGGATAATTGCATCAGCAGCTGCACATTATATTTTAATGCTTGATCTCCGGTTATCAATTCTGCTTGGTGCCATTTTAATTGTAACAGGGCCCACTGTAATCGGACCGCTTCTCAGTCACGTTCGTCCTTTAAAAAGAGTAAGTACTATTTTGAAGTGGGAAGGAATTCTGATTGATCCGGTCGGTGCTATCCTTGCAGTGCTGGTATTTGAGGCAATAATTGCTGGCGAAATTTCAGAAGCAAGCACGGTAATTTTTCTCGGAATTCTTAAGACTCTTTTAATTGGCGGAGTAATTGGTTTCGGTATGGCTAGGCTGCTTCTTCTGCTAATGAAGAAATTCTTAATTCCTGATATTCTTCAGGAATCAGTTGCTTTTGTAATGGTAATAGCGGCATTTGTATTTTCAAATATACTTCAGCCAGAATCAGGATTGCTTACCGTTACGCTTATGGGTTTGTTTATGGATAATCAGAAGCTTGTTAGCATAAAACATATAGTGGAGTTTAAAGAAAACTTAAGAGTTATTATCATTTCAAGTATTTTCATCCTTCTTGCTGCACGGTTGCAATTTTCTGATTTTGAAAATTTCGATTTATCCACAATTGCTTTCCTCGGTGTACTCATATTTATTGCAAGACCATTATCGGTTTTTATTTCTACTATCGGATCAAAACTTAACTGGCGCGAGCGTACATTTATAAGCTGGATGGCACCGAGAGGGATTGTGGCAGCAGCAGTTGCTTCTGTCTTTGCACTTAAGTTATCAATTAACGGAGAGAGTGGTGCAGAAGTTCTTGTTCCAATAACTTTTTTAGTAATAGTTGTAACTGTAACAATTTACGGCTTAACATCTTCACCCGTTGCCATGCTTCTGCGAATAAAACAAGCCAAACCACAGGGAATATTATTCGTAGGTGCACATAGCTGGGCAAGGTCAATTGCTAAACTGCTGAAGGAAAAGAAATTTAATATTATAATGGTTGATACAAACAAAGTTAACATTTCGGCAGCCCGCCTTGATGGACTTACTGCATTTTTAGGTAGTATTCTTTCAGAACATATTTCCGATGAGCTGGATCTTGATGGAATAGGAAAATTAATGGCGCTAACACCGAACGATGAAGCAAATTCACTCGCAGCTTTGCATATGGCTGATGCTTTTGAAAGAGGTGAGATGTACCAGTTGCCGCCTCTAAGTGAAAAATCTGGTAAGGAAGTAGATTTTTCTGCAAAACATTTAAGGGCAAGATTTCTTTTCGGTGAGGGGATCAATTATTATCATTTGAATTCTCTTTTTCAAAATGGTTGGATACTCAAATCAACAGGAATAACCGATTCATTTTCTTTTGATGATATGAAAAAACATTACAGTGAAAACATTATGCCTCTCTTTTTAATTGATGAAAGCGAAAGACTGTTTGTATCAAATATTGATAACCCGATTGAGCCGAAAGCCGGTGACCTGGTGATTGCTTTGGTTAAAGAGAATATTAAAAAAATAGAATCATAATAAACTGAGGATAAATATGTTTTATAAAGTAGTCATTATTCTTCTAATTGTAATTTCTTCAGTCCTGATAGCCCAGGAAAATGAGAAATCAAAGTACGATGTTTTCTCATTCGACAAAGATGTAACGCTTCCCGGTTCACCAGAAACAATTTTCGACGCTGTTACAGGAGATATAAGCGGCTGGTGGGATCATTCATTTTCTGAGCATCCAAAAAAGTTTTTTATTGAACCAAAACCTGGTGGTGGCTTCTGGGAAATTTTTGATGATAAGGGAAATGGAGTCCTGCATGCAACTGTTATTTATGCAGACCGAGGAAAAATTCTAAGGTTTGATGGTCCTCTTGGGCTATCAGGAAAAGCTATCCAGGTTGTAACAACTTATGAGTTCGAACCTGTTGGCAGTGATTCAACACTGTTTAAAGTCTCTGTTCACGCTGCAGGTGAGGTTGATGAAGGTGTTCCTCAAATTGTTGAAAGCGTTTGGAATCATTTTATATTTGAACGGCTTGAGCCTTATATAAAATCGGGCAAACATCTTCAAAAGGAATAATAGAGTTTTGCTTTTTGTACATTTCTGAGTAAAGTTTGAAATAATTATTAGAAGGGATTCTGGATTGGGTGGTTTGCACAACCAATCTAGAAAAACGTTAAGTTTTTGTATTGAATACGCTATAAGGTCGTTAAAAAAATAATGATCAAAAAGTTCGCTTATAGTTTACTATTCATTTTACTCTTTTTACTGTTTAGATGCGGTGAGACAAATTACATCCTTATTGAGGAGACACCACAGATATTAGATGGCTTCTTTGGCTTTAGATGGACAACTCCAATGAGCATTGTCGATTCTGAATTTCCAAAGTTAACAGGTGCACAGGCTCAATCAAATTTAAATCGATATAACACATCTAACTTTTCTAATGCATATTTTCTTGGTGAACTAACCAGCTTATGTCGATTTGGTTTCAGTGAAAGAGGCTTAAGTTCTATTAAGATTATATTCGATACAAATTATATGAATTTTGAAGAGGAATTCTACAAGTTAAAAGAAAAATTGTCTGCTATTTATGGTGAACCAAGGGAGTATCCTGGTATAATAGATTATCCCACACTACCAGAATATTTAGTACGATATACGTGGATTGAAAGCAGATTGGATATTACTTTAAATTTGGATTATACATTTGAAATAAATGCTTATAGTTTTAGTCCAATGCTCGGTGGTTTTTTTAATACAAAATAACTTTTAATTATGAATTTTTGAGAAACGATTGAACTATTTATCAAGCGAAATAAATAGATTATTTTATTTCATCAGTATCATCTTTTTAGTTTCATTATAATTTCCCGCACTTAGCTTGTAAAAGTAAATTCCACTAGTTAATCCAAAACCAGAAAACTCAACTTTATATTCTCCTGCAGATTTTTCTTCATTAACCAAAGTGGCAACTTCATTCCCAAGGACGTCATATATCTTTAAAGTAACAAATTGAGATTGCTTCACTTCGCTCGCAATGACAAAACGAATTTTTGTACTAGGGTTAAATGGATTCGGGTAGTTTTGGTAAAGAACAAATCCCTCAGGCAGCAGATTTTCTTTTTCCACATTTACAGGTTCATCTATTACATGCACAGTAAAGTTTTCTCCAAAATTCCATTGGTCGTATGTTGGATTACCGTTTCCGTTAACACTGTTTCCTACTGAGTATAATGTATCTGTTACTACACTATCCGGCGCAGTGTAAAGAAAATTCCAGGTAACGGTATCGTTGGTAAAAGGATTTGGGTCTGTATGGGTTAATTCACCGAATAGAACGTGAGTGAGTGTATCGGTTGAATCTAGTTCACCGAAGTAACTTGCTAAGTCAAATCCCCCTGCAAAAGCTGGTCCTCCAGTCATTAAAAGTTTGTATCCAGTTGTATCACCAACAGAAACTGTATCAGGTCCCTCAATCCAAACAATTACAGAATCAGTTGGATTTATACCGTGGCATTGGCAACCAAGCCCCCCATCTCTTTTGGTAACTCCAACATATCCATGCTCATGGTCTATATTTGCATAAATAATTAAAGACAAAAAAGTTAGTACAAATATTAAATTTAGTTTCATTTCTTCCTCTGACAAAAAAAATTGTTACATAAGTTGAAATTTAAACCTGTGACAACTCAAGCTGATCATAATTAACTTTAGGTTCATAGCGGGGAGTAAAAAAAGTTGTTCTCCAGAAGAACGCACTAAAGAAAAAAAGTGGATTTTTAATTACAAAATCGGGAATGATATGGTACCATCTGTACCCTTTTCTATGAAAGTAAAATCTGACTTCCTTCGCATAACCAAGTTCATTCGCAGCTAATAATACTGCTTCACGCTGACAATTACTTTTTAATAATGGTTTCAGCTGTCTCTCCTGGTAGCCATTTAAAAACATCTGGTCTTTTACTTGTTTATAATTCTGAAATCTGGAATAACCATCCAGCTCAGCAAGTATGCTCATGCTGAAAAATATTATAGATATAGTTAACCAGATGAACCATGAATAATCATCCAAGTATAAATTATTGTTTTTTAATTTGATGAATGAAATAACAGTAATGCTAAAACCCAGAGTAGCCACAAGATGCAGAAGTCTGCCAACTTTAAAGTAGCGAATAATCAGTTTTAATTCTTTCATTAAATAAGTAGAAAAATATAGGAGTAATTCTCCTCATTCACTTTGAACGAAAGAAAAACTCCCAGCTTTTAAAAGATAATAAAAAACAAAACCAATTATTTCAGCAACAGCATTTTCTTTGTCGAAATAAAATTCTTCCCATCAATACCTCTGGCTTCAATAGTGTAAATGTATGTCCCGGTTGAGAGGTTACCTGCATTAAAATCGATTTTATGATTTCCGGCCTGAAAATCTGAATTGGTAATCGTTGCAACCTGCTGGCCAAGAATATTAAATAAATTTATACTCACATTAGATTCAACAGGAATTGAAAACGAAATAGTAGTTGACGGATTAAATGGATTCGGATGATTCTGATAAAGAGCAAATTCCTGTATTACAGGAACATCAACTTCCACTGAGTTATACTGTTCAAATGTTCCGTCAAAATCGATTTGTTTCAGCCTGTAATATTGCATACCTGAAGGTGCGCCAGAAATTTTAAACGAATAAGATTTCGATTCCGTAGTTGTTCCAAAACCGGGAACAAATCCAATGGCATTAAAATTCTGATTATCAAAACTCTGTTCTATATCAAATCCTTTGTTATTAAGTTCAGTAGCTGTAGTCCAGTTTAGAATAATGTCTCTGTCAATTAAAGTAGCCGTGTACTTTGTTAGCTCAACCGGAACAAACCATGGAGCGTCTAGTTTATAAAATCCATTACCCTGAGCAGCAAATTGTGTCATTGAGTCAACAGAGACAACTTGATAACCAGAACTAGCAATATTAATAGGAATCCAGCTTATTCCTCCGTCTACTGATCTCCAGCTACCAGGTGGAGTGGAATAACTGTTGGCTATAATTACATTTCCATCAGTCGGCTGTACGTTAACACCCCACATACTTATTCCTGTAAATCCAGGTTGAAGTGCCCACGTTTCACCATAGTCGGTAGATTTTAATAAACCGCCGCCTCCGCCCCATTTTGTTGCCCAGGCAATTCCGGGATGTGTAAAATCCACAGAGATAGTTGGTATTTCTCCGCTTGTATTGTATTTCTGCGACCAAGTTAGACCGTAATCCGTACTTTTAAAAATTCCTGTTCCGTTGTCGCCGATTAAAATTATACTTGTGTCCGGGAATACTTCGATATCACAAGGTGCACTCGATGGACCGAAATTACTGGAGATTGTTGTCCAGGTGCTTCCAAAGTCAGTTGACTTTTTAAAATTAGTATTAGTCATTGTATAAATATCATTTGGATGTGAAGGATCCTGCGTTACGGGAATTCCAAAGTAAGACATCTGACCTTCATCGAGAGTTAGTGTCCAGGTTGCACCATCATTAGTAGTCTTATAAATCTTATCGTTTGGAGAAGATTCAACTGCTACTAAAAAAGTCCCGGGATTATTATCATCAACCAGAACACATTTTATCTCAGAAGCATTGGGTACTACAGTTCCTGCTGTAAAAAATGTTTCGCCGGCATCTGTACTTTTATAAACAATATTATTTGAGCCATAATATACAATTGAGTGATTGAACTGGTTATAATCTATTGGACCTCCAAGACTGCTGCCTGATCGTTTTAAAAGCCACTGATAGGATTGTGCAAATCCGGTAACTGATATCGCACAAAAAATAGCAATGATAGAAAGATACTTCATTATAGCTCCTTAGATAATTGAAAATGGTCATTAGAAATGAATTGGATCGAAATTAAACATTGCTTAATAAATATCAAATATTTGTTGTTACCAAGAAATGTTAACTCTGAATACTTTTTTCTTTTGTAAATAGATTAAAAGAGAAGGCTTATTATCTTTTGAGAGTTGGATAACTAAAACTATATTTGGATTCAATCAATAAAATCACAAAGAAGCTTAATTAAATGAACTTAGATGTTTTAATATTTGCTGCTCATCCTGATGATGCTGAACTTTCAATGGGGGGAACGATAGCACGGTTTACCTCAAAAGGTCTGAAGGTTGGAGTTGTTGATTTAACTAGAGGTGAAATGAGTACTAGGGGAAATACAAAAACCCGGACAAAGGAAACTGAAGCAGCCTCTAAAGTACTTAAATTAAAAATTCGCGAGAATCTTGATCTACCGGACGGGGAAATTTCTATTTCCCAAAATTCACTAAAAAAGGTTATAATACTTTTAAGAAATTATAAACCTAAAATAGTATTTGCACCATATTTCAATGACAGGCATCCTGATCATATAGATACAAGCGCAATAATTAAGCGAGCAGTTTTTAAATCCGGACTGGAAAAATTCGTGACTACTTTCAAAGGTAAAAAGCAACATCCTTTCAGACCAAATAAAATTTTTTATTACATGCAAACTTATCTCTTCATACCTTCGGTTATAGTGGATATATCAGATCACTTTGAAACCAAGATGAAGTCGGTTCTGGAATTCAAGAGTCAATTTTACAATCCAACTTTAAAAAAAGAAGATACATTCATAAGCAGACCTGAGTTTCTTGAATATGTTGAAGCCCGGGCAAAGTTTTATGG
>Ga0307423_1002401_pt1 | contig 10511 bp, 6 predicted proteins | sample SalMarWE160310MG_FD_202154 | JGI IMG/M metagenome (GOLD analysis project Ga0307423, IMG submission 202154) | Salt marsh sediment microbial communities from the Plum Island Ecosystem LTER, Massachusetts, United States - WE1603-10 | ecosystem: Environmental > Aquatic > Marine > Intertidal zone >... | reverse complement strand
CAGAAAAGAAACCGCTTGGTGCAAATTTCTACCCTGAGGATATGACCAAAGAAGAATTTGAAAACTGGATCAAAAATCATCCGAAAGATGAAAAGGCTTTCACGAATGAGTTTACGGTTATAAGAAGAGACGGAGATAAACTAGTTGCAATTCCTTACAGTGAATTTTGGAAAGATAAATTGACGGAAGCATCAAAGTTATTAAAAGAAGCTGCGGAGTATGCCGATAATCCGACACTCAAAAAATATTTGAATTCAAGAGCCGATGCATTCTTGAGTAATGATTACTACCAGAGCGATATGGACTGGATGGATTTGAAAAATCATAAGATAGAAATAGTCATTGGACCTTATGAGGTTTATGAAGATGAAATGTTCAATTACAAGGCTTCATTTGAAAGCTTCTTGACATTGAAAGATCCAGTTGAGAGCGAAAAACTTGATGTGTTTAAAAAATATTTGCGGGATATGGAAATCCATCTTCCGATTCCCGATCAATATAAAAATTTTGAAAGAGGTTCAGAATCACCGCTGGCAGTTGTTAATGAAATCTTTACTGCCGGCGACACAAAAGCTGGTGTACAAACACTCGCTTTCAATCTACCTAATGATGAAAGGGTTCGCAAAGCAAAAGGTTCCAAAAAAGTAATGCTGAAAAATGTTGCTCATGCAAAATATGACAAGCTTCTGATTCCGATAGCTAATATTGTTCTGGATCCTGATCAATTGCAGTATGTAACTTTTAATTCGTTTTTTACACACACACTAATGCACGAAATGTCTCACGGAATTGGCCCCGGTTTCATTAAAGTTGATGGAAGAGACACTGAAGTTAGAAAAGAGCTCAAAGAAACATACGCAACATTAGAGGAATGCAAGGCTGACATACTTGGAATGTATAACAACGTTTTTATGGTTGAAAAAGGAGTATTCCCCGAATCATTTGAGAAGGAAACTTATGCTACTTTTCTTGCCGGTATCTTTCGATCTGTAAGATTTGGTATTAACGAAGCACACGGTGGCGGTAATGCGATCATCTATAATTATCTCATCGAAAAAGGCGGCTACGAATACAATCCTGAAACACAAAAAGTAAAAGTTAATTTTGGAAAGGTTGGTTCGGAATTAAGGAATCTGGCAAATCTTATCTTAATGATCCAGGCAAAGGGAGATTACCAGGGCGCGAAAGATCTTATTGCAAAGTTTGCTGTTAATTCACCTTCAATGCAGACTTTACGTGATAAGCTGTCTTCTCTTCCTGTTGATATAAAACCAGTTTATGAAATAGAAGAGACGTATAAGTAATTAAAAGCCTCTCACCAAACCTCTCCCCAAAAGGGAGAGGATATTTTTATTTTAAGTTATGTCAGTTTGTGGAGTTGATTTAGGTTCATTTAAGACGCCAAGTTATGTAGCCTGGTTGGAAGGGAAAGAAATTTATTTTGATCTTTACTTACCGAGTAAAGAAAAACCATTCCCCCCTCTGCCGCGAGGATTAAGCATACCAACTCATATCGCATTCGATGGACCACAAAGCTTGCCAGCAATTGGAAACAAAAGAAGAGAATGTGATAAGTTAGCAAACACACCTACAAGAGTTCTTCCTTCAAACAGAAAAGAGCTTAAAAGCTGGAAAATGTATAAACAATTAATTGAATGTGGAATAGAAATCTTTTGGAATATTTACAGGAAGAATCTTGCAGCAATTGCAGGATTAAATGATAATAGTAATTCAGAGCTTGTAATATTTGAAACTTATCCCCGCTATATAATTAAAAGACTTTGGTCAGGAGAGGAAATACCATCAAAATCAAAAGCTAAGAGTGAATACATAAAAAAGTTTTCAACTTTTATTAAGCGCAAAGGATATAATTTTGAGGAGAATAAAGTTACATCTCACGATTATATTGATGCAATACTTTGTGCAATTGCTGCGGAAGATTTTTTGAAATCTGATGGGAATTCAGCAGGTAAAGTTGGTAATCCACCTGAAGTCGATAACAAGGAAAATATTTTAAGGGAGGGCTTTATTTATAGCCCCTGATTAAAGTTTAATTCTACACTTCAATTTCCTAAATTTGCAACTCATTTTTCAATTAAGCGATAAAAATCCCGTGCCCGAAACTGAAAACATAATACAAAAAAATTATTCTGAAGACGTTCATCTATTCAAAAAAGATGGGCGGGAGTTTATCATTGTCGGTACAGCGCACATCTCCCGCCAGTCTGCTGATTTAGTCAAACAGGTGATTGAAAACGAAAAGCCAGATGTCGTTTGTGTCGAACTTGATGAAAAAAGATTTAAAGCGCTTTCCGAAAAAAATCGCTGGGAAAATCTCGATCTCAAACAAATCATCAGAGAAAAGCAGCTAAGCACATTAATAATTAATCTGGTTCTTGCTTCTTACCAAAAAAAACTTGGTGAAAAGCTCGGTGTATCTCCGGGAACAGAATTGCTTGAAGCCGTAAAAGTAGCTGAAGAAAACAAGATCCCAATTGAACTTTGCGACAGGGAAATTAGAATTACACTAAGACGTGCCTGGCATTCTATGAGCTTCTGGCAGAAAATTAAATTTCTTACCGGAGGACTCGCTGGTATTTTTGAAAAACAGGAACTAACCGAGGAGAAATTGGCAGAACTTCGCAGCAAGGATGCTCTTTCCGAAATGATGGAAGAACTTGGAAAGGCGATGCCCGTTCTTAAAAGAGTCCTGATCGATGAACGTGATGCATATATTGCTGAGAAGATGCAAAAAGTCAATGGAAAAAAGATTGTTTCAGTTGTCGGTGCTGGACACGTAAACGGGATAATTAATTATTTTAATAATAACAGCAGGGTATCTTTTGAGGAAATTGAAAAAATTCCTTCTTCATCTCCTGTTACAAAAATTATTGGCTGGGGAATTCCAGCGATAATTATTGCCTCAATACTTTTTATAGGTTACAACAAAGGGCTTAGCGAAGCAGGGGACAATGCAATTTTTTGGATTCTAGCAAACGGAATTCCAAGTGCGATCGGAGCTATGATTGCTTTAGCTCATCCGCTTACAATTTTAACAGCATTCCTTGCTGCGCCAATTACAAGCCTTTCACCGCTGATTGGTGCGGGCTATGTAGCTGCATTTGTTCAGGTTTATTTTCAACCTCCGCTGGTAAAGGATTTTCAGCACGTAGCTGAGAGCGCAAGAAAAATTTCAATGTGGTGGAAAAATAAGCTATTAAAAGTTCTTTTAGTTTTTATTCTTGCAAGTTTAGGAAGTGTGCTTGGAACTTATGTGGGGCTGTTCGAAATTGTGAAGAATGTTTTTAACTAGAAATAGTACAGATACTTAACTTTCAGCACAGAAGCTCTATCTGTTACGTGTAATTTCGTCGGCAGTAAGTTACCCATTGAATCATACCTGTCGCTTCTGTCTCTGAAATCATTAAAGGCAAAATAGACCCAGCTCTTAGGAAGGAAGTTCCAGGAAAACAAAACACCTACAATCATACTTTCCAGCTTATCAGATTCTGATGAAAAAACATTATCAACATAAATTCTTAAGTTAAGATTGTTGACTGGTTTTAAAGAAACAAACGGACGTGCGTTGTATGTTATTGCTTCAACATTGCCTTCGGGATTGCCTTCAATAAACATATCGTACGAACTGCCAAGTGTGAGGAAGTCAAAAGTGAGCCATTCCAAATATGCACCAAGCCAGGAATAGGAAGCAAGATATTCTCTGGAATAGTTGTAAGTCCGTGAATATCCACCGAAAAGATTCCCTGCCCATTTGCGAGAAATGTTGTACCACGAACTGAAAGTGATGTCGTAGTAATTGTATTCAATCCCATCATCCCTGCTTTTTGCAAGGGACGTATTTATTTCATATCCCCAGTTATTTCTCAGCTGCATATTAAAACCGAATAACCAGCCGTAATCTGTAAAAAGATCGGCATCTTCATAATAAGCTATAGGTCCTGTGTAAAAAAGTATTTGTTTGATATAGCCTTCATCGTAATTCCATATCGGTCCGTTAATAGAAACAAATTCAAGCGTTCCTTTCCATGGAACAAAACCAACCTGCTGAACATCAAAATTTTTTCCGACAGCACGTGTGCGTGCATACGTAAGCCATTTATCCGTGGTGAGAGTTAATCCGGCAGAACCAGCATAGTCACCTTTTGAATTTTCAATTGATCTTGCGAACTGGTAGGAGAGCTGCCAGTTTGATTCCCTGAATGCACCGTCAATGTCAATCACACCGTAAGTGTTGTCTTTTGTCTGCTTGCCGACGAAGAGCAATCCTATTGATGAATTTCCGAAAACCTGTTTCTTAATTCTGCCCGATCCGAAGTAAGCACGTTGTTCAACCGTGTCTATATCATCCTCATTTTTATAATTAACCTCATCAGTCATTGCTAAAAAACCGCCGTATTCCCAATCACCAAGCCTGCCGAAAGCCTTGGTCCCAAGAATTAATGGAACCCTCTTTCCATCCGGTAAAAGCTTTCCAATTCTGCGTGAATAAAAAAGCTCCATTGGTCTGTAAAAACCGGTGTTTGTCTGCCTGCCTGATGGCATAAAAACTTCCTGGCCTTCGGTAAAAAAGGGTCTTCTTTCATCGAAATAGGATTCATATCGAGAAATGTTGAAATCAAATGGATCAGCTTCAATCTGTGCGAAATCCGGGTTAACAGTTAGTTGGTAAGTAAGTTTTTGCGAGGGATTGTAAAAAATATCCAGCCCTGCATCGGGATCGACTTTGTATTTTTCATTATCGGTGTAGTTCACTTTCATAAGTCCGACAGGATAAATTTCAAGATTCAATCCTGTTGCCGTCGGCTGAAAATTATCAAATACAAGCTTTCCAAATTTTGAAATTCTCTGTCCTTCAGTCTGCTCGTATTCACACCAGTAAAGATCTTCATTTTGTGCTGGGATCCACCTGTCAAAATCGAGTCCCCATTCTGTTAAGCTCTTTTCATACTTTATTGACTTGTATGGAATTTTCATTTCAACAACATAACCCCAATTATAAATTTTCGAATCTGCAAACCAGATTCCATCCCAGCTGTAGTCGCGGTTTCTTGCATCGTCAAGAAGGCGGGAATCCATTCTTACTCCAGAAGCATTAACCGCAAACTTGTAAGCTGTCTGCTTGTCGTTAAAAGTATCTATCATCAGAGAAACAATGTCTCCGGTATAATCATCAAGCACTCCTGAAACTGCCAGAATATCTTCTCTTTTTTGATAGCAAATCATCAGACAGTAAAGAGCGTCATCTGTTGTTAAAACTTTGGCAACAGTTCTGTTTGTTGGAGGCCGGTTGTAATAAGGTGAAAGCTGGAAAAATTTTACAACGGAATCTGCAGAACTCCAGACATTTTCAATAATTCCGTCAATCTTAATTTCTACATTAATCTTCTTCAGAATTAACTTTTTATCCTCATTCGGATTGTACGAGTATATAAATACCGGTATTAGAAACAGCAGCAAATATTTTTTCATTGAACACTTCTAAAATGCTTATTAGTAAAATAACGTGAAGAGAGGTAAATTTTCGTAGTTAAAATGATAACTGGTTATATTCTTTTTTGAGAGGAAGGAATTGGAATATAATATTGATGTTGAGAGAAAACCGACTTATTGAAAATACAAATCGTAAAAAAGCCCCGTGAAAACGGGGCTGAAATAAATTTTATTTTTTATCCGAGGTAAGATTTTAATCTGCCGCTTCTCTTTGAGTGTCTAAGGTTTCTCAAAGCCTTTTCTTTAATCTGTCGTACTCTTTCGCGGGTGAGATTAAATCTTTCGCCAATCTCTTCGAGTGTTGCAGAATGGTCACCTTCAATTCCGAAATAAAGCTTAATTACTTCTGCCTCTCTTTCTGTAAGAGTACCGAGAACATTCTGAACCTCTTTCTTAAGAGATTCTTTCATCAACTCTTTATCTGGTAAAGGCTGCTCGTCGTTTGGAAGAACATCAATAAGACTGTTCTTGTTTTCGTCACCGGTTTTTAAAGGCGCATCCATAGAGACATGACGACCTGAGATCTGAAGAGCATATGCAACTTCGTCTGCGGTCATATCAAGAATTTTTGCAAGCTCATCAGTAGTTGGTTTTCTTTCATATTCCTGTTCAAGATCTCTATAAGCTTTACTGATCTTGGTTAAGTTACCAACCCTGTTAAGAGGCAAACGAACAACTCTTGACTGATCTGCAATTGCCTGCATAATAGATTGTCTAACCCACCACACTGCGTAAGAGATGAATTTAAATCCTCGTGTTTCATCAAATCGCTGAGCAGCTTTTATAAGTCCAATGTTACCTTCATTAATTAAATCGCCCAGGGAAAGACCCTGATTCTGAAACTGCTTTGCAACTGAAACAACGAATCTTAAATTAGCTTTGATCAATTGTTCCTGGGCAAGCATATCGCCCTTCTTGATTCGAATAGCTAATGTAATCTCCATGTCCGGAGTTAATAAATCAACCTTGCCAATTTCCTGCAAGTATTGATCAAGAGATTTACTTTCGCGATTTGTAAATTGCTTAGTTATCTTCAAGCTTATCGCACTCCTTTACAAGGTTTAGTGAATAGAAATTTTTGTGGTTTTAATTGTAAGATTTTGCCCGATGTATAAATTCAAAGGTGCAAATATATCACAATAATAAGATGAAAGGAAGCGTAAAAAGTTCCCTAAATCACAAATTTTTCTCCTGAGGCGGGAAAATCTACGTTTTTAAAGCCTTTTTGAACCAATTTTTCTTTTAATGGAAGAGCCTGCTCTTCCTCGCCATGTACCAAAAAGATATTTTTAAGCCTGTTTTTATCGTTAAGCCTGGGGTAATTAAGTAATTCAGCCTGGTCTGCGTGTGCACTAAAATAATCCATTGACTTTACTTCTGCATTCACTTTATGCGGCTCACCGAAAATATTTATTTCGGTTTCTCCATCAATAATTTTCCTTGCAAGAGTGTGTGCTGCAGCATACCCGACAAATAAAATTAGATTTTTCTTATTCTCAATGTTATTTGCAAGGTGATGCAAAACTCTGCCGCCTTCTGCCATCCCCGATGCAGAAATAATTATGCAGGGTTCCGGTTTATCATTCAGCTCTTTAGACTGCTCGACATTTTTTATATAAGTAAGTCTGCCGAAACCAAAAGGGTCCTCATTATTCTGGATGAAAATTCTGTAAGTTTCCCTGTCGTAACATTCCGGATGAGTCTGGTAGATTTTTGTTGCTTCAACAGCAAGCGGGCTGTCGACATAAATCGGTAAAACAGGAATCCTGTTCTGATCGAATAGTTTGTGAAGCATATAAACGAGTAGCTGAGTTCTTCCGACAGCAAATGAAGGGATGATAATTTTTCCTCCGCGTTCAACTACTGATTTTACAGTTGTAGCGACTTCTTCTTCAACTTCGGCTGCAACTGCGTGTAACCGGTTGCCATAAGTCGATTCCATAATAAGCAGATCAAGATCACGAAGAACATTCGGGTTACGGATAATCGGCATGTTGCTTCTGCCAATGTCACCGCTGAAACCGATGCGATACTTTTTCCCGTTCTCATTTATTTCAAGAAGAATTCCTGCAGATCCTAAAATGTGTCCTGCATCCCAGTAAGTTGCCATTACACCGGGTGCAACTTCAATTGGTCGTGAGTACTGCACACCGATAAATTGATCCATCGCTTTTTCAACATCGTCAAAATCATAAAGTGGTTCGAAAGGATTTTTATGCTGCTTCTTCCTGATCTTATTCACAACATAAATATCTCTTTCCTGCAGGTGAGCAGAATCCCTCAACATTATCTGGCAAAGGTCAACTGTTGCTGCCGTTGTATATATTGGTCCGTTGAAACCGTTCTTAATCATCCCGGGAATTTTTCCAGAGTGATCAATGTGAGCATGCGAAAGAAGAAGAACGTCAATTTCCGAAGGAGAATATTTGAATGTGCGGTTTATTTCGAAAGCTTTCTTCCGTTTTCCCTGGTATAGTCCGCAATCCAAAAGAATTTTTTTTCCGTTTATATAAAGAAGATGCTGTGAGCCGGTTACTGTCTGTGCCGCACCGATGAATTGAATTTCCAATGTGATTTCCTTTTAGAAATGATCAGTTTAAATGCAAAGATAAGTAATAAGATTAAAAGAAGCTTAATTGATCTGACTCAACGATAGAATCAAAAGATTCACCAAGTAAAATTAATACAGAATCTGCTATTGGTTTTATTTGTTTATCAATGTAGTGATCGTAATCAATATCGGTATGCTTCAGCTCAACCGGGATGGGTCCTCGTTTAGTAATTACATAATAAACTGTTCCAGTTGTTTCAGGTAGCATACGAGCTGCTTTAACATGCTGCGGAATATTTTTTGTGTATTCATCAACATCTTTTCGTAACCTTTTTCTGTAAACAAGCTTATCATCGTACTCACCGGTTTTAACTTTCTTAACAATTTCCCTAAGCCAGTTATCAATTTCTTCGTTATTAAAAATCCTGTTATAAAGTTCCACCTGAAATTCCTTTGCGAGTCGTGTCCAGTCAGATCGAACAAACTCCATTCCTACGAACTCAAGTTTTTCCTCACCTCCGCCAGAGGCGGATTCAACGAGCAATCCGGCATAGCGTTTCTTCGCCCCAGTTTCGCTGCCTCTCGCTGGGGTAAGAATAAACTTCCTGTAATATTTCTCAAACTCAATTTCTAAATAAGATTTCAAACCATATTCAGTTAAAATTTTTTCTGCCCAATAATTATTTAAATCGTCTGCAATTCTATTACCACTTGTTTCCGCATTTTCGCCTTCACCTTCCTTTAATTTAATGAAGAGCGAATCGGTATCACCATAAATAACTTCATATCCTTTTTCACCCAGGTATTCTTTGCTGCCCAGCAAAAGACTATGACCTGTTCCTGTAATTGCGGTTGGTAAGTTAGGATGATAAAACCTGCATCCGAATGAACCCATAACACCGTAAAAGCTGTTCATTAAAATTTTTATTGCCTGAGAAAGTTGCTTATCGTTTTTTCTCTTTGCTGCATTTCTCTGTTCGATGAGCTGGTCAATAAACTCCGGCAGGAAGTGATGTGTCAATGAAAATTTATACCCATTAAGAGTTTCTATTGTGTCAATGTTTGATTTTAAGTTTGAGTAAGGATCAATTTTGAAAGTCTGAATGATGGAGGGATACAAGCTTTTAAAGTCAAGCACTATAACATCATCATAGATTCCGGGAACTGGGTTCATTACATATCCGCCAGCTGCGTGCTCGGAAGTATCGAGATCCTTAACATTTCCTGCAACATATCCTGCACGATGAAGTTTTGGTAAAAAGAAATGATCAAAAGCAGCAGTCATCATTCCAAGTTCATCCATTAGCAAACCGGATAGCTGAGAGCGACGAACAGACAATTCAATTAATCCGGCTTTCTTAAAAATATCAGTGACCAATTCAGCATCTTTAAGATTGTATTCAGCAAGACTTGCTTTATCTTCTTTAAATAATCTCTCAATCTCTTCTACCTTATCCTGATCGGGGGTAATTGTTTTGCCTTCAGCCAGTAATTCCTGAGCAACGGTTTCAAGACGATAATCTTCAAAAGTAAAAAATGAAGAACGCAATGATACCGGTCCATCAATTATTACTCTACCAGTCAAAAAGGCGTAGTAACCTCTTGGTTTCCTTTGCCTTAATAAGACTCTGCCATTTGCACGAGCAATTTTAAATGGAATCATGAATTCCCGACATTTGTTTTCCAGAAACATCAAATCAAATCCTATCACATGCCAACCGATGATAATATCAGGGTCTTTTTCCTGAAACCAGTTGAGGAAATTCTGCAGGAGTTCTTTTTCATCCTCGTAACTTGAAATATAATTCGGGGTCTCAATTTTTTCGTTCGATACTATAAAAACTTTCTTCTCTTCTGTCTTACCGGAAAGATGGACTGCAACAGAATAGAGCTTAGTGTTTTGAGTTCCGGTTTCTATATCAATAGATGAAATTAATAACTTTGGCGTGACATCACAAGGTTCGATAGTTGGATTGGTGAATGAAATTAAATTCTTCTTTTTTTCACAAACACCTTTAACTAGCACCTGAGCATTAATAAATTTCTCCATTAGAAATCTTCTTGAAGGGTCAACATCAGACTCATATGTTTTTATACCCATACTTTCAATTTCTTCAACAGCAGTTTTTAAGTCTCTTTGAGAATTGAAATATAGAGCGTCGACTTTTCTCTCATCAAAATTTTTAAGTACGACCTCTTTTCTGTTGAAAGGAACAGAGAGTTTTTCAATAACGGATTTATTTTCTACGAAAGAGACAGGGTTGTTTGAAAAAATTAATTCTATAGGTCCCAACTCTTCCGAAGTTCCGATAAACTTTAAAATGTTTCTGCCCCTTATATCTTGCCATTCACCGGTAAGTATAAATACTTTCACACTTATTTGTTCAGGCTTGTCCATTAATAATGATCCTCAGTCACTTTTTTAAATACTGACTGCAAAGCTTTTGTA
>Ga0307423_1002400_pt1 | contig 10514 bp, 10 predicted proteins | sample SalMarWE160310MG_FD_202154 | JGI IMG/M metagenome (GOLD analysis project Ga0307423, IMG submission 202154) | Salt marsh sediment microbial communities from the Plum Island Ecosystem LTER, Massachusetts, United States - WE1603-10 | ecosystem: Environmental > Aquatic > Marine > Intertidal zone >... | reverse complement strand
CAGTCCGGCGTTTTCAATCCGGCGCTCAAGCTCTACGCCGGATAGTCCATTATCAACCAGCACCGCCTGGCCCTGGGATTCCAGATAAACGGCATTCCCTTTGGAACCGCTGGCCAGGAGACAAAAGCGCAAGCTCATATCAAGAGCCCGTGTGACCGAACCCGCCTTCACCCCGTTGGCTGGCGGGCAGTTCGGAAACCTCCTCCAAGCGCGCCTGAATCACGGGCGCTATCACCAGTTGGGCCACGCGCTCCCCGCGCTGGATAGTGACTTCTTCGCGGCCCAGGTTGATTAAGGCCACCATAACCTCGCCCCTGTAGTCGGCGTCAATGGTGCCCGGCGCGTTTACCACCGTGAGCCCTTTCTTAACGGCCAGACCCGAACGGGGGCGCACCTGGCCTTCGTGGCCACCTGGGATGGCCAGCTTCAGTCCCGTGGGAACCAAAACGATGTCCCCCGGCGCAACCACAAGAGATTCCTGCAAGGCAGCCGGCAAATCCAGGCCCGCCGCTTGAGCTGACATGTATACCGGCAGTTCCAAACCTTGGCTGTGCGGCAACCGCTGCACCGGCACCTTGATTTGGCTCACGAGGCCATCTCCTTGGCCAGTTCCTCAGCATTGGTGGCACCCAGCACGGTGGCGGAAAGCTCGCCCGGGACCAGAAGTTGGGCAGCCAGGCTCATTACGTCCTCCGCGCTCACCGTTTCCACTTGGGCTACCACGTCTTCCACGGGAATGTCGCAGCCGAAGTTGATCTCGTTGCGGGCCAAACGCGACATGCGGCTTTCTGGATTCTCCACTGACAGCAAAATGCTGCCGGTGAGGTTTTCTTTGGCGTCGGCCAACTCCTCTTCGCTGATCGGCCCCGAAGCCAAGCCTTCGACTTCGCCACGGGCCACGCGCAAGGCCTCGGCTGCACGGTCCGGCGATACTCCAAGGTAAATCCCCAAAGCTCCCGAATCGCTGTAGGCGCTTAAAAACGAGTAAACCGAGTAGGCCAAGCCACGCTTCTCGCGCACCTCCTGGAACAGCCTGGAACTCATGTTGCCGCCGAGAATCAAATTCAACAGGGCGGCGGCAAAACGTTGTTCATCGACGGCTGAGGGGGCCTTGTGCCCCAGCACCATATGCACTTGCTCCAAAGGCCGGGGCACCACGTGCAGGCCTGGCTGGCTCGTTGGAGCCGAGCGTTTCCCGGCTTTGGGCGCCATGGGCATACTGCCCAAGGCTTCGCTGATAAGATCAACCACTTGCTGGTGATCCAGGTTCCCCACCGCAGAAACCACCAAGCCTTCTGGCTGGTAATGCTGCTTTTGGTAGGCCAGGATAGTCCCGCGGTCAATGCCCGCGACCGATTCGGCGGTGCCCAGGACCGGCCGCCCCAAAGGATGACCGGGCCAAAAATTCTCACCAAAGAGGACATGCACCAAATCATCCGGCGTGTCCTCCTGGTAAGAGATCTCCTGCAGGATCACCGAACGCTCCCGTTCCAATTCGTCCGGGCTGTAGGCCGGCCGCAGCAGGAGATCGATCAATAGATCGCCGAGTTCGGGCAGGCGCGCGGCCAGGGCCCGCGCGTGAAAACAAGTATTCTCTTTGCTGGTGAAGGCATTGGCCTGGCCACCCAGCCGGTCAATCTCGCGGGCAATGTCCAAGGGGCTCCGGTGGTCCGTGCCCTTAAAAGCCATGTGCTCGATGAAATGGCTGATGCCGGAGCGGGGTGGGTCCTCATCGCGAGAACCCACCTCGATCCACAAGCCCATGGTCACCGAGAAGGATTGGGGAATCCTCTCGGTGAGCACGCGCACACCATTATCTAGTACGGTTTTCTCTATCACGGCGCCACTATCTGCGCGGGGGGCGACCGCCCCTGCCACCGCGGTCCCCATACGGGGGGCGGTCGGGACCATCTCGCCCATCATCGCCTGCTGGGCCTTCACCCGGCTCCGGCGGAGGCAGCAGCGCTTTACGGCTCAGACGAACCTTGCCGCGGTCGTCAATGCCCAGAACCTTGACTTTGACTATGTCGTTTTCGGCTAGGACATCCGTGACCGAACGCACCCGGTGATGATCCAACTCGCTGATGTGGACCATGCCGTCGCGCCCGGGCAATATCTCCACAAAGGCGCCAAAGTCCATGATGCGCACCACTTTGCCCTCATAGACTTGGCCCACCTCTACGTCCTGGGTGAGTTCCTTGATCATCTGCAGGGCGCGCAGGCCGCTCTCGGCCTCTACCGCCGCCACATGCACGGTGCCGTCATCCTCCACATCAATTTTGGCGCCGGTCTCGGCCTGCATGCCGCGGATAATCTTGCCGCCAGGACCGATGATGTCCTTGATGCGTTCCACCGGAATCTTGATGGTGGTAATGCGGGGGGCCAGTTCGCTGATATCGCCGCGAGGTCCCGCCAAGGCCTTGGCCATCTCACCCAATATATGCAACCGGCCATCGCGCGCCTGTTTCAAAGCGCGGCCCATAATGTCCTTGGTGATGCCGCTGATCTTTATGTCCATCTGCACCGCGGACACGCCCTCGGTGGTTCCGGCCACCTTGAAGTCCATGTCGCCCAGATGGTCTTCGTCACCGAGGATATCGGTGAGGATCGCCGTCTTTTCGCCCTCCATGATGAGGCCCATGGCCACGCCGGCCACTGCCCCGCGGGTGGGCACACCGGCGTCCATTAAGGCCAGCGAACCTCCGCAAACCGTAGCCATGGAGGAGGAGCCGTTGGACTCCAGGATCTCGCTGGCCAAACGCATGGTGTAAGAGAATTTATCCTTGGACGGAAGGACTTTCTGTAAAGCCCGCCTGGCCAACGCGCCGTGGCCGATCTCGCGGCGACCGGGGCCCCGCAGCATCTTGGCCTCGCCCACGCAGAAGGGCGGGAAGTTGTAGTGCAACAGGAAGCGGCGGAAGACATCGCCTTCCATCAGGCTCTCTATGCGCTGTTCATCGCCGCTGGTGCCCAAGGTGCAAATAACCAAGCCTTGAGTCTCGCCACGGGTGAAAAGCGCCGAACCATGCGTGCGGGGCAGCACCCCCACTTCACAGGCGATGGGCCGCACCGTAGTCAGGTCCCGGCCGTCCACACGGCTGCCGGTGTCCAGAATCATGGCGCGCATGGCCTCGGCCTCGAGATCGCCCACCATGTCCTTGACTTTGCCCTCTTTGCCGGCGGCTTCCTCGCCCAGAGCTTCCACTACTTGCTTCTTGAGGGCGCGCACCTTGGCATAACGCTCCAACTTGGGTGCGGTGGCCAGGATGTCCTTGATGCCCTCCTTGGAAAGCTCTTTCACCTTGGCCAGAAGCTCCTCGTCGACCACCGGCTTCCTGAACTCGCGTTTGGGTTTGCCCACCGCGGCCGCCAACTCCTCCTGGATATCCAGGAGCGGCTGCAGACCATCGTGACCGAACCAGATAGCCTCAAGCACCTGGTCCTCGGAGAGCAGTTCAGATCCGCCTTCCACCATGACCACTGCGGTACGCGAACCGGCCACGATAAGGTCCAGATCGGACACCTCCATCTGCTTGCGGGTGGGGTTCACCACCAGTTGGCCATCCACCCGGCCCACGCGCACGCCGGCAATGGGCCCGTCAAAAGGCACATCGCTGATGCACAAGGCCGCCGAGGCTCCGGTCAGGGCCATCACGTCGGGTTCCACCAACTTGTCGGCAGAGTAGACATTGGCGATGATCTGAGTTTCGTAAGTCCAGCCCTTGGGCATACGCGGGCGGACGGGCCGGTCGATAAGCCGGCTGGTTAAGGTCTCTTTCTCGCTGGGCCGTCCCATCTCGCGGCGGAAAAAGTTGCCCGGGATGCGGCCGGTGGCGTATTGGAATTCTTGATAGTCCACGGTCAGTGGCAGGAAGTCTATGCCTTCCCGCATATTGTTGTCGCCCACCGCCGTGACTAGCAGGACGGTCTCGCCAACACTGACCCACACCGAGCCGCTGGCCTGTTTGGCCACTTTGCCGGTCTCGATGCTGAACTCTTGACCATTAATCGTCGTCGATACTTTTTTATACATCCTTCTCTCTCAATAGGGAGGCAGGGTCTTACTTACGGATGCCCAGCGCCTTGATAACCGTCCGGTAGCGCTCTACATCCTTGCGCTTTAGGTAATTGAGCAGGCGGCGCCGCTGGCCAACCAGTTTTAAAAGGCCACGCCGGCTATGATGATCTTTCTTGTGCACCTTGAAGTGATCATTCAAATAGCGGATGCGCTCGCTCAGAAGGGCTATCTGCACTTCCGGCGAGCCGGTGTCATCCTCTTTTTGCTGAAACTTCTGGATGATCTCCTTCTTGCTTTCAGGGTTCAGAACCACTTTTCAATCCTCCTTAATAATCATGGGCCTTAATCGGCCCCTCGTCTGCGGCCCAGAGAGTGGCGGGGACCACCCCCGGCCTCCAGGCTACTCGGCTCCCATAGCCGACGCAGATGTCTGATGTCCCTCACGCCCGTCAGGGCGCTCGGGAAACACTCTTATATTTTCGTAGCTCCGGCCGCTTTTGCCGCTGCCGGGTTCCATCCAACGCAAAACCGCCACCAGGCCTCCTTCAGCATCATGAACTCTAAATGCCAGGCCAGGCTTTAGCGATGAACCAGGTCCTATTAGCTCCTCGGGACGCAGGATGCGGCCCTGCCGAAGTTGCCAGGCCTTATCATCATCCACCTCCACCAGCGGCAAGCCGCAGCGCGCCAAGGCACTGGAGACGTCCAGCATCTTCTCGGCCAACTCGCGGGGCCCCATGTCCAGGGCTTCTTCCAGGCTCAAGCCTTCGGCCACCTCAAAAGGACGGGAGGCCAACCGCCGCAAGGCGCTCAAGTGGCCCACGCTGCCCAGTTCCCGGGCCAAGTCCTCGGCCAGGGATCGCACATAGGTGCCGCGGGAGCAAGTGAGTTCAAACTCAATGATTCCAGGCTCCACTTTGTGCAAAACCGCTTCGTACACAGTAATGGGCCGCGGTGGCTTGCGCACTTCCTTGCCCTCCCGGGCATAGGAGTAAAGGGGCCGGCCTTCATGCTTGGCCGCCGAGTATGCCGGCGGGCTCTGCATTCTTGGGCCCACCAAGCCTTGCAAGGCGGCTTCCACCGGCCCGCGCTCCAGATCGGTAACCGGTGCCTCGGCCACGGTGGCGCCGGTGAGATCGCCGGTGTCGGTGGCGCGTCCCAGGGCCAGCACGCCTCGATAAACCTTCTGTCCCGCACCCCACATTTCAGCCAAGCGGGTGGCCTGATTGAAGGCCAATACCAAAACCCCGCTGGCAAAGGGGTCCAGGGTGCCGGCGTGTCCCACCTTGGCCGGCTTGAAGCGGCGGCGTAAGCCAGCCACTACGTCGTGGCTGGTGGGCCCCTCCGGCTTATCTACCACCAAGACCCCATCTTCACCGAAAAGAAACTTTCCCCGCCTTTTCATGCCCGGCCCTCCATGGCCTGGAGCAAACGGCCAATTATCAACTCCCTGGCCTGCGCCAGCGGCTTATCAAGGCTAATCCCGGCCGCGCTTTTGTGACCACCGCCGCCCAGGGCCATGGCCACTTCTGCCACGTCCACTTCGCCCCGGGAGCGCATGGAAATCTTCACACCGCCGTTTTTCAATTCTCTCAGCAGCGCCGCCACTCTCACCCCGGGAACGCCGCGGATGGCCTCCACTGCATCCTCCAGGTCGCGAGGGTCGGCCTCTGAATCCGCCAGGTCGGCCAGGGTCACTTGACCCACCGCCAGGCGTCCATCGGCGAAAATGCTCATCCCCTCCAAGATTCGGGACAGGAGCCTCAGCCGTTTCACCCGGGTGGCGTAAACTTCCTGGCTTACCAACCAAGGATCAGCCCCGGCCTCAATCAACTGAGCTGCGATACGAAACGCTTGGGGCGTGGCATTGGAATAGCGAAAAGAGCCGGTGTCGGTCTGCAACCCGGTAAACAGGCAGACCGCCGCTGCCCTATTAAGCTCCCACTCCTGTTTTAGCGCCATCTCCGCCAGCATCTGGCTGGTGGCGGCATAGCTGGGCTCAACCCAAGCTGGATCGCCAAACTCGATCGCGCCCCGGTGGTGATCAACAACAACCGTGCGCCCCACTTTCGCGAGATACTCGGCCTCCAATTGGCCGGCGCGTTCAGGTTGATGGCAATCCAAAAGCACCGCTAAACTCACTTCTTCCACAGGCGGAAATTCCTGAGTCACCAGCTCCAGTCCGGGCAGAAATCCATACTCCTCGGGAATAGGTCCCGCACTATGCACCCAGACCGTTTTGCCCTGTTGCCGCAACAGATGCATAAGCCCCAAGGAAGATCCCAAGGCGTCGCCGTCAGGATCGCGATGGGAAATTACCAGCACTCGCTCGGCCTGCTCCAGGGTTTGCGCCACAGGCCTGCTCAAGAGGGCTCCTCGTCACCGCGTTCCGCCGCCGCGGCCTGGTCTGCCTCGCGCACTTTGCGGATCAGCTGATTCATGTCAGCACCCCGGGCCATGGAATCGTCATAGACCGGAACCAGACGCGGAGTGACCTTGGTTTGCAGCCTGGAAGCCAATTCGCGGCGCAAATAAGGCGCCGCCGCCTCGAAGCCGGCCACGGCCTCCGGAATTTTCGCGGCATCCAGCAAGCTAAAAAAAACTTTGGCTTGGCGCAGGTCAGGGCTCAGGTCAATTCCAGTGATGGTCACTTCCTTGAGCCGTGGATCCTTTACCTGCTTCATGATGAGCGCTGCCAGTTCAGCCTGGATTAAAGCGCCCACTCTCTTGGTTCTGCGCGTGACCAATAGAAATCCTTACAGCGCCGCTTTCAGCTGCGCCAGGGCGTGTCCGCCGCCGGAGCCCAAGTCATGTCTTTAAGGTTCAAGACTTCGATCCGCACGTCCACCACCTCAGCCAGGGCCAATCTCTCCACAAAGCGGCCGATCTCGTCCAACTGCCTGCCCACAAAGCTGGTCTGATTGCCACACACCGCGAAGCCCAGTTCGATACGCTGCCAAAGGTCGTTGGCCCCTACTTCGGCGGCCGCCGCGTTGAACCGGGCCCGCACGCGGTCGGTTATGGAGCGCACCACCTTGCGTTTGGCCTTAAGGCTTCCCGACTCGGGCAGATGCAGAGTCAACATGAGTGCGCCTACCACCATGCGGGCTTTCCCGTAAGAGCCTTGGACAAAGCATGTGAAGCGACGGCCATGCTTTTATAGCGAGGCCGCTACCTCGCGGGTGATATATATTTCGATCTCATCACCCAACTTAATATCGTTATAGTTCTCCAGGCCGATGCCGCACTCGAAGCCTTGGGCCACTTCTTTAACGTCGTCCTTGAAGCGCCGCAGGGAAGAAATCTTGGTGTTGGCGATCACCTTTCCATCCCTCAATAGCCGCGCCTTGGCATTTCGTTCCACCTTGCCGGAGGTGACATAGGAACCGGCAACGGTCCCGATCTTGGGCACGCCGAAAGTGTCACGCACCTCCACCCGTCCGATGACCTCTTCTTCCACCAGCGGAGCCAACATACCGGTCAGGGCGGCGGTGACGTCATCCAGCATCTGGTAGATGACCTCGTAGGTTTTAATATCCACCCGCTCGGCCTCGGCCACCTCGGACACCTTGCCGGCCGGGCGCACGTTGAAGCCGATGATGATCGCCTTCGAAGCGGCGGCCAGCATCACGTCGGTTTCGGTAATGGCGCCGGTGGCGGCCTGGATCACGTTCACCTTGACCTGCTCGTTGCCCAGCTTGTTCAAAGCGTCGACCACCGCCTCCACCGAACCCTGCACGTCGGCCTTGACCACCAGGGTGAGTTCCTGGACTTGGCCTTCCTGCATCTGCTCGAAGAAGCCTTCCAGGCTCACGCCCTTGACTTGGCTCAACTCGGTCTCGCGCTTTTTCTGTGCGCGGTGATCGGCGATCTGGCGGGCCACCTTGTCGTTTTCCACCACCACAAATTCATCGCCTGCTTCGGGCACTCCGCCCAGGCCTTGCACCTCCACTGGAATCGAAGGACCGGCCTCGTCCACCCGGCGGCCGAGATCATCGAAGAGCGCTCTAACTTTGCCCGCGTAAACACCGCAGACAAATGCGTCTCCGCTTTTCAAGGTGCCCTCCTGCACCAAGAGCGTAGCCACGGGGCCACGGCCCTTATCCAGGCGTGCTTCTAAAACATGGCCTCTGGCCATCTTGTCCGGGTTGGCTGCAATTTCCAGCAATTCGGCTTGCAGCAGAAGCATCTCCAAAAGCTCCGGCACGCCATCGCCGGTCTTAGCCGAGACTTCAACCATAATTGTATCGCCGCCCCAATCTTCAGAGACCAGCTCCAAATCGGCCAGTTCCCGGCGCACCCGGTCGGGTTCCGCGCCAGGCTTGTCGATTTTATTGATGGCCACGACAATCGGCACTCCGGCGGCCTTGCTATGGTTGATGGCTTCCTTGGTCTGTTCCATAACGCCATCATCGGCCGCCACCACCAAGACCACTATGTCGGTGACCTGGGAGCCGCGGGCGCGCATTTGGGTAAATGCTTCGTGACCCGGGGTATCCACGAAAACCACCTGGCCGCCGGTTTCCAGCCTTACATTGTAGGCGCCGATATGCTGAGTGATACCGCCGGCCTCACCACCCACTACGTCACTGCGGCGTATGGTGTCCAGTAAAGATGTCTTGCCGTGGTCAACGTGACCCATGATGGTCACCACCGGCGGGCGCACCAGCATCTCTTCGGGCTGATCTTGCTTTTTCTCAAGAAGACCATGCTCCTCGAAGCCCACACTTTCCACCTCGAAACCGAACTCATTGGCCACCAAGGTGGCTTCCTCAATATCCAATGACTGGTTGAGGGTTAGCATCATGCCCTGCTTCATGAGCCGGCCCACCATCTCGGCGGCCTTGACACCCATGCGCTTGGCCAGTCCGCCCACGGTGATCGCCTCGGCCACCTTTACCCGGCGTTTAATGGCCTTGGGCGTGGTAACCTCGGTCTTTCTCGATTTCTTGGGGGCCCCCCGCTTACGCCTGGAGCCACGGGCATCATAGAGATCCGCTTTATTTAAGATCTCTTTCTTGCGGCTCTTGGTCTTGCTCATGAGGAAATCATTGTCCGGAATAGACGCTGTCTTTTTCCCCTTTTTGCGCTTGCGGGTACCTTCGGTCTTTTCCGGGGCTGGGCCCATAGGCGGCTCAACTTCGGGGCGCTTAGGCGCTCCGAAACGGCGGCTTGGGGCTTCGGAGCGGCCGCCACCAGGTAAAGTCGGCGCTACCGGTTGCTTCGGGCGGCTGATAATTCGCGCTGGTTCATCCCCGCGCGGTTTGCGCTTGGGCTTGGGTTTGGACTTTTTCTCGGGCTCTGCAGCCGGTTTGGGCTCCGCCTGCGCCGCTCCCGCTTCTAGCGGCGCTTCGGCCGCTTTCTTAGTGGAGGCCTCCTCGACGGCAGTCTCCTGCCCTCCCGCCTCTGGCTGCGCCTCAACAGGTAACTCTGGCGGTATAGGTTCTACAACGGCCTGTGCGTCAGCCTTGAGAGTTGCGGCCTCCATAAGTGATTCATGCTCCACTTGCTCATCGGGCGTAGGCTCGGGTGCGGCCTCCTGCCTCTCTTCCTTGGCTGCTTCCATGGCTGGTTCTGTAGCAACTTCCTGAGCTTCTCCAGGCGCTGCTTCAGCGGCCTCGGCAACTTCTTCTTGCGCCTCCTCAGCTTCGGAGACAGCCTCGGCTTCTACTTCATCTTCTGGCTGCTCTGCAACTTCGTCTGCTTCGACTTTCTTGCGCCGGCGGCGAATAACGGTTCTGGTGACCCGTTTTTCCTCCACCACCTCTGAACGGGATTCCTTACTTCTATCCCGCACCGCTTGGGCCTCTTCGGGAGTGATGGTGCTCATATGATTGCGCACATCAAACCCCATCTCAATGAGCTGCCGGACCAACTCTTTATTGTCGACCTTCAGCTCTTTGGCCAGTTCGTACACCCGCATTTTGGCCATTAAAATCTCCTAACCATTCTTTCCAAATAGCGGCGAGGCGTCATTCTCTCGCTTTGTAAACTAGCTCCGACCAAGCCCCCTCGCCCAACTGCCTGCGAAAGATGCGACCCTTTTTCCGGTCGCGTGCGAGCGCCTCAAGGCACTCGCGCTTTGGGCAAATATAGGCGCCTCTTCCTGGCAACTGGCGGCGAGGGTCTATAAGCACCCGGTCGCCGCTTACAGCCAATCGCAGGAGTTCGCCCTGAGGTGCCTTGCGCCCACAAGCCACGCAAGTTCTCTGGGGCTGATTCTTCCCGCTGGGCGCCAATCCTTACTCGGCCTCCTTGGGCTCCTGGCTCTGGTCCTTTTCTTCCTGATCAACCTGAACAGACGCCTCCTCAGACTTGGTGTCTTCGGCCTCGGTTCCGGTTTCCTGGGCCTGCGCTTCAGCAGGAGCTTCCTCTTCGGCGGCCTCGGATAAGGCCGGCTCTGCCGGGGCATCGGATGAATCCTCGCCAGCCTGATCACCCGGGCTCACATCCTCGTCTGGTTCAGCTTGCTCCGCAGCGGTGCCCTCGGACATAT
>Ga0307423_1002399_pt1 | contig 10517 bp, 9 predicted proteins | sample SalMarWE160310MG_FD_202154 | JGI IMG/M metagenome (GOLD analysis project Ga0307423, IMG submission 202154) | Salt marsh sediment microbial communities from the Plum Island Ecosystem LTER, Massachusetts, United States - WE1603-10 | ecosystem: Environmental > Aquatic > Marine > Intertidal zone >... | reverse complement strand
CATGGGGCTTGAAGTCACCTATGTCTACGACGACCTTGTCTTCGTTTCCCACAACGCCTTCATGTTCCAGTTCGAGGACAAGGCAGGCGCCGTGAGGCTCTATTTTAACGTGGACTGCCCCGAGGAGGAGGCGGCCGGGATACTGGACAGGCTTGTATCTTCGGGCCGGGGCCAGGGGCTTACGATAAGCCCGCAAGGCCGGTACGAACTGGGTCAGAACCAGGATGAAAGCATGTCCCTGCGGTTTATCCCGGCGACCGGGGAGTAGGCGAGGGGGATGCATCCCCCTCGCCTGAGCGCTTATCCGTTTTCGTTCGCGGGCTCGCCGTCGTCCGGGCGGGACGATTTGAAGATGGAACCAAGCCGCATGATGAGCTTGAAGAACACCGGGATGAATATCGGCGCGATGAGGGTTGCGCCGAGCATGCCGCCGATGACGCCGGTCCCGATGGCGTGGCGGCTGGCCGCGCCTGCGCCTGTGGAGATGGCCAGAGGCAGGCAGCCCAGGATGAAGGCCAGGGAGGTCATGATGATGGGCCTGAAGCGCAGCTTGGCCGCGTTGAAGGCCGCCTCGTCCAGACTGAAGCCTTCCTTGACCTGAATCACGGCGAATTCCACGATGAGGATGGCGTTTTTCGCCGCGAGCCCGATGAGCGTCACCAGGGCGATCTGGAAGTAGACGTCGTTGGTCAATCCCCTGAAATACACGGCCAGGATGGCCCCCATCAGGGCGAAGGGCACGGCCAGGACCACGGCCAGGGGCAGGGACCATTTTTCATACTGGGCGGCCAGGATGAGAATGACCATGATGATGCTCATGATGAAGACCATGCTGGACGAGCCCTGGGCGGCTTTTTCCTGGTAGGCCGAACCTGTCCAGGCCAGGCTGCAGTCTGCGGGCAGCGCTTCCGCCGCGACCTTTTCCATGGCCGCCAGGGCTTCGCCCGAGGAATGCCCGAGCGCAGGTTCGCCCATGATCTTTGCAGCCGGGAAAACGTTGAAGCGTTCCATGACTTCAGGGCCGGAGGTGTTTTCAACGCTCGCCAGGGCCGTGATCGGAATCATCTCTCCCTTGTCGGAGCGCACGAAGACGTCGCGCAGATCCTCGGGCCGGTCCCTGAACTCGGATTCGGACTGGATCTGCACTTTGAACGTCCGGCCGTATTTATTAAAATCGTTGACGTAATACGCCCCGAATGTGGACTGCAGGGCGGCGTACACGTCGCCTATGGCCACGCCGAGGGCCTTGGCCTTCCCCCTGTCGAGGTCGATGCGCATCTGGGGCGATCCGGCCCGGAATGTGCTGGATACGTTGCCAAGCGCCGGCTCTTTGGAGGCGGCGGCCACGAATTTCTCCGTCATGGCCTCCAGTGTCTTGGCGTCTCCTTCCCCTCGATATTGCAGATAGACCTCGAAGCCGCCGGTGTTGCTCATGCCGGTGATCGGCGGCGGGTTGAAGGCCAGGGTCAATGTTTTGGGCAGAGCCATGCCGCGGCCGAAGATGCGCTTGACCAGGGAAAACGAGTCCTGGCCGGGAGCCTGGCGCTCTTCCCAGGGTTTCAATGGAATGAAGGATGTGCTGAAATTGGAGCGAGTGGCGAAGGTCAGAAGATCGAGCCCTGCGATGGAAACAATGTCTTTGACGCTTTCGTCCTTGATGTTCATGCCGTCCAGGGCATCGCTCATTTTTTCGGTCGCAGGCAGGGTGGTTCCCTCGGGCAGGATGTTCAGGGCCAGGACGTAGCCCTGGTCCTCATCCGGCACAAGGCCGCCGGGGGTGTTGGAAAAAAGCCAGCCCGTTCCCAGACAGAGCAGGATGAAAAGCGCCACAGCCACGGCGGCGCGCCGCAACAGGAAACGCACGCCGGAAGCGTAGGCGTTGGTGACGGAGTCAAAGAGCCTGTTGAAGCCTCGAAAGAACGCGTTCGGCTTCTGATGGCCGGGCTTGAGCAGCATGGCGCACAGGGCCGGGGTCAGCGTCAGGGCCACAAGACCCGAGATGACCACGGACACGGCGATGGTCACGGCGAACTGCTTGTACATTTGGCCGGTCAGGCCGCCCAGAAAAGCCACCGGCACGAACACGGCGCAAAGCACCAGCACAATGGCCACCACCGGACCGGAGACTTCGTCCATGGCCTTGGCCGTGGCGGCCCGTGGGGAGAGCTTTTGCGTGGTCATGATGCGTTCGACGTTTTCAAGGACGACAATGGCGTCGTCCACCACGATGCCGATAGCCAGAACCATGCCGAACAGGGTCAGGGTGTTGATGGAAAAGCCCAGAGCGTACATGCCTGCGAAGGCCCCGATAATGGACACGGGCGCGGCCAGGCAGGGGATGAGCGTGGCCCGGAAGTTCTGCAGGAAGATGTACACCACGAAAAAGACCAGGATCATGGCCTCGATGAGGGTCTGGATGACTTCCTCGATGGACACGCGCACGAAGGTGGTGGTGTCGAGCGGTATGCTATAGGCCAGACCGTCCGGCAGGCGTTGTGACAGCTCCGCAAGTTTGGCCGTGACCCTGTCGGCCGTGTCCAGGGCGTTGGCGCCGGGGGCGAGGAATATGCCCATGACCACGGCCGGGCTTCCTGAGATCTTGGTGGAGGAGTTGTAATCCTTGGCGCCGAGTTCCACTCTGGCCACGTCTTTCAACCGCAGGAGCGAACCGTCCGGGGAGGCGCGCAGGATGATGTCGCCGAATTCCCCGGGCGTCATCAGGCGCCCCTTGGTGGTGACCATGTAATTCATGGCCACGGGGTTGGCCGGGTCAGACGGCTCGGCCCCGATGCGTCCGGCGGCGAACTGGGCGTTCTGCTCGCTGATCGCATTGGCCACGTCGCCCGGGGTGAGCTTGAGCTGGGCCAGTTTGTCCGGGCGTAGCCAGACGCGCATGGAGTAGTCCTTGGCCCCGAAGATGCTCGCATCGCCCACGCCGGGTAGGCGCTTGAGTTCGTCGATGAGGTTGACCAGGGCATAGTTGCTCATGAAAACGGAATCGTAGCGACCGTTGGGTGAGGAGAGGGCGAGGACCTGGAGAATATTGGAAGATTTCTTCGTCACCGTCACGCCCTGGCGGCGCACCTCTTCGGGCAGGGAGGTCAGGGCGGCCTGTACCCGGTTGTTGACGTTGATGGTGTTCTGGTCGGGCGAGGTTCCAACGGCAAAGGTGACGCTGATGCTTAAGGAGCCGTCTCCCGCGCTTGTGGAGCGCATGTAAAGCATATCGTCCACGCCGTTGATCTTCTGCTCCAGAGGCGCGGCCACGGTGGCGGCGATGACCTCGGGGGTGGCGCCGGGATAGAGGGCCGTGACATTGACTTCAGGCGGAATGATGTCCGGGTACTGGGCAATGGGCAGCGCGCGGATGGACAAGAGCCCCGCCAGGACGATGACCAGCGAGATGACCATGGAGAAGACCGGTCGCCCGAGAAAAAAACGGGAAATCATGAGTGGGAGCCCTCCTTGGCGGCGGGTGCGGCTGGCGCTTGCGGAGCTTGTTTGCCATCGGCTGTTTGGGGCGGCCCGTTTTGAGCGGCGCCATCGCCGCGCACGCGCACGGTCATTCCCGGGCGCACGCTGATGACGCCCTCGGTGATGATGCGGTCGCCTTCCTTGAGTCCATTTTCCACAAGGTAGGCGTTGCCTACTGCGTCGCCCAGCTTGACGATCCTTGGCTGGACCACGTTTTTATCGCTCAAGGCCCAGACCATGGTTCCTTGCTGGGTATTGAGCACGGCGCCTTGGTCGGCGCTTAAGGCGTTGGCGTAATAGGCGCCTTCAAGACGCACCCGGACGAACTGGCCAGGCAGGGCCTTGGCGTCAGGGTTGGGAAAGACGGCCCGGACCTTGACCACGCCTGTGGCTTCGTCCACCTGGGTGTCGGTGAAGTTGATGCGGCCGGGTTTCTCGTACTCTTCTCCGTCAGGCAGCAGCAGCCGGACCACGTAGTCCCCGTCGCCCTTGATGACCACCTTGCCCTCTTCCCGCAAACGTCGCAGACGCTGGACCTCAGCGCCGGACATGGAGAAATTGATATAAATAGGGTCGACCTTGTGCATGGTGGTCAAAAGGCTGTCCGTACCGCCCACGGTGACGAGGCTGCCTTCTGAGCGGGTCTCGCGGCTGGTCTGGCCGGAAATGGGCGCCGTGACTTTGGTCCATTCGAGGTCGAGCGCCGCCTTGCGCAAATTCCCCTTGGCCTCGTCCACGGCGGCTTTGGCGGCTTCTTGCGTGGTCGCGGCGTCGTCGAGGTCTTTGCGCGCCACGACGTCGTCCTTGAAAAGCTTTTCCATGCGCCCGTAATCGCGCACGGCCTGGGTGAGCTTGGCCTCGGCCTGGCCGAGCGCTCCTTTAGCCTGTTCCAGGGCGGCTTCATACGGCTCAGGGTCGATCTCGAACATGATCTCCCCCTGGCGGACAGGCCCGCCCTCCACATAATTGCGGCGCAGGAGAATGCCCCCCACTCGGGCGCGGACTTCCACCTCGCGCGAACCGGCCGTCTGGCCCATGAAGGACAATTCCAGCGGGATATCAGAGCGTTGTAATGTTTCCACGACCACCTCCGGAGGCGGCGGCCCCTGGGCGGCGGGTTTGTCCTGCCCGGAGCTTTCGGAGACGCAGCCGGACAAGCCGGGACCAAGGGCGAGGAGTAAAATAAGACCTTCAAAAATCAGCGTCATGGCGCGGCGCATCTGCATGTGAACCTCCAATAAGGAAAATGGGCCGCCCGGGCGCAACGGGGACGATCCCCCCACGCGGCGCTTCAGGAAGCCTGTTTGTGACGACTATCGGCCAAAAACGGCGTCGGATACGCTTAAGTGAACTATTGTTAACACAACGATCAAAAAAATTAGACGCGGACAGCGCTCCTGAAGAGCTTCCAGTTCGCGTCGGCCTGCCGGTCTAAATCCACATAATCCTTGCGGTGGCTATGAAGCAGGTCGGGCGTGATGATCAGACCAAGATAATGGACAAACAATTCCTCGATGCCGATGTCCCGTCTGATTTCACCTTGTTCCTGCCCGGCTTTGAGCAGGGCGGTCAGTTGTTCATGCAGGTTGTTGCGATGCGTCTCGATGGCCTTAAGCACTTTCGGCTCACCGAAGCGGATTTGATCGGACACGAATATTTGAATGATCGATTTCCGGTTCTTGAGCAGATCGGCGTTGCTGAAGTAAAAAACGCGCAAGATCTCAAGCGGAGAGCAACTCTGCATCGCGTCGCGCAACAGTGAAAACAGCGTGGCGAAATGATCGTCCAAAGCGGCCATGAGAATATCGGCCTTGCTTTTGTAATGCCGGTAGAGGGCCGGGGCGGAAAACCCGACGCGCTTGGCCACTTTCCTGACCGTTAACGCGCCGACGCCTTCTTCCGAGACGATGTCAAGGGCGGCTTCCGCGATCTGCTCCCGGCGAACTTCCGTCTCCATTCGTTTTCGCATGCGGCTTGTTAACGACTGTTCACTTAACTGTCAAGGGCCGTATTTCGCCCGCGACGCGATTCGCCCGTAATGAGTTGAGATGCCCGGCAAGGGGGGGCGAGAGACTGGGGGAAGGAACATGCCCGGAGATGTTCCCGGGCATCCCAGATCGGCGCGCGGCAATGCGGGATGTTGTCTAGATGCAGCTTGCGGCGTGGTTTTCGATGGTGAACTGGTTCTTGACGGAGTGATGCGCCCGGCATAAAAGCGAGAATCGCTCCCGTCGGTCTTCGGTCCGACCAATCTATGAAACGGAGCGCTCTAACCCCGGAATCCCGGACGCGGGCAGGCGTCCGGGATTCTTTTTTTCCACTTGCGAATCATTGCAAAGTAAAGGTCTTGGAAGCCTTGCGTCCGCCGCATTCGATCTCGATGGTCAGTTCGCGTTTGTCGAAGGCGGGGTTGTACTGCAGGAGGCTTTGGTAGCTGGCGTTGGTTTCCCGGTAGAACCGCAGGCTGGCCGAGGGGCGGCCGGAGCGGTAGACGTTTTCGTGGCAGACGATGTGCGCTCCCGGATCCCCGTTGATCGTGTACTCAACGCCGAAGCGATGCTTCCAATCGTCCTTGGAAATAATGTTGGTCTCGCGAAGAAGGACCGACTTGCGCTCCGCAAAGCCGTTTTGTCCGGTCACGCTTTCTCCCGCAAAGATGCCAAAGTTTTTTATGGTCACGTCTTTGACGACCTGCGCGTTCGCTCCGGTTGGAGCCAGGAGCAGAACGGCAAGGGCGAGAATCAGGCGTTTCATGGCGCATCTCCTTTAATCACTCGCGCGCCCGGCGCGGATCAGAAATTTTGGGGATAGTCCGCCAGAATGCGTTTGATGAGGTTGGTGGTGGAGAAGCCCGGTAAAAGCGGAAGACTCAGAACCAGCCCCCCGTTCGCCTCGACCGCTTGGCGGCCAACGATTTTGTCCACGCTCCAGTCGCCGCCCTTGATCAAGACGTTGGGTTGGACGGCTTCAATGCAGCGAAGCGGCGTGTCCTCCTCGAAGAGGACGATGAAGTCCACGCAAGAGAGCCCGGACAGGACGAAAGCCCGCTCTTCCTGGGGGATGATGGGCCGGGGCGGCCCCTTGATGCGCCTGACCGAGGCGTCGCTGTTGAGCCCGAGGACAAGAATGTCCCCCTGGTCTTTGGCCCTGGACAGGAGGTCTACATGCCCGGCGTGCAGGATATCGAAGCAGCCGTTGGTGAAGACGATGCGCCGCTCCTCCCGTAGGGCGTCGAGGATGGGCAAAAGCGTCTCCAGGGCGTGGAGCTTGGGGTTGGCGAAGGCGCTTTTCATCAGGGTTTCTTGCGCCGCAGGCGGTCCTCGACGCCGAAAAGAGCCAGTTCCAGCCAATCCAGACCGAATTCCAGGCAGGCTTCCTCGTCGGTCAGCACAGCCTGTTTGCGTTCCTCGTCAATCTCCAGGCGCTCGAAAATGCCGGTCTGGGTGATGAAGTTCTGAAAAGCGTCTGGGTTGTACTGGGCCAGATAGGCCATCTGGGACTGCTTTTGGTTGAGCCTGGCGCCGCGCGCCTGGCTGGTGGCCATAAGCCGCATGTAGCGGTCGTTCAGGCGGTTGTAGTCCTCAAGTCCCTGATCGTTCAGCCAGGAAGGGCTGTCCCAGGACGATTCCTGCTCGAATCCCCGGCAATGATCCTCGCGGACCACGAAAAATTGCTCTTCGACCTGGCCGTCCTTGTCCAGGCGGGTGGCCCGGCCAAGCGGGTAGGTGCGGCAGGCGCCGGGCCGGTTTTCATAGAGCCGGCAGCCTTGTTTCGAGACGAACGGGCAGCTTTTGCGCTCGTCGTCCAGCATGTTCAGTTTGAGCATGGGAAAGCCCGTATCCGGCGCCATGGCCAATACGGCGTAGAGCCGGATGAACTCGCCCCCTGATATTTTGAGCGCCCGGCGCAGGCGCAGGGCGTCGTAGGGGGTGATCATGAGGCTCAAGTCGCTGCAACAGGCGTTGAAGCAGGGCACTTCCGGGTGGCAGGCGAAGCGGAATCTCTCGCCTTTTCTCAGCTCTGGCAGGCTTTTGAGAAAAGCTTCGGCGGCGTCGGCGTCCTCGGGGGAGCTCTCGTTGTTTTGGGAAAGGGGATTGCCGGGGATGATGAATTCTTTCATGTCGTTCTCCAACCCGTTTTCCTACAAAGAAACCCGGCTGATGGCAATGATTCGCTCCGGGCTTGACATGCCTCTGGAAAACGGAGATTTTTTCAAACTACAATGTCTGCGTCGCGTTGCATCACGTCTGGATCGTCTGCGCGGCGAACGCGCTTTCAGTATTGATTGAGGATATAATGTCCGATAGCGTCGCCATACATCTCGACAACCACTTGTCCGAACTGGATAAGCTCGCCGACGAGGTGGAGCGGTTCGGAGAAGCCAACGGCTTTTCTCCCCGGACCATCTACCAGATTCGTCTGGTTTTGGATGAACTGCTGACCAACGTCATTTCCTATGGGTATCGGGATCAGCGCAGGCACGAGATCGGCGTGGCCATGCGCCTGGCGGAAGGTTTATTGACCATTCGCCTTGAGGACGACGCCACGGCGTTCAATCCGGTGGAGGCCGGGAAGCCGGATCTGGAATGTCCGGTGGAAGAACGCCGGGTCGGGGGGCTGGGCATTCATCTGGTCAAGAAGATCATGGATCAGGTGGAATATGAACGCAAAGAGGGAAAGAATTTGTTAATGCTGGTGAAAACCATAGAATAACGGGAAAAGGGGTTGGACATGGAATTGGTTGAAAAGACAAGCGGAGACGTGATCATCCTGGAACTCAACGGCAGGCTTGACAGCAATACCTCCAAGCTTCTCGAAGATAAGGTGATGGAGGTTCTCGGCCAGGGAAGCAAGAAGCTGCTCATGGATTTCGCCGATGTGGACTATATCAACAGCACCGGCCTACGCGTTTTGCTCCTGGCGTTGCAGCAGCTTAAAAAGAACCAGGGTAAGCTGATCCTTTGTTCCATCAAGGATTATATGAAGGAAGTTTTTGAAATCTCCGGCTACACGGAAATTTTCCCGATTTTTTCGGACCAGTCCGAAGGACTCAAGGGATTTGCCTGATTTTCCCCCTGGCGCGCGTCTTTTCCCCGGCGTTTTCGCTCCTGGCGCAAGGGGCGAGGAAGAGCGCGGCATTCGCGTTACGTATTGCATAAACGGCAGGCGTCCACGTTTTGCTCGAATAAGGCTTTTGTGAAGGCGTCGCCATGGAAGCGTCGCGCTCCGGCGGTCCGGATTTTAGCCCACAGCGGCGCAATGGTTGCCCCGCAAGGAGATTCTAATATGATGCGCGTCACATTGCTCGTTTTCTGCCTGGCGCTCTTCGCCGCGCCGGCCCTGGCCGATACGAAGGCCCCAACCGGCATCGCCGGATTTTCCATCGGCGCGGACATCAAGGAATACAAGGCCAAGGTGGACATGGCCGAAGCTGACAAGGAATTTTTCCGTCCCTGCTTGAGCCAGGCGCCGATCAATCCCATGCCCGGCTATCGCAGCGGCTATCTGAGTTACGGAACCTGCCAAAATCCCGGCATGGTCGTGCGCATCAAACTCAATTACGAAGACGACTCCCTGGATTTTTTCAACAAGGTCCTGGAGGCGCTCAAGGGACAATACGGCGACCCGGATGAATGGCGCGGCAACGCCTTCGGCACCTTGCGCACCTGGAAGTGGAGCATGACCTCCGAGGTCGGCGACGATATCAGCCTCATCCTCATGTATTATCAGGGCGACGACGGCGCCTACACCAAGGGCAACTCCATCCGCATCAACGCCTATAACAGGATCGTGGCGGAGGAGGAGTGCTATAAGGCCAAGGGCGGAGACAAGCAAGCCAAGGAAGATAGAGCGGCTTCGCTGAAAAAAATTAAAGACTTCAACTGGTATTTGCCAAATTAGCCAACCCGGACGCCTCCTTGGGCCTGGAGGCGTCCTCTTCTCCCCGAAGCCCACAGTCTTTTGAGGCATTGCGACCTCCAAGGGCGGGTCGGGACGCGCCCCAAAGGACGGACTTGTGACGGATTCCCTGCTGCACGCCCGATTCCTGGAACGCAAGGCCGCCATGGCCGGACTTCTGGGGCGTCTGGCCGAACTCACCGAACGCACCGGCCGCGAAGACTTGCGGGAGACTGCGGCCGGGCTCTGCTCCAATATCGGCGAACCCTTCCTGTTCGTGGTCCTGGGCGAGGTCAAGACCGGCAAGTCCAGTCTGGTCAACGCCCTGCTGGGCGAAGAGGTCTGCCCGGTGGCCCCGGATCCCTGCACCGACCGCATCCAGATCATCAGTTACGGCGAAAAGCGTAGAGAGGAGGAGGAATCGCCCTACCTCAAGCGTATCTTTCTGCCCCTGCCCATCCTCAGGGACATCGCCATCGTGGACACGCCAGGAGTGGACAGCATCATCGACAGGCATCAGGATATTACCGAAGGCTTCATCCCCCGCTGCGATCTGGCGCTTTTCGTCTTCTCTGCCCTCAATCCCTATTCCCGCTCGGCCTGGGAGTTTTTCGATCTGGTCCGGGCCGAATGGCGGCGCAAGATCGTCTTCATCCTGAATCAGGCCGATCTGGCCACAGAAGAGCAGCTTGCGGTCAACAAACGCTCGGTCAGGGAACTGGCCACGGCGCGCGGTCTGGCCGAACCGCTGATTTTCCTGGCTTCCGGGAAAGGCGTGGAAGGCGGCGCCGGGCATGAAGGCGTGGCCGCCATCCGCCGCTATATCCGGGACATGATCACCGGCGGAGAGCATTATTCCCGCAAGCTCGCATCCGTAGCTGAGTCCGCGCTGCGCATCCTGGCGCGCATCGGCGAAGGCGTTGCGGCGCAGCGCCGCGACCTCGACGCGGACAGCAATGAGGCGGATCGCATCCGGGAGCGGCTTGATTCCGCCCGCAAGGCGGCGGACCGGGAGATCGAACGGCTGGTGGACCGGGTGACCGGGGCCTACGCCAAGCTGTGCATGGATATGGTGGAGGAGATTGAGGGGCAGTTGACCTTTTCCCACATGATTTCCCGCTCGGTCAGAGGGATTTTCAGCCGCA
>Ga0307423_1002398_pt1 | contig 10520 bp, 7 predicted proteins | sample SalMarWE160310MG_FD_202154 | JGI IMG/M metagenome (GOLD analysis project Ga0307423, IMG submission 202154) | Salt marsh sediment microbial communities from the Plum Island Ecosystem LTER, Massachusetts, United States - WE1603-10 | ecosystem: Environmental > Aquatic > Marine > Intertidal zone >... | reverse complement strand
GGTTTTATCGTTTCAACGATAGAGCATCTTATGGCAAGCTTTGCCGGTCTATCAATTGACAATGCACTGGTGGAGATCGACAGTTATGAGATGCCGATAATGGATGGAAGCGCCTACCCCTTTACTTCCCTGATAAAGGCATCGGGAATAAAGGAGCTGGACACTCCTCGATATTTTTTTGTCATTAAGAAACCCATTGAGCTTAATAAAGATGGCAAAATGGTCGGTGTATATCCATGTTCAACGTATAAAATAACCTGTACCATTGAATATGATCATCCGCTGATCAACACGCAGTCTTATTCCGTGGATGTGTCGGACCACATTTGGGAAAACGAGATTTCTAAAGCAAGGACCTTTGGTTTCTTACATGAATATGAATATCTAAAAAAAAATGGTCTGGCCCGCGGCGTTACCCTTGAAAATGTAATTGCCATCGATGACAAGGATGTTATCAATGAAGGCGGTTTGCGGTATCGAGACGAGTTTGTAAGACATAAAATTCTCGATTGCATCGGTGATTTTTCACTTCTGGGTATGCCGATTTTGGGCCATGTTGTGGCTGAGAAATCCGGCCATGCCTTCAACCATTCTTTTCTAAAAAAAATCTTTGCAGAAAAAGAATCATGGGAAACCGGTACGATCAATGACATTAAGGTTTCATCAAAAGATTCCCCTTAGAAATTGGACCTTTTATTTTGAATATCGGCGGGCATGTCTTTTTATGAGTCGAATGATTGTAGAAAAAATGACCGCTACGCTCATAACAACGAGAAGAACAGCTATCCAAACATATCCATGATACTCCGCATTTTCCCGCACCACCGAAATCCCGACAACGCCGAAGAAAAAAACAATTATCATGAATACGATAACACCGATGCACACCGCTTCGGAATCATACCAGGGAATGATTGCTTTTCTAAATAGAGGATTTTGATCGATACGCATTATCGTATCCAGGGTTTAAAAAGATTCACTTACGAGCATTTTGTAAAGCCGCAAAAATGGCAGATCATACATCCTTCTTCAAAACTTATCGTATGACCGCATTCCGGACAGACTTCACCAAGGAGGCTGTTTCCATACCCTTTTTTCTTGTAAGAACCATCTTTCAAATACCGCTTTTCAAGAACCCTGCCGATGGCATCCGGTATAGACAAAACCAGGCCGCCTTCCTGGAAGACCGGATGTTCTCCACCGATACCTTTGAGTTGTTCGACAATTTTTTCGACTTTTACGCCGGATCTTAAAGCAAGCGAAACGAGACGGCCGATGGCTTCGGTTTTGGCCGTGGTCGATCTTCCTGATTTTCCGATGGTTGCAAATACTTCAAAAGGCTGGCCCTGATATTCCGTTACCGTAACATAAAGCTGGCCCATACCGGTTTTCATTCTGGAGGTAAATCCCTCCAGCGTTTCCGGACGTTCTTTGACGATAGCAACCAGATTGTGAATCGGCTTGTCCTTTCCTGAATAAGACAGAACCTGATTTTCCTTGCTCCCGTCCCGGTATATGGTAACGCCCTTACAACCCAGCTCGTGGGCCAGATTATAAATTTTTAACACATCGTCAACTGTGGCATCACGCGCCAGGTTGACCGTCTTTGAAACAGCGTTATCCGTGTATTTTTGAAAAGCAGCCTGCATACGGATATGCCATTCAGAAGCAACATCATGGGCGGTGACAAAGGTTTCTCGAACATCTTCGGGGATTTCCTCAAGATGCTGAATGCCGCCTTCAACGGCGATGGTATCCATCAATCCCGTACTATAAAAACCCTTTTCTTTTGCGATGTTTTCAAAGTATGGATTCACCTCCAGCAGTTTATCGTTATCCATAACATTTCTAACAAAACTCAAGGCAAACAACGGTTCAACACCGCTCGAACAGTCCGCAATGATGCTTAACGTGCCTGTGGGTGCAATGGTTGTGGTGGCGGCATTTCGATATGTACATCCTTTTATGTCTTTAAAAATGCTTTGATCAAAATTTGGAAAAACCCCCCTCTCCTCGCCCAGATATTTTGAGGCGGCATGAGACTCTTTTTGGATGAAACCCATCACTTGCTCTGCGATTTCAAGGGCTCTTTCTGAGTTATAAGGAATTTTCAGCTGATAAAGCAAATCGGCAAACCCCATGACGCCAAGACCGATTTTTCGATTACCCTGAACCATTTTTTCAATTTCCGGAAGTGGATATTTAGACATATCGATGGTGTTGTCCAAGAATCGGACGCTCTGCCAAACAATATCCCTTAATGCCTCAAAGTCGATCGCCGGTACGTTGGCATCGTGGGTTACAAACTTGGCAAGATTGATGGATCCAAGATTACAGGATTCCATGGGAAGCAACGGCTGTTCTCCGCAAGGGTTTGTACTTTCGATCTCTCCCAGCGCCGGGGTTGGATTGTCTCTGTTCAACCGGTCTAAAAAAATGATGCCCGGATCCCCGTTTTCCCATGCCTGTTTCACGAGAGCCTGATAGACCTCGGTGGCATTCAATTCTTTTTCTTTTTCCTCGCTGTGAGGATCGATAAGATCATAGTTGCTCCCTGTTTTGACAGCATCCATAAACGCATCCGTAACGCCGACGGAAATGTTAAAATTGTTGAGTTCGTTATTGTTCTTTTTGCTGTAAATAAACTCTAGAATATCCGGATGGTCGACTCTCAAAATCGCCATATTGGCACCTCTGCGGGTCCCGCCCTGTTTCACCTGCTCTGTTGCCGTGTTAAAGATTTTCATAAATGAAACCGGTCCGGAGGCGATACCGCCGGTGGTTCCGACCCTGCTGTCTTTTGGACGCAGTCGGGAAAAAGAAAAACCGGTACCGCCGCCGGACTTGTGGATAATTGCGGCATTTCTCAAAGCATCGAAAATACCTTCCATGCTGTCTTCTACGGGAAGCACAAAACAGGCTGCCAACTGGCCCAGTCTCCGTCCCGCATTCATAAGCGTGGGTGAATTGGGCAAAAATTTCAATTCAGTCATCATATTATAAAAAATGTCTTCCATCTTATTGACATCCGCGTCACTGCCATACTTCTTCTCCGCCTTCGCAATATGTTTTGCCACCCTTCTGAACATCTTTTCCGGACTCTCGATGATTTTTCCTTTGCTGTCTTTCTTTAGGTACCTTCTTTTTAAAACATTTATGGCATTGTTCGAAAGATGCAGCCCATTTTTTATAAATATGGATTTGTCCAGGCGAATGGGCGACGTTTGAGTTAAGCCGTATTCCATCAACTTTGCCTGGATCATTTTATCGATAATCGGCAGGGTAATGGTATGATTTTCCATATTGGCGATCTCTTTTCTCAAAAACCGGCTGATACTCATGGCCTGATCGGATTCAATCAGGTTGTCTTTGGCAAGGATATCCGAAAATAATTGATCATCCCATTTGTAAGTGGTTAGATCGAAATGCCCCTCATCCGTAATTAGAATTTTACCCTTTGAGCCCATCGCCATTCTCCTGTATAATAATGATCATCGGTTTTTAAATATATCTCTATAAATAACACGAGTGTTAGATTATAACAAGTTTCGATACCGCCATTAAAGATCTATTTACGAAGGATACGTTAAATTTTATATTTCAAGAAGCGGAACCTCATTCTGTTTGAATGAGGCTGCTATGGATCATGCCATTTAAAGAGAAGATTCTGTATAGAAAAACAAAAACAAACCTGTTAAAGCGCATAAAATTAATGAACAGGTCTGTTAAAAACTTCTTGAATCACATCTTTCACACTATATGTAGTATGTCAAGATAAAAAAAGCCCAACATCTGCACATTATTCAAGCAGAGCTGTCTAAGATGCTGATAGCTTTAAAAAGAGCGATTTGAAAATTATTCCCGGTAAAATAAAAATGCCGATTAACATCATTTTATGGACACTGTTATGCTACCTGGTTTATTGTGGTTTTCTTTTTCTAATACAGCGACATATCCTTTTTCCCCGCTATCTTATCGACACGCCATCTAAAGGTGAAGATCACCTTTTCATGGAAAAGATATGGATAAAAACAAGTTTCGGTAAAACCGAAGCCTGGTTTCTACCCCCGGATTCGATGAATAAAAAAGAGCCGTCCCCGGCGGTCATTTTTGCGCATGGAAACGGAGAACTCATTGATTTCTGGCCGGATGAACTCAAAAGATTTCATCATTTCGGCATCGGAGTGATGCTTTTGGAATATCCGGGTTATGGGCGTTCTGAAGGAACGCCTTCTCAAAAAAGTATCACAGAAACATTTAACAATGCTTACGATATTCTCATTGAACGTAAGGATGTGGACCCGGCCAAGATTATTTTGTTCGGGCGTTCCTTAGGTGGTGGTGCGATGTGCACACTTGCCGCCGTTCGACCCTCTGCAGCCCTCATACTCATGTCGACGTTTACCAGTGCACGCTCATTTGCAAAAAAATATTTTGCTCCCGGCTTTCTTGTCCGGGACCCGTTTAATAATCTTGCTGTTGTCCGCAACTATCCTAAACCGGTTTTAGTGTTCCACGGCAAATTCGATGAGGTCATTCCCTATTCCCATGGCCTGGCGCTTTACAAGTCGGCACCTCGCGCGACAATGATCACCTATGAAAGCGGGCACAACGATTGCCCGCCAAATTGGGAGATGTTCTGGAGAGATATCGAGGCATTCCTGCATGATTCCGGAATCATTACAAGCAGTGAATAGGTTAAATCCTATCTGGCAACCATGGCCCGCATCATATCACCGGCATTTTCAGCATGATCTGCGATGGAGCCGATGATTTCAGCCAGCCTGACCATATGAAAAACAGTGACGGCATCGATATTCATATTCAGTACTTTTTGTTTCACCATGTCTTCGGCTTTGTCGGCTTCATGTTCTTGCCGCCGTAACGTACGGATAATATTTTTGATGATCACCCGCTGGTCTTCGGAGTAATTTCTAAAGTATTTTCTGGCTTCGGCAACCATCTTGCTGAGTTCTTCGATGGGGTCGATGACGACATCCGCCAGAATAAGAAACTCTTTTTCAAGTTCAGGGGGAATCCCCGGTTCATTTCTAAAAGAAATCCAGTCAAGGGCATCTTCTACAGCATCGATCACCTGGTCCTGTTCCCGCAAATATCTGAACAGCAGAAAATTATAGACCGGCATCAAGGTCCCTTTGGGCAGATGGCCGCGGATGCGTCGTTTGATGACATCGGCTTCGGTTTCCAGATGAATCACTTCCTGTCTGAATTCTTCAAATGTCTTGCACTTGTTTGCAAGATGACACTCGATGGCCTGCTGAAATGCCCAGCCACACTCTTTAACCTTTTCAGCATGTTCCTGAAGGCCTTCAAAGGGTGATGTCATGAACATTGAAAAAAATGGAATGCGCATTGCCGGCTCCTTTTAAAAAATGAATTGAAGTATTTTGAAAATGATCATACTGGTCAACGCCGCTGTGGGTACCGTTAACACCCAGTATACCATAATTTTAAACACAATGCCAAAATTAACAGCTTCCATTCCACGGGCAAGGCCGACCCCAAGCACACCGCCCACTGCGGCATGGGTTGTCGATACCGGTAAACCCATTTTTGAGGCCACAAGGACCGTTGTGGCCGTTGCAAATTCTACCGAAAACCCTCGGGTATTGCTGAGTGTGGTAATCTTTTCTCCCATGGTTTCCATAACGCGATGACCGGCCATGGCAATACCACAGGCAATTCCGATGCCGCCGAAAAACAAAAGAAAAACAGGAACCGGTACTTTTCCCCCAACGCCCCCGGTTTTAACCAGAAAATAAATCACCGCCAGAGGGCCGATAGCATTGGCCACGTCATTGGCCCCTTGGGCCAGGGCAACATAGCAAGCAGTTCCTATTTGAATTCTCTTAAAGACCGCCTCTGCGCCTAACGCTCTGTCTTTTACATATCGCTTTATCAAAGCCGTTGCCATAAATCCAAGCAGCACCGACAACAATACAGCAATTATTACTGCGGCCAAAGGTCCCAAGTCCATCCTTTTCCCAAAAGGCGTCTTAAATAGAAATGATAATACGACAACAAAAAGCGTCATCCCAATAAAAAAGGGAGACAATTTCAATGCCTGTATAAAGTTATCCTTTTTGGAGAGGATCAATCGAACAATAATTTTAAAAATGATAAAAGCGATAACAATACTGAAAAAAGGTGAAATGATCCAGCTGAGCACGACAGCAAGCAGCTTTCCCCAATTAATGACGCCAAAGCCGCCTGCCATGATTCCAAAACCGATCATGGCGCCCACGATAGAATGGGTTGTGGAGACCGGCAGCGATTTCCAGGTGGCAAAACTGACCCAAAGGGCTGCGGCAAGAAGGGCTGAAAGGGCACCGATAAGCGCCACATGAGGATCGGCCATAATTTCCGTGGAGACAATCCCCTTTCGGATGGTGTTGGTCACGTGGGAACCGATGAAAACCGCACCGACGATATTTAATATTCCGGCAAGAAATATGGCCTGGCGTATGGTAATTGCCTTGGCACCCACAGATGACGCCATGGAATTGGCCACATCATTGGCACCAATGTTCCATGCCATGTAGAAACCGAAAATATAACCTAAAATTAGAATGATAGAGGGTTGAGTCATTATATTAGACTGGTATTTCTATAATTTTATGAAATCAAATGTTTCTTAACAGCAACCTGTTTGTGCCATCTGAACGGAAGAATGGAAAACTGGAATGCTGGAATATTGGGGAAAAGAACAGGAAATAAACCATTTAAATTGTAACAACTCCTTCAAACCCATCATTCCATTACTCCATCACCCCATCATTCCAATTGGGGCGAAGCCTCTAAGTTCTATTATGTTGTTTGATAAACAAAGCCTGCCTCAAATTCGGAGAGATAACGATGTTATGCGGGCACATATCATGCTGCAAAATTGGAATCAATCAAAAATATGACGGTCGGGTGGAACCTATGTTTGAAACGCTCAGTTTAAGTAAAATATCGTCGGGAATGTTGTCTATAAAACGGCAGGGCCGGTTTAAAACCATTTGTGACATTCGGTCATAAATTTGGGCCGGATACGTAAAAAAGAGGTTTTCCTTAGCCCTTGTTGCCGCAACATAGATCAGTCTCAACTCTTCTTCAAGCTCTGTTTCATCGTGAAGCGCATGTATCGACGGAAATCGGCCGTCAAGGGCCCATATAATAAAAACCGTGTGCCATTCAAGGCCTTTGGCGGAATGTACGGTTGATAGAATGAGCCGGTCATCAGTCGGGTCATCACTTGATAACGTGTCATTTAAACTCGTATTCGGAGGCTCCAGGGCCATGTCGGTCAAGAACGGTTCAAGATCAGGATACCGTTCCATAATGGTGACCAAATGTTCAAGATCTCTTGTCCGTTTTGGATGATCATCGTATTTCTTTCTTAATATGGGCAGGTAATATTTAACAACGGCTTCACCCATTTGGGCAACCGTCATGGATCTGGAATCAATGTCGGAAAAGAGGTGTTTGAGCTTATCCAAACCTCTGGATCGACTGCCTTTAAGCTTGGTATTAACAAATCCTGTATATCCGGATTTTTCAGTCAAAATCGTTTCATAAATGCCCAGTGCGGTTTTGGGACCGATATTGTCCAAAAGGAGGAGGATTCTGTACCAGCTTATCCTGTCATTTGGATTGAAAAGGACTTTGAGATGGGCCAGAACATCCTTAATATGTGCAGATTCAACAAATTTAAATCCCCCCACTTTAACAAAGGGAATCCCTTCTCTGGCAAGTTCAATTTCAAGATCAAAAGAATGAAAACTTGCCCGAAAAAGCACTGCAATCTGACTCAAAGGCACACCGCTGCCATGGAGTATTTGTATCTTTTCTGCCACAAATCGCGACTGGCTGTTTTCACTTTGTGCCTTTATCAGCATCGGCAACGCCCCTCCGGGTTTTTGCGTAAAAAGATTTTTTGAATATTTCCGTGTTGCCCGCTCGATAATCACATTGGTAAGCTTTAAAATAGGTTCAACACTGCGATAGTTTTCTTCCAGCTGAATGGTTCGGGTTTTTGGAAATATTTCAGGAAATCGCATGATATTTTCAAAATTCGCGCCCCGGAACGCATAAATGCTTTGCGAATCATCACCCACCACCATAACATTTTCATGGGTACCGGCGAGAAGATAAATAATTTGTGCCTGAATCTTATTGGTATCCTGATATTCGTCAACCATTAAATATTGGTAAGTTTTGCAGATGTTGTCGTGAACATCGGTGTGTTTTTTTAAAAGCATTTCCAAATATATCAAAAGATCATCATAATCCATAAAATTATGCTCGGCTTTTTGTCTTTGATACACCTTCGACATTTCATGGATTGCTTCCAGATGACGTATAAATTGCGGATAATCGTTTAGAACGATATCTTCGACAGACATATTTTTGTTGACAGCCCGGCTAAAGATATTGGCCAGTGTCTGCTTTCTCGGAAGGGAACCGGACTTTGATGCGCCTGTCATTTCTTTTCTTATCATACTGATAAGATCTTCGGAATCCGCTCGATCAATGATTGAAAACCCATGCTCAAATCCGATTTTGTAAGCATATTTTCGCAAAATAGCATACGCGAATGAATGAAATGTTCCGCCGGCAACACGTTTACATCTGTCATCGAGGAGTTGTGTCGCTCTTTTCAACATTTCCTGGGCAGCTTTTCGCGTAAAGGTCAGTAGAAGTATTGAACCTGGAAAAATACCTTCTTCTACCAGACGTGCGACGCGGTAGGTAAGTGTTCTTGTCTTCCCGCTTCCAGCACCTGCGATGACAAGCAGAGGTCCTCGCGTAAAGTTGACGGCTTCCAATTGAGAAGGATTAAGTTCTTTTTTATATAGGATTCGGCAATTCATTTTGTAAAATAATTTGAAGCATTGATCAAGAAGTGTTATCTTCCAAAAGAAGTATACTTGTCAACAGTTGAATTGATTTTATATTATTTAACAGATTTTGTTGACTTTTAAATAAAATATATATAGTTATTTTAAAAGTATTTGCAACTTTAGTGAAACCACATCAACCAAGGAGGAAAATCAAATGAAGAAGATAAAGGCTCAATTGAAGACATTATCCAAATCCCTGGCCGCACTCTCCAAAAAAGTAGAGAAGATTACCGATCAGGTTGATAAGCTTAAGGCTCCCAAAAAAGCTGTGCCTGCCAAGAAGACGGTTGCAAAGAAAAAAGTCGCAAAGAAGAAAGTTGCCAAAAAGGCCGCAGCAAAGAAGAAAGTTGCCAAAAAGGCCGCAGCAAAGAAGGCAGCGCCTGCCAAACAGGTAACCATGCTGGACGCCGTATTTGATGTCATCAAACGGACCAAAAAAGGTGTGACTGTTACACAGTTAAGAGAAAAAACCAAATTGGATTCCAGGCAGCTCAGTAATGCGCTTTATAAGCTCACAAAAAAAGGTGCGATACAAACAAAGTCCCGTGGTCTTTATGTTAAAAAATAACTTTTTTAAAGGACCACTCGATCGGCAGTGAAGATAAAGTCGGTTTACAAGCTGCCTGAACGCCACGAACAAAGTCTCCTGTGCGCCGATGAAAAGGATCAAGCAAACGGGAGACTTTGAATACTCTTTATAGATTCAGCGCTCCTTTTCAACATCAACTTAGAAAAATTCCCCTCCAGTATTGTCATTTCAAAGATCTGTTTTATATTTCCTGATAATATCGTATCACTGAATTCATCCCGAGCTGTCCCGAGAGACAGGATCTTCGACTATATGTGAAGAATTCAAAACTAAATTACATTTTCGGAGTATTATCATGTTTAAAAAGCGTGTCGACGTTTTTCCGGTAAAGTTTTTATTCAGTGTTTTTATTGTTGCTGCTTTACTGGCCTGTTTTTCTATCAATAAAAGTGTTGCATCATCACAACCGGCCAAACATCTTTCCAAAGTAAATCAGTCTGTTGAACATAATAGTTCTTCAGATCTATGGGTTTATAAAAAAAAGGATCTTCATCCTGATCCGGCCCTTGTGTTTAAAAAGCTGCCCAACGGTTTTGCATATATATTATTGAAAAATCAACATCCGAAAAACCGGGTGAGTATGCATCTTTATGTTCAGGCGGGTTCAATGAACGAGTCTGCCGGTCAACAGGGGTTGGCGCATTTTTTAGAGCATATGTTGTTTAACGGGTCAACACATTTCAAGCCTGCGGAACTGGTAAAATTTTTTCAAAGCATCGGAATGCAGTTTGGACCTGACGCAAATGCCCACACCGGGTTTAATGAAACAGTCTATGACATTCTTTTACCTGAAGGGGATAAGGAAAACCTGGTAAAGGGTCTGGTTGTGATGAAAGATTTTGCTGAAGGCGCCCTTCTGCTGCCATCTGAAATCGAAAGAGAACGAGGCGTCATCCTTGCTGAAAAACGGACCCGGGATTCAGCATCCTATCGAACATATGTCAAAACGCTCAAATTTGAATTCCCGGATGCCAGAATATCAAAAAGACTTCCTATCGGCCGGGAAGAAATACTCAAAAAGGCTG
>Ga0307423_1002396_pt1 | contig 10521 bp, 10 predicted proteins | sample SalMarWE160310MG_FD_202154 | JGI IMG/M metagenome (GOLD analysis project Ga0307423, IMG submission 202154) | Salt marsh sediment microbial communities from the Plum Island Ecosystem LTER, Massachusetts, United States - WE1603-10 | ecosystem: Environmental > Aquatic > Marine > Intertidal zone >... | reverse complement strand
GGCATAGGCGCAGTCATTGCCAAGAGTTTTGCCAGGATATTCTACCGGAGCGCATTCAACATCGGCCTGCCCATCCTGGAGTCGGAAGAGGCTCCGGATCAGATCGAGGAAGGGGAGGAGGTGTCGCTTGATTTCTTCACGGGAGTAATCGAAAACGAGAACAGCAAAAAGCGATTCCAGGCAAGACCGGTGCCTCCATTCATGCGATCAATCATAGATGCGGGAGGCCTGGTGGAGTATGTGAAAAGGGCACAGGGCCAATGGCGACAGGCGTGAGGTAAAACAGGCGCAGAAGGAATGTGCCGGACAGTGAATCACAGAAAAGGAGATTGGCATGAAAACGTTCACAGGGGCGGAAATTCTACTTAAAAGCCTGAAGGAAGAAGGGGTTGATACCATTTTCGGGTATCCCGGGGGGGCGGTCATCGAAATCTATGATCAGCTCGACAAGAGCGACATACGTCATATCCTGGTACGACATGAACAGGGAGCAGTTCATGCGGCTGACGGGTATGCCAGGGCATCGAGGAGAGTGGGTGTCTGCCTCGTGACGTCCGGCCCGGGTGCCACCAATACGGTGACCGGTATTGCCACGGCCTATTCGGATTCTATCCCTATTGTGGTGCTGACCGGACAGGTGCCGAAGGTACTCATCGGGAACGACGCATTTCAGGAGGTGGATATTGTGGGTATCACCAGACCCTGTACCAAGCACAACTACCTCGTGACGGACGTCAATGACCTGGGAAGGGTGATCAGGGAGGCCTTCTATCTGGCCCGGTCGGGAAGGCCAGGGCCCGTGCTGGTTGATCTTCCGAAAGACATCATGAGCATGCAGGGGTCATATCAGAAGGGCAGGAATGTCAAACTGAAGTCCTATCAACCAACCTATAAACCTCACCTGAAGCAGCTTTCAAAAGTGATCAACCTCATCAAGAACGCCAAGAGGCCCATGATCCTCGCGGGGGGAGGTGTTGCCCTCTCAAAGGCATCCGATGAATTGAGAAGGTTCGCAAGCAAGATCGTCGCGCCCGTTACCACGACGCTCATGGGGTTGGGCACCTTTCCGGCCAGTGATGAGCTCTGGTTGGGGATGCTAGGGATGCACGGTACCTACCGGGCAAATATGTCCACTTCAGCGTGTGATCTGCTTATCGCTGTGGGTGTCCGCTTTGACGACCGCGTAACAGGAAAGACCGATGCTTTTGCTTCCCAGGCAGAGATCGTTCATATCGATATCGATCCAACCTCCATCAGGAAAAATATCCCGGTGACCATCCCTGTCGTCGGTGATTGCAGGGTGACCCTGCAGATCCTGAATGATCTGCTCGAGAAAGAGACGCTGAACGGTGTCAGAAAGGTACGGGAGCCCTGGCTCCGACAGATCGAGGAATGGAAGAGCACGAACCCTCTTGCGTACGACCAGAAAGAGGTGACAAAGCCCCAGTTCGTGATCGAGACGCTTTACAAGCTTACTGGGGGGAAGGCGATTGTGGCGACAGAAGTGGGGCAGAATCAGATGTGGGCGGCCCAGTATTATCACTTGGACACTCCCAATTCGTTCATTACCTCAGGAGGACTGGGATGCATGGGCTTCGGCCTGCCCGCGGCCATAGGGGCCCAAGTGGCGAATCCGGGAAAGCTGGTGGTGGATATTGCCGGGGATGGAAGTATCCAGATGAACATCCAGGAACTGGCCACGGCGGTGCAGTATAAACTGCCGGTCAAGGTGGTGATCCTCAACAACCAGTACCTGGGGATGGTAAGGCAATGGCAGGAGCTGTTCTATAAAAAGTGCTACGCATGTACCCATATGGAGCACGCGCCTGATTTCGTGAAGCTTGCCGAAGCCTATGGGGCGACAGGATTGCGGGCCACAACACCGGAAGAGGTGGCGCCGGTACTGAAGAAAGGGCTTGCGCTGGAAGGGCCGGTGCTGATGGATTTTCATGTGGAAAAAGAGGAAGGGGTCTACCCGATGGTTCCGGCCGGAGCCCCCATTACGGAGATGCTGCTGGTCTAGGACTACTGTGAAAGATCGGTTAAAGGAGGAAGAGGTGAACAGAGAAGAAGGCGAGAGGCATATCCTGTCTATACTGGTGGAAAACCAGCCCGGGGTGCTCTCCAGGGTGGCGGGACTCTTCAGCGGGAGAGGGTTTAACATAGAGAGCCTCTGCGTGGCGGAGACGATGGATCCCGATATCTCCAGGATCACGCTGGTGACCAACGGGGATATGGGAGTGGTGGAACAGGTAAAAAAACAGTTGAACAAGCTGGTGGATGTGTTGAAGGTCCTTGATTTTATGGGTGGAGATTCTGTGGAGCGGGAAATGGCCCTGATCAAGGTTCGGGCGAAACCTGAAAATCGAGCAGAGATCCTGCGGATGGTGGATATTTTCAGATCCCGAATCGTGGATGTGGGTGCTGAATGTTACACAGTCGAGTTGACCGGAGATGAAGGAAAGATAATGGCTTTTTTGAATCTCTTGAAGCCCATGGGCATCAAGGAAATTGCAAGGACCGGGGCGGTGGCCCTGGCCCGGGAAAAAAAGTAAAGGAGGCAGTATGGCGAAGATAGATTTTGGTGGAATGGTGGAAGAGGTTGTGACGTCCGAGGAATTTCCGCTCGGAAGGGCACAGGAGGCCCTGAAAGATGAAACGGTCGCGGTTCTGGGGTACGGTGTGCAGGGACCGGGACAGGCCCTGAACATGCGGGACAACGGCATCAGGGTGATCGTAGGACAGCGTGAGGGAGGCAGTTCGTGGCAGCGGGCGGTCGACGATGGCTTTGTCCCCGGGGAAACCCTTTTTCCACTTGAAACAGCGGCAGAAAAAGGGACGATCATACAGTACCTGGTATCTGACGCGGGACAGGTTGCCACGTGGCCGGCTGTAAAAGCATGCCTGGAACCGGGGGACGCTCTTTATTTTTCACACGGTTTTTCAATTGTGTACAAGGAGCAGACAGGGATTATCCCGCCCGGGAATGTTGATGTTATCATGGTGGCCCCGAAAGGTTCGGGCCGAACCGTTCGCGACAATTTTCTCGAGGGAAGTGGTATCAATTCCAGTTACGCGGTTTTTCAGGATACCACGGGCCGTGCAGATGAAAGGACCATCGCACTTGGAATAGCAATAGGATCAGGATATCTTTTTCCCACGACGTTTGAGAAAGAGGTACACAGCGACCTCACCGGGGAACGGGGCGTCTTGATGGGGTGCCTGGCCGGCGTGATGGAAGCGCAGTACGAGCTGCTTCGAAGGCATGGCCATAGCCCAAGCGAGGCATTCAACGAGACCGTGGAAGAGTTGACCCAGAGCCTGATCAGACTGGTAGCGGAAAACGGCATGGATTGGATGTTCGGGAACTGCAGCACCACGGCCCAGCGGGGAGCACTGGACTGGAAGGGAAGGTTCAAGGAGGCGGTCGACCCTGTCTTCGAGAAACTCTACCAAAATGTCGTGTCTGGAGAAGAGACAAGGATTGTCCTTGAGGCCAACAGTGCTTCCGATTACCGAGTAAAGCTTGATAAGGAACTTGAAACCATGAGGAACTCAGAAATGTGGCGCGCAGGGGCGGCTGTTCGTGCACTCAGGCCGGAAAACCGCAAGAGGACATAGCCGGTGAAAGAATGGAAGATGTGACCATCGGAGCGGTGTGCATGCATGCAGAGCCGGGCCAGGTGGATGAGAACCTGAAAACGATCGAACGGCTCGCTCGTGAGGCGGCTGCGAACGGTGCAGATATTGTCTGTTTTCCGGAGTGCAGTCTGACGGGCTATTCCCTGGATCCTGAGCAAGGGGAGGGGAGTTCCCTGTCCCTGGCTGTGGCGGAATCCCTCTTGAAGGACATTGCCGGGGAATTGGGTTTGGTGATTCTTGCGGGCCTGGCCGAGGACTCCGGGCGTGGGGAACCGTTTATCACCCAGATGGTTGTCGGGCCTGAGGGGTTCATCGGTGTCCACAGGAAAACGCACCTGGGTCCCCCTGAAAAGGGCATTTACCGGGCGGCTGATGCAATAGAAACACTCTCTTTTGGCGGGGCCACTGTTGGGATACAGCTGTGCTGGGAGACCCACTTTCCCGAGATCAGCACTACCATGGCCCTGCGCGGAGCCGAGATTCTCTTTTGCCCCCATGCATCACCGCGGGGGACCGGAGAGGAGAAATTTTTAAGCTGGCTCAGGCATCTCCCCGCAAGGGCCTTTGACAATGGTGTCTTTGTAGTGGCATGCAACCAGGTTGGAAAGACATCGGCAGGATTTTCTTTCCCCGGCGTTGCGGTAGCCATAGGACCCGATGGACGGATTGATGCCACATATACCGGAAATGAGGATGGGGTCCTCATAACCTCGCTTGAATCTGCAAGGCTTTTCAATGCCCGCCAAAATCGCATGAAGTATTTTTTCCCGCATAGGAGACCCTCCCTTTACAAACTCACTTGACATAGAAAAAGATCATAGACTATAAGAAAGTATCTCATTTGCAGGAGGTGTGATAATGTCTGAGTATTGTGTAAATGTTTTTCTAAACGAAGAAGAACAGAAAAAGATTGAAGAATTGGGATTGGGGGACCAGATTCAGGATGTGGGAGGCAAGAAGGGCGTCAAGGTCGGGATGAGCAAGAAAGACCTGAAGAAATTGCAAAAGGGCTTTCCTGACCTGACCTTCGATGCAGATGATGCGTGTGAATTGCCTGATGAAGCGAGAGACAAGTTGGTTGATATTATCCTTGATTTAAAGACCACCGATGTTATGAAATTTGCCATTACAAAGCTCTACAATCCGTTGGCAGGCAGGGCACCCAGAAGCAAGGTCCACTGAGAAGTGTTGTTGTGAAAAAAAAGGCGCGTCGGCCGGTTTGCGGTCTTTCGCGCCTTTTTTGATTTGCGATTTTTTTTGCTTGTTTGCTTAAACGCAACCGGTAGGTTTGGGCAGACCTGCCATTTTACAGGCGCCTTTACCCGGTCCACTGGGGAACAGCTCATAGATGTATTTCAGTTTGTAACCGGTGACCTTTGAGAGAATCCGCACCATGGGGGCGATCCCATTTTTCTTGTAGTACTCTTGGAGAACGCTGATCACCTTCCAATGCTCATCGGTCAGTTCCTCGATTCCCTCGGTGGTTTTGACGTGTCTGACCCAATCTTTATTCCAGTTATTGAAATCATCGATGAAACCATCTTCATCAACACTGAAGGTGTTTCCTTCAAATTCCACTGTTGGCATACCCTTTACCCTCCTTTTTTAAATATTATGCTATGTTATAGCCCCTCAGTCCCTATTTAGAAAATTGAATATAAGACATATTTTTCGCGATGTCAATTATTGTTTTCGCTCATTTGTGAAATTTTTCCGTTTTTCTTTTCAGCGCCGCACCACAAAAAATCTTGGCCCAACTCGGATCTCCGGCGCCGTGGATATGGGTATAAGTCGCAAGGAGATTGTGCTTTACCATACCATCATGGGTCCCATCAACACCATGGCCTCTTTCCACACCAAAAACGAAGCGGATGTCTTTGCCTGATGTCAGAACGGCCCTTGAATAATGGAATTCATGGCCGCGAAGAGTCTTGCCGACGGGATAGAAGGGATTTGCTTCCTTTACGCGCATCACGGTGTAACCGTGCCCCTGTGGTTTCTTTTCGAGGAAGAGCCGGATGGGAAGAGCACCTACCATTGGGTAAGACTGCTGATCAACGACAAGAGTTTCGCCCAGGTACATGAGGCCGCCGCATTCCGCGTAAACGGGCAGGCCCTGGTTGATGGATTTTTTCAGGGAATGCCTGAACTTCTCGTTTGCAGCAAGGGCATCAGCCTGTGTCTCGGGAAACCCACCGCCGATGTAGAGTGCATCAAGATCAGGGAGACTGGTGTCAGAAACAGCGTCCACCCTCACCAGGGTGGCGCCGAGTCGTTCCAGTTGTTCAAGGTTTTCCGGATAGTAAAACCAGAAAGAACGATCCAGAATGTAGCCTATCCTGGGGCCGCCACCGCGTGCTGTCGAGATCTCTTCTGGAAAGGTACCGGAGGAACGAACAGCCAAGGGTTCTGCCTTTCGTGCCAGCTCCAGAATAGCATCCATTTTGAGGTGTTGCTGTACAGCATCCTTTGCCCAACGAATGGCCTTTTCAGCTTGGTCTCTTTCCTGGTAGGGAACGAGTCCCATATGACGTTCCGGAAAGATGTTGCCGGCCAGTTTCGGGATCACGCCCAGCTCGGGAATTTGACAGTACTGCTCGATGGCACCCTTGATAAGAGCGATCTGCCGGGGACCGGCGGCCCGATTGAGTATTACTCCGGCGATAGTGAGGCCAGAATCAAATACCTGGCATCCCTTGACAACGGCGGCAACGGTCCTGGTTGCCATGGAGACGTCCACGATCAACACGACAGGGGCTTTGAGGAGCTTGGCCAGTTCCGCCGTGCTGCAGCGTCCATTGATGTCAAGACCGTCATAAAGCCCGCGGTTCCCTTCTATGATGCAAATATCTGCTCCCCCGGACCGGGAAGCGAATGATGAGAGGATTTGCTCATCAGTCATAAGGAAAGAATCAAGGTTATAGCACTGCCTTCCGGCGGCAAAAGTATGCCAGCCTGCGTCAATAAAGTCAGGCCCTTTTTTGAACGGAGCCACTTTATAACCCCTCTCACGCAATGCGGCGATAAGCCCGAGAGTGAGAATCGTTTTCCCGGAGCCTCCCCTCAATCCCGCGAGAACCACCCTTGGTTTGTTGAGTGTTTTCATCTCCTCATTACCACTTTCTACAGGGGCGAAACAGTTGCCATCCATAAATTGTATGGAATGCTAATCAGCTTGTGAAAAATTTCATTTTTTTTATTGACAATGTCAAGATTTTTTTATTATAAATTAAATGTTAATGAAGGTTAACTACTTGAAAATTGAACTAATAACAATATTCACAAATAGTTAGTGCCTCTCCTCTAGTGTATTTGTGGCAAGAGGAGGTTTCCAATCGAAAAAAGGACCATTTCGGGACGGAGGCAAATGGATGATCCTGTTCTCTCATCGACAAAGGCGCAAACGCCCCGGGACCGAAGGAGACAGGCCGAAAAGATTGAGACGGAATATGAAATTTTTTGGGGAGGAGGTGAGCGAAGGAAGTTCTTTTTTGTTTACTCCGAAGGGAAATACTCTTTAATTAGCAAAAGGAGGCAATGATAATGGCTTTTGAACCAAGAGAACCACAAAAAGAGCTGAAGTATGATGAGCTTCGGATCTATAGAGATGATGAACTCAATAATTATACGGAAGAAGAGCTTAAGAATCTGAAAATCAAACATGATATCCCTGATGTGGATGAGTTGGAAAATGGGCCTTGGCCGAGCTTTGTGGCAGATGCCAAGCAGGAGGCCCTTCACCGAAAGAAGCTGGCAGATGACCGGATGCTGATAGACAGGGACGTGGTGGAAGACCTGCTTGGCCAACTCCAGGTTTCCTTTGATGATGGTGAAACCCATTGGAAGCACGGCGGTATCGTGGGTGTCTTCGGATATGGCGGTGGCGTGATCGGACGTTACTCCGATATGCAGGAAAAATTTCCTTCAGTGGCCCATTTTCATACCTTGCGTGTGAATCAGCCTGCCAGCAAGTTTTATAATTCAGATTATCTGCGGTCTCTTTGCGACCTGTGGGAATATCGAGGAAGCGGCTTGCTGAACTTGCACGGCTCCACCGGTGACATCGTTTTTATCGGGACCACAACAGAACAGCTGGAACCTATCTTCTATGAATTAGGTCATGTGATGCAGCAGGATCTCGGGGGATCAGGCTCGAACCTGCGGACACCTTCCTGCTGCCTCGGGAAAGCACGGTGCGAGTGGTCTTGTTTTGACACTCAGCAGATGTGCTATGAGCTGACCCATTATTACCAGGACGAACTCCATCGTCCGGCATTTCCGTACAAGTTCAAGTTTAAATTTGACGGATGCCCCAATTGCTGTGTCGCATCCATTGCCCGGTCAGACATGTCATTCATCGGAACCTGGCGCGACAATATCAGGATCGATCAGGAAGCCGTACAAGCCTACATCGGCGGCGAAATCGCCCCCAACGGCGGCGCCCATGCCGGCAAAGACTGGGGAAAATTTGATATCGAGAAAGAGGTCATCGATCTCTGCCCGACCGAATGTATGTGGATGGAAGACGGGAAGCTCATGATCGATGACAAAGAATGCACAAGGTGCATGCATTGCATCAATGTCATGCCCCAGGCCTTGAGGCCCGGGACTGATACCGGTTGCTCAATCCTTTTTGGTGCGAAGGCTCCTATTCTCGAAGGTGCACAGATGGCAACATTGACGGTTCCTTTTATGAAGGTTGAGGAACCATATGACAATGTGAAGGAATTGGTGGAAAAGGTCTGGGATTTCTGGATGGAAGAAGGCAAGAACCGTGAACGCCTGGGTGAACTCATCCAGCGATTCGGTATTCCGAAATTTCTCGAAATGCTTGATCTGCCACCTATGCCGCAAATGGTGAAAGAACCAAGGAGCAATCCTTACATCTTCTGGAAAGAGGAAGATGTCCCAGGCGGATTCAAGCGAGACATCAATGCATATCGAGCAAAGCACAAAAGATAGGAGGGAGCAACAATGGCATTATCTACTGAAAGGTTGGGACTTTTTAATCCGGAAAAACCAATGGAGAACAGGCTGACGGACCTGGGCCCGAGGCATTTCTGGCAGTATCTTCCACCAATTATCCAAAATAATTACGGAAAATGGAAATATCATGAGATCCTGGAGCCGGGAGTTTTGGTCCACGTGTCGGAGACCGGTGATAAGGTCTTCACGGTCCGCTGTGGCGGGTGTCGTTTCATGAGCGTGGAGCATGTCCGGGAGATTTGTGAGATTGCTGATAAATATTGTGAAGGGTATGTGCGTTTTACCACCAGGAACAATATTGAATTCATGACGGACAGTGCCGACAAGATGGAGGCCCTGAAAAAGGACCTTCAGGGAAGAAAGTTTGTGTCCGGCAGCTATAAATTCCCCATTGGCGGGACCGGGGCAGGCCTGACAAATATTGTCCATACACAGGGCTTTCTGCATTGCCATACCCCGGCCACAGACGCGTCTTCCATGGTCAAGGCCGTTATGGATGACCTCTTTGAATATTTCCAGGGTATGACGCTTCCCGCGCAGGTACGGGTATCCATGGCATGCTGTCTCAACATGTGCGGTGCGGTGCATTGTTCGGATATCGCGCTTCTGGGATACCACCGGAAGCCACCGGTCATTGACCATGAGGTGATTGATAAACTCTGTGAGATCCCGCTGGTTATTGCCGCATGTCCGACCGGGGCTATTTCACCTGCCAAAACGGAAGACGGCGGAAAGACGGTGAAGATCAAGGAAGAGCGTTGTATGTTCTGCGGAAACTGCTACACCATGTGCATGGCGGTGCCCTTGGCGGACCAAGAAGGTGATGGTGTGACCATTCTGGCCGGAGGAAAAATCTCCAACAGGATCAGCCCCCCGAAATTTTCCAAGGTGGTTGTTCCCTATGTCCCCAATAATTTTCCGAGATTTGAGGAAGTTTGCGCAAATGTAAAGAAAATCATTGAGGCATATGCTGCTGACGGCAAGAAATACGAGCGGATCGGTGATTGGGCCGAGAGGATCGGATGGGAAAAATTCTTTGAGAAATGTGATCTGCCGTTCAGTGAACATCTCATTGATGATTACCGACTGCAATATGATACCTACCGGACCACCAGCCAGTTTAAGTACACCGAGGCGGCCTGGGAGGTCTCCAGGGCAGCGGGTGGCATTGAGTAATCATACATCCAAACGTCTAATCTAAAGGAGTTAACGGATGGAAGACATAAAAAAGGCCATTTTGGATTTTGCTGAGAACAGCAAGAAGACCAAGTTTTACTTCAAAGATTTGGAGAAAGCGGTGCAAAAGGTCATGCCGGATGCAAAAGCCAGGGCGATCAAGAAGGCTGCCACTGCTCTGATCAATGAAGAAAAACTGATCTACTTCTCCACCGGCAGCAGCACTATGTATGGCCTGAAGGGAAGAGGTGTTACTGAGGATCACTAACATCTGTTTTTATGGATGTTGCTGGGTCCTGAAACACATTCCGTGAGACAAGAGGCCGCCGTCCTGCATGGATTGCGGCCTCTTTTTATGGGAGCGGTTCACTGGTTCAGTGGGACCTTTAATCCTTTTGTATGCAGGGGATTGATATGAAGAAACCACAAGGGGCAGAAGAGTTTATTGCTGAACAGAAGGAAATACTGAAAGAGAATTCCGAGTGTGCCAGTTCGAGCTACAACCTTGGTGTCGACCTGATGAACCAGGGAAAACTGGATGAAGCAATAGAGGCGTTCAACGATGCCATCAGTAACAGTGGCCGGATGTTTGAGGGATATGTAAATCTCGGGTATATCTATTTCAAGAAAGGAGATCTCGATCAGGTCATCGAGGTCAACAAGAAGGCCATCGAGATAGAACCCCGATATGCCCGTGGGTATGCCAATCTGGGGTTT
>Ga0307423_1002395_pt1 | contig 10522 bp, 14 predicted proteins | sample SalMarWE160310MG_FD_202154 | JGI IMG/M metagenome (GOLD analysis project Ga0307423, IMG submission 202154) | Salt marsh sediment microbial communities from the Plum Island Ecosystem LTER, Massachusetts, United States - WE1603-10 | ecosystem: Environmental > Aquatic > Marine > Intertidal zone >... | reverse complement strand
GGTGGAAGAAGGAGACGAGTAGAATGGGGAAGGCACTGGTGGTCTACGCGACGAGGACGGGTGAGACTGAAGAGATCGCGGATCTGGTGGCTGAGGGAATCCGGATGGAGGGCGCAGAGGCGGTAGTCGTGAATATCACGACCATCAAAACGGAATCCGACCTCGCGGGGTATGACGGCTATGTCTTCGGGTCCGCTACCTATCACGGTGAAATGATGCAGCCTATGAAAAAACTGCTGTTCCTGGGAGAAAAGGCCGGTCTGGAAGGCAAGGTGGGTGGTTCCTTCGGAGCCTTCGGATGGAGCGGTGAGGCCCCGGACCGTATCTTTAACACCATGAAGAATATTTTCAAGATGAATATGGTGGGTGATCCATTGAGGCTCAAGTCCGCATCCCTTGGGGGCGGCAAGCAGATGGCACAGGGATACGGACGCGATATCGGGAAGAAGCTGGCATAAAACCGCGAAGTGTTCTATAGTGTTGTATGATAACCGGAAAACGAGGGATAAGAAATGACGACAGTACAGCATTGTCCTGGGTTCAGTGATTTGAAAAACATGAAAACGTTTATCTGTAGATGTACCCATTGCGGTCAGGAAAAAGAAATTTTTTCAGACGAACTCAACAAAAAACAGATGTGTCCTGGATGTGGACAGGAACTTGATACCGGAAAGTGTGTCCATGAAGGAGGATAAGGAGGTAATGAATGGAGAAGGATAAGGAAAAGAAAGAAGCCCCCAAGCTGAACATAAGAGATGTGACCATATGTGAAACGACCGCCCAGATGCTGGAGAAGGCGGAAAGGGACGGGGTTCAAACCTCATTCCACCGGGCGGCAGATATGAAGGCCTGCCCCATTGGAGCCAAGTCGGCCTGCTGCAAACACTGCGCCATGGGGCCGTGTCGGCTGAATGCCAAGGACCCTTATGGAAAGACAGGGGTGTGCGGGGCGACCATTGATACCATAGAGTCGAGAAACTTTGCCCGAATGGTGGCAACCGGAGCTGCAGCCCATACCGATCACGGCATGGCCATGCTGGATCTATTCAGGGAAGTGGTTCACGGAAATATCAAAGACTACCGCATCAAAGACCCCATAAAACTCCAGGAAGTAGCTGCGGAAATCGGCATAGAGGTAGAAGGCCGCTCCATTGAAGACATTGCTATTGATTTATACAATGAACTGGAGAGGACCTACACACAGGTGGAAGGGGAGATCCCATTCGCCAAGCGGGTGCCGGAAAAAACCCTGGAGACCTGGCGGAAACAGGGTGTGGTCCCCCGCGGGGCCATGCGGGAAATCATGGAACTGATGCACCGGACCCATATCGGTGTGGATCAGGATTACGAGAATATCACCAAGCAGATCAACCGGTGCGCTCTTTCCGATGGGTGGGGTGGGTCCATGGTGGCCACGGAAATTTCCGACATGCTTTTCGGCACGCCGACCCCTGTGCGTACGGAAGTGGATATGGGCGTCCTGAAGGAAGACCAAGTCAATATCATTATTCACGGCCACGAACCCAACCTCTTTGAGTCCATGCTTGACTCCGTAAATGACCCAAGTTTGATTCAGGCGGCAAAGGACGCGGGTGCCCAAGGGATCAACCTGGTGGGCATGTGCTGTTCCGGGGCCGAGATGATGAGCCGGCACGGGATCCCTCATGCGGGAAATTTTCAGTCCACGGAGGAGGTCATTGTGACCGGTGCGGTGGATGCCATGGGGGTGGATATCCAGTGCATCAAGCAGGGGCTGTCAGCGGTGGCTGACTGTTATGGAACAAGATTTTTCACCACCAACCCCCGTTGCCGTATCGAGGGCGCGGAGCACATCGAGCTCGATGAGCATCACCCCAGGGAGTGTACGGACGCCATTGTGGAAATGGGCATCGTGAGGTTCAAGAACCGGAAACTTCCCGTTGAAATTCCTCAAAAAAAGACTACGTCTGTGATGGGGTTTTCGCATGAATATGTCAACTATATGCTGGGTGGTACCTTCAGGGGCTCCTATACACCTTTGAACGATAATATCATCAACGGGCGTATTCGGGGGGTGGCCGGTGTCGTTGGGTGTACGAACCCAAGGGTGAGACAGGACTGGGTCCATGTGGAGTTGGTCAAGGAACTGATCAGGAACGATGTTCTCGTGCTCCAGACAGGCTGTTCCCAAATTTCGCTGGGAAAAGAAGGATTGTGTACCCCCGAGGCTGCCCATCTGGCCGGGGCCGGATTGAGGGAGGTGTGTGAGACAGTCGGCATGCCGCCGGTGCTGGGGTTGGGTTCCTGTGTGGACAACAGCAGGATCCTCATCGCCGCGTCTGAAATGGTCAGAATCGGGGGGTTGGGCGATAGCATCGCGGATCTCCCTGCTGCCGGGGCGGCGCCCGAATGGATGAGTGAAAAGGCCATCTCCATCGGCCAGTATTTCGTGGCCTCGGGTGTCTACACGGTATTCGGCGTCACCTTCCCCATCATCGAGGAGACCAAATTCCATAAGCTGCTTTTTGGCGGGCTCGAGGAATTGGGCTTCGGCAAGTGGGGATTTACCATTGATCCTTATGAGATGGCCAGGATGATGATCGAGCATATCGATAAGAAGCGGAAGGCCCTGGGAATCGATAAGGCCAGGGACCGGGTGCTCTATGACATGGCGGCACGCCGCGATTTGGAGGCGGCATAAAGAGAAACGAAAATCACAAAATACAATAAGCAAATCTCAAATTCACCAGCCTGCGGCTGGCAAGAAAACGAGAGAACAGAACAGGATGGATGTAGTGAGGATTGCAGGACTGCTATCTGATGAGTGGAAACCAATGAAAAGGAGGACGTGGAACAATGGATAAGTATGTGTGTTCTGTGTGTGGCTATGTGTACGACCCTGAAGATGGAGACCCCGACAACGGCGTTGAACCTGGTACCGCTTTCGAAAATTTGCCCGATGACTGGACGTGCCCGGTTTGCGGCGCGGACAAGGACCTGTTCGAGCCGGAATAGAGGACAGCCAGACCCCAACCCTTTTGGCTGCAAGAGGGCTGGGGTCCATTTTTCTTGTAAAGGAGACGGCCGGCATGAAGGATAAAGTGAAAATCTATACCACACCCACTTGAGGGTTTTGCGACATGGCGAAGGAGTTTCTTTCCCAGCAGGGAGTGGAATACAGTGCCTTTGATGTCAGCAAGGACATGGAGGCCCTGAGGGAAATGATCAAGATTACCGGAGGGGCCAGGAGCGTTCCGGTCCTGGCCTTCTGCAACGAGGTCGTGGTGGGCTTTGACCGTGATCGGGTCAAGCAGGCATTGAACTGTCTGAAACAGAGTTCTGAAGTTTGATTCAAGGGCGTGATCACCTTGAATAACGCCTGAATCAAGGCCTTTTTGGAAAGGTGAATCCATTGGAGTGGAGGCGTAACTCATAATGCAAACCATTGAAATTGCGAAAGATATTTTTTCTGTAGGCGCTGTGGATTGGAATATCAGGGATTTTCACGGCTATTCCACCTATCCTGGAACTACTTACAACGCTTACCTGATCCTGGATGAAAAGGTCACCCTGATCGATGCGGTGAGAAAGGAATTTGCCGATGACCTGATTGACCATATCAGTCAGATCATTGATCCCCGAAAAATAGACCATGTCATCTCCAACCACACGGAAATGGACCATTCCGGTGGTCTGCCCAGGGTGATGCACCGCATTGGGGAGGACAAACCCCTGTATTGTTCAAAGATGGGGTTCAAGAATCTTTCCAAACACTTTTCCCAGAAATGGAATTATCAAGCCGTGGAAAACGGCGGGGAACTGAGCATAGGGAAGCGGACCTTGACCTTTCTGGAGACGAGGATGGTCCACTGGCCGGACAGCATGTTTACCTATGTCAAGGAAGACAAAATCCTTTTTTCAAGTGACGGGTTTGGCCAGCATTATGCCGGACCTGAGCGCTTCGACGACCAGATCGGGGACGCCATCATGGAGGAGGCGAAGAAATATTTTGCTAACATCCTGCTCCTTTATTCGCCCCTGATCCTCAAGCTCATAGACAAAGTCATTGAGATGGGCCTTGAAATCGACATGATCTGCCCGGATCACGGCATTATCTGGCGAAAGGACCCGGCAAAGATTATCAATGCTTACAGGGAGTGGAGCGAACAGAAGCCCAAACGGAAGGCCGTTGTCGTCTACGACACCATGTGGCACAGCACCGAGAAAATGGCTGAGATGATAGCGGATGCACTTGGCCGGGAAGGGGTTCCCGCAAGACCCATGAAATTAAGGGCTTGTCACCGGAGTGACATTATGACGGAGATCCTGGATGCGGGCGCCGTCATTGTGGGGTCTCCCACCCTGAACAACGGCCTGTTTCCCACGGTTGCCGATTTCCTGACCTACATGAAGGGCCTCAAGCCCGTGAACAAGATAGGCGCGGCCTTTGGCTCCTACGGCTGGAGTGGCGAGTCGGTCAAGCTCATCACCCAGGAACTGGAGGGAATGAAGTTTGACCTGGTTGACCGTGGCGTCAGGGCGCAATATGTCCCGGACGAGGAGTGCCTGAAGGCGTGCCAGGATCTGGCAAGAAAAATAGCCAAAGCCCTACCGGAATAGCAGGAACGCAATCACCACAAGAAGGAAGTCTGCCTCCCTCGACGCCAAACCCTCTTATTGGGCCTGAAATTTTTTCCAGGTACCCGGTCCTTGCCATCTTTTGTATCGGCCGGATTTCTCTTGCCGCGGTTTTTGGGAGGAGAAATCCGGATGAACACCCAGGTGTGAAAACCCACAGGAGAATGGATAGGGTATGAAAGGAGATCAGTCATGAATGAGAGAAGGGAGTTCCTGAAAAAGTCGTCCATGGTAGCGGCGGGCGCCATTCTCGCCACGGGGAGGAATGTTTTTGCCTCGGGAAGCACATTACCGGCCGGAGTTATTTACACCAAGGAGAATCCCGGAAAGTGGGCGAAAAAGGTGGGAAGCCATGCGCCCAGGGTACGGGTGGAGGGGCAAAAGATCACGATCGAAACAGTGCACCCTATGTCCGACAAACACTATATTGTGAGACACACCCTGGTGGCGTGGGACGGGGAGGTCCTTGGTGCAAAGACGTTTTACCCTTCCGACAAAAAGGCCGCATCGAGTTTTGAAGTTGAAGCGGGACATGGATCAAAGTTCTACGCCACCAGTTTTTGCAACCTTCACGATTTCTGGGTAACCCCCTTCACCCTGTGAAAGACCTGTTCCGTGTCGGCATGAAGGAAAAGGCAAAGTGATTCCCCATTCCAAGAAGAAATGCCCTGATTGTTTTGAATGCCAGGAGTGTAGTGAGAGCCGATGCCGTGTCTGTAGAAAATCCGAACACGGAAAAGGTGTCTCCGAATTGGGCACGGGATTTACGCATGGTGAGTACCTGGCGTGGAAGGAAAAAAGGGCAAAAAGACCCCATGAAAAATGTGCCTGTCATCAATGTAACTGAATGTTCGGATTGCGAGACTTGTCTCGAGCTTTGCCCAACGGTTTTCATTCGCAACAAGGAAACCGGCTTTATTGAGACCAGAGAGCTGGAGCAATATCCCGAAGCAGAAATATACGAAGTCATAAGTTATTGTCCCCAGAACTGTATTTCATTGGAAGATATCGCGTAAGAAAGAGGCCATGACAGAGTTAGAAGATAAGGGCCGCAGACTCAAGCTGAAGGTCAAGAGGTTTTTGAGGTCCAGTGATTTTGATACGGCACTCAAAGAACTCCGTCAGCTTCCGGCCAGGAAAGTCATCAATCCCCTTTTTTCTCTCCTCTATGACACCAGTGATCAAATGAGATGGCGGGCCGTAACGGCCATGGGAGTGGTCGTTGCCGGACTGGCTGAAGACGACAGGGAGTCCGCAAGGGTGATCATGCGCCGCCTCATGTGGAACCTGAATGACGAGTCCGGCGGCATCGGGTGGGGCTCGGCCGAGGCCATGGGTGAAATCCTGGCCCGGAACAAAGGGCTTGCAACGGAGTACGCAAGTATCCTAATATCGTATGCCAGTGAAGACGGCAATTTCCAGGAGCACGAGCTGATGCAGCGTGGCGTGCTCTGGGGAATTGGCCGACTTGCACAGGTCAGACCGGAACTTGCCGGGAGTGCGATTGGTCCTGTGATGGTGTTCCTGAAGTCCGATGATGCACATGCAAGGGGCCTTGCAGCAAGGATACTGGGGGTTCTGAGGGCCAAGGAAGCAAAAGTACATCTCAAAGACCTGTTGAAAGATGAAGGTGAATTTACGAACTATCTTGACGGTGCCCTGATCAAAAGGACGGTAAAAAAGGCGGCTTCAGAGGCTCTCCTGGCTATTCAATGAAGTGATAGGGTGAGGGGTTCGGCTCATGTTTACGAAGAAAAAAGGTTTTTCGTCCCTTCTGCTGGCAGGCTTTCTCTTAACGTCCGCCACTGCCTTCTCTGCTGCTCCCATGAGTGATGACACGGCATCGTGTATCGAATGCCATTCCACTGTGACACCTGGTATCGTTTCGGACTGGAAGAGAAGCCGCCATGCCGGGGTCACCCCGGCAGAGGGGTTGGCGAAATCCAGGCTTGAAAAGCGGTTTTCGGCTGAGCACGCGCCCGAAGGGATGGTCGATCATTCTGTTGGGTGCGCAGAATGTCACACCATGAATGGCGGTGAGCATAAGGATTCCTTTGATCATAATGATTTCAACGTGCATGTGGTCGTGACCCCCAAAGACTGTGCGTCCTGCCACCCTGTTGAGGTGGGGCAGTACGGCAAGAATCTCATGTCCCATGCCTATGGCAATCTGAAGCACAACACGCTTTACACCTCCCTTGTGAATTCCGTCAACGGGATGCAGGATTTTGAAAGGGGAAAATTCATTGAGAACCCGGCCGATGAGAGCACCAATGCGGATTCCTGTTTTTTCTGCCATGGCACAGTCGTTGCGGTCACGGGCTCGGAGACCAGGGAGACGGAACTGGGGGAGATGAGCTTCCCCATACTCGGGGGCTGGCCCAATCAGGGAGTGGGGAGGATCAACCCGGATGGCAGTATGGGTTCCTGTACGGCGTGCCATGCCAGGCACGCTTTTTCCATCGAAGTGGCGAGAAAGCCTTATACATGCTCGGAATGCCACAAGGGGCCGGACGTCCCGGGGTACAAAGTTTATGAGGTCAGCAAACACGGCAACATTTTTTCCTCGCAACATAAGTCATGGGATTTCAATGCCGTACCCTGGACAATTGGAAAGGATATTAACGCCCCCACCTGCGCCACCTGTCACATCAGCCTGATCGTATCGAACGAAGGGGACCTTATCGCACAACGGACCCATCAGATGTCCGACCGGATTTCCTGGAGAATCCTGGGCCTTATTTATGCCCACCCCCATTCTAAATCTCCGGACACGACCATGATCAGGAACAAGGCGGGGTTGCCCCTGCCAACAGAACTGACCGGAGAACCTGTGACGAACTATTTGATCAGCAGGAAAGAGCAGGCGTTGAGGCAGCAGAATATGAAGACGGTCTGTCTTGCGTGTCACAGCAGCGATTGGGTCAAGGGGCAGTTTGCCAGATTTGAACAGACCATCCAGACAACAAACCATCTGACACTGACCGCCACCAAGATCCTCATGACTGCCTGGGATAAGGGGGCGGCATTGGGACCGGCACAAAAAGACTCCATCTTCAACGAGACCATCGAAAAAAAGTGGGTGGAACAGTGGCTCTTCTATGCGAACACGGTCCGGTATGCCTCTGCCATGATGGGGGCGGATTACGGCGCCTTTGCCAATGGAAGATGGTCCCTGTCCAAAAACATACGGGAAATGAGTGATTGGCTGGAGTTTAAGCTTCGCATGACTGAAAATAGCCTCAATCCCAAGGAGAAGGTTCAATGAGCGATGAGACTGCGATCGTGAAATGCGGCCGTTGCGGCACCAGGAACAGGATCCCCATCGGGCGGCTGGGTGAGAAGCCTCTCTGCGGGAAATGTAAAACACCCCTTGCGGTAGGAGCTTTTCATGATTCTCCCGTCACGGTAACGGACGCCACATTTGAATCCGAAGTCATGGGTTATCCCGGGCCCGTGCTCCTGGATGCATGGGCTCCCTGGTGCGGGCCCTGCAAGATGGTGGGGCCGATACTCGAGGAACTGGCCAGGACCTATGCGGGTCGTGTCAAGATTGCCAAATTGAATGTGGACGAAAACCCCATGACGGCCTCGAAGTATGCCATACGCAGCATCCCGACCATGTTTTTTTTCAATAAGGGTAAGATGGTCAATTCGGTTGTCGGCGCCCTTCCAAGAGAAGAGATCGATCGTCATCTGCGGGCAATAATCTGATTTTTTGACCCGGCAGCGAAAACGGAAATGGAATAGCCACAAGGGAGGATTTGAGATGAATGAACCGGTAAAATTGTATTCCCTGAGCACCTGCAGCCATTGCAAGGCCACGAAGAAATTCCTGAATGATTGCCAGGTCCAGTATGAATTTACGGATGTGGATAAGTTGGAAGGGGAAGAAAGGGCGGCGATCCTGGAGGATGTCCGAAAATGGAATCCCAAGTGCTCATTCCCGACCGTTATTATCGGGGAAAAGGTCATTGTGGGACACAAGGAAGATGAGATCAGGGAGGCACTCGGGATATGAAGGATGCAGAGGTCTTGTACGAAACGCTGAGGAAGCTCCAGGAGCCGAAGGGGTATTATTTCAACAAAGAAAAAGAGAGGGTCATGGAACTCCTGGAAGCCCTGCTCCTAAACAAAGAGCGCTACGGATATATGTGCTGCCCCTGCAGGCTGGCCTCAGGGGACAGCAAAATGGACAAGGATATTATTTGCCCCTGTGCCTACCGGGAACCGGATGTGAAGGAATACGGAAGCTGCTACTGCAACCTCTATGTATCCAGGGAGTGGAACGAGGAAAAGATCCCGCACGTGTATATCCCGGAGAGAAGAAAGAACTAGAGGCTGAAGACTGTAGACCTGAGATTGGCCAACCGGTGGACGGGCACAACCGGTTAACGGGCCAACCCACGACTGAAAGGGAGCATGGTTGATGCTGGTTCTTGGATTGCAGGGAAGTCCGCGGAAGAAGGGGAATACGGTTTCCATTCTTAGAGCATTTCTGGACGAGGCGGAGCGGCTCGGTGCCCGCACCCGGCAACTGGATGCAGCAAAGATGAACATTGCTCCCTGCCGGGAATGCGGAACCTGTGACAGGAAGGGCTTCTGCCCGCTGGAAGATGATATGCAGGAGGTGTATCACCTGCTCTGGAAAGCTGACGTGGTCGTGATGGCGACGCCTATTTTTTTCTATGGTCCGACCGCCCAGTTGAAGGCGCTGATCGACCGGTCCCAGGCCGTGTGGGCCAGAAAATATACCCACAAACTCACTGATCCGGGGCGCAACTGGCGAAAGGGCTGCCTCCTGGCAGTGGGTGCCACCAGGGGAAAAAACCTTTTTGAAGGGACTGAAATGGCTGCCAAGTACTTTTTTGATGCAGTGGGCGCTCATTTTGAAGGGACCCTGGGGTATAGAAAGATAGAACATCCAGGAGACATCGATCACCATCCTACCGCCCTCGAAGACGCGAGGAAAAAGGCCGCGGAACTCGTCGGGCCGCAACTGGAGAGGAAAAGGGTCCTCTTTGTATGCAGGGAAAATGCCTGCCGGAGCCAGATGGCGGGCGCGTTTGCTCGATTTCATTTCGGTGATCGGCTGGATGTTGAAAGTGCCGGAAGCGCCCCGGCGGAAAAGGTCAATCCTCTCATGGTGGAGGCCATGGGGGAAAAGGGCATCGACATGGCCTACCGCAAGCCGGCGTCGCTGGATGCAGTCCAGAAAGATTTCAGTCCTGAATTGATGGTATCCATGGGTTGTGAAGACGCCTGCCCCCTCTTCCCCGGTGCCAGGGCGGAAGAATGGGATATCCCTGATCCTGCGGAGAAGGGGATTGCCTTCATGCGTGAAATCAGGGATTCGGTTGAGAAAAAGGTGAATGCCCTTTTTGCGGATACCGTTGGCTGACCCCGTGTAGACACGATCCTACCTGAAAACCCTTCCCCTTTCTTGACTTGGCCAAAACCATTGTTAAAGTGTAACTGTGTGGTATATCCCATGCAATATTTCTAAACCGATGAAGAAAGGAAAAACACCATGGAAACGACAAGACTTTCAATCCCGAACATCAGTTGTCATCATTGTGTCATGAGTATCCAGAGGGAATTGGGCGAGATGCAGGGGGTCTCCAAGGTGGAAGGTGATCCCGCGAAAAAGGAAATCAACGTGCAATGGGATGCGCCGGCGACTTTGGAACAAATTAAAGCTACTTTGAAAGAGATCAACTATCCAGCTGCCGGGTAAAAAGCTGAAATGGCTGAGAAAAACGTAACCCTTCCCGTCACCGGGATGTCATGTGCCAATTGCGCCGTAAACATTGAAAGGAACGTCAAGAGGCTCGAAGGGGTCAGGGATGCGAATGTGAATTTCGCCACCGAACACGCCTCTGTTACCTTTGATGCGAGCGAAATC